>Ga0134124_10001302_pt1 | contig 20024 bp, 12 predicted proteins | sample KB304_FD_96880 | JGI IMG/M metagenome (GOLD analysis project Ga0134124, IMG submission 96880) | Terrestrial soil microbial communities without Nitrogen fertilizer from Kellogg Biological Station, Michigan, USA - KB3-0-4 | ecosystem: Environmental > Terrestrial > Soil > Unclassified ... | reverse complement strand
CCGGCGCGTGTTATTGGCCATTGGAAGCAATGGAAGCAAGATCGCTCCACCGATGTCAATTCCGGCAAGCACGGCTAATCAGTTTCGGAGCACGAAGAGCGGCGGTCGAGCTCGGCCCATCGGTCGGCGGTGCCGACGGTAGGGTCTACGAGCGCAGCAGCAAGCGGGCGGAAACGAGCCGTGCTGGATCGGCGTCCGGCCCCACGAGGATGTCGATTTCCCCGGGCTCGAGCACGGGCTCGAGGTCTAGACCCAAGAAGCCCAGGGCCGTCACCGGCAGCCGAAAACGCGCCGTCGCCGTCGCGCGCGCTTCTAGAACGACTTTCGTCACGCCTTTGAGCTCGAGCACCGGCCGCGCGACGCTCGCGACCCGGTCGCGAACGAACAGGAACACGGTTTCCTCGGCCGTGCGAGTAGCGTCGTTCGTGACGTCGATACTGACGTCGACGGTGTCGCGCGCGGTCACGTCGGTCGGGGTGACCCGTAGGTTCGCGTACCGGACGCGCCCGTATGTGAGGCCGAAGCCGAAAGGAACGAGCGGAGAGCTCGCTACGTCGAGGTACTTGCTCGTATATCGATCGGCCGGATTCTCGGGCCGGCCGCCGGATCGCTGGCTATAGAATAGGGGAATCTGTCCGTTCGCCCGCGGCCACGTGATCGGCGTTCGGCCCGACGGCGACACACGCCCCGTCAGCACGTCGGCGATCGCGTGGCCCGCCTCTCGGCCCGGGAACCACGCGACGAGCAGTGCGTCGGCGCGCTCGAAAAGCCACGGAACGATCAGCGGCCGACCGCAGAACAGCACGACGACGACCGGGACGTTTGCGGCGCTCGCTCGCTCGAGCACCGCTTCGGCGAGCGCGCGCTGCTCGCCCGGCAGCTCGGGATATGCGCGCGACGCGGCTTCGCCGCTCATGTCGGCTGCTTCGCCGACACACAGCACGACGATGTCCGCGCCGCTCGAGAGCTCGGCGGCCGCCGCGACGCGCGTCCTGTCATGACCTTCGATCGTCACGCCTTCGGCGTGTGTGATCGTCGCGTTCGGCAGCGCCGCGCGCAGGCCGGCGAGCACGGTCACGCTCGGCTCGTGGTAGCCCGCGGCGGCCCAGGGACCGCGCATCTCTCCCACTGCGTCGGCGAGCGGGCCGAGCACGCAGATTCGCGCGCTGCGTCGCATAGGCAGCGCGTCGCCGGCGTTCTTCAGTAGCACGAGCGTCTTCGCGCCGACGTCGCGCGCGATGCGCCGGCGAGCCTCGATCGCGTCCGGCGTCTCCGCAGTCACCCCGCGCCGGTACGGATCGTCGAACAGGCCGAGGCGCTCCTTGAGGCGAAGCACTCGCCGCACACATTCGTCGATCTCGTCGATCGTGACGAGGCCGCGCTCGAGCGCGACGGGCAGGCCCTCGCGATATGCGCCGGCCATCATGTCGATGTCGACGCCGGCCTTGAGCGCGAGCACGGCCGCCTCGACGATGTCGCCCGCCACGCCGTGATGGATGAGCTCGCGAATCGCGTTGTAGTCGCTCACGAGAACGCCGTCGAAGCCGAGCTCGCCGCGCAGACAGTCGCGGAGCAGCGCCTTGTGCGCCGTCATCGGAATGCCGGCGATGTCCGTGAAGGCTGGCATGATCGCCGCAACGCCGGCAGCGACCGCGGCCGCGAAGGCCGGAAGGTGCAGCTCGCGCACGGCTCGCTCGGACACGTCGACCGGAGCATAGTCGCGCCCGGCCGTCGAAGCTCCGTACGCGCAGAAGTGTTTCGCCGTTGCGGCGACCGATTCCGCGGACGCGAGGTCGTCGCCCTGAAAGCCGCGGATTTTGGCGCGCGCGATCTGCGCCGCGAGCCACGGATCTTCACCCGGGCCTTCCACCGTTCGGCCCCAGCGCGGGTCGCGCGAGATGTCGAGCATCGGCGCAAAGGTCATTGCGAGGCCGTCGGCCGCGGTCTCACGCGCGGCTTCGCGCGCCGTGCGCTCCCAGACTTGCGGGTCGAACGCCGCGGCCTCTGCGAGCGGCACGGGGAACATCGTGCGGTGGCCGTGGATCACGTCGAGGCCGACCAAGAGAGGAATGCCGAGCCGCGATTCCTCGACGGCTATGCGTTGCATCTCGTGAATAGGCCGTGTGCCGACGAGGTTGAGCAGGCTGCCGATCGTTCCATTGCGGATCGAGTCCGTGGAATCGCCGGCGATCACGGGCCCCGTCACGGCGTAGCCGGCAGCCGTCATCGTGAGCTGGCCGAGCTTCTCGGCCAACGTCATCCGTTCCATCAGCTTGTCGATCTGCGTCACGGAGAACATCATGACGCATCCGCAGGCAAACTCGCAGAGCGCCTCACAGGGCGTGGTACGCGCGTCAGGAGTGGGGCGTCACTTGGCGAAGTCGAAAGGGTCCCGGCCGGCCGCGTCCGGCGCGAAAAAAAAGATCGGCTCGCGAAAAGTAGCCTCCGGTGCGCGCGCAGCACGCCTGAGCTCGGCGGCGACGCGAGCCGCGGGCGCAGACCCGCTCGCGTTGGCGTCGTTGCCGGAAGACGAGCTGCTCGAGACGGTGCAGCGGCAGCACTTCCGGTACTTTTGGGACGGCGCGCATCCCGACAGCGGTCTCGCGTTCGACCGGCGCACGTCCGGTAAGCAACCGGCGATCGATGCATGGAGCACGATCGGCGGGTCGGGCTTCGGCGCGATGGTGCTGATCGTCGGCGCCGAGCGCGGCTGGGTGAGTCGCGGCGCAGCGCTCGAGCGCCTGAGCCGCATGCTCGATCTGCTGACGCGCGCGCGCCGTTATCACGGCGCGTATCCGCATTTCATCAATGGCCGAACGGGCGAAACGATGCCGTTCTTCGGGAAGGACGACGCCGCGGATATCGTCGAGACGTCGTTTCTGATGATGGGGCTGCTCTGCGCGCGCCAGTACTTCGATCGAGATACGGAGGAAGAAGCCGCGGCACGAGCGCAGATCTCGAGCCTATGGAGTGAAGTGGAGTGGAGCTGGTTCACGCGCGGCGGCCAGGAGGTGCTTTACTGGCATTGGAGCCCGAACCACGGCTGGGCCATGAATCACCCGATTCGCGGCTGGAACGAGTGCTTGATCACTTACGTGCTCGCGGCCTCGTCCCCGCGTCACCCGATCGAGCCCGAGGTCTACACTCGAGGTTTCGCGAGCGGGCCCGGATTTCGCAACGGCAAGTCGTGGTACGGCATCGAGCTGCCCCTCGGCATGCCGTACGGGGGACCGCTCTTCTTCGCGCACTATTCGTTTTGCGGTCTCGATCCGCGCGGGCTCGAGGATCAGTACGCCGACTATTGGCAGCAGAACGTGAGCCACGTGCGGATCAACCGTGCCCATTGCGTCGCGAATCCCGGCCGATTCGAGGGCTACGGCGAATCGTGCTGGGGGCTCACCGCGAGCGACGACCCGGGCGGATACGCCGCCCATTCTCCCGACAACGACAACGGCACCATCAGCCCGACCGCGGCGCTCGCGAGCTTGCCGTATGCGCGAGACGAGGCGATCGCCGCGCTTCGGCACATGCTCGCGCGGCACGGGACGCGCCTCTGGCGCGAGCTCGGCTTCGTCGACGCATTCTGCGAAGCCCAAGGCTGGTACGCGGACACGTTCCTCGCGATCGATCAGGGCCCGATCGTATTAATGATCGAGAACGAGCGGACGGGATTGCTGTGGAGACTCTTCATGTCGGTGCCCGAAGTGCAAGCGGGACTTCGCCGGCTCGGGTTCTCGAGCCCTCACTTGAAACGCGCCGCGACGTGACGGAAACGCTCGAGCAGTGGCTAGCGCATCAGCACCGGCACGCCGCGGCCGAGATGCTGAAGTGCGTTTCGGCGCGCGACGTCGTCAAAGTGCGGCCGGGGCTCAAGCAGACCGTGAGGCCGGTCGCGGGGTCGATCGTCGCGTCGCGCGTGCTCGGGGCCTACGACCCGGACCCCGACTACTTCTTTCACTGGTTCCGCGATTCCGCGATCGTCATCGACGCCGTGCGTCTGCTGTACGAGACCGGTGAGCTCGGCGCGGAAGCTCTGACGCACTTCGGCGATTTCGTCCAGTTCAGCCTGTCGCTCGGCAAGCTCGACGGACGCACGCTGACGACGTCGACGCAATGGCGCGAGAACGTCACTCCGGACTTCGTGCAATTCCTCCGCGGCGAAGAGCTCGCTCAAGTCTCGGGAGACACGGTCTACGCGGACACGCGTGTGAACCCGGACGGCACGCTCGACGTGCTGCGCTGGAACCGCCCGCAGCACGACGGTTCTGCGTTGCGCGGGCTCGCCGTGTTGCGCTGGTTGCGAACGCTCGCCGCCGGCAAGCCGGGTGCGATGAGCGCGTCGGCGCTCGACGACGCGGAGCGCCTGCTGCGCGTCGACCTCGCATTCATCGCGGCCCGCTGGCGACAGCCGTCGTTCGACATTTGGGAAGACGAGCTCGGCCACGACTACTTCACGCTGCGCGTCTCGGCGGCGGCGTTGCGCCTCGGCGCCGACTGGCTCCGCGAAGCGGGGGACGTCGAAGGCGCAACGTCGTTGCGCGAAGCTGCGCGCGACTTGCTCGATTGGCTCGATCGCTTCTGGCTTCCCGATGCCGGCTATTACCGATCGCGTATCATGCCGCCCGGCGTGTCCTCGACCAGAATGCTCGACACCTCGGTAATCCTGAGCGTCCTTCATTCGCGCGACGGCAGCGACGTGCATTCCGCGCACGATCCTCGAATGCATGCGACGCTCGACCGGCTCGAGGAGCTGTTCGACCGGCTGCTTCCGATCAATCACGGCCGACCGCGCGAGCGTGCGCCCGCAATCGGCCGCTTCGCGGACGACACCTACTATTCCGGCGGAGCCTGGTACGCCTTGACGCTCGGCGCCGCGGAGCTCTGCTTCCTCGCGGCGGATGCGCCGGCACCCCGCAACGCGGAGAGCGCACGGTGGGTCGCGCGCGGCGACCGATTCCTCGCGACGGTGCGCGCGTTCACTCCGCCGAGCGGCGACCTCTCGGAACAGTTCGATCGACGCACCGGCGAGCAGACGTCGGCGAAACATCTCGCGTGGAGCTACGCGAGCTTCATCACTTGCATGACGGCCCGGCGGGCGGTGGTCTCGGCATGAACGCGACAACTCAACAAAGAAACACGGCCGGCGTGAGCGAAGCCGCGCGAGCCGGCGTGCTCCACCAAGCCTGGACGATCTACCTCGCGATTTTCGCCTCGCCGGTCGGGCGTACGCTGATCATCCTGCTCGTTGCGATGACGGCCGCGATCCTCGTGACGACCTACGGGCAGCTCCTGCTGAACGGCTGGAACCAGCCGTTCTACGATGCGATCACGCGCCGCGATCTGCACGACTTCTTCTATCAGCTCGGCGTCTACTTTGCGATCGTCTCCGGCCTCCTGGTTCTCGACGTCACGCAGCGCTGGATCAACGAGACGATCCGCTATCGCCTGCGCGAGGGCCTCACGCGCGATTTGCTCGCGCTGTGGATGATGCCGCGGCGTGCGTTCTGGCTCGCGACGAAGGGCGGCTCCGTCGGCGTGAATCCCGATCAGCGCATGACGGACGACGCGGCCAAGCTCTGCGATATTTCGACCGATCTGTCGATCGGGCTCTTTCGTTCCTCGGTGCTGTTCGTGAGCTTCGCGAGCGTGCTCTGGACGATCTCGAAGGATTTTTCGTTCAACGTGAACGGCGTCGAGTACGCGATTCCGGGCTTCATGCTCTGGGCCGCGATCGCGTACTCCGTCGTCGGCTCGCTGCTGAGCTACGCCGTGGGTCGCGCGCTCGTGCGGTTGAACTCCGATCGGTACGCACGCGAGGCGGACCTTCGTTTCGCGCTCGTCGACATCAACGAGCACATCGACGGCATTGCGCTCCTCGACGGCGAGGCCGACGAGCGCCGGCGCGCCGAAACGCATTTGGGCAACGTCGTGATCGCGATGCGCCGGCTCGTACGAGGGCTCACGAATCTGACTTGGGTGACGGCGGGATTCGGTTGGATCACGGGCATCGCGCCGATCCTGATCGCGGCACCGCTGTACTTCAGCCAGAAGACGAGCTTCGGCGGCATGATGATGGCGGCGGCTGCGTTTACGCAGGCACAGGGCTCGCTGCACTGGTTCGTCGACAACTTCAGCGCTCTCGCGGATTGGCGCGCGACGCTGTTGCGCGTCGAGAACTTCAGGGCCGCGTTGACGGTCAGCGAGCCGCAGCACAACGGCGCGAGCGAGATCGAATACACCGAGGGCGCGCCCGGCGAGATGATTCTCGACAATCTCCAAGTCGACGCGCCGGTGGGTCGCGTCGCGCTGCAGGAGCGGCGCGCGGTGATCCGCGCCGGCCAGCACGTCTTGATTTCCGGCGGACCGGCCGAGGCGAAGACGCCGTTGTTCCGCGCGCTGTCGGGGCTTTGGCCTTGGGGCGGCGGCCGCATCGTCCGGCCTCCAGGGGAGTCCATCATGTACGTGCCGCGCGGCACGCCGTACATCCCGCGCGGCACGCTGCGCGAAGCGCTCGCGTATCCGGCGCTCAGCGACCGCTTTGTGGATCGTGCCTATGCGGAAGCGCTCGAGCATGTGGGGCTCAGGCGCTACGTCCAAAGTCTCGACGCCGACCGACGCTGGGACCGCGAGCTCAGCGAGGACGAGCAGATGGCCCTGACGCTCGCGCGTGTCATCTTGCACGCGCCACAGTGGGTCGTGTTCGACGACACGTTCTCCTCGATGGAGGACCACACGCTGCGGCGGGTCGCCTTCATGTGCGCGCAGCACGTCACGCGCACGACGATCATTCACATCGGGCGCAATACGCAGGCGCACATGTCGCTGTTCAAGCGCGTTCTGCATCTCACGAATCCCAGGGACCAGAAGAGCGATAAGGCGAAGCGTCCGCCCGAGCGAAAGCTGCGTTCGGCGGCGGTATGAAACCGTCCGGCCGCGAAAGGACCGCCGGAGTCGTGACGATCGCGAGCGATCACTTCGACGTTTCGTTCGACACGAGCGCCGGAACGTTCTCGATCTTGCGTCGCGACGGAGTGCGGTTGCTGAGCGGCGGGGTTGCGTGCGCGAACACCGATCTCGGCAAGCTGTCCACCGGCTCGGCGGGCCGCGAGCGCACCGCCGCGGTTTCGACGTTCAGCGATCGGCTGGGCTCCGGGCGGCGTATGTCCGTGGAGTGTCGCGACCCGGACAAGCGCCTCGACCAGCGCGTCGAAGTCGTCGTGTACGACGGCCGGCCGCTTGTGACGTTCGAGACGCATTGCGCCAATGTCTCCTCGCGCGACGTGCTCGTCACGAGCCTCGAGCCGCTGCGCGTCGTCGCGGACGAAGGCGGGACGCTGCGCGTGCCGGACGTCTCGGCCTGCGTCACGAACGGCGAGATGTTCTACGACGCCGGCAGGGTTCTTGCGTTTGCGGCGGATCCGCCGGTCAGCGTGCGTCCGCAGGTCAAAGGCGTGCGGCTCGTGAACGAATCGATCGCGCGCGATCAGCCGACCGTCGCGAGCTGGTGGAACGTCGGCCTGTTCGGCGGTTACGACCGCGAGGCCGTGGTGCTCGGCTATCTCGAGAGCACGCACGCGCTCGGCCTGGTCCTGGTCGCCCGTATTGGCGACGGCGAAGTCTCGTTCTTGGGTGAGGCGGTGCACGCGCCGCCGATCACGCTTCGCCCCGGCCAATCGACCGGCTCGAACCGGTTCGTCGTGAGCGTCGCCGCGACACCTTACGCGGCGCTCGAGCGATACGCGGACGCGGTTGGCGCGGTGCAAGACGCGCGGACGCGCTCCATCGTGAACGGCTGGTGCAGCTGGTTCTATACCCTCGACAAGGTCTCAGAGGACGAGGTCTTGCGGAACACCGCGTTCGCGGCGGAGCACCTCCGCCCGTTCGGGCTCGAGTACGTCCAGGTCGACGACGGCTACCAGCGCGCGCAAGGCGATTGGGAGGGGAACGAGCGCTTCCCGCACGGGATGAAGTGGCTCGCGGAGCGGATCAAGGCGCACGGGTTCAAGCCGGGAATCTGGATCGCGCCTTACGTCATCTCCGAGCAGAGCGACGTTTTTCGCCACCATCCCGAGTGGCTCGTTCGCCGTACCGACGGCTCGCTGCAACGCATCGGCAACTGGGATAGCGAGAATTCGCCCGCCGCGCTCGCCGAAGTCGTGAAGCGATACTGCCTCGACATCACGCATCCCGGGGCCGCGGAGTGGTTGCGCGACCTCTTCGAGACGCTCGGCCGGCGTTGGGGCTACGAGATGATCAAGATCGACTTCGTGGCCTGGTCGATCCTCGCGGCGCAGCGCTACCACGATCCGACGGTCTCATCCGCCGAGGTCTATCGGCGCGGGCTTGCGATCATGCGCGCCGGGGCCGGCGACGATTGCCACATCAACGACTGCGGTCCGGGCAATACGACGGTAGGCCTCATCGACAGCATGCGGGTCGAGGCCGACATCAACTACGGCTACGCGGCGGCTGCGTGGAAGCAGTATTTTCAGGATCCCGCGTGCAGCGCCGCGGCGGCCGCGAAGCGTTACTACTTCCACCGCCGCACCTGGGCGAACGACGTCGACCACGTGTGCATCGACTTGCTCGCCGTCGAGCAGGCGCGCGCTGCCGCGACGCTCGTCGCGATGTCCGGCGGCAACGTGATCTCCGGCGACCGGCTCGTCGACCTCGACGCGAGCAAGCTCGAAATCCTGAGGCAGATCACGCCCGCGTATGGCGAGGCGGCCGTTCCGGTCGATCTCTTCGACGCCGACATCCCGACGACGTTCGTGTTGCGGGTGAAACGGCCGTTCGGTGCGTGGTCGATCGTCGCACTCTTCAACCCCGACCTCGTCACCGCGGTCGAGCGACGTTTTTCGCTGGCCCGACTCGGGCTCGATCCGACGAGGACCTATCTCGCGTTCGACTTCTGGCGGCAGCGGCTCGTCGGCGAGGTCGAGAACGAGCTCGCCGTGAAGATCGACGCCGGCAGCGTGACGCTGCTCGCGCTGCACGTGGCCACCGGTGCGCCTCAACTACTGTCGACGAGCCGGCACGTCACGCAGGGCGCTATCGAGCTCGAGGATGTTCGCTGGGACGCCGCCGACGAGGTGTTGAGCGGCGTCTCGATCGGTCCGAAGTGCAGCGCGCACGACGTGTTCGTCTACGTTCCGGGCGACCGTCCTTGGGGCTGGGGATGGGGGAAGACACTGATCCGCGACCACGGGAGCTACAGCCTGAGGCTGGTCGAGACGAACGTCGTGCGCGTGCATGTGCCCTTCGGAGACGACACGCGGGTGCCGTGGCGCGTCGACGTCGCCGATTTCCCGCGCTGAAACGTTCCGCAGCCGGCGCCGGTCGGCGGCTCCCTCACCAATGCGTGATCGGAGCCCCGTGACTGTCGAGCAGGGTCGAGGAGTCCTCGACGAATACGATTTCCTGCGGCTCCTCCGTGAAGGTCGAGCCCGTGAGGAAGTCGCCCCAGCCGTACGCGCGCGCCGTGTTGTGGTCGTCGAGCCATTCGCTGGTCAGGTGGAATTGATCCTTCTTGAGGTCCGGCGAGCGCAGATACGCCGGGAACGTGCCCGATGTGATGCGGGCCTTCTTGCGGCCCCACCAAGCGGTTTGTCGGCGGAAGAGCTTCGGAAGGATCACGGGTCCGCGATCGGCCGTGGGGTCGATGGCAACGGGGTTCGCCACGGTGCTGCGCCGATAGACGAGCTTCGGGTCGAAGGTCGGGAATGTCTTTGCGTAGTACTTCCATAGATTGGATTTGTGGTGCTGCTTGCCCGTCTGCCATAGCGCGGCTTTGTGCTGGATCTCGGCGTCGGTCATCGATTTGTAGAACGTCGGAAACGCCCAGCCGTTCGCGACGAGCCAATCGTTCAACACCGTTTTGTGGCCGTTGCGCTCCACGCTGATGTCGCCGATGAACCGGCCGTAGGTGTCGAAGACTTCGCCGGGCGAGGCGACTCGAGTCGTCACTTCGCAGGCGACGTTGCCGAGGCCGTGCAGCAGATCGCCGAGGGCTGCCGTGGAGGTTTCGCCGCGATACTGCCGATACTCCACTTTTTCGAGCGCGCGGTACGCGTCGCGCTGCTCCGGCAGCAGGCCCGCTTTGTTGCCGAGCGGCGGCAGCGGATAGTGCAGCTCGGGCGCGTCGATGCCCTGCAAGCGGATCGTGACCTGACCGTGCTGGCCGATCGCGGTCTTGGTGCCCGACTTGCCTTTGACTCGCGCGTCATCGAACGCGTGCGTCGTCTCGAAATGCGTAACGCCATCGTGACTGAACCGAAACGAGTTGCCGTGCACGGTGACGATGACTTTCGTGGTGTCTGCGTCGGATTGGCCGTTCGGCCAGAACTGCGCCACATCGAGGGTGCCGCTGAGCTTGAGGAGTCCCATGGTGGCCTCGGTTCGTTGTTATCGGAATCGATGCGATCCTGCTCGCTGCAAGAGCCCCTGTACATCGAGGTCAGCGCCGATCTGTCGTCTCGTTGACAGTCGAGCGGCGGTCGCGAGGCACGCGTCTTGCAGCCAATGCGAAATCCAAATCGAGGTGGCGAGGGCGCAGATGCAAGCCGATTTTCATGCAGAGGTAGCCAGAGAAACGGCACGGCAGGTCCACGACCTGCAATCGGTGACGGCGGCGCAGGCCATGCCCGCATTGTGCTTTTTGCACGGCGCATACGCGCCGCGGCGCCCCATGGACCGGCAACGAGACGACGCCGAGGTCGCCGGACGCACCGGCGTCCGCAGGTCCGTTTTGAGACCTCAGCTCAAAATCGTGAAAGCGCGGATGGCCGCTACGGCGACGGAATCTCGATGAAGCTGCCGTCGTGCCAGCGGATGCGCACGGCGGCGTGTGCGTCCGCGATCGATTCCTCGCTCACGTCCTTGCCGCTGCCGTAGTTTATTTGCTGATCGGCGCGCTTGTTGATCCCGAGCGCGAGGACCAACCGGCTGCCCGCCTGCAGCTGGTGACCGGCCATCTTTTCGCTTTGGAACGGTAGCTGTTGCCGCACGCCGGCAAGCAGCAGATGGCGGTGGACGCGGTCCTTGGCGTAGCTCGCGCGAAAAGCATAGGCGGGGTCGAAGAGCTTCACGTATTCACCGGTCGAGCGCAGCTCGTAGAGCATCATCACCAAGTCCACATCCTGCTTGTTGATCGTGAAGTCCAGAACGCCGCTGAGCCGGCCGGCAACGTCTACGGGCGCGGAGAAGGGTTCCGTCATGAAGAGCATCGTGCCGTCGCGAGCGGGCAAGACGTCTTGCACGAGCTCGCGCGAAGGCCGCCACGCGGCGTCCTTGCGATCGCGGAGGTTGAGCGTCGCGGTCAGCGACGTCGGCGTCTTGCGCTTTTTCAGGGCGAGCGCATTGGCGGTCCCGCCGGGCGAAGCCTCGAGATAAAAACGCGTGCGCTTCTCCTCGAGCGCGGCTAGCGAGGGCGCGTGGCGCCATTCGTTGGCGCCGGCGAGCTCGTAGTTGACCTTGTCGCGCGTCAACTCGGGCGCCTCGTCGCCGCCGAGCGCGTGAGCGAACCATTCGTAACGCGCGTCGTTCGGGTCGACCCGCGCGACCTCATCCGGTATCCAGCCGCGAGCGGTCGGCGGAGAGCCTTTCTCGACGGTTTGCTCGTCGAACGGACCGATCAGCAATGTGTGATTCGCATTCGGGTCGTACTTGTGGTGCTCGGTGAAGTAGTAGAGCGCGGCGGTCTGTCCCGCCGAGTAATAGCCGGTGACGGTGAGCACCGGAATGTCGATCTTCGCGAACTCCGCGCCGAACGGCAGCCACTTCTGCCAGAACCGGTCGTAGCTCGGATAATTCAACCAGCGCTTAAAAACGGCGCTTCCCGGACCCGGCAGCGTCGGAAATTCCCGGTACGAACGGCCGGATCGGTACCAGTCCTCGTCGAGCTTGCGCCAGCGCGCCGCATCGTTCGCTGTCGCGTCTCCGGGCGGCGCGAGCCTGTCGTACACCCATCGATAAGCGGAGCTCAACACGATTCGGCCGCGCATCGGGATGTCGATGCCCGGGGCCATCGGATCGGATGTCGCGATCGCCTTCACTGCCGGCGGAAGCGTCTTCGCGACAGCCCAGACGACGAAGCCGCCGTAGCCCGTGCCCTGCATGACCACGCGTCCATCGCTCCAGGGCTGCTGCGAGATCCAGTCGATCACCGCGCGCGCGTCGTCGCCATCCGATTCGAACGGCGCGCGCGGCCGACCCGAGAGATCACCTGCGATCCGCGCCAGGGCGAGCACGCTCGCGTAGCCGTGCGTCGCGGGCTCGCGCGGGTCCCGGCTCGAGCGATCGAGCGTGAACTCGAGCACGGTCGCGAGCTTGCCGGCCTCGGTGGCGGCCCGCGGACGGACGATCGTCGCTTCGATCGTCGCGCCGCCCGGAACCGGGATCGCGACGTTTTCGTCGACGACGTAGCGTCTTTCCTTCTCCGCCGTGAGCAGCGGTCGAACGAGAGCCTCGATGCTGCGGTAGGCCTCGAACGACGCCCACGATCGAATGAGATCCAACGCCGGTTCGAGCGCAATCTCGCGCTTGTCGCGTTGCTGGTCGAGCTCGCGCTGGACGGCTTCGCGCAGCGGTTCGCTCGGCGCGAGGAACCACATCTCGAGATCGTCGGCGGCGAGGTCGTCGAGGTGCTCGAATTCCGCTCGGAGTGCTTGCCTGAAGGCGCTCGCGAACGACACGTGCTCTTCTGCCTCGGTCTTGCGCGCCTGCACGTAGACCGCGTAGACGATCGCGGGACCGGTTGCCGAGCGTCCCTCCTTGGCCTGCAGCCGCTTATCCAGTGCGATCCGGCTCTCGTGCGCCGCCGCCGGGTCCCCGGCCGTCATTTGCAGCGCGGCGAGGTTCGCGAGATAGCGAGTGGAATCGTCGTCCGTATAGACCGGCACGATGCGCTCGGCGAGATCGCGGAGCGCCGCCGGCAGCGCGGGATCCGTGGCGCTCGGCGGTGGGTCGAACCCGAAGTCTTGCGCCTCCGCGATCGTTGGCCGAGCGGCGAGCACGAGGACGAGCACGATCAGTGGTGGGAACGTCGTCAGGAAGGGTCTCATCGAACTTTGCGCAGGATCCGTGCGGTGACCCATGTTTCTTCTATGTTGCCGCCGCTCGGGACCCTCCGCAGATGGAGCACGCGCGCGAACAACGGCAAGTGCATTTGCGTGCTGCGGCCGACGTAGATGACCGTCGTGTGCGTGAGCTCGTGCATGAACATTTCGACGACCCGCTCGAGTGTTTCGTCCTCCATCGCCGAGAATGTGTCGTCGAACACGACCCAGGGCGGAGCGCGCAGGACGACGCGTGCGAGGGCGAGCGCCATCTGCTCGTCCTCACGCAGCTCGCGATCCCATCGCTGCTGCACGTCGAGGCTCTTTGCGAATCGGCCGAGCCCCGTGCGTTCCAGGGCCTGCGAGTAATCGCGGTCTGCGAAGCGGTCGGTCATCAGAGGGTAGGCGAGCACTTCGCGCAGCGTTCCGCGAGGCAGGTAAGGCGTGCCGCGCGGCACGTACATCGCGGCTTCGTCCAGCGGCCGGACGATGCGGCCGCTGCCCCACGGCCAAAGCCCCGATATCGCTCGGAACAGCGGCGTCTTGCCTTCGCCTGGAGCGCCGCAAATCAGCGTGTGCTCGCCGGCGCGAATTACGACGCGGCGCTCGTTGAAGCCTTCGCGACCGACCGGGGACTCGACTTGCAGCTCCTCGAAGGCCATGGCGCCGGGCGGGCCCTCGGCGTACTCGATCCGGCTTTCGGCGGAGTGTTGCGACTCGGTCGCGACGAGCGCAGCCCGGAAGTTTGCGACACGCAAAAGCGCGGCCCGCCAGTCTGCAAGCGCGCTGAAGTTGTCGACGAACCAGCGCAGCGAGCCTTGCGCCTGCGTGAACGCGGCAGCCGCCATCATCATGCCGCCGAATGAGGTCTTGCCCGTGAAATAGAGCGGCGCTGCCACGAGGATCGGCGCGATGCCGGTGATCCAGCCGAATCCCGCCGTCACCCAGGTGAGATTGGTGAGGCCGCGAACGAGCCGACGCATCGCCAGCATCAGGTTGTCGAGATGCATTTCGACGCGCCGGCGCTCGTCCTGCTCGCCGTCCGCGAGCGCAATGCCGTCGACGTGCTCGTTGACGCGGACGAGCGCAAAGCGCAGGTCCGCCTCGCGCGCGTAGCGGTCGGCGTTCCGCGTGACCAGGCTGCGGCCGACGAAATAACTCAGCAGCGAGCCGACGACGGCATAGGACAGCGCGGCCCAGAGCATGAAGCCCGGGACGACGTAGTCGACGGCGCCGACGCGGAACGTGAAGTTCTTCGAGATCGTCCAGAGGACGCCCGCGAAGCCCACGAGCAGCACTGTCGAGCGGAACAGGCCGGTCGACAGACCGAACGACAAGTCGCAGAGCTTCAGCGCGTCTTCGGTCATGCGCTGGTCTGGGTTCACGCCCATGGAATTGCCGCCCGTCGCGAGCCAGAACGCGCGTCGCGGCGCCATCCATAGCTTCAAGAGGTCGCGGGTCAGATTTTCGCGCATTCGAAACCTTGCGGTTTCGTTGAGCCAGCTCTGGAGCACGTCGAGAACGAGGAGGGCGCCGACGATCAGGAAGTACACGCCGAGCTGGTAGAGAAAGTCGTTCAAGTCGCGGCGCGTGATCGCGTCGTAGAATGGCTGGTTCCATTCGTTCAGTGTGAGCTGGCCGTAGGTCGTCGCGAGGATCGCGGCGATGAGCACGGTGAATAGCACGATGATCCGCCGCCCTGCCGGCGGCGCGAAGATCGCGCGCAAGATCATGCGGATCTGGCTCCAGGCACTCGCGCGCGCGGCCTCGGGTAGCCCCGGCGTGGCGTTGGTTTCCGGGGCGTCGCTCATGCTAGAGGTCCGCTCCACGAGTCCACTGCCGTTGGCTGAATCCGCGCGCGAGGGCGCTTCTCGGCGTCCCCGGTGTGGTGCGCCGGTCTTTTGGAGCAGTCCTTTGCCCGCGACTTCCCATTATCTTGCGGTTACGTTCAGGTCCTCGGTCCTAATTCTGGCGGCGGCATCCGACAGCTTCATCGTGAGCAAGACGCCGCGGCCGGCCTGACGTCGCGCCCCTGGGCCGAATATTGCCGCGATAGGCCGACGTAGCGCAGGGAGTCGATCACACGGATTGGCGGCGGAACTCGCCGTACGTCTCGCCGTTCCTGCCTTTCGCATTGGTCGACCCTCCTGGCACGGAGCCCAGGTAGAAGCTTGGCCTAGGACGAAGGCTCGCGGCAACGGAATAGTCGCACCGAGTGGTTTGCGCCGCGACGAGCGTGTCGAGACAGTCGTAGTCGGCAAGAAGTGATATCAATAAGTACCTATAACCTCATGATAATGGATTGAAAATAAGAACGGCAACCCACTTTCAGACGCACGCGAGCAGCATTTTCAAATAGCGGTAGCCGCTGGCGACGGCGCCGAGCGGGTCGGCCGACACGTCGATTTCGATGTACGCGTGCTCGACCTTCGCGTCGCGCATCGCTGCGACCACTGCGCCGAAATCGATCGCGCCGGCGCCGGGCTCGACGAGCTTCCGCTCCGGAACGTCGCTCGCGATCCGCGCGTCGTAGTCTTTCATGTGACAGGCAACGATGCGGCCCGAGTAGCGGCGCACATATTCGGCGGGGTTTGCGCCCGCGAGTGCGAGCCAGCCGAGGTCGAGCTCCATCTTCACGAGGTCCGGGTCCGTTCGGCTCATCAAATAGTCGAGCGGGACGACGCCGGCGACCGGCAAGAGCTCGACGTCGTGATTGTGATATCCGAATCGGATGCCGCGCGCCCGGTAGTCGCGTGCCGTGCGGTCGAGCTTCTCGGCGAGCGCGTCGAGCTGCGCGAGTCCTTTGACGGGCGCCACCGACAAACGGTCGTTGCGCGCGGCGCCGAGCTCAACCGGGAGCGCGACGATCGCCGTCGTGATGCCGAGCTCCGCCGCGAAATCGGCGATCGCCGCCGTGTTGGTGAGCGAGCCGTCCACGTGTGCAAGCTCGACGCTGAGCGCGTTTGCAGCGAACGCGCTCTTGAGCTCGGCCGCGGTCAAGCCGAACAGTCTGTTCTCGCGTCCGCTCAGGCCGTAGAGCTCGGCCTGCGTGAATCCGATCTCCCGCAGCCGCGCGAGCGTGGCGCGTAGATCGCGCCGTAGCTCGTCGCGGACGGTGAAGAGCTGCACGCCGAGAGGTGGGTTGCACTCGGCCGCCGCCGCGGGACGCGAAGCGTGGCTGGCGACAACGACGCTCGCTGCCACGGCGCTCGAGCGTGCGATGAAGTCGCGGCGATTCACCGCGATAGGATCGCATGCCGTCCCGAAGTCAGCGAACGAGCTTGGCGCTCAACCCGGCATGGCCGGACAAGTCCGCGGCGTCCGACGCATGGCCGACGTTGACCGTGTACTCGCCCTTGCGCAGTTGCCACGCACGCCGCTGCGTCGACCAGTCGCCGAGCACGCGTGGATCCGCGACGATCTCGACGCGTCGGGTCTCGCCCGGCGCAAGCGAGACGTTTCCCCAGCCGATCAACCGAATTCCCTTCGTTCCCGCCCGGTCCACGACGTACGCCTGCGGAACGTCCTTGCCCGGACGATCCCCGTCGTTGGTCACGGAGAAGGTCATGCGAAGGCCGTCGCCGCCCGTCACTTGCAGATCCGAATAGCGGAAACGTGTATAGCTCAACCCGTAGCCGAACGGGAACAGCGGCTTCGCGCCGGTTCGCGCGAACCAGCGATAGCCGACCTCAGCTCCCTCGATGTCGTAATCGACGTCGAACCCTTGCAGTGTGTGGGACTGCGAGCCGACATCGCGATTCGGGTCGGGCGTATCGTCGAGCTTCGGTCGCGGCAACTGCGCGAGCGAGGACGGGAACGTGATCGGCAGCCGGCCGGACGGATTCACGTCGCCGAACAGCACGTCGGCGATCGCTTCGCCGCCGCTCGAGCCGGGATACCACGCTTCGAGAACCGCCGCGACAGCGTCTAGCCACGGCATCAGCACCGGGCCACCGGTCTCGAGCACGACGATCGTCCGTGGATTCGCCGCGGCAACCGCGGCGATCACGGCGTCCTGCGCTTGGGGCAGCGAGAGGTCGGGCGCGTCGACGCCCTCCGACATCCACTGCGTCGCAAACAGGATCGCGACGTCCGAGTCGGCGGCGAGCGCCGCCGCGGCGGCTGGTGAATAGCCGTCGTTGAAACGCACGCGTGCGTCCTTCGGCAGCGCCGCCTTGATCGCGGCCAGCGGTGCGGACGGGTGAATCTCGATGCTACGCCGCGCTTCTGCCGGCTGAAACGCAATCGCCGGGCCCGCGGCGGGCTCGACTTGCGACGACCCGCCGCCCGACATCACGCCCGCGTGCGCGTATCCGCCGATCACGGCGACGCGCTGTGCACTGCGCGGGAGTGGCAAGAGTGCTCGATTCTTGAGCAGCACGATGCCGCAGGCCGCCGCTTCGCGCGCGACCGCCGCGCCTGCGGCGGCGTCGATGGGCTCGATCGTCGGCGGATCGTCGAACAGGCCCGCCGCGAACATCGACCGCAACATACGACGCGCCGCGTCCCGCATTCGCGCGTGCAGCGCAGGATCCTTCTTCGCCGCCGCGAGCAGGTCGTTGGCGAAATAGAAGGTGTCGTCGAGCTCCTCGCCCGACTGCCGGTCGAGACCCGCGAGCACGTCGCGCACGTCGCGAACAGCGCCCCAATCCGACATCACGAAGCCCGGATATCGCCATTCCTTCCTCAACGTGTCGTCGAGCAAGTACGGGCTCTGACAGGCGTGCGGGCCGTTGTAGCGGTTGTAGGCGCACATCACGGCGCCCGGCTTTCCGATCTCGATCGCGATCCTGAACGCGAGCAAGTCGCTGTCGTGCGCGGCTGCGTCGGACAACACCGAGTTCACGACGTGGCGGCCGGTTTCTTGCGCGTTCAGCGCGAAGTGCTTCACCGTGGAGATCATGTGCGCCGCTTGGATCGCGCGGACCGTCTCGCCGGCGAGCGTGCCTGCCAGGACGGGGTCTTCGCCGAGATACTCGAAATTTCTGCCGTTGCGCGGCTCGCGCGCGAGATTGACGCCTCCCGCGAGCAGCACGTTGAATCCCTTCGCGCGTGCTTCGCGAGCGATCGTCGCGCTGCCGCCGCGCGCGACCTCGCGGTCCCACGTCGACGCCAGCGACAGTGACGAGGGCAGCGCGGTCGCGCCATCGTGGCGTTGGCCGTTGACCCACGCGACGCCGAGGCTCGCGTCCGTCTCGCGCAGCGCCGGAATGCCGAGTCGTGGAATGCCGGGCGTGAACGACGCAGAGACGATGGCGCCCTCGGGCAACGGTTTGCCCGTGCGGTCGGGGCGCGCGAACGTGCTGTGCAGCAAGCGGAGCCGCTCGGCGTCCGTCATGCGTGCCTCGAGCGCGGCTGCGCGCTCCTCCGGTGATCTGGAGCTCGGCTGTGCGGCGGCAGGCGAGGTCGCCGCGACGGACGCCGTCACGAGCATCGCCGCGATACGAACACAGAAGGACGCGGTCATGAGCGGGCCCCCATATACTCTGCGGGATCGCGCGAACGCGGACCGGCCATTGTGCCCGCAGCGACGCGAGTCGGGGAAAACTACATGACCGCCGTTTTTACGCCCCCTGCCGGTAAGGAAACGCTCGGCCATCCGCCCGGGCTTTGGTATCTCGTTTTCGCCGAAGCCTGGGAGCGCTTCTCGTATTACGGCATGCAGGCGCTGCTCGTGCTGTATCTCACGCAGCATCTGCTGCTGGCTGAGAACCTCGAGCACGTCGCGGGCTTCTCCTCGTTCCGCCACTTTCTCGAGAGTCTCTATGGGCCGCTCGCAACGCCGGTGACGCTCGCGGCTGCGATCACCGGTCTCTATTCCGCCGGCGTCTATTTCACGCCGATGATCGGCGGCTACGTCGCCGATCGTTGGCTAGGCCGCACGACGACCGTGACGATCGGCGCGCTGTTCATGGTCGCCGGGCACTTTCTCATGGCCTTCGAAATCGCGTTCGTCGCCGCGATCGCGTGCCTCTTCGTCGGCGTCGGTCTCTTCAAGGGCAATATCGCGAGCCAAGTCGGCGAGCTCTATGGTCCGAACGACTTGCGCCGCAGCACGGCGTTCCAAACGTTCTTCCTCGGAATACAGGTTGCGGTGATCGTTGCGCCGGTCGTCACCGGCTACCTCGGCGAGAAGGTCGCTTGGCACTATGGCTTCGGCGCGGCGGGCGTCGGCATGGCGATCGCTGTCGTCGTGTACCGATGGGGCCGCAAGTATCTGCCGCCGGAACGGCCGCGCGGCGCGATCGTCGAGAGCGCGCCCAAGGAGAAGCTCACAAGTCGCGATTGGGCGACGATGGCGGTGCTGGTTGGGATGCTGCCGATCCTCGCGGCCACGGCGATCGGCAATCAGGAAATCTTCAACGCGTACTTGCTCTGGGGAGAGGCCAACTACAACCTCGTCTTCTTCGGGCAGACCATGCCGGTCTCGTGGCTCGTGTCGCTCGACGCGATCATCTCCACGGCCACGGTCGGCGGCGCGATCCTGTTCTGGACCGTGTATGCGCGCTATTGGAAGGAGCCGAACGAGATCGTCAAGCTCGCGATCGGCGCATTGATCGCCGCCGGCGCGCCGATGCTCCTTGCGATTGCTGCCGCCAATGTGGCTGCGACGGGCGAGAAGGTCTCGCTGCTCTGGGGCCTGGGCTTCCATATCGTCAACGACGTCGGCTTCGCGATGGTGTTCCCGGTAGGCCTAGCGTTGTTCTCGCGCGCAGCTCCGCGCCAAGTCGGCGGACTGTTCATCGGGATCTACTATCTGCACCTATTCATCTGCAACTTCGCGACGGGCAAGGTCGCGGGCTTGATCGAGACGATGGACGGCTTCAGCTTCTGGGCGATGCACGCCGCGATCGTGCTCGGCGGTGCGGTGGCGCTCGTGGTGTTCGCGGTGCTGTTCGGCAAGCTACTCGCGCCAAAGGTCGACGACACGGCGACGTCGCCGGCGGCGCAACTCGAGCCGGTGTGATG
>Ga0134124_10001300_pt1 | contig 20026 bp, 12 predicted proteins | sample KB304_FD_96880 | JGI IMG/M metagenome (GOLD analysis project Ga0134124, IMG submission 96880) | Terrestrial soil microbial communities without Nitrogen fertilizer from Kellogg Biological Station, Michigan, USA - KB3-0-4 | ecosystem: Environmental > Terrestrial > Soil > Unclassified ... | reverse complement strand
TTTTCTCTTGCGCCAACTCTGCGTTCTCTGCGCCTCCGCGGTAAAAGTGTTTCAGCCCTAATTCAACCGCTGAGACGCAAAGAACGCAGAAGCAACGCAGAGAAAACCCTCTTACCCTTCTCATCTCATGTCATTCACTAAAGTCTGGCGGCCGCGCGAATCGACATCAACGCGAGTCGAGCCGTAGTGCCTGAACTCGATCGAAGACGTAGCGGTTGGCAATCTCTTTTTTTTTACCTGCGCCACCGTCTCTTCGGATTCCACTTCAACATCATCCGCAAAAGGACTGCCTTGCGCAGGCAAGTTCCCATGGAAGTAGCATTCCATATTTGGCGCGCTCCGCTCTGTCACTGCAATCAACTCTCTCACGGGACATGACAACGTCGAAAGCAAACCAGTTGACGCATCAATCTCCACGAACTTTATTCCTTCAGGACATTCAAAGTTCGTCGCGCCGAGGTCCGGACGAACTCCTAATGCTCCGTTCATAAACTCCACCCATGCAGGTAGCGCTGCTTCAGCGCCGGTTAAGCCAAGTTGTTCGTTGTCATCGAAACCAATCCAAACCGCACAAACGAGACTTGGTGAGTAACCAACAAACCACCCATCTCGAGAGGTTCCGGTCTTTCCTGCGACTGCCGAACCCGTGACTGCGCCTCGTGCTTTGCGTGCAGTGCCATGATCAATCACGGCTGAAAGCATGTTCGTAATCATGTAAGCAGTTGTTGGACTAATGACTTCGGATTCGTTAGCCAACTCATGTGCGGCGGGCGGTTCGGAGATACTGTTGATTACTCGCGGCTCGATACGCCGGCCACCATTAGCAAACACAGCGTAAGCTGAGGCCAACTGCAATGGAGTCACTTCTTCTGTGCCGAGAGCCAGTGCCGGATATCGCTCAGGCTTTGGCAATCCAAATCGAGTAGCAAGATTCGCGATGCGGGCCAGTCCTGTTTGCAAAGCGATGTCGACAGTTACTACGTTGAGCGATTTCACAAGACCGGTACGCATTGTTACTTCATGCATCGAGTAACCGCCGCCGTAATTAGCAGGCTTGTACGCTCTGTTTCGGTCATAGATGAACTCGCGAGGTGCATCCATGAAGGTCTGCACTTGCGACATACCGTCTTCGAGCGCGGCTGCATAGACAAAAGGTTTGAAGGTGGAACCAGGTTGCCGCAAAGCGTCAGTCGCGCGGTTCAATTGCGACTCCGCATAATCTCGTCCTCCAACCATCGCAAGAATATTTCCGTTGCGTGGGTCAATGGCGACAAGTGCGGCCTGCGGTTTCTTATCAGCACCTTTGTAAGCGACGTCCAGTCGATCCAGTTGATGCCTCAGTGCCTGCTCGGCAAATTGCTGTAACTCGAGATCAACGGTTGTGTAAATCCGTTGAGTAGCTCCAGAGGTGTCAAACTCGTCTTCCGCGATTCGATTTACATAGTCGACAAAGTACGGCGCCAGGGAGTTGTCGAGATTCTTAGCCGGTGCAACGGTAATGTCTTGGGCCGAGGTCTTGGTTGCAGTAGTTGCATCGATCCAACCGTCACGCTGCATAGCCGAAAGAACCGTGTTCCTTCTGTCTTTAGCAACGTCAGCATGTCGGACTGGCGAATAGCGGGCCGGACCTTGAATCATTCCCGCAATCGTCGCCGCTTCATTGAGTGATAAGTCTTTCAGTTCCTTGCCGAAATAAACTTGCGCTGCTTCCTTTACACCGCGCACAGCAACAGCACCACGTTGTCCCAAATAAATTTCATTGCAATAAAGCGCAAAAATGTCTTCCTTTGTAAGCCTGCGCTCCAGAGCGATTGCCAGCATCGCTTCCGCATATTTCCTGCGCAGTGACTTCTCTGAATTCAGGTAGGTGTTCTTAACGAGTTGCTGCGTAATCGTGGAACCGCCTTGCCCGAGTCGTTCGTCACCTACATTTCGCCAAACTGCGCGCGTCAGACCGCTGGGGTCGATACCTGCATGATCAAAGAACCTTCGATCTTCTATGGAAAGGATCGCGTGGACCAATGGCAACGGTATTTCGGAGTAATTGAGTAACTCTCGCTTGCCACTTTTGGAAGAAAGGTCGTTGGAGAGTATTTCCGGTTCCAACGTGAACGACTCAATCGTGATTTGATCCTCCTGGAGTTGTGCTATCTGATCGCCTGAAAAGCTAACGGTAACTTTTGAAGATTGGCGGTAGGCGTTTCGGCTCGAACTAATTTCGATTTGACCGGGACGACTCTCAAACCTGCCGCTCCAAACGTCACTCGCTTCCGACTCAACATAGCCCGCTCGTCGTAGAATATTCAGTAACTTCTCCTGAGTTAACTTTTGACCGACCTGCAAAACGCGAGGCGCAGCGTAAAGGCCTGGTCTGCTGGTGAGGTAACCGTTCGCCAAACGTGCATCCACAATTCGTGAGTAATACTTGTAGGAATGCATTACCGCGACACCGGCGAACAGGAGTGTGAATGCACATAGTCCGGCGAGCGCTTTGACGATTAGTTTTGCGGCTTTGGTGAGTCTTTTTGTCCGGGGTCTTGTCAATCCGGATAAGCGAGGGAAATTAAGCGTTCGCCTTAACTCAGGAACTGAGGTGACTTCGATAGGCATTGTTGAACCGCGCAGACTCCGCTCCGGCTACAGGCGTTCACCTACAGCGGAGCGGGCCCGCCACTCCCCCCACAAACCCTTCAGTGCATCCAATATCGTGTGTTTGATATATACGGCTAATGAAAGTGAGATTCAGGAAAACTGACCGGTGGCATGGATTGAGAAAGTCAAGATTCGATGTTTCTTCTTCTCTGAGTATTCTCGGCGACGCGTCTCAGCGGTACAGAACTGCTCACATAAAACTTACAGCTGCGCATCACTCCGCATACAACTAAAAGCAGATCACAAATTGAAACTGAAATGTTTTAGTTTGACCTGGGCTACACTGTGTTTGAGGTTGTTCTAGTGAGGCGCAGAAAACTCAGAGTTTCGCAGAGGTTCAATCTACAAATGAGATTCGATCACTACGCTGCAATCGTCCGTTCAATGAGCTTCAGGATTTCAGGCGCACTCTCCGAACCCGCTTCGTAACCTGCCTTAATCAATTCGTCAGCACGTCCAATTTCATCCCAGCGTATGTGACCCACATGAGGCGTGACAACAAAGTCAGCCGAGGCCCGCTGATGCTGTGATGCTGTTTTCTGCACAACCATCATCGACTGCAAAACGACTCCGATGACTGACTGGGGCGACGAGAGAAAAAACTTTGCGCCGTCAAAATTGACGTCAACCGCGATGACAAGGTCTGCCCCGAGCGAACGCGCGATAGTTGCGGGAATCACGGCCACAAGACCGCCATCCACCAGTAGTCTTCCCTGTTCGTCAGTAACAGGTAGATACCAGCCAGGTATTGCGCAGCTGGCACGAATCGCGAAAGCGAGATCGCCCTCGTCACGCATAATGACTGCCAAGCCTGTGTTCAAATCGGTAGCCACAGCTGCAAACGGAACTGGCAACTCCTCGAAACGAGAAATTGGCAAACGTTCGCGAATGAATCGCTCTAGCCGATCGTTAGTCTGAACGCCGAGTCGGGACATTGTTACCCGACCGATATCTCGCCAGCGCAAGCCGCGGCCCAGCGCTTCAATCTCATCGATTGCCATCCCTGCTGCAAACGCCCCCCCGACAATTGATCCTGCTGAAGTGCCGGCGATGTAATTGATAGGAATCTTGTTTTCTTCGAAGGCTCGCAGCACTCCGATGTGCGCAAGTCCGCGAGCAGCGCCTCCGGAAAGTGCCAGGCCGATGGAAGGATGGGAAGGCATGTTTGGCCTTTGGTCTTGGGTCAGTCAGTGCCACCGCGGTAGCGGGTGGGTCAACGTCGCACTACATAATCGTCAACTGTTAGGTGTACCCACTCGCTACCGCGGGCGGGTAACCGACCTGGCCCAACACCCTCTTACTCTATAGGATACAACGTCACAATTTCCGCGCGTTCTCTGGCTGTGTCGAGAAACGCGTCCGAGTCGGATTCGATCTTCGACTCCTTCAAAGTCGCTTCAATTTCTGTACGGGCTTCTTCGAGCGTCGGCACAACGCGTCCACGCCCACGCATTCGAGGCGAGTACACATTGGAATAATAATCTGCTATTTCAGCCTGACTCACGACCACAAAACTCCGAAAACGAAAGTCGAGATACTTCTCCATCTTTAGTCGTTGGTCGATTATCTCATCTAGTTTCTCGCTGGTGAGCCCGACACGCTGCAGTCGTTGCTGAAATTCACTAATCGAAGCGAAGTTACGTGCCAATTCATCTCGCGCATCGTTAATCTCCTTTTGTGTCGGAGCTATTGCCGGTAACTTCTCCGCTTCCTGAAGGATCAATCTTTGATCGATCAGCAAACGCAAGGCGCGATTCAAATCAGTGGAGGTGGGATTGTCCAAAGGAGTGTTTGGTTGAAGCGCCAGCTGCCACAAAAGATCCGAATAAGTGATCAGGTCAGTCCTGATGCCGGCGTTGACAGTGCAAACCATTCGGTCGACCACCTGTTGCGCCGAACATTTTCCCGGAGCGATTAAGCACGACATCAGGATGAAGCCCATGCCCAGCACCTGAATATGCAGGCGCCCTAGAGAATAACTTTTAAGAGACTTAGACATAATCAAAACGTCTGCGTAATTCTAAAATGTAAGCGGCCGGGAGCCAGTCGATAGATCGCGGGTGTTCCGTCAAACAAAATCCCGCCCGGTCCGCGTTGAGGAATTAAGAACTCTGGTGGATTCAATAGAAAACCGTAGTCAACTGCCAGAGCACCGCCTAACGGAGTTTGAACTCTAAAGCCCAGTCCAACGGTATGGGTCCAATGCGCTCGCAAGTTGTGCTGATCGATCGCCGCAAGAATGTCACCCGGCGGAACCGGCGTCGTATCAGGCTTGCCAAACAGATCTCCGACTCGCCGAAACACATTGCCGCCGTCATAAAACGGAACTGCCTGTACTAGTCGGGTCAACTGCACACGCGCTTCGAGATTCACAACCGCTAATGCGTTTCCACCGACGGGAACCGTGAAGGGATTGAGAAAAACTATTTGCTTGTTTTGGTCCCGAAATTCCCCCAGCGGTATCACGACCTGACGCGGCCCGGCTTCTTCAAAATTGAACCCACGCAGCGTCGTCGAACCGCCAGAAAAGAATCTCTCACTAATTGGCAAAGTACGATCGATCTCATCGATCGTACCGTTTCCGTCACGATCCAGCGGGTTAAAAAGATTTGCCAGACCCAACGTAAAACTGCCGGCGAACACGGTATTGCGAAGGCTACGCATCTTGTAATAACGACGGTAGTTCATCTGGAAGCGGTTGAATGAAATATTGCCGCCAAGCTGTCGCAGGGCCAGCGTATAATCAACGCTCAGAAAATCGCCGCGTGTCGCATCTACCTGGTTAGGGCGACAAACTTCGCCCGCCTCTCCCGTGTCCTCTTCATCTAAAGCGCCGCGACGCAGATTCAGTAGCCCACGTTCGCAATGTTCTCGAGTATCCCGGACGAGCGATCCGCCTATACTTGACAACCGCACCTTTCGATCAGGTTCCAGGATCGGACGAACAACCAAACTCTCAAGGTTGTAGAGCCGAACGTCTTCGTAACTGTAACGTCCGAAGACAATTGTTCGACGCTTCTCGTCAAGTACACGCTGCGTTTCCACCGCCACGGTAAACCGATTAATCGTCGGCTCGCCAACTTGCATACCGAAGATGTTGATCGGATTTCCTTTTTCATCCACTCGCTGAACAATTCCCATCGTGCCGCGGTCAATGGCGGAACGGAAGAAGCGTGTGATTGTTGAGTCCCGCTGATATTCAACCGAGACCGCTAGAGGAGCGAACTGCGTCTTGTTGTAACGTGCGAAGCGAGGATCCAGATACTCGAAACGAACCAACTGCCGCCGGTTGCTGGCACGAATTCGCATCGCACCCTGGTGCAGCCGATCCATTAAATTGACGTTACTAATTTCAAAGAGACCCAACGCTCCGGCATCCGTCGAATAACCACCACCGTAATCCATCACATTCGGTTTTTTCTCTTCCACGTCGATGATTACGTCGCGTCGTTTGAAACCGGAAGTTGTTTCGCCCGCTTGCTCTGTATGAATAACAACCTGTCGGTAGGCGTCGGTTAAATACAGTTCGCGCTCAGCATCAGACAGTCGATCCGCGCGTAGCACGTCACCGGTTTGAAGTGGAACCGCCCGCAGGATCGCGTTCCGTTTTGCCTCTTGCTTGCTGGCGCTGCCGGTCACGCCGTTGACGATGATTTGATTGATGAAAACCTTATCGCCTTCGTCAGAGATCGAATAGACGAGGCGAACTTGTTCCTCGTCATTCTTCTTAGGTAACTCAACAACCGAGAACTCGATGCGTGCATCCACATACCCTTCGTGCGTGTAGAGCGTTGAGACTCGATCCAGGTCGGCCCTTGCTTGAGAACGTGAGAACGGTGCGCCGATCACCGTACGCAGTTGATCGCGAACCTTCTGATCCGTGTACATCTTGTTGCCGCGTACTTCAACTCCGGCAATCCTGGTGAGCGGTCCTTCAGTTACGTGGAAAGTAATGATCAGATCGTCGCCATTGATCGATACGCCCTGAAGGACCTCGGCATGCACGCGACGGTAACCCAGATCACGCATGAACGCTTCAATCGTTCTGCGGTCCTGTTCGAGCAAAGTGAGACTGGTAAAGCCTCGTCCGTAACCAAGGTAGGGAATCAAACCGAGCGCACTCACCTTTTGGGTCTTCAACTCAGCTTCAACGTCAGCGAATGTGAGTTTATTTGTTCCGGCAATGCGGATATCTGTTAGACGAAAGCGACGGCCTTGCTCGACGTCGTAAACGATCTCGACATTGTGCCCGGCAAGCGCACTCGGATTTAGGTTCTGACAAGTTTCGTCCGTGCCGTTTGGCCCCAATTCAGCGGGAGGATTCGAGACAGTGCACGTATCATTGACGTCCGCGAAGAAGAATCCCTGCTCCTGAAGTTTGTTGCGGAGACGACGAGCACCTTCAACAATTCCAGAATAATCGAGGTTGCCTTCACGCTTAACGGGTAAGAGTTCACGTTGGGTCTTCTCGTTGATGTCAAAATTTCTTACAACTACGGATACCCTCGGTCCTATGCTTCCTCTGAGCTCGATCGAAACCAGGTTCTTTTCCGGATCGCGGGTAACCTTGGCGTCTTCAAGAATCGGCGATAGAAAACCGGAGGCTATAAGCGCATCACGAACACGAGCGACATCGCTCGAGAGAACGTCGCGCGTAAAGCCGACATTGGGTTGCAGGGTTAGCGTACTTTTGACGCTCTTCGTATCGAACCCACTGATATTGATTGTGAAAGAGCCAATTCTGGCTTGATCACCCGGTGTGATCTTGTAAGTAACAGTGGCTCGCACCCCGCTCGGATCGACCTGTTCGGTATCGTCAACAGTCGCATTGAAATATCCACGGTCACGCAAGTAGACCTGAATCTCATCTGCGTTGCGGGCGATCAGCTGTTTGGAAAGCCGTGTGCCCGGCTGGACAAAGTTCAAGCGGGCGCGGAGTTCGTCCGTCGAGATCGGCGAACCAGTTGCTGGACCTAACTCAAGGCGAACATCTCCGATTTGAACCTGTCGCTGGACAACAAACGTCAGGCGGATCGGACCTGTTTTAGTCGTTCCCTGTTCTGTTATACCCACTCGAGCATTTGCGATCCGACCCGAATCAAACAACGCCTGCAGTGAATCACGCACACGAACAGCTGAAAACTCAGTCCCTGCTGCTACCTTGAGCAACGAAAGAAATTCAGACTGTGCAGCAGAGTCAGCCGGCGAGTTTTCAAATGTCAGATCGATAGAAACGATCAGCCGGCCTTCATATTCTTCGAGACGCGCGTTGCCTAAAGCATTTCCATTAGCGGCGACAGCTACGTAACAGCTGAGTAGAAGTAGGAGAACGGACGCACGAAGAAACAGACCAACCCGCCACCAGGCCAGTTCGTTCTTCCCTATCTTTCTACTTTGCGCTACTCGCGACTGTGCCGACAATTCCAACCCACCCTTAGTGCTCAGAATCTCTTTCTAAAGCGAATCTCAAAACTGAAATTATCCGTGTGCGAGGTTAACTCCCGGTTGGAAGCCTGTTCGTACTGTGCGATGAACGACAATCGATCAGACACGCGATACTCGAGCGCAAGTATCTGATTAGGATCGGAGGTTACGTTCGTCGAGTAAGTAACAGTCACTTCCTTGCTTATTCTTCGCCCCAAAGTAAGTCGGGCTGCCGGAGTAGAACCTCTTCGACCACCACCTAACACGGGGTTGATTTCAAATCGGGTAAGACCAAAAAGTTTGCTCGTTGCCTTTTGGGCCGGCGCATTGATGAGCGCATCAGTCAACAGACTGGTCGCGGCGCCCACTCCTGACTGCGAAAGAATCGATGTACTCGTATCGTCGGCGCTCAACTGCCCGGTCGTGATTAGTGAAACGACGTCCGCTTGCGGCAAGGCCGGCTCGGAACGAACAATGGCCTGGGGTTGGGAGAGTGGTCCGGTAAGAGTGACGATGATCCGGTAACCTCGTATTTGCGACTCTCCCTGAATATTGATAACAGGATCGGCATTTCTAGCTCGCGGCAAATCGACGAGCACTCGGGTGATGTCATAACGATCGTTTCGGAAGTTAAGCGTACCGCTCGTGGAAGTGATCCTGCCGGAGATCGTCGGATCGTTTACCGGACCATCAAGTTGAAGCGACACGGATCCAACCAGGTCCGCAAGATTGTTTCTCACCACCAGGGCGTTTCGACCCTCGACACGTAACGCCGCAAACACCGCTGTGCGAGTAAGCTCGATCTCAGCGCCTTCTTCGATCGATTCGCTTTGTTTCTTGATTAAGTCTGCAAGCTCGATGTCCTGGGTGTATTCAGCACGGCGAAGGTTCACGGTTCCAGTAATCAACTGCTCTCGTGAAGAACCTCTGATCTCAACCTGGGCGTCTAGTGTCGAATGGAAGTCCTGCGGGAACGGAACGGTGATATCGTCCGCATTCAGGTTAATTAGAAATCTGGCTACGGTAAAGCCTTCAAGCAAGGCACCTCCCGTCGCATTGACGCGTCCACCACCAAGGGTGCCTGTGAGTGAATCAATCTGCGCCTGGTTGGATGTGAAACGAACCAGTGCAGCTAAGTTGCCAATCGTCCAGCGCTCGTTCCCAAGCAATACAGATACTGAGCCGCCGGCGACTGACGCAGTTCCAATGAGTCGAGGATCTTCGAAAGTCCCACTTATGCGTACTGCGACTTCTGCTGTACCGGAAGAGAAGAAATCGGGCGAGAGACCGTTCAGGACACGAAGGTTGAGACTTCCGTTTACGTTTAAGTTCTCGTTGCCTCCACGGGCGGTCGCAAGTCTGCCATCGAGACTAATGTTGGTACCCGGTCCAGTAAAACGTGCTCCGTCTAAGATTATTTCGCCGGGAGCAAAGCGAACAACCAGCGGAGCAGCCGCTGTCAACTGAACATCCTCAACTTTAAAGTTAAGTTCTGAGAAACTCGCCGACCCTGTTAGACCAGCAATCGAGAAATAGCCATCCTCGTCGAGCAGGTCTCCACTGGCCTTGATTGTTCCGGTCGCAAGGCCCGACACCCTGACCGTCGTAGTCGGCAGCAGAATGCTTAACAGCTTCGTCAAATCAGCATTGGTTAGCGTTGTCTCAACCGTCGACGGGAGTCGCTCGCCGGCAAGATTGATCTTCGCGGCGACGACCTGAGGTTGGCCGAGTAGTCCGCTTGTAAGAGTAATGCTGAGTTGTTTATTTTCAGTTCTGCCAACCAATGCGAGTGTTCCGGCAGGTTTTCCGTTGATAGTCACATCGCGTCCCTGGCCGTCGAAGTTAATTTCATACGAAGAAAAATCCGGTTGGGAAAGGTTTCCCACGATGTGCCCAGTGAAATCCGCGATACCGGTGACCGCGGGGGTTCCCGGTCGATTGGAGAGTGCGGTCAATCGCGACAAATCAACACCCTCAGCCTTGCCTTGAAAATCGAAAGCTTTGGTAGTTGTGATGAAATTACCGCTGGCAACAACATGACCTGCAGCCAGGCGAACATCGATACTCTCTACGTCGACTTTCGAACCGCTGAAGGTGGCTCGAGCAGTCAAGCTCTCCAACTGTTCCCCGGCAATCTTGCCCGGACCCAAACGCAAATCAGCACTTCCATTCATGGCGTTTGGAATACCGTCGACCTTAATCACTCCTGAAACATCCGCTTGAGTTTCGAGTGAAGATATTCCCGAGGTTCCATGGCCGCCCGGAAAACTTGCGAGCAGAGCAGACAACGTTCCAGCATTAGCCCGGTCCAGTGTCGCTTGCAAAGAAGCATTATTCTCACCCGTGCGTGGCTTCACTAAAGAAAACTGCACACCGCCACCATCCGCTTCGGACAGTTGACCATTCGTGACGCGTATTTCATTCCCATTCATCGATACGGTTGCAGAAAGCGAACCGAGCTCGTTGCTATTAACCAAAAGTGACGCCAACGAGAAAGACCCGTTCACGTCAGGTGATGAAAGCTTCCCGCGAATATTGCCGTTGAAAACGAGACGACCTGCAAGCGCGATCCCATACGTCTCCATCTGTGCTTCGACTTCCGGGAGTAGTCCAGACGAGACTAAAACCGTCTGGAGTTCGTTCGCGTCTGACGAATTAAGATCAACCTGAAGATTGGAATCGTTTTCGAACGAGAACTGACCAGTTGCTTTGAGCGAGGTTGCAGGAGTCTGCAGATTGAGTTGTTGGATGTTAAAGGTTCCCCGGTCGGCGCGGACGGCAACGTCGCCGGTAATAGGAATCCTGTCTGCCGTACTATCGCCGGCTTCTGCTCTTAATTGAGTTGTGAGTGTTCCCGAAGCGATTTTGTAATCGGTGCCGGGAAACGTGAGGTCCACGTTACCAGCTGCACGGCCAGTGAGCGGAACTGTGCTTCCTGCAATTGCGGTTAGCGGACCGGCAATATCTAAACCATTGAAGTCAGCGACCACGTGTGATGAGGCAGTGTGGCCCAGTGCAATCCTGGCACTGCCACTCACGCGCCCTTTGAAAATATCAGCCGTGAAATTGTTGAGTTGAACCTCGCTGCTCGTCGCGACTACTTTCGCGGTAGCCTGACCCATGTTCATTCGGCCCATGACGCCGCCACCAATGCTTAAGTCAGCACTGGCACGATAGCTACCCGACGGCTCAACGACGAACACCGGCTTTCCAAGTTTTACGTTTTCAGCCTGACCGTCAGCTAACTTGATCGTGCCTGCGTCGATGTCAGCGGTTGAGCCTTCGATTCGATGATTGCGAACAGACAGTTTGACACCGGCGATGTTTAGTTCGCCAATCTCAGCGCCGGCTGCGGACGTAGCCCCCACCTGGACGTTCTTGACTACAACGCTCGTTACTCCATTCCGATCCTCGAGATTTACCTCATTCGCCGTGACACCCTTTACAGTCGCCCCGGAAGCTGTGACGTCGCCTGCCTTAACACTAGCCACGGTTGCGGTCGTAACGTCATTTTGTTTCCGCACCCGCAGATCTGAAGCGGTAACGCCATTAACTTTTGCCCCTGATGCAGTGAGTGCATTAGCCGCGAGTTGTCTGGCAGAAGCGGTCAACACCCCGTCATTCATTTCAGCTCGAGCGTCGCGAAGGATCAAACCGGTCATTGTTGTGCCGTAACCCTTTTCGGCGACTGCACGCAGTTCACCAATCCAGCGGAAATTTGTGCCGGTGCCCATCACGTTCCCGGCGAGCTGCAATGCATCAATTTGAAAGTCGCCTGACGAAAGTAGATCGGCTACAGCCTTGCCGTTGATTTGATAAGTCTTGTCCTGCACCGACCCGTTTGCAGTGACGTTTAATCCCTGGAGACGTACACCATCCGCAGCGAGTGCATCCGATTTGACACTGCCCTGAACAGTGAAGTGGTCGCCTTCGCCAGTGACAGTACCGGAGAAGTTACCGATGCCGCGTAACGTAGTACCTGTTTGGAAAGTGTCAGAAACTTGAGTGAGATCAACTGACGACGTGATGTTCATTTGATAACGCAACGCGCGCCAGTCGTCCATCGTTCCCTGCAGGTGCACTTCAGCAATCGGCGACTTAAGAGTCAGGTCCTGAATTTCAGCCCGAGTTTGGTTAACGCGACCATGCGCGTTGATGTCGATGTTGTTAATTGGCCGGCCGTCATAAGTAAATGTTGAATCTGATAGACCGACAGTAACGGCGTTCATACGGCTATCAGCCGGAGCGTTCGGATCGTCAGGCTGGATCGTTGCCTGGAGGTTTTTAGCCTCGCCCGAAATCTCGTGCTTCAAATCACCGTAATGAACGACCCCATTTTTGATTTCAACGTGCGCTGTTGAGTAGGCAAACAGAATTCGAGCGTTAGGCTCAGGTGCAGGAATGTGAATGTTGCGAAAGTTTGAGCGACCTTGTTCATCAAACTTGACCCACGCTTCGAAGCCTTCAATCTTCAAATCCTGTAGGTTGATATTGCGACGCAAATTCAAGGCATAGAGATCTTCAATTCTAATTTTGGCGGTGAGGTGATCGATTTTCCCCAACTGCTCACCCGACGCAGCGTCGTAGAGTTCAATACCAGACATCTCCACAGTTTGAGGCGGCAGAGACGAATGAAACTCTTTGATGGTGGCGCGAATGCCGTAATTCGCGAAGGTACTTGTGATCTGACCAGCTACGTACCGATCGACATACCCGAACCGATAAGCCAAAAGCGCAATCACTAGAAGCGCAAGAATCCCAGCACCAATGATGAGACCTGCAAGAAAGGCATGGCGGCGCGTAAAGTAACCCCAACGTCTGCGGATCGTTGGCTTACTTGAATGTTCGGAGTTATCTCGCTTGTCTACTGGCATATGTCATTGCCGATTTGAAATAGTCGAGTCAATACCACTACCAAAAACGCTTTTCTTGATTGTCCATACCAATCGGCAATTGGCAATCGGCAATTGGCAATCGACAATCCGCAATGCCTTAGGGGAGTCTTGAATTCTAGAGGGAGAGTCCGAAAGTTGAAAAGAGCCCTTGAAGTGCTTTCAAAGTCGGGCTGCAACTCATGGTCCAAAGACCACCTTGTTCGACAAACTTTGGTTTGTCATATGTCACGGTCGGTCGTCTTGGCCACCACAAACGACAACAAAAGTCTGTCGTACATTTGACGTCGGATGGCTGGATGTTCAGCCACGTTGCTTGGAACTATCAACTACCTGGTCCTTCAGTGATGCGGGCTCACCAAGAGGCACGTTGCCAACGACCGATAGTTCAAAACCTTCGAGGGCAGTCACTTTGGGGGGATGATTTGAAAGCAGGAGGATTTGCCGTAAACCTAAATCGTGGAGGATCTGGGCTCCTACACCATAGTCACGATCAACTCCGTACCCGGTTTCCAAACTCGCTTCTCGCTTACTCAATCCTTTTTCCTGCATGACGCCATAGGTGCGCAGCTGGTTTACGAGATCCAAACTGTGTTCCCGTTGTCGCATGTACAACACCACGCCACGAGCTTCTGCAGCTATTTTCTCAAGCGCAGTGTGCAGTTGAAATCCAGTGTCGTCGATAAGCGAACCAAACATGTCGCAGGTCACATTCTCAGTGTGAACGCGCACCAACACCGGCTCAGGTCCTGCTACTTCGCCCATCACCATTGCCAGGTGAACATCGCCATTGATGATGTTCTCGTATGCGATTGCGCGGAACCGGCCGTACACCGTTGGTAGATCAGTGTCGACGACGCGCTTGATCAAGGTCTCCTTACTAATCCTGTATCTCACGAGATCCGCGACACTGATCATTTTCAAGTTGTGTTGCGCGGCAAAAACTTGAAGCTCAGGAAAACGTGCCATCGTTCCGTCTTCGTTCATGATCTCGCAAATGACACCAGCCGGATAAAGACCAGCGATGCGAGCTATGTCAACACTCGCTTCAGTTTGGCCTGGACGAACAAGCACGCCCCCGTTTTTTGAACGCAGTGGAAAGATGTGACCAGGTCTTGCGAGATCCTGTGGTCGCGATTTTGAATCCACGGCCGCAAGAATCGTGGTGGCCCGGTCGGAGGCTGATATGCCGGTTGTGATTCCGCGTCGAGCATCGATTGAAATGGTAAAGGCAGTTCCGAGGAAGGAGGTGTTGTCAGCAACCTGCGTAGTCAGGTGAAGCTCGTCGCAGCGCTCTTCAGTGAGTGGCAGACAAATGAGCCCGCGTGCGTGACGAGCCATGAAGTTGATGATCTCAGGTGTCACCTTCTCCGCAGCGCACACGAGATCGCCTTCGTTTTCACGATCTTCGTCGTCGACGATAATGATCATTTTGCCGTCGCGAATGTCGGCGACAGCTTCGTCAATGGATTCCATGGCCTACGTAAATACCGAAGAACTGTTGCTGAGACTGATTTCATAAGTATGTTAACCGAAAGCAAATGATTGACAAACCCTAAGGCTTTCTTACGTCAGCGACTCGCTGTGGTGCATGGTCCATCATTTGGAAAATCCCAATTCCAGAATGGTCGTCCATCATCTAGACAAATCGTGGACGGAAAGCGGGCAACCTTTCAAAAACCTATTTAAAAACGATCGATCTTGTCCGCCGAAGGCAGTGGTGCTCTTATTGCAAGAGATAGCAAGGAATGTTACTAGGCCTGCCTTGTCCCCGGGACCTGTTTCCTTCAAAACTAGAAAGATCCAAATTCGATTCTGTCAAAAAGGGGCTCTATGTTACGTAACCTCGCATCACTAATGATCATAGGGGCGGTAATTCTCATTTCGAGTTTTGCGGCCTACGGCGAAGCGACTTCCGTTCAACCCAAAAACGCTCAACAACGATCAGCTCAAGCAGCAAGCGCTCAGATCGGCGATCAGTCTAAACAGAGCAAAAATCCGGTTGTTTTATCGGCGGTCTTCAGATCGATCAGTTTGAGTAATATCATTGTTAGGTCCGGCAGCACTGGTTCTGGATCTGGCAGCCAAGACCCAACTCCGTCAGTTGCGACAACCACGCCAGAGCCAATGTCCCTGGTTCTTTTGGGTACAGGAATCACTGGAGTCTTCGCAACTTTGCGTAAACGTCGGAACCGGTCGTAAACGGAACCGACAATACGGTCCAAACCATTTGCTTTGCAAAAGAGAGGTGTCGCACTAATAAGGCGGACACCTCTCTTGTTTTGACGAACAGTCGCCGGCTCGAAATCAACTCAACCACCATCGGGACCGAGTGAAACTGACCCGACCAGGTTTCAAAGAGGATGACGATATTGTGGTCCTGCTCCTCAACATTGACTTGGACCACGTGCCTCCCCGTTTTGCGTCTCAATTCTAGAAACCCGATCCAAGGCTAAGACAAAACGAACCTGACTACAGATCAGAATCGGAACTTTCCGAACAAAACACGGGCCACGCAGTACAGGTAGCGATGGCTTAAGTTTTGCTGCCCATCGGGTCAGTCTACTCAGACAATCAATACAATCAAGGAAAACTGGGCAAATTTGACGTGCGGTTTCACCGGATCAAAGGTGACGTGCGTCAACCGTATTTCCACCTCCAAGTGCTTAGGAGATACCCCCGATGTTACGTAACTTTTCTGCTTTCGGTATTGCTCTAACAGTAATTTTGGTCTCGAGTTTTGCCGCGTTTGGCGAGTCAAAAACTGCGACATCCGCTAAGCAAACTCAAAGTGCAATGAAATCAACCTCCCAAACCCAGACCGGCGTCAGCTTTAGTACGTCGGCTAAAAACCTAACCGGTATAAGTGCCGACGCTGTTCGCGGCGGCGGCTCAGGTGTAGGCGCAAACTACGCTGTAACTACGACTCCCGAACCGATGTCCATGGTGCTATTGGGCACCGGTCTTGCCGGTATGGTAGGAGCGATTCGCAAGCGCAAGAATCGCGGCTGAAGATCTCTGTCAGTCAATTATTCAAAGAAACAAAAAGGCGGTACGGTGTCCCGTGCCGCCTCTTTGTTTCGCTTACCGAGGCAAGCAATTTTGCAGGTCTCCGCATAAGTCAACCAGACTTAAAAGCCAGTAGCCTTTCAACGTATTTGCCAATCACATCGACTTCAAGGTTAACGCCCTCGCCAATCTTCAACGTCGAAAGATTAGTCACTTCCCAGGTTTTTGGGATGATTGCTACGTCAAAGTACTCCTCAGTCAGTCCGGCTATAGTCAAACTAATTCCTTCGACGGCAACGGATCCTTTGTAAACAAAGTAACGCGCAATGTCCTGCGGATATCCAAACCGCACGGTCCATGATTCACCGTGATCTTCAACGCCTAACAGCTTTCCGCGCGCATCGACATGACCCTGCACGATATGTCCACCAAGACGAGTGGCTGGAGTGACAGAGCGTTCAAGATTAACTGGGGTGCCGGCTTTCAAGCTCCCCAGAGTAGAACGCGCCAGGGTCTCCATCGATACATCGGCTGCAAAAGAAGTGGGAGTGATATCGACAGCCGTCAGACAAACTCCATTAACTGCGATTGAGTCGCCGTGGCTTGTGCCGTTGAGGACAATAATCGCTTGGATCACTATGCGTGCGTTTTCGCCGCGCTGTTCGACGCTTCGTACCTTGCCAAGTTCTTCGATGATGCCGGTGAACAATGGTGCCCGATAAGCTTTAGCTTGTCGCTCCTTTAATAACGCCGAAACAAACTTATTTGAACAGCAACACGATCAGCAGAATAATCGCGGCAATTGCAGCTGGCACAACGTTCAACGCAATCATCCACGCTGCTTCACGCTTAAATGAAAAGTTAAAGATCTTCATATCTACGTTCGATCTGTTACCGATTTCCCGTCACAACGCTCAAATGCAGGCTGGATGTTATCTTTGATTACGCTCAACATTTCCTCGAACGTTTGTTCTATTGATTTTCCTGTTGAGTCGATCACAATGGCATCCTCAGCGATCTTCAACGGTGAATCTGCGCGCGTTGTGTCACGACGATCCCGCTCCATCATATCGGTCAATGTTTCGTCGAGAGTGGTCCTGGAATGCTTCAACTGCTCTTCGTGATATCGACGTTCCGCTCGCTTCGCTGGATCGGCAGTGAGAAAAAACTTGTAGTCAGCATCAGGGAAAACAACCGTAGTAATGTCACGACCATTTAAGACGGCGCCACGCTTCCCTAACTCTCGCTGTCGCGCCACCATTGCTCGCCTGACACCGGGAATGGCCGACACAATTGAAGACATTGTAGTCACGCTTTCAGTGCGAATCAGTTCCGATACATCGCGCGCCCCAATCAATGTTTTAAGTGAATCCGGATCTCCCTCGAGATTAATGTCCAGTTCTTCAGCAAGTTTGACTATAGCTTCACGATCGTTCGCATCAATTTGATTCTCGATTACCGAGAGCGCGACCGCCCGATACATAGATCCGGTGTCGATGTACAAAAGGTTCAGTGCGCGAGAAAGCATGCGACCAAGCGTCGACTTACCCGAACCGGATGGACCGTCAATGGCGATGATTAAAGGCGGCATGGAGTTGTGGGAGCCTATCAATCGGCTCAACTAAGTATTCTTGATCTTTGAGCTTTGAACTTTGCGCTTTGATCTTTTGAGTTGGCTCAGGGTCTGCTCGTTCCTACTTTGCTAGACAAGAACAAAACACAAAGTGCAGGCGCTCCGTCCTACACGAAGCTCGCAAAAACTTCATTCGACATCAATGCGCCTGCGCGTGTCAGACGAATCAGGTCGCCATCAAACTCAATCAGACCGGCTTCACGAAATCGGTCCAGGTCGTCGTGGTGTTCGTCACGCAAATCAACTCCAAACGAAGCCTCGTAGGCTCGAGCATCAACACCACGCATCAAACGCATTCCCAGAAATACAGCTTCAGATCGCAGTTCAGCTTCGTTGAGTTCGTGCTGTTCGACAACCGCGGACCCATTGTTCTCGATCGCTGCTACATATTTACTGACGTCGCGCTCATTTGACCATCGCGCTTTTCGACCATCGTATGAATGTGCTGAACAACCGAACCCATAGTAGCCCACTCCAGTCCAGTATTTTGTGTTATGTCGTGATTCAAGACCCGGTAAACAAAGGTTAGAGATTTCGTAATGTTCATATCCAACTTCACAAGCACGCTCAAGCATCCACTCGTACATCTCGCCTGCTAACTCATCATCCGGCTCCGGTTGAATTCCGCGCGCAATGTGTTGCGCCAGTGGAGTTCCCGAATGTACTTCCAATAAATAGAAGGACAAATGTTCGGGCCTCAAAGCGTAAGCAAGTTCAACGTTTCGCTGCCATCCATTCAAAGTTTGTCCAGGTAGACCTGCAATCAAATCGAAGTTGATATTCGTGAACCCTGTCGTACGAAGCATTTCAAATGTCTTCATCGTGTCTGCTGAGGTATGCGAGCGACCGAGCTTGGCCAGTTCCTCATCGTCAAAAGTCTGGGCGCCAAAACTCGCGCGGTTCACTCCGCTATTCTTGAACGCGCCCAGCTTTTCAGCACTAACACTACCAGGATTGATCTCCATCGTAACTTCTGCCGCTGAATCCACGGCGAAAGAGCCCTTTACGGCCGCCATTATTCGCTCTATCTGAGTCGGCGAAAGCATGGAAGGTGTGCCGCCGCCAAAGTAGACCGTATCGACCCGTTGAGACCCATGGGGACTTACGGCTATCTCACGAACTAATGCGTCAACATAGCGTTCGGCAAGTTCCGATTCATAAATTCCAGTGGCGAAATCACAGTACGAACAGCGCGATTTGCAAAAAGGAATATGGATGTAGATTCCCGCGGGTGTCATTGCATCTTTCATAATAGCGCTTCGATTTGATGAAGTCGCCCGAACAGAGTTCTTCGACCTGAAATCGAACTGTACTGTTTCATTTCCTTTTGTATTGTTTTAGCCAGCTTCAATAGATCCAGCAAACTAATTTCGGGCAGAGATCGGCGACGTTTGCTGGCACAAATATTGAGTGAAGGATCAGAGTCTAATCAACTGGCCGGATAAGGCACTGCCATTAAAATCCGGTCGAGTCAGTTAATCATCGAACCAGGGGAGAAACAAAAATGGCTGATGACAAAATGAAACACGACGATCGACAAGCCGACAGACAAGGCAACAAAGTCACCAAGGATATGGGTCAACAAATGCCGGGTCGTAACCCGGGCGATAAGTCAGGTGGCCATTCGGGTGGTCAAGGCACTGGTGGTAACGAACCAGGTCGACAAGGCAGCTCTGGACAAGGCGGCTCCGGACAAGGCGGCCGACACGGAAACCAGGGTGATATGGGCAAAAAAGGCTAGATACTTTCTTCTTCTTTCCGTTTCGCACGATGATGATCGACGATCATCATCGTGCTTTTTTTGTAGAGGCACAGGCGGTAACTGCGGGTGACAGGCTGATTGGCCATTTTCCATAACAGACTGATCGGTCATTTTTACGAGACCTGCCTTACGATCACTTACTTATCCTCTTCGTGCTTCCATCTCCACTGATCGACTTACTCATGCCGACCGACACGCGCTCGACTTCACCAAACACTCGCAAGAAGTTCTCACCAAGTATCTTTCGGATGTCCTTTTCGCTGTAACCACGTTTTAGTAGCTCGTAAGTGATATTCGGAAGCATCGAAACATCTCTAGCGCCTTCCGGCATGTCGTTGGCCCCATCAAAGTCGGCCCCGATTCCAACGTGATCGATACCTGCAACCTTGACGATGTGATCGATATGATCAATCAACTTCGAAATCGGCAGTGGGGGTAATGGATTTGCGGCTTCGAGCTTGTCACTTTCTTCCCCTCGTCGCTCAGGATCGTCTTTGTATTTCTCATTGATAGCGTCCTGTTCTGTCTTCAGACGCGCATCACGAGCCTCGCTCTGAGGGGAAACTGTATCGGTATCAACAAACCCGCTGTAGAAATTGACCTGAATGACACCACCTTTCTCGCCAATCCTCTTTAACAAATCGTCGGGGATGT
>Ga0134124_10001299_pt1 | contig 20036 bp, 20 predicted proteins | sample KB304_FD_96880 | JGI IMG/M metagenome (GOLD analysis project Ga0134124, IMG submission 96880) | Terrestrial soil microbial communities without Nitrogen fertilizer from Kellogg Biological Station, Michigan, USA - KB3-0-4 | ecosystem: Environmental > Terrestrial > Soil > Unclassified ... | reverse complement strand
GGACGCCGAGCTCGAACATCGGGCCGACGACCAACCAGAAACTGTCAAAAAGCGTCTCGATCAATACGACGCAATGACCGCGGCGCTCTTGCCGCACTACGAAAAACTCGGGCTGCTTCGCCGGGTTGATGGGGTCGGATCTCCCAGCGAGATCACCAACCGCATTCTCGCAGCGCTCGGCAACTGAACTCTCTCAAGTAAGAAGGAGGCGACGAACGAAGGACGATTCGACTGGAACAGGTGTCATCGACGAGGTTTTACCGAACGCATTGTTTCGGGTGACGCTCGAAGATGGTCGCACCGTTCGCGCGGGCATTGCCCCCAGTCTTCGTCACGCGGTCGTACGGCTCATCGCCGGCTCTCAGGTCGCGGTCAAGCTCTCGAAGCTCGACCCCAGCCGAGGCCAAATCACCAAGAAGCTACGCTAGAAGTAACTAGATTCGACTGAAGGCAGGACATCATGAAGGTGCGACCGAGTGTGAAGAAGATCTGCGACAAGTGCAAAGTCGTGAAGCGCCGCGGAGTCCTGCGCGTGATTTGCGATAACCCGCGCCACAAGCAGCGCCAAGGCTAAGAAGAGAGAATAGGAAGAGTCATGGCGCGCATTGCCGGTATCGATCTCCCCCGCCGTAAGGCCATCGTCTACGCCCTCCCGTACATCTACGGGATCGGTGACGCGACCGCTCGCAAGCTGTGCAAGCTGGCGAAGGTGCCCGAGGACCGCAAGGTCGACGAGCTGAGCGAAGCGGACGTGAAGAACATCCGCGACGCGATCGACAGCACGATCAAGGTCGAAGGAGACGCGCGCCGCGAGGTGCAGCAGAACATCAAGCGTCTGATGGACCTCGGTTCGTACCGCGGCCTCCGTCACCGCAAAGGTTTGCCCGTCAATGGGCAACGCACCCGGACCAACGCACGCACCCGCAAGGGTCCGCGCAAGAGCTTGGCGCGTCGCTCCTGAGCGGCTCGGCAGTTTAAGGCAAACCCATGGCAGCTCCCAAAGCCCGTGTTCAGAAAAAAGTAGTCAAGAAGAACGTCTTCGCTGGCATCGTTCACATCCAGTCGACGTTCAACAACACCATCGTCACCATCACGGACGTGAATGGGGCGGCAATCTCTTGGGCCAGCGCGGGTTCGCGCGGCTTCAAGGGTTCGCGCAAGAGCACGCCGTTCGCGGCGCAGCTCGCGGCTGAAGAAGCCGGTCGTCGCGCGATGGAGCACGGCGTGCGTTCGGTCGCCGTGTTCGTGAAGGGTCCTGGAGCCGGTCGCGAAAGCGCCCTCCGCGCTTTGCAGCAAGTGGGCTTCAAAGTGACTTTGATTCGTGACGTTACGCCGATCCCGCACAACGGCTGTCGGCCCCCCAAGCGTCGTCGCGTGTGACGGAGAGATTATGGCGCGTTATCTAGGTGCTGTTTGCAAGTTGTGCCGTCGCGAAGGCGGAAAACTCTATTTGAAGGGCGAGCGCTGCTTCACTGAAAAGTGCGCAGTGTCCCGTCGTCCCTACCCGCCAGGCCAGCACGGTCAGGCCCGCATCAAGCTGAGCGAGTACGGCCTCCGTCTGCGCGAAAAGCAGAAGATGCGCCGCATCTACGGTCTGCTCGAGATGCAGTTCGCCGGCTACTACGTGCAAGCGACCCACCTCAAGGGCCGCACCGGTGAAGAGATGCTCGGTTTGATCGAGCGTCGCTTGGACAACGTGGTCGTGCGCATCGGCTTCGCCTCGAGCCGCGCTCAGGGTCGTCAGCTCGTGCGCCACAATCACGTCCTGGTGAACGGCAAGCGCGTCAACATCCCGAGCTACCGCGTCAAGCCCAACGACAAGATCGAGATCGGCGAGACCAGCCGCAAGATCGGCTACATCTCGGCCGCGCTCGCCGCCGCCGAGAATCGCCAGCGCCCGAGCTGGATCGAAGTCGACAAGGGCAACTTCGCCGGCACCTTCAAGTCGATGCCGGTGCGCGACGAACTCAACGAGCCCGCGGTTCGTGAGCAGTACGTCGTCGAATATTACTCTCGTTGAAATGTCGCTGCGTGAGCGTGAGCTCACGCAGCTCAGTGAAACTAGTTTTCTAGCGAAGGGACCTCCCTTCGCGAACGCGGGCTGACCGCGGACCTGACAGTGGGCGTTGGAGCCTCTGCTGGTCGTGACGGTCGCGCGAAACCCCAAAAAAGGAGCAGCTCGAAATGGTTACACAAATGATGAGCCGGAACTGGCGTGACTTGATCCGCCCGAAGGCGATCACGCTCGACCCCGAGTCCAATTCGGAGTCCTACGGCAAGTTCACCTGCGAGCCGCTCGAACGGGGTTTCGGCATCACGATCGGCAACTCGCTGCGTCGCGTGCTGCTCGCTTCGCTCCAGGGCGCAGCGATCACCGCGGTTCGCCTGGAGACCGCGCTGCACGAGTTCACCACCATCCCCGACGTCGTCGAAGACGTCACGGACATCATCCTCAACCTCAAAGAGGTGGTGTTCAAGGTCGATTCGCCGAAGACCTTCACCGTTCGCCTCGAGAAAGAGGGCCCCGGCCCCATCCTCGCGGGTGACATCAAGACGGTTGACGGCCTCACGGTGTTGAATCCCTCGCACCAGATCGCGACCCTCGACAAGAAGGGCCCGTTCTCGGTCGAACTCACCGTGGCTTGCGGTCGAGGCTACGTTTCTGCCGAGCGCAACAAGAGCCCGACCATGCCGCTCGGGACGATCCCGATTGACGCGCTGTTCAGCCCGATCCGCAAGGTGAACTACACCGTGCAGAACGCGCGCGTCGGCCAAGTGACTGACTACGACAAGCTGGTGCTCGAGGTCTGGACCAACGGCGCGGTTCGCCCGGTGGACGCGGTAGCTTTCGCCGCCAAGATCCTCAAAGAGCAGCTCTCGATCTGGATCAACTTCGAGGAATCGGAAGAGACCTCGTACATCCCGACCGGCAGCGACGAAGAGCCGCTGAACGAGAACCTGTTCCGTTCGGTCGACGAGCTCGAGCTATCCGTGCGTTCGGCGAACTGCTTGCAGAACGCCAACATCACGCTGATCGGCGAGCTCGTGCAGAAGACCGAGCAAGACATGCTCAAGACCAAGAACTTCGGTCGCAAGTCGTTGAAGGAGATCAAAGAGATCCTCTCCACGATGGGCCTCGGGCTCGGCATGAAGTTCGACAACTGGCCCGCTATGGTCGAACGCTGGAAGAACCAGCAATCGGCATCGTGATTAGAAAGTAAGTTCCATGAGGCACGGCAAAGCTGGTCGTCAATTCGGCCGAAATACGAGTCACCGTCGCGCGATGTTCCGCGCGTTGACTGCAAACTTGGTGGCGCACGAGCGCATCGAGACCACCGACGCCAAAGCCAAGGAGCTGCGGCGTGTCGCTGAGCGTCTGATCACCAAGGCCGTGCGCCTGGGTGCAGTCGCTTACACGCCGAACGCCGAGCTGAGCATTGCTGACCGCGCGCGCCGTCAGGCCGCGCAGCAGCAGGTGGGCAGCTTTCTGCGTCGCTTCCAAGTCACGCAAGACGGCGGCGAGAGCACCAAGGTCGACCTGATCGAGAAGGTGTTCGTCGATCTGGCCAAGCGCTTCGCCAAGCGCCCCGGTGGCTACACGCGCATCATCAAGCTCGGTCGTCGCCGCGGCGACAACGCGCCGATGAGCATGATCGAGTTCGTGGACCAGGGCGAGCCGCGCGCGGCTGCTCCGGCCCCGAAGGCCGAAGCCGAAAAAGCGCCGAAGGCAAAAGCAGCCAAGGCTCCCAAAGCCAAAGCCGCCGCCGCCGGTTGATCCCTCACGGGGATCGCGAAAAGCGTCGAACGAGTGAGGCTTCGGAGCCTCACTCGGCCCGCTTCTCGTCACTCACCGACGCACCAGAGCCCGCCTCGCCCTCCAGCGATGCGGGCTTTTCTGCGTTCTGAGTCTGGCTCTCCCCCGCCGCCGCGCCGGTGCCCGCGCCCGTGTCCGACTCTCCCTCACCACCCGACGGCTGGGGTTTGGCGCCTCGCCCGCGCAGCAACACGACGGCGATGCCGCCCAGCGCGACCAACCCGATCGCGCCCGCGCCGTAGTAGCGCGACGAATCGTCCTGCTTGACCTCGCCGCGCTCGAAGCGAGCGAGCCCATCTCGCGCGCGCGAGTTCTTCGGATCGACCTCGAGCGCGCGCGCGAGCAGCGTGCGATCGGCAATGCCTGCGTCCGCCAGGTTCTCGGCTTCCAGCGTGAGTCGCAGGCTGGTTGCGAGCTTGGCCGAGTCGCTGTCCTTGCCGAGTCGCTCGACGCGCCGCAGCGCGGCGAGCGCGTTGGCTGGGCTCTTCTGCAGATTCTTCTGAGCGTAGTCGAGGTACGCGCTCGCTAGCTCGCTCTGCTTCGGATAGTCCGGGTTACGCGTGAGTACTTGGTCGAACGCGCGCCGCATTCCTTCCAGATCCCCGTGTTCGCGGGCCGCGGCGCCGGCTTCGTACAACTTTGCGACCTCGGCCGAGCGGAGGCGATCGAATTCACCGAACAGTTCCCGCGCAGTGCGTTCCCAATTCCAGTCGCGCGGTGGCTTCTTGCCCACCACTGTTTCGTAGGTGTCACGCAGCTGCCAGGCGCCCACCTCACCGAGCATGGCGATGGCCTGGCGTGATGCCTCGCGCACCTGTGCTCGCTCGCTGTTGGAAAACGAGACGACGATTCGCGCCGCGTCCGGATCGCGCACGCGCCCGAACGCGCGCAGCACGTCAGACAGCACTTGCAGATCCGTCATCTGCACGGCTTCACTCGGGATGGCCTTGCCCAGCGCGTCCAGTTCGCGCGCAGACCACTTGACGATCTTTTCGGCCGGGTGACGACGCGCCTCGATCAGCGCTGGCACCGCGCGATCACCCAGTGCCTCGAGCTGCAGCTGGGTATCGACGCGCAGAAATTCGCCGAAGCGCACGTACACGTCGAGCAAGCCACGCACGGCTTCGACCGTCCCGATCTGCGCGAGCATGCGGCTCTCGGCCAGCACCGAAGCCAAACTGCACCAGAGCTTCGACTTGGGTTCGGCGTGCTCGATCGCCATCTCGAAGTAGTCGGGTGTCTTGACGTGTCCGCGCCTGCCGTCCGCGGCCTGCTCGTCGCGCGCGTCGTCGCGACCCTTCTTGCGAATTTTGAGCAGCAGCTCCTTCAGCTCGTCGTGTTTGGTGCTTTCGGCGATGGCCGCGAGGCGAAAGCGCAGCGCAGGGACGGCCTTGGGCCCCACTTCCAACACCTCACGGCGCGCTGCGTCGCGCTCGGAGTCGTCGAGCGAGCACAGTTTGGCCAGCCGCGCGTCGAGCTCTTGCAGATCGGCGGGCGTGGGACGCGGCACCTCCAAGCTGGGAATCGCCGGCAATTCCGGCAGGTTCTGCTTAGCCGTGCCCTCGGCGCGCGCGGGCGTCGCGCTCGGGCACGAGTAACCGAGAACGAGCACGAAAGGCAGCGCCCAGCGCTGAATTTTGCGTGCGCGCCGCTCACCTCTTCGGGTGTCGCGAAGCGTGTCAGTCCGTAATGCGAAAATCGGGAAAGTCACCAGTGAAGCTGCGCCAGCGCGTGTCGACGCGATCGACGCGCGCCGCACTGGGTCCTTTTTGCGCCCAACCATAGAGCTCGCGGATCGCGACCTCTTCACCCTCTGCCACGATCTCGACCGAGCCGTCCGAACGATTCTTCACCCAGCCGGTCAGACCGAGTCGCCGAGCCTCGCGCTGTGCCGACGCGCGAAAGTAAACGCCCTGAACGCGACCACGCACCATCAACTGAAGCTGCTTCAAGGCCATTTCTTCCTCCCGGCCGCGAGGACCCGCGTGCGGTCTCTAGCCGAGCTTCGCACAGTCTAGCCGAGAGCGTCTTGCCTCGGATCCACAGTCTCACCATAGTTCACGCTTTTGCGGTGTTCTTCGCACATTTCAGGGCAACCGTGGCAGGCGGGCGCTATTCCCGAGATAAGACTGGCCGGCTTTCGGACGAGAGTATGGATCTGGGCCGGGGATCGTGGTTCGATCGTACCGTGAGCACGGGGAGCGAAACCATCCAGAACGCCCCCGACGGGAACGCCCCGGACGGGACGTCCTTGGATCCGACCGAAGCGCTTCGCCACGAGCGGCGAGTTTCGGCGGCGCTGCGCGAGGTCGGCGTTGCCCTCGGCACGACCTTCGACCTCGATGACCTGCTCGAGCTGATCCTGAGCAAGCTCACGGATCTGGTCCAGGCCGATCGCGCGACCCTGTACCTGCTCGACGAGGCGAACAAGGAGCTCGTCAGTCGCTTGGTGGTGGGCGACAAGGTGCGCTCGATCCGGATGAAGGTCGGCCACGGCATTCCGGGCATCGTCGCTCAGACCGGCAAGTCGATTCGCATCCGGGACGCCTACACCGATCCGCAGTTCGAGCGCGACTGGGACGTGCTCACCGGCTACCGCACGAAGAGCATGTTGGTCGCGCCGCTCAAGAATCATCTCGGGCGCACCATCGGCGTGATTCAGGTTCTGAACAAGAAGTGCGGTCAAGAGTTCACGGGCGACGACGAGGCGATCCTGTCGGCGCTCAGCACGCAGGCCGCCGTGGCGATCGACAACTCGCGATTGTTCTTGTCCTTGATTCAAAAGAACAAGCAGCTGCTCGACACGACCGACCAGCTGCAGCGAAAGCTGCAGGATTTGTCGCTGTTGTTCGAGCTCGAGCGTCGCACCGCCCGCGCGACCACGCTGGAAGAGCTCTCGCTCGCGGTGCTCGGACAGTGTGCCGCTGCTTGTGAGGCCCGCGGCGCCGCGCTGTTGTTGTCGGAAGAGGAATCGGGCGATTTGGTGGAGTACCTCTACGACAGCCAAAATCCCAGCGAACTTCGCCGCATCGGCGTCAAATCGCGCGAAGGATTTTTGGGTGCAGCGATGGCCGCGGAGGACATCCTGTCGCTGCACGAGGCGGGCAGTGACGCGCGCTTTTCCGCGAACATCGAGGGCAGCTTCGGCTTTCCGGTCACCTCGGTGCTGGCCGTGCCGCTGGAGGGCGAGAGCTCGCCGCTCGGCGCGATCGGCCTATTTTCACACGAAGATGGCGGCGCGTTCGACGACGCGGACACCTCGCTCTTGCGCTTGGTCAGCGCCAACGTTTCCACCGCGGTGCGCTTGTTCAACGCCAACCGCAGCCGTGAGCGCAGCCAGCGCTTGACGTCGATCGGCCGGCTCTTGTCGCAAGTGATTCACGACTTCAAATCGCCGATGAGCGTCATCAGCGGTTACGCGCAGCTGATGGCCGATGCCGACGATCGCCAGGTACGCGCCGAGTATTCGGAAGAAATCCTGAAGCAGTTCGATCTGCTCGCGGCCATGCAGCGAGAGGTCTTGGAGTTTGCGCGTGGCGAAAAGACCGTGTTCGTGCGCAAGGTCTACCTGAACAAATTCTTCGCCGACGTTCGCCGCCAATTGACCCTGGAAATCAGCGGAAAACCCGTAGAATTGCTGTTTCAAGTAGACACCAAGCTGGTCGCTCGTTTCGATGAGGGCCGGCTCGCTCGCGTGATCCACAACCTCTCGCGCAACGCCATCGAAGCCATGGGCGATGCCGGCGGCGTGCTCACCATCGGCGCTCGCATGGACGGTCAAGACTTGCTGATCTGGGTGCAAGACACCGGGCCCGGCATCCCCGCCGCCATCGAAGGGCAGCTATTTCAGTCATTCGTGACCATGGGCAAGGCCGGCGGGACGGGCCTCGGCTTGGCGATCGTGAAGAAGATCGTGGAAGAGCACGGCGGTACCGTCTCCGTCACGTCCTCGAGCGCGGGCGCGAACTTCGAGCTGCGCTTACCGCAGACGAGTCCCAGCCCCGACAAGCAAAGCGCGGAGAAGTCGAGCCCGGGGAAGAAGTCGAACGTGCGCAAATCAACTCGTCCGAGCAAGGGAACCCAGGTCAAGAGCCCCGCCAGGTGAAGCCATGAATCGCGCGTTGCGCCTGCCGCTCTTGCAAACTGCTCGGAAGGCGCTCGAGACCTGCGGCTATTGTCCCAAACTGTGCCGCGGCAGCTGCCCGGTCTCGAACGTGGAGGCGCGGGAAGTGCTGATTCCATGGGGAAAGATGTCATCCGCCTGGTTCGGCGCGCGCGGTGATTTGCCGCTCGATGGCGATCTGGCGGCAACCGGCTGGGGGTGTTCTGGTTGCCACCGTTGCACGAGCTTCTGTGAGCACAAAAACCCGGTCGCCGACACGCTGTACGCAGCTCGCGCCCAGTATCGCGACGCGGGCCTGGCTCCTGCGGCGGTTCAGGCGAGCGAGCGCCGTCATCCGCAGCGTGGCACGGAGGCCAGCGCCGCGTTGCGCGAGCTCTCGCGAGAGCCCGGCGTGCGCGCGGACGCGAAGGTCGCGCTGCTGGTCGGCTGCGCCTATCTGCGTAAAGCACCCGCCGAGGCGCGAGCCATGGTGCGCTCGGTCGCGGCGTTGCTCGGCCCCGTGCGACTGATCTCGGGCTGCTGCGGCGCGCCGCTCCTGCACGCTGGGGATCGCGCCGGCTTCGACGAAGCGCGAACACGGATCGAGGAACAGCTCGGGAACGCGCGGCCGTTCGTGGTTGGCGATCCGGGGTGTGCGCTTGCGCTGGGCAGCTCGCGCGCGCTGCCGTTCGTGCGGCTGGCGGCGGATCACGCTCATCGACTGCAGAAAATCGCCGGGTTCGGTGAGGCCGCACAGGTGCGCTTCCACGACCCGTGCGCGCTCGGGCGCGGCTTGGGCGAGTACGAGGCGCCGCGCCTAGTGCTCGCGCGCGCCTTGGGCCGTCAGCCCGACGAATTCGCCGAGCAGCGTGAGTCCGCGGAGTGCTCGGGCGGGGGTGCGCTCTTGCCCATCGCGATGCCGGAGACCTCGGCAAAGATCGCCGACTTGCGGCTCGGCGCGCACGAGCGCGCGGGCGGGGGCACACTGGTGACGGCTTGCGCGTCGAGCTTGCGTCGATTCCGCGCCCAGGGCACGCCCGCCGTGGACATCGCCAGCGTCGTCGCTCAAAGTCTCGATCTGCCGCATGAGTGATCGAAAACGCACCGTTGCGACGCGCGTGCTCGGTTCGTACGCGCTGATCATGATTGCCTTCGCGTTGGCCGCCGGCTGGAGCGTGGTCGCTCAGCGCAACGCCGCTGCCGAAGCCCGGCTGATGCGCCGCGGCTACTTCCCGCTGGCGCTGTCCGTGCATGATTTGGTGGCCAAGCAGGACACGTGGAACACCCAGCTCAACCACGCGACGGCCGCGCGCAACCCGCGCGACATTCGCATCTGGTTCGATTTGGCGCTGCGCATCGGTCGCCCGCGCACCTTCAGCGAGGTGCGCTCGGCGATTGCGCTGGCATTCACGACCTCCAGCGATCCGAGCGCGCGCGCGGTCGGCCAAGAGCTGTCTCAGGAAATCACTGGTATCGAGAGCTTTTTGGCGGGTGATTCCGAGCGCGTCGGCCGTTTGTTCGACGCGCTCGAACGCCGCGACGACGCGGGCGCCGAGGCCTTGCGCGACGAGCTGGTGACTCGTGGATCGCAAAGCTCCAAGCGACTCAATCAACTCGAACAGCATGCGCTGCGCAACGTCGATTTGTTGCTCGATCGCGCGCGCGCTCGCGAGATTTCTGCGATTCGACTGCTGGTCGCGTTGGCCGCGTTGACTGCGCTCGTGGGCGTCGCCATGGCGCTGTACGCGCGGCGCGTGCTCAAGCCGCTCGCGCAGGTGACCGAGCGCGCCAAGGCCGTGGCCAGCGGCGATCTGAAACCGCGCCAGGCCGTGGCCTCGGACGACGAGATTGGCGAGCTGGCGGCGACCTTCGAAGGCATGGTTTCCGCCATCGCACGCGCCAACGACGAGCTGCTCGCGACCGAGCGCTTGGCGACGATCGGCAAAATGGCCGCGCATGTCACGCACGAAATCCGCAATCCGCTCTCGTCGATCGCGCTCAACGTCGAACTCTTGGAAGACGACCTAGCCGACGCCAGTGAAGAGTCACGCGACCTGCTCCGCGCCATTCGCCGTGAAGTGGAGCGCCTGACCGATCTCAGTGGGCAATACCTGTCGTTCGCGCGCCGCGGCGCGCAACGGCTCGAAGTGGAAGACCTACGTGAGGTGGTCGGCGAGGCCGCGGAATTCATGCGCCGCGAGCTGGAACAGCAAGGGGTCTCGCTGGAGCTTCACAACGCTAGCGCGCCCGTGCCCGCTACGGTGGATGAAGCGCAAATCAAGCAAGCGCTGTACAACCTGATGCGCAACGCGCGTGAAGCCATGCCCGGCGGCGGCCGCGTCACGGTCTCGGTCAGCGCCGGCGCGGGCGGCGGCTCGGACGTCGTCGTCGAAGACGAAGGCGTCGGTCTGGACGAAGCCACACGCGCCCGCCTGTTCGAACCGTTCTTCACCACCAAGAGCAACGGCACCGGCCTCGGCCTGGCGATCACGCGGCAGATCATCGAAGCCCATGGCGGCAGCATCGCCTTCGAACCCAAAGAGCCGCGCGGCACGCGGATTTGGATTCATTTGGGGGAGCGCGCTACCCCAGCGCAATGAGCGCTGTCAGTTGTCGGCAGTAGTGCGCGCGTGACGGCGGCGACGCAGGGCGGCGAGCCCGTAGGCCAGCCCCAGCGCCGACCACAGGTTCGAGGCGTGACCTGACGCGGATGTGGCATAGCCGCAGCTGCTTGACTTGGGGGAAGGACCAGCCGGCTTTGGCTCAGCGCTGGTCGTCCCGCCTCGCGCGTCCGCGCCGGCGGTCGAGGTCGCGCTGCTGTCGTCACCTGCGGCTCCAGCGCCGGACGTTGCCGCAGCGCCTCCTTCGCCCTCCGCAGCTGCGCCTGCAGCACTCGTTTCTGTCGACGAACTGCCACCAGATGCCGCCGCGCCCGCACCACCACTGGTGCCGCCGGTGCCGGTTGGCGCAGAACACGTCCCGTCGACGCACAGCGCGTTGCCCTCGCAAACCACACCGCCGCACGGGTCGACGCACGCACCGAGTTTGCACGTCTGTCCGCTCGGGCAGCTCTTGCCGACGCAGGCTGCGTCGACATCACCCGGGCAACTCGGCCGCGAGACGTAGACGACGTAGTCGTTGAAATCGCCATCGGCGCCGTTGACGCTGACGGAGCTGGCCTTCTTCCAATCCTCGGGCGACATCGGCAAGTCTTCGAAGGCGATGTACATGCCGTTGGGGTCGAGCTTCGAGCGATAGATCAGGCTCGTCACCCAGGGCGTGCCCTGCGCGTTGCGCTGATTGTGCTCGTACATCGAGTACTTGTTCTGGGGGCACTTTTGCGGATCGCCGACCATGGCAAAGGCGACCAAGCCGCCCTTGTATCGAGCATCTTGAGAGAGATCACCAGAGCTGAACACCGTCGGCGTCCAGCGCACCGTGGAGAGATCGTACGGCCCGCGATTGTCCCAAGCGAGCGGGCAAAAGCCGCTCGTACTGGCAGTTTTGCCGTCACTCTCGACGCAATGTAGCGCTTGCTGCGGGCTACCGATGAGCGGGTAGATCTCGGCTGCTGTGGGCGGGGTAACACTCGCGGGATCGGCCACGTTGTACCAGCCGAAGCGCGCCTGGCAGTTCCCACCCAAGAGCAGCAACTCAGCGCTGAAGCCGCACTTGCCCGAGATGTAGCCCGGTCCCGTCGTGGCATCGCGAGTGGGGTCGATCGCCTCTTTGCGCCATTTGAATAGGCCACTCAGGTTGAGCGCGTCACCGGTCACGAACTGCGGGTAGGTAGGAGGAGCGTAAAAGTCGCCGTACCTCACGGATGGGTTCAGTATCTGTCCCTGGGGATCGCGGTTCACTTGCGTGTTCGCATTCCAGGCCCAGACGTTGCTCACTAGCGTGAGCTCAGCGTTGGGGACGGGCTGCGGCAGAGGTGTCTTGAGCGCGTCGGTCTGCGTCACCTGAGCGAGCGTTGGTGTGCCCACGAGAAACGCCATCACGACCCCACTGACTTTCAGTCTACGCATCCGTCCCCGCACACTCCTCATCATCGGTCCAAGATACACGGCCAGCAAGCCGTCAGCTAGCCCCCGATCAGCCCGCGATGCGCTCGGCTTCGTCGAGGCGAGCGTTGACGAGTTTCAGCAAGATTGCACGCAAGTTCCGCACGGCGCGGCCGCGATGGCTAACCTGGTTCTTCTCGATTTCGTTCAGCTCCGCCATCGCCTTGCCGTCCTGACCGTCGACGATGAACAGCGGATCGTAGCCGAAGCCACCGCTGCCGCGTGGCGCGCGAGCGATGCTGCCCTCACAGCTGCCCGCGGCGAAGTGCACCTCGGACGCTTGCCACGGATTGACCAGCGCGAGCACACAGCGGAAGCGCGCGCTACGCGCGCCTTCGTCGACTTCGGCGAGTTCGCGCAGCAGCGCGGCGTTGTTTTCGGCGTCGGTCGCGCGCTCGTGGGCGAAGCGCGCGGAGCGCACACCCGGGCGTCCACCCAAGGCGTCGACTTCGAGCCCGCTGTCGTCGGCCAGGGCGAGCGTGCGCGTGGCGTTGGCGATCGCGCGGGCTTTGATCAGCGCGTTGTCCTCGAAGGTCGCGCCATCTTCCACGATGTTCGGCTGTTCGCCCAGCACCTCTGCCGCCGAGCGCAGTTGCACCGGCAAATCAGCGAGCAGCGCGCGCAGCTCGAGGAGTTTGCCGTGGTTCGAAGTGGCGAGGACGATCGTGAGCAGCTCTTCCATGGTTCAATCACTGGCTCCCGAGCAGATCGAAATGGCCGCCGAGCGTGAACGTGGCCCAGCTGTGCGTGTCTCCTTGCCCATTGCGCGTCTCGTCGTGAATTCCTGCGTGGTTGACGCTCTCGATCGTGCCGAATTGGCCGAAGCCGATGGTCGCCAACGCCGAAAGCGTGACCACGCGATTCAAGCGAAAGTCCGCGCCGAGGCCGAGCCGCGTTTCGAACGGCGCGTTCGTGAATTGGATCTCGTCACCGCTGTCGTAGATGGCGCGCGCGCGGCGGTAGCCGATGGCCAGCTCGGTGATGAAGCCGAGCCCGTCGGGATTGGTCGACGCGCGCACGCCCGCGCCCCAAAAATCGGTGTCGCCGTGGTCGGCCTTTCCGTGCAGGTTATCCGACCCCGAGCCGCCGTTGCCATCGCCGAGCCAGGCGCGTTCCCAAAGCGCGAACACCGAGTAGTAGCGGGACAGACGCGCTCCGGCGTTCAACTCGAACATCGGCCCTGAAGAGCTGTAGTCGCTCCAGCCGACGCCGTAGACGCCGCCGCCCGCCGTTCGCCGCGCCCAGACGTCGCCGAACGGGATGAACCAGCCGACGCGCGCGCCGAGCAACAGCGCGGTGCGCGGGGCCAAGTGGCGCGGTTCCGGCGGCGGTGGCGGTTCGAACACCGCGACGCCCGGATAGAAGCCGGGCGGTGGTGGTTCGTAGATCGGCATCCCTTGCGGCGGAGGTGGCGGCGGACCTGGCGGACCCGGCGGTCCGCCCGCCGTTTGAGGAGGGCCACCGCTGCCAGGCGCCGGTACAGCGTTCGGCCCCTGCGCGGGAAAGCCCGGTTCGATGTAGTACTCGGGGGGTGGGGTCGCGCCCGGCGGAGCACTGGCCGGGGCAGGGGGAGTCGGCGCCGGTTTGGGCGCTGCTGGCGCCGGGCCAGGACTAGCGGCAGGTGCCGGAGCTGGCGGCGTTGGCGCGGGGGTAGGCGTGGCTGTGGGCTTGGGGGCGGTGGCGGCGGGAGCAGGGGGCTTGGGAGCGGAAGGTTCCGCTGCGTGGCTGTGTCCGGAAACCAAAAGAGCGGTAGTGAGCGCATAGCTCGCGCGACGCATTCGCCCACGATAGCACGCACTTTACCCCGCAGATTGACCCCCAACCGAACGCCATGCTAAGCGACCGCCGCTCTCGGTCAAAGAGAGCATTGTGCAGCAAGACTGGAAAGGTGTCGGTCGATACGGAACTGTCGGCCTCGAGTTCGCGGCGAGCGTTTTGTTCGGCCTATTTCTCGGGCAGTGGGCAGACAAAAGGTTCGGCACGCACGGCATCTTCACTCTGGTCGGGTTGGCATACGGGTTCGCTGCTGGAGCCCGCTTCGTCTGGCGAGCGCTGAAGAGCGCGAACCGCGAGGCAGAAGCTCAAGAAGAAGCAGATCGAGAAGCGCGGAAGAAGTTCAATGAACACGGCAACGGAAAGCACTGAACCAAACGGAATCGCGACGGCGATTTGGTCGGTGGCGATCGTTGGCGCGCTGTTCGTGCTCGCCGCGCCGACGTTGCTCGGTGCTGGCACTCGCCTGAGCGTCGCGCTCGGCGTGCTGCTCGCGATCGCCAACCTGTGGGCGATCTCGCGCACGGTACGCGGCTTCTTGTCTCCTGCTGGTGCGCGCTCGCCTTGGGTCTCGCTGGCGATGCTCAAGTTCGCCGCCATGTTTTTGGGAGTCTTGTTTTTGGTTCGCGGTGGCTACGCGCAGCTTTTGCCCCTGTGCATCGGCTACGCGGCGATGCCCGTGGGCATCGTCATCTCGCAGCTCAAGTCGGCAGCTGCGCCGTCCGGAAAAGGTTAGAAATGCCCGAGCATACGTCTTGGTTGACGCTCCTTCTCTCGTACATGCACGAGACCCTCGAGAAGAACTCGCATGCGTTCGGCGAATCGGTCATTCGCCACGACGCGCCTAGCTGGCGCAACTTCGAGGGCATCGCGGCCTCGATACTGGTGACGCTTTTGGTGCTCGGCATTGCCGCGCGCGTCAAATCGCAGCTCTCGAATGCGGATGAAGCGGTGGTGCCCGAAGAGCGCTTGACCCTGCGCACCTTCATGGAGGCGTTCCTCAGCTACTTCTACGACCTGGCCAAGAGCGTGATGGACGCCGAGCGCGCCAAGAAGTACTTCCCGCTGATCGGCGCGTCCGCCATGTTCGTCTTCTTCTCGAACATCATGGCCTTGATTCCGGGCTTCCCGGTGGCGACCAGCAACTTGAGCATCACGCTCGGTTGCGCGCTGGTGGTCTTCGTTTGCTTCAACGCCTACGGCCTCGCCACCAACGGCTGGAGTTACATCGCCCACCTGGCCGGCCCGGCTTGGTACCTGTGGTGGCTGATCTTTCCGATCGAAGTCATTTCGCTGTTCGTGCGCCCGATCACGCTGGCCGTTCGCTTGATGCTGAACATGGCCGTCGACCACCTGATTCTCGGGATCTTCCTGAGCTTGGTCGCAGTGCTGGTGCCGGTGCCAATCATGCTCCTCGGTGTTCTGATCGTCCTGATTCAGACCCTGGTCTTCACCCTGCTCACTTGCATCTACATTGGGCTGGCGACCGAACACGAGGCGCACTAAAGCGGGCCCTGACCGCGAGACACACTTTCTGCGAGGACCCGTGCCTCGCTGCTGGGAAAACTAAGGAGTCGATGATTATGTCCAAGAAGAATGTGGCGCTGGCCACCGTAGCGATGTCCACCCTGATCTCTTCCAGTGCTTTCGCGCAGGAGGCCGGCGGCGGCGTCGGCGGCGGTGCGCAGGCGGCGGCCGCGATCGGCGCCGGTATCGCGATCGGTCTCGCGGTGCTCGGTGGCACGCTCGGTCAGGGTCGCGCTGCTGCGGCCGCTCTCGAAGGCATCAGCCGCAACCCGGGCGCTGCCCCGCGCATCCAGACCCCGATGATTCTCGGTCTGGCGCTGATGGAGTCGCTGGTGCTCTTCGCATTCGCGATCGCCTTCTTGCTGCAAGCCAAGATCGTCTGAAGCGTCGCGCTCGAGCGCGGGCTGAGCTCCTTTCGTCCGTGCGACCTCGGGTCGCCTGGGCTCGGCCCGCGATTTCCCTTCCTTAAGTTCGCATTCGTGCGGCGTGCCGCTGTCGTCAGCGCACGCGGATCAGCGTTCCCGGCTCGTAGCTAGTCGGCAAGGCGGCGCTCCATCCGGGCGGTAGCTTCGGACTGGTCCAGCCGAACAGGTGTTCTGCGTCGAGCGGCGTGAGGTTGACGCAGCCGTGGCTGTGTTTGCTGCCGAACGCGCGATGCCAGAACGTGCCGTGCAGACCATAGCCGCGCTCGAAGTACATCACCCAGGGTACGGCTTGGATGGCGTAATTTTCAGCCGCGGACTCGTCGTCCAGGTTGTCCATGTTGCTGCCGCGCAGCTTGACCCACAGCCGATGCGTGCCGCGCGGCGTCGCGAGTACGGAGCCGTCATTGCCGCGGCCCGTCGAGACGAGCGTCGCGAACACCGGCCGATCGCCGACGTAGGCCGTCAATACTTGGCTCGCGATGTCGACGTCGATCCATCGCTCACCCGCACGTAGCTCACTCGGCAGCTCGGCCGGCGTGGGCGCACGCGCGTCGCGATCGCTCAGCCAAGCGTCTGCTGCATAGCGATACCAACGGTGTCCGGCGAGCTCGCGCTGCTCGAGCACGTCGAGCGTTTGAAATCGGCTCGACTTGAGCTTGGGGTTTTGGGGTTTGCCGGGTGCGCTCGAGGCGAACGCGGTCGGGCTCGTGACCCACGCGACGGCCAGCGTGCCGCCGAGCTCACGGCCGTGAAAGGTGATCGGCGTGACCGGGCTGAGATCGCGCATCGGCACCCACAGATCTTCCGTGGTCAGCCCGAACGGGTTGCCCTCGGGGTTCTTCTCGACGCGGGTCACCGCAACGCCGAAGCCTTTCAGCAGCTGCGCGTCAGGCACGCCGTCTTCGGCGGTTTGCACCGCCTGGTAGCCAAAGGAGCCGTCCGGGCCGACGAAGTGATAGCGATAGGGGAGCCCGTCGTGGCTCCTCGGCAGTGCGCCCTCGTTGTCCGTGTCGGGCGCGTCCGGCGAGAGCTCTGCACCGTCTTCACACAGCCAAGCCAGCGCGCCTACCAGCAAGAAGCGCGTTTTGCAGCCGGGGCCGCGCTGGCTGCCGAACACGGGTAAGCGCGCGCCGCGAGCGGCTGCGCCGCGTCGGGGCTCTGCGCCACTCGGACCTTGATAGATGGGTTCGTCCGCGCGAATGACCTGCGCGCTCCGCACCCACTCCGGAAACGGGATCTCGCCCGGCACCCGAAATGCCCGTGGCTCGGCCGAAAGCGGCCGAGCCACGATGCACAGCGCGAGGGTGAGCGCGAAGCGTTCGCGCACAGCGCCCGCTCGCGTCACTGAAACGAAAAGCGCAGCTCGTGGTCGCACACTTTGAACGTGTCGCCGTCGCTGATCACTTTGCGCTGCACGCGTTGCCCGTTGTACTCGACGCCGTTGGTCGAGCCCATGTCCACGATGTAATACTGCCCGGTCAAGAACTCGATCATCGCGTGCTGGCGCGACACGTTCGGATCCTTGATCGTCAAATCACTGGTTTGCTTGCCGCGGCCAATGATGAAGCGATCCTTCGTCACTTGAAACACTTCACCCTGATAGGTGATGGTGAGCGCCCCGGTAGGCGGGCTCGGAATCGAGCTTTGGGGCATCGGCGGCGGCGGCGGAACCGGCTTCGACGAAGTAGCGCCGGGCGGCGGCGGAATGCTGCGCGACGGAGCCAGCGGTGGCGGAGCCCTGCGCGAAACCGTTGCGTTCAGCGGCGGCGGTGGCGGCGGCACCGGATTGGGACCCGTGCGCTTGCCGGGCGCGGGCGGCGGACGCACGCCAGGTGCCGGTGGCGGTGCCGCTCGGCTGCCACCCACTGGTGGTGGAAGGGGCGGAGCAACACTGGTCACGGGCGGCGGCGGCGGCACGACCAGGGGTGGTGGCGGCGGCGGTGTCGGCGCGCCCGGGCGCGAAGACGGCGGCGAAGCGCTGCCGACCAGCGGCGGCGGGATCGACTGCCCGCTCGCACCAGTGGCACCGTAGCCGCGCTGGCGCGCGTACTGCTTCATCGAGTCATTGATCAGATAGTCGACCGAGCACTCGAGCTCGCGCGCCATCTGTTCGAATTTCTGCCAGAGCGCCTCACGGCATTGAAAGGACCGCGTCGTCTTCTTGTTGGGATCCGAAGTCATTGCGATGAATCCTGCGTCAGCGTGGTTCGCCAAAGGTCATGCGAGCGTGGGCTCTGGGCACGACACGTTAGCGACATAGCACGCTACTTTGCCGCTCCTTTGGCTCGTTTTTGCATCGCGGGCTTCACGCAAAATTCCACGAATTCACCAACGGTTTTGATCTCCTTGGTTTCATCGGCACCATTTGCGCCCTGCACAGTACACTTCCATTCGCATTCTTTGGCGTCCGCTTTGCACTTCGGGGTGGCGGTGTTGTCTTTTTCGAACGCCTCCACCTTGGGCAATTCGGCCGGCGTGCCCGAGGAATAGTAGTAGCTCAGCGCCGTCAGGCGAGCAGCCACCGAGTTCCCGGCCCCCGAGTACTTCGCGGCCAACTCGGCGGGGGTGGGGGTGCCCTTGATGTCCGCCAGAAGTCCGCCGTAGCTGAGCGGCTCGGTGATGGCCAGGCCGTCTGCCTGACCCAGCTTGCTCATGAATTCTGGAATCTGACTGGAATCACTCATCTTGAGCACCAGGCTGGCGGCGACCCAGCGCACCTTCCAGTTGTCGTTCTTGAACAGCTCGAACAGCTTCTCGACCACCATCGCTCGCGGGAACTCCCCGACACGCTGCAGGCTGAGATCCCGCAAGCTGTCCGGCGTGGCCGCGTCGCCGGCAATGCTGAGCGCGACATGCGCCTGCGCCGCATTGTTGCGGTCGAGGTTACCCTGAAGCGCGGCCATGGCCGCGGCGCGTCGCTTTTCGAGCGCGCCCTTGTCTTGCACGAACGCGAGTAGATACTCGACGACGGGCTTCCCTCCCATCTTCTTCATCGAACCAAAGACGCGCAAGAGCTCCTCTTCTTGATACTGAGCGAGCTGCGCCTTGAGTTGATCCGGCGATGGCGTGAGCTTGGACGCCTTGTTGGCGGCTTCGACGGCGGGCTTCTTTTGGGCAACCCAGGCGTCGGAGTTCACGTTCCTGGCGGCATCGACCAGGCGTTGGCTCGCGCGTAGCTTGGTCTCGGCATCGCCCAGCTCGGCGGTCAGGTCCGCCATGCGATCGAGCTTGGCCGCACCCGGCAGCATGAGGTCGGGCAGGCCGCGGACGCCCTCGGCTTTCAGCTCTCGAAGCACCTGTTCGACGCCGTAGAGCTGTGACGAATCATCCAGGCGCTCGGCGAAATTGGTCGAGCACCACTGCGCGAGTGAGGCGCGCACGCTCTTTTTCAGTGCTTCGTCGGGGACCAGCGCGCCGTCCTCGTGAGTGAGCAGGGCGAACGCCGCATCCTTGTAGGGAACCGACAAGTCGGCTTTGGCGGGCTGCCCAGCGACTTGCACCGGAGCCGGCTTGGCCATCTCTGCTTGCAGCTTGGGCACCAGCTTGCCGATCAACGCGTTGCGCGCGGCCGGCGGCATTTGCGTGAGCGCGTCGATCAACCCCTGTTGCTCGTCGGTGCCCTGGATCCCGATGCGGCGACCGCCGCGCGGCTTCATGCTCACGAGCGTCTCCGCGGCTTCGATTCGCAGATCCATCGGGTACTTGTCGTGGGTCAACACGGCGACCAACTTGCGTGGACCCTGCGCGGTGTTCGCCCAGCGGTGGACGTCGTCTTCACTGGTCCGGCAGCCCTGACCGAGCGTCAGTACCGCTGCCACTGTGACCGCTGCGACGAATCGGCCTGCCGTCGCCCCCTTGAGCGTCTTCTGTCGCTGCGTGCTGCCTGCCATGTTTTCCTTTTGGTCCTCTTGCCCGAAATTTCGCGAAAAGTGAGGGGCATTGCGAGGTTGCACGAGCTCATCGCTCCTGCGAAGGATCGGCAGGCCCTGCCGACCTACCGCGCACTTGCCCAAATCACCCGAGACCGAAGACAGTGATAGTACTGCCCGATTGCGCCGCGACTCAAGCGGGCGGCTCGACCTGGGACGGCGCCGGTCGTCGGTCTCGCCTGGCCGCACGTCGGATGCTTGCCTTGCGAGGTAGCCTAATGTAGGTATAGGTAGACAAATGGGTGCAAGGCTCTTCAGTTCTCGTGCGGCAGCGGCTGGCCCCGGCCTCGAGGCGTCTGCGTCGCAGGGGGAGCATTTGGGGGCGCATCCCGCGCGGGCGCGATTTTTCGGCCGGCTGTTCGAGACATGCGCGCTGCTCCTGTTTGCCGCCGCGGCCTTCCT
>Ga0134124_10001298_pt1 | contig 20051 bp, 19 predicted proteins | sample KB304_FD_96880 | JGI IMG/M metagenome (GOLD analysis project Ga0134124, IMG submission 96880) | Terrestrial soil microbial communities without Nitrogen fertilizer from Kellogg Biological Station, Michigan, USA - KB3-0-4 | ecosystem: Environmental > Terrestrial > Soil > Unclassified ... | reverse complement strand
TGGCCAAGGCGAACGGGGCGGTCGGCAACTACAACGCCCACCTCGTCGCCTATCCCGACTTCGACTGGGAGCGCTTCAGCCGCCGCCTGGTGGAGCGCCTGGGCCTCGAGTTCAACCCCTACACCACGCAGATCGAGCCGCACGACTGGCTCGCCGAGCTGCTCGACGCCTACGCGCGGGCGAACAGCATCGTGCTCGACCTGGACCGCGACCTGTGGGGCTACATCTCGCTCGGCTACTTCCGGCAGAAGACCAAGAAGGGCGAAGTCGGCTCCTCGACCATGCCGCACAAGGTGAACCCGATCGACTTCGAGAACTCCGAGGGCAACCTCGGCGTGGCGAACGCGCTGCTGCGCCACCTCGCCGACAAGCTGCCGGTGTCGCGCTGGCAGCGCGATCTCTCGGACTCGACCGCGCAGCGTAACCTCGGCGCCGCGCTGGGGCACGGCCTGCTCGCCTATGCCTCGTGCCTGCGCGGGCTGGGCAAGCTCGAGGCCGATCCCGAGCGCCTCGCCGCCGACCTCGACGCCAACTGGGAGGTGCTCGCGGAGGCGGTGCAGCAGGTCATGCGCCGCCACGGCGTGCCCGAGGCCTACGAGAAGCTGAAGGACATGACCCGCGGCCGGCGCCTCGACCGGGCGCAGCTCGCCGCTTTCGTCAAGACCCTCGCGATTCCCGACGAGGCGAAAAAGCGCCTGCTCGCCCTCACGCCGGGCAAGTACACCGGCCTCGCCGCCGACCTCGCCAAGCGCCTCTAAGAATCCCGAGCAGAGTCGAATGATCTACGCCGCGACGATCTTCCTGTCCTCGTTTTTGCTTTTTCTGGTGCAACCCCTGATCGCGAAGCTGATTCTTCCCTGGTTCGGCGGCAGCGCGGCGGTGTGGACGACCTGCATGCTGTTCTTCCAGGCGCTGCTGCTCGCGGGCTACGGCTATGCGCACCTTCTCGAGAAGACTCTCGGCCGTGGCGGCCGGCTCCAGCCGATCATCCATACGGTGCTTCTCGCCGCGGCGGTGGCGACGCTGCCGATCTCGCCCTCGGAGGCATGGAAACCGAGCGGCGACGAGGAGCCGGTCAGCCGCATCCTGTTCCTGCTCGGCGCGTCGGTCGGGCTGCCCTATCTGCTGGTCGCGTCGACGAGTCCGCTGCTCCAGGCCTGGTTCGCCCGTGCCCGGCCCGGCGAGAATCCCTACCGGCTGTTCGCCGTCTCGAACCTTGCGTCGCTGATCGCGCTCGTCGGCTACCCGTTCGTGGTCGAGCCGTTTCTCGCCGCGCACGAGCAGGTGAAGCTCTGGTCGTGGCTGTTCGCTGCATTCGCGCTCCTCTGCGCCGTGGTGGCGTGGCGCACCCCGCGCGGCGAAGCGGCCCGCGACGCGGCGCCGGTCGCCGCGCCGGTCGCCAAAGCCCAGGTCGGACTGTGGCTCGCGCTTTCGGCCACCGGCTCGGTCCTGCTGCTCGCCACGACCAACCATCTCACGCAGAACGTCGCCTCGATTCCGCTTCTCTGGCTCGCGCCCCTCACCCTGTATCTCCTCACCTTCATCATCGCCTTCGAGGGGCGCAACTGGTACCGGCCGCAATTGGCATGGCCGCTCGTCCTGGCGTGGCTGGCGGGGATGGCGTGGCTGCTGGTCGATTCCGACTATCACTACAACCTCCCGCTGCAGCTCGGCATGTTCCTACCCGGCCTCTTCCTCGGCTGCCTCTTCTGCCACGGCGAGCTCTACCGGCTGCGGCCCGAGCCCCGGCAGCTCACGCAGTTCTACCTCGTCGTTTCGGCCGGCGGCGCGCTCGGCGGCCTGTTCGTGGCGGTGGTCGCGCCGCTCGCGTTCGACGCCTACTACGAGCTCGGCATCGGCATGACCGTGCTCGCGCTGCTCGCCGCCACGCGCTTCGCCCAGCTCGGCCGCATCCAGGGGCTGGCGGCTCTGGGGGTCCTCATGGGCGTCGCGGCCTGCGCCGCCTACGATGCGTTCTCCTACCACCGCGACGTGCGCGTGTCCGAGCGCGGGTTTTACGGCGTGCTGCGGGTCAAGGAGTACGGCTCGCCGGGTGAGCAGGGACACCTGCGCCGCCTGGTGCACGGCACGATCATGCACGGCGAGCAATACCTCGAACGGCGCAGGTTCATCACCACGTACTACCAGGAAACCTCCGGAATCGGCCTCGCGATCAAGTCGCGCCAGGAGCGCGGCCCGGTCCGCGTCGGCGTCATCGGGCTCGGCACGGGGACCATCGCGGCGTACGGCAGGCCGGGCGACCTCTACCGCTTCTACGATATCGACCCGCGCGTGGTGCAGCTCGCGAGGGGGGAATTCAGCTTCCTCGCCGACAGCCCGGCGAAAGTCGAGGTCGCGCTGGGCGATGCGCGGCTCACGCTCGAGCGCGAGCCGCCGCAGAACTTCGACGTACTCGCGGTCGACGCCTTCTCGAGCGACGCGATCCCGGTGCACCTGATTACCCGCGAGGCGCTCGGCATTTACCTCAAGCACATGAAAAGCGACGGCATCGTCGCATTCCACGTGTCGAACCGCTTCCTCGACCTGATCCCGGTGGTGGCGCGCATCGCCAAAGAGCAGGGCGCCCACGCGGTGCTGGTGAACGACGATCCCGACGACGAAGACGAGAGCCTGCGCTCGCGGAGCGACTGGGTGCTGGTGTCGCGCGACTCCGCCGCGCTCAAGCGCGAGCCGATCGCCGAAGGCAGCAGCGAGGCCGAGGACCAGCCGCGCTGGCGCACCTGGACCGAAGACTACTCCAACCTCATTCAGATTCTGAAATAAGCGGTGGGAAAGGAAAAATGGTGACAGCCACCATTTTTCAAAACTTCTAAACCACGGCTCCCTCATGCTCGTCGCGGCTGCGCTCCTTGCGCGCGGCCTTGACGAACTGCTCGCGGCTCGCGCCGAGCCACATGAGGAGCGGGCTCGCCACCAGCACCGAGGAATAGATCCCGAAGCAGATGCCGATGGTCAGCGCGAGCGCGAAGTAGTGCAGCGCGGGGCCGCCGAAGAAGAGCATCGTCGTGACCATCATCTGGGTGCAGAGGTGCGTGATGATGGTGCGCGAGATGACCCCGGTGATGGCCGAATCGATCACCTCGGTGGTCGAGGCCTTGCGCATCTTGCGGAAGTTCTCGCGCACCCGGTCGAACACCACCACCGACTCGTTCACCGAGTAGCCGAGCACCGCGAGCACCGCGGCGAGCACCGGCAGCGAGAACTCCCACTGGAAGAAGGCGAAGCACCCCAGGATGATGACCACGTCGTGCAGGTTGGCGATGATCGCCGACAGGCCGAAGCGCCACTCGAAGCGGATCCAGAGGTAGAGCACGATGAACACCGCCGTCGTCAGCAGCGCGAGCGCGCCGTATTCGACCAGCTCCTTGCCGACCTGCGGGCCGACGAACTCGACCCGCCGCAGCTCGGCGCTCGGCTCCTGCTCCTTCAGCACCGCGTGCACCTTCTGCGACAGATCGGAGCTCGACTGGTTCTTCTCGAGGTGCAGCCTCAGCAGCACGTCGCGCGAGGAGCCGAAGTTCTGCACCTCGGCCTTGTACCCGGCGCGGTCGAGACTGGCCCGGATCTTCTCGATCTCCGCCGGCCGGGAGTACGCGACCTCCATCAGCGTGCCGCCGGTGAACTCGATCGAGAAGTTGAGGCCGCGGTGCAGCAGGAAGAACACCGCGGCGAGGAACGTGACGAGCGACAGCACGTTGAACACCAGCGCGTGCCGCATGAACGGGATGGTGCGCCGGATCTTGAAGAATTCCATGCGTTATTTCCAGGCCGTGTTGCCAATGGCGAGGCGGGCGAGCCGCCGCCGGTGGCCGTAGAGCAGGTTGACCATCGCGCGCGACACCATCACCGCCGAGAACATCGAGGTGAGGATGCCGAGGCAGTGCACCACCGCGAAGCCGCGCACCGCGCCCGGCACCATGAGCAGCGACAGGCCGACGATGAAGGTGGTGACGTTGGAGTCCAGGATCGTTGCCCAGGCGCGCTCGTACCCGGCCGCAATGGCGGCCTGGGGTGTAGCGCCGCCTCGAAGTTCTTCCCTTATTCGCTCGTTGATGAGCACGTTGGCGTCGATCGCCATGCCGAGGGTGAGCGCGATCGCGGCGATGCCGGGCAGCGTGAGCGTCGCCTGCAGGAGCGACAGCAGCGCGACGAGAAGCAGCAGGTTCACGCCCAGCGCGACCGAGGAAATCACCCCGAAGAGCACGTAGTAGATCGACATGAATGCCACGATGGCGATGAAGCCCCACATCGTGGCGTTGAACCCCTTCTCGATGTTGGCGCGCCCGAGGCTCGGGCCGATGGTGCGCTCCTCGATGATCTCCATCGGCGCGGCCAGCGCGCCGGCGCGGATGAGCAGCGCCAGGTTGTTGGTCTCCACCGGCGTGAACGAGCCGGTGATCTGGAAGCGGCTGCCGAACTCGCCCTGGATGGTGGCGACCGAGATCGCCTCGCCCTTGCCCTTCTCGAACAGCACGATCGCCATCAGGCGCTTGAGGTTCTCGCGCGTGGTGATGCGCATGGCGCGGCCACCCGCCTGGTCGAGCTCCACGGCCACCGCCGGCCGATGATCCTGGTCGAAGGTGGCCTGCGCGCCGACGAACTGGTCGCCGGTGACGATGACCTGCTTCCTGGTGGGCACCTGTCCGACGCTGCCGTCGCGGCGGCGCTCGGGGAACACGTCGGCGCCGAAGCTGTTGCCGCTGCGCATCGCCTCCTCGTCGACCAGGCGCACTTCCAGCGTCGCCGTGCGGCCCAGGATTTCCTTGGCGCGCGCGATGTCCTGCACGCCGGGGAGCTGCACCACGATCCGGTCCGCGCCCTGCTGCTGGATCACCGGCTCGGCCACGCCGAGCTCGTTGACGCGGTTGTGCAGGGTGCTGATGTTCTGCTGCACCGCCGTCTCCTGGACGCGCTTGAGCACCTCGGGACGCAGCGTGCCGACGAGGAGCAGGTCCTGGCCGTCGTCGCGCTCGGCGAGCGCGAGGTCGGGGACGCTCGCGAGGATGGCGCCGCGCGCCGCCTCGCGCGTGGCCGCGTCGCGGAAGCGCACGCGGATCGCCTGCCCCTCGCGCGCCACGCCGCCGTGGCGGATGTTTTTCTCGCGCAGCTGGCCGCGCACGTCCGCGGCGAGGTTCTCGATGCGCTTGAGGCTCGCGGCCGGCATGTCGATCTGGAGGAGGAAGTGCACCCCGCCGCGCAGGTCGAGGCCGAGATACATCGGCAGGGCGTTGATCCTGGCGAGCCAGCCGGGCGACGCCGGCAGCAGGTTGAGCGCGACGGTGTAGGCGCCTTCGTCGGCGCCGGTGTTGAGCGCGCGCTCGACCAGATCCTTCGCCCTGAGCTGCGTGTCGGGGTCGGCGAAGCGCACCTTCACGCCGGTCGCGTCGACCTGGGCACCGCTGTAGTGAATGCCTTCCTTCTTGAGGATTTCCTCCACCCGACCCAGGAACGCCGTGTCGACCTTGACCGTCGACTTGGCGCTCGAGACCTGCACCGCCGGAGACTCGCCGAAGAAGTTCGGCACCGTGTACAGGAACGCGGCGAGCACGACTACCGCGATCAGCACGTACTTCCAGGTGGGGAAGCGGTTCACCTTAGGTAAGACGCTCGGCTATTGGAGGCTCTTCAGCGTGCCCTTCGGCAGGAGCATCTGCACCGCCGCCTTCTGCACGCTGATCTCCGTGTCGGGCGCGATCTCGAGGCTCACGTACTGCTCGCCCATCTTCGAGATCCTGCCGACGATGCCGCCGGCGGTGACCACCTCGTCGCCCTTCTGCAGCGCCTCGATCATCGCCTTGGTTTCCTTCGAGCGCTTCATCTGCGGGCGGATCATGAGGAAGTACAGCAGCACGAACATCAGGATGATCGGCAGGAAGCCGATGAACCCCGCATCGCCGCCGGTGGCGGCCTGCGCGTAGGCGGGCGAGATCAACAGGAACTCCGGAAACATTTGAATAGACGGAAAATTATACACGGAGGGACGCGTCGTCCTGCGCCTCGAGCGAGCGGCGCTGGGCGACGAGCCGGGCGGCGGTCGCGCCGAAGGATCCGGATTCGATCGCCGCGCGCAGCTCCGCCATGAGCTCCTGGTAATAGTGCAGGTTGTGCAGCGTGTTCAGCCGCGCGCCCAGGATCTCGTTGGTCTTTTGCAGGTGGTAGAGGTAGGCGCGGGTGAAGTTGCGGCAGGTGTAGCAGGCGCAGCGCTCGTCGAGCGGGGCGAGGTCGTCTCGGTGGCGCGCATTGCGGATGCGGATGTCGCCGTTGCGGGTGAACAGCCAGCCGTTGCGCGCGTTGCGCGTGGGAAGCACGCAATCCATCATGTCGATGCCGGCGGCGACCGCCTCGACGATGTCCTCCGGCGTGCCCATTCCCATCAGGTAGCGCGGCCGGGCGCTCGGCATGCGCGGCACCAGGTGGGCCAGGATTCGGCTGCGCTCCTCCTTCGGCTCGCCCACGGCGAGGCCGCCCACCGCATAGCCATCGAAGCCAATAGTTTTTAGTTCCTCTAAAGATTCTTCCCGGAGGGCTTCGTACATCCCCCCCTGGACGATCCCGAAGAGCGCGTTCCCGCTCTCAAAGGAATCGCGCGAGCGGCGCGCCCATCTCATCGACAGCCGCATCGAGGCCGCGGCCGCGGCCTCGGTGGCCGGATAGGCGGTGCACTCGTCGAACGCCATGGCGATGTCCGAAGCGAGGATCGCCTGGATGCGCATCGACTCCTCGGGCGTGAGCAGGAGCCGGTCGCCGTTGATTGGAGAAGCGAAGCGCACCCCGTCCTCGGAGATCTTGCGCAGCGCCCCGAGGCTGAACACCTGGAAGCCGCCGGAGTCGGTGAGGATGGGACCGCGCCACCCCATGAAGCGGTGCAGCCCGCCGTGCCGCGCGATCACGTCGAGGCCCGGACGCAGCCACAGGTGGAAGGTGTTGCCGAGCACGATCTGCGCGCCGGTGGCCGCAACCTCGGCGGGCGAGACGGCCTTGACCGCGCCGTAGGTGCCGACGGGCATGAAGGCCGGCGTGTCGACGCGGCCGTGGGCGAGCTCGAGCACCCCGCGCCGTGCCGCGCCGTCGGCGGCGATCACGCTGAAGTTCATCTTTCGATCAGCATGGCGTCGCCGTACGAGAAGAACCGGTAGCGCAGCGCGATGGCGTGATGGTAAGCCTCCAGAATGCGCTCCTTGCCGGCGAAGGCGGCGACCAGCATGAGCAGCGTCGACTTCGGCAAATGGAAATTCGTGAGCAGCCGCGCGACGACGCGGAACTCGAATCCCGGGTAGATGAAAAGATCCGTCTCGCCCTCGAGCTCGCCGCTGCGGGCAGCGCTTTCCAGCGCGCGCAGCGAGGTCGTTCCGACGGCGAGCACGCGCCGATTTTCCAGGGAATTGACTGTCTGACGGGGGATCGAATAGCGCTCCCGGTGCATTCGATGCGCCTCGACCGTATCGCTGCGAACCGGCTGGAAGGTGCCGGCCCCGACGTGCAGTGTAAGCTTGACCACCGTCGCGCCGTGCGCCTCGATCGCGCTCAGCATCGCGGCGTCGAAGTGCAGCCCCGCGGTCGGGGCCGCCACCGCGCCCGGCACCCGCGCGTACACGGTCTGATAGCGCTCGGCGTCCTCCTCGGCCGGAGGGTGCGCGATGTACGGCGGCAGGGGCACCGCGCCGAAGCGCTCCAGCACGCCCGCGACGTCCTCGGCGAACGCGACCCGGTACAGGTCCTGTTCACGCGCCATGACGGTCACGCGCACCGCGTCGCCGACGAGCAGGGTGGAGCCGGGCGCGGGGGGATGGCTCGCCCGGATGAGCGCCAGGGCCTCGCGCGGCGCGGCGATGCGCTCGACGAAGAGCTCGATCCTGCCGCCGCTCGCCTTGCGCCCGGCGAGGCGCGCCTTGATCACGCGGGTGTCGTTCAGGACCAGCGCGTCGCGCTCGTCGACCAGGCGCGGCAGGTCGGAAAATGCGAGGTCCTCGAGGGCGCCGTCGGCGCGCAGGCGAAGCAGGCGGCTTGCGCGGCGCTCGCGCGGGGGATGCTGCGCGATGAGCTCGGCCGGCAGCTCGTAGTCGAACTCGGAGACCAGCATCCAGCGCAATTATAATTTTCGCGCCGCTTGGACCGTGCGGCCGGAATGGCGGAACCGGTAGACGCAGCGGACTCAAAATCCGCCGGTGGCAACACCATGAGAGTTCGAGTCTCTCTTCCGGCACCACTTCACACAAGTAGGACTCACTTCACAACAACAGGCGCTTAAAAAAGTGTAAAAGCCGCCGATTTGCTGGACAGAGGCGGGGGCGGCCGTTACCCTTTTCGCGAGCGAAATCAATAACCCCGGGGTGACAATGGCCAAGGCGCAGGTGAGGGTCCTGCCTTCGGCGCGCAATACCGTCATGGTGGTCGACGACCAGTCGACCGGCCGTGCCATCCTGGAGCAGGTGGTGCGCAGCCTCGACGAGCGGGTCGCGGTCGAAGGTTTCGCCCGGCCGGTGGACGCCGTAGTCTGGGCGACGCGCCACGTCGCCGACCTGGTGCTGGTCGACTACATGATGCCGGACATGGACGGCATCGAGTTCGTCAAGCGCCTGCGCGCGCTGCCGGGCTACGAGCACGTGCCGATCGTGATGGTGACGGTTCACGACGACCGCAAGGTCCGTTACGCGGCGCTCGACGCCGGCATCACCGATTTCCTCACCAAGCCGGTCGACGCGCGCGAATGCCTGGCGCGCTGCCGCAACCTGCTGACCCTGCGCCGGCAGCAGCTTGCGCTCGAGGACCGCAGGCGTCTGCTCGAGCACATGGTGGAGGACGCCACGCGGGAGGTGCGCGAGCGCGAGAAGGAGACGCTGCTCAGGCTCGCCCGCGCGGGCGAGTTCCGCGACGAGGAGACGGGTTACCACCTGATCCGCATGGCGCGCTACTCGCGCCTCATCGCCGGCGGCATCGGGCTGGACCGCGACGAGGCCGAGACCATCGAGCTCGCCGCGCCGCTGCACGATATCGGCAAGATCGGCATTCCCGACCAGATCCTGCTCAAGCCCGCCAAGCTCGACGAGGCCGAGTGGCAGGTCATGCGCCGCCATCCGCTGATCGGGCACGAAATCCTCAAGGGCAGCGCGTCCAAGTACGTCCGCATGGGCGCGCTCATCGCGCTCGGCCACCACGAGAAGTTCGACGGCACGGGGTATCCGAACGGCCTCGTGGGGGACCACATTCCTCTGTGCGCCCGCATCGTCGCGGTCGCCGACGTCTACGACGCGCTGACCTCGCTGCGGCCCTACAAGCAGGCGTGGCCGGCGGAACGGGCGTTCCAGTACCTCGCCGCCCAGCGCGGACGCCACTTCGATCCGCGCCTGGTCGACGCCTTCATCAGCCTGCGAAGAGAGATCACGGATATCCAGGCCCAGTGGCAGGACCCCGGACCCGCGGTGGCGAGCTCGTGAGCGGCGAGCCCGAACCGCAGGCTGCCGTCCCCGGCACGGCGCCGGCGCGGCCGAGCGCGCTGCAGGGGCTGCGGGCGCGGCTCGCCGCGCGTCCCGACACCGAGCACGAGCAGGGCATCCTGCGGCTGATCATCAGCTCGCTGGTGTTCCTGTACCTGCTGCCCGACGCCCTCACCAAGCACGACACGCTGCCGCTGTACGTGATGGGCATTCACCTGGTGCTCGCGCTCGCCATTTTCCTGCGCATCGCCTATTCGACCGTCGTGTCGCCGGCGCGCCGCGTGTTCGCGCAGTTCGCCGACGTCGCGGCGATCACCTGGTACATGACGGTGTTCGGCGAGTCGGCGGCGCCGCTGTTCCTGCTCTACATCTGGGTGACGCTCGGCAGCGGCTTCCGCTTCGGCCCGCGCTACCTCGTGTCCGAGCTCGCCATGAGCGTGGTCGGCTTCGGCATCGCGCTCGGCTTCAACGAATTCTGGCGCGCGCACACGGCCCTCGGCGTCGGGCTGCTGCTGGGGATGTTCGCGGTGAGCCTCTATGTGCTGTCGCTGGTGCGCCGCATGTTCGACGCGCTGGCGCGTGCCGAAGCGGCGAACCTCGCCAAGCGACGCTTCATCTCGATGGTGAGCCACGAGCTGCGCACGCCGCTCAACGCCATCATCGGCATGGCCGACCTGCTGCGCGACACGCCGCTCAGCCGCGAGCAGGCGGACATGCTGCAGACGCTGCGCAGCTCGTCGCGGGTGATGCTCGGGCTGGTGGAGGACGTGCTCGACTTCTCCAAGATCGAGGCCGGCAAGGTGGTGGTCGAGAAGACCGACTTCGACCTGCACGCGCTCGTCAACAGCACTTGCCGCATCGTTTCGGCGCAGGCCGCCGCGAAGGGCGTCGAGTTCGTGGTCTCGATCATGCCCGAGGTGCCGCCGGAGGTGCGCGGCGACCCGCACCACTTGCGCCAGGTGCTGATCAACCTCGCCGGCAACGCGGTGAAGTTCACCGAGAGGGGCAGCGTGACGGTGCACGTGTCGGTGCAGGCCGAGACCGACGCGATGGTGCGCCTCAAGTTCTCGATCCGCGACACCGGCATCGGCATCGCGCCCGAGGCGCAGGGCAAGATCTTCGACAGCTTCGCCCAGGCAGACGAGTCCACCACGCGCCGCTTCGGCGGCACGGGACTCGGCACCACCATCGCGAAGCAGCTCGTCGGCCTGATGGGCGGGCGCATCGGGGTCGAAAGCGCGCTCGGCCTCGGCAGCACCTTCTGGGTCGAGGTGGACCTCGACAAGCAGCCCGAGCGCGCGGCGGCAGGCAGCGGCGAGACCGCGCGTGAGCTGCAGGAGGCGCGCATCCTGCTCGTCGGCTTCCCGCCGCCCGAGCGTGCCGCGCTGGAGGAGGCCCTGGCGGGCTGGGGCGCGGTCGCACTCTTCGCAGCCACGGTGGAAGACGGGGTGGCGCGCCTGGTATCGGAGATCAGCCTGGCGAAGCCCTACCACAGCGCGCTGCTCTACGCCTCGCGCGAGGACACCCGGCTCGCGCAGCGTTTCTGCCGCGCCGCGCCCAATCCCGCGCCGCCCACCATTCTCGCGGTGCCGCGCGAGGCCGACGTGCGCCGTTTCGAGATGCTTTCCTCCGGATTCGCCGCGGTGCTCGAGCTGCCGTTCGACAAGCGGCGCCTGTTCAACGTGCTGCATTCGGTCGCGGCCGGTGACGAGGTGCGCGAGGGCGTGGTCCGCCTGCAGGACTACGCGCGCCGCGCCAGCGCCGCGACGCCCCTGCGCATCCTGGTCGCGGACGACAACCCGACCAACCGCGAGGTGATCGGCCGGATCCTGGAGCGCGGCGGTCACACGGTCGCGCTGGTGAACGACGGGGAGCAGGCGCTGGACGCGTTCGAGCGCGACACGCCGGATCTCGTCATCCTGGACCGCAACATGCCGGGCATGGGTGGGCTGGAGGCGCTGCAGGCGCTGAGGCTGATGACTCGGGGGCGCGAGCGCGTTCCGGTGATCATGCTTTCGGCCGACGTGACCACCGAGACGAAGCGCGAGGCGCTCGAGGGGGGCGCCGACGCCTTCCTCGCCAAGCCCATCGAGACCCTGCGCCTGCTCGACGAGATCCAGACGCTCGCTGGCCAGAAAGCCGGTGCCGGGCGCAAAACCGAGCCGCGGCTGGTGCACACGAGGCCGGCGGCCAGCGCGCCCGCGGTGCTCAATGCGGACACGCTGCAGCATCTCGAGGAGCTCGGCTCGTCGCTCGCGTTCGTCGAGAAGCTGGTGGGCGTGTTCGTGGCCGACAGCACCGCGATGCTCGAACGCATCGAGAACGTGCTCGCGGGGCGCGACTACCACGAGTTCCGCTCGCTGCTCCACGCGATGAAGGGGTCCTCGGCCAGCATCGGCACCGACCGCCTGACCGGTCTCTGCGAGCGTCTCTCACGCCTCTCCGACGGCGAGCTCCGGCTTCAGGCAGCGGCGCTGCACCGCAAGCTCGCCGACGAAATGGGCGAGGCGCGCAGGCAGCTCGAACACCACATCCACGAGCGGCGCAAGTCGGTCGGTTAGCCTTATTCTCGGCCGGTGGCGAGTACAGAGGCATCGGAGGTGGGCGAGGTGCTGCCGGTGCGGCTGCGCGCGCACGACGGCTACGAGCTGGGCGGGACGCTGTATGCCGGCAGCGCTCGCGAAGAGCCAAGGCGCGTGGCGCTGCTCCATTGCGGCGCCGGCATTCCGGCGCTGCGCTATCGCCGGTTCGCCCGCTTCCTTGCCGAGCACGGCATGCCCACGCTCACCTACGACTACCGCGGGATCGGGCTTTCGCGGCCCGCGAGCCTGCGCGGATTCCGGGCGACGATCGAGGACTGGGCCTTCTACGATTGCGCCGGTGGGGTCGCCTGGGTGCGGGAGCGATTTCCACGCGCCTCGATCGTGGGTATCGCCCACTCCATTGGCGCGCTGCTCTTCGGCGGTGCGCACAATGCCGCCGAGCAGCAGCATCTGGTCATCATCGGCGGCCACACCGCCTATTACGGCGATTACGACACGCGCTACCGGCTGCCGATGACCGTGCTCTGGCACGGCCTCATGCCCGTCGTGACCGGCCTACTGGGTTATTTCCCGGCGCGCCGGCTGGGTCTCGGCGCGGACTTGCCGGCGGCGGTCGCCCTGCGGTGGGCTGGGCGCCGCTCGCCGGAGCTTCGTCCCTCCCGCAAGGAACCCCACTACGAACGCTTCCAGGTGCTGCTCGACCGCTGCGCCGCCTTGCAGCGGCCGGCGCTTCTGGTTTCCATCAGCGACGATGCCTTTGCCACACCCGAGGGCATCGGCCGGCTGATGGCGTACTACCCGCGACTGTTCCCGTTACAGCGCCTCCAGTTCGCCCCGGCGGATGCCGGCGTGCAGCGCATCGGCCATTTCGGCTTCTTCACGCGCCGCGCCGGCTCGCGCCTGTGGCCGCGAGTGCTCGCCACGCTGGAAACAATGGCTCCGGGCCGAAGCTAGGCCGCCGCTTCCGCCAGCGCCTCGCTCGCAGCGGGCGCGGACTCCGTCCGGCGCATCTGCGCGCGCACCAGGCGGTTCATCATCTTGAGGTCGCGCTCGGAGAGGCGCAGCGCCGCGTCCACCCACAGGCCGACGATGCCGTCGAGCTCTTCGCGCGTCACCGGATGGATGAACTGCCGCGCGCGGTACACCGCCTGCATGCCGTTGCGCCGCTTCGCGTTCTTCGCGATCCAGTTGCGCACCGCGGTCTCGCCCTGGCCGTCGGTGGCGAGCACGTCGACCACTCCCATCCGGTAGAGCTCGGCCGCGCTCATGATCTTGCCGGAGAGCACCAGCTCCTCGGCTGCGCGCAGTCCGATGCGGCGGGCGAGCAGGCTGCATGCGCCCATTCCCGGGAACAGGTTGAACAGGATCTCGGGCAGGCCCATCTGCGCGCTTTCCTCGGCGACGATGACGTCGGAGGCGAGTGCGCACTCGAAGCCGCCGCCGAGCGCGTCGCCCTGCACCAGCACGATCTTGGTCAGCGTCGGGCTGAAGAACGCCTGCGTGCGCGGGAAGACGTTGTCGATGCACAGCTTCGCGTACTGCGCGAGCGCGTCGCGGTCCTGCGTCTTGATGAGCATCGAGAACAGCGCGAGGTCGCCGCCGGTGTTGAACACGCCCGGAATGCGCGAGGCCGTGACGTAGTAATTCACGCTGTGGAGCATGCCCTCCACTTCGACCTTGCCGTGGTTCGCCACCAGGGCGCGGTCGTGCGCGAGGATGTCCTTGAGCAGCCCAAGCGTATAGCAGCACGCGCCGTCGCGCGGATTGAAGTAGCCCCACAACGTTCCGTTCGCCGGTTCGAACTCGGTCTCGTATTGTGAATTCGCCCTGCCGTATGGAATGCAAAGACCAACAGTGTCGCGGAGGTTGCTCACGGGTGTTCTCCTTTCCCCAGAAAGTTCGCCCCTCGGGTCGGGGGCATCTGAATTCGGCCCGGAGCCATGCGCGGCGGCGGAGCTCCAGTACCTCCCACATCCATTAAAACTAGGCGTGACAAATGTCGCAATCAGGGAGTCCCTGAGGTTGGCGTTCCAAGGCGCAGCGCCGGATTCGTGTAAATTACCTCGCAACCCCCCCCTGCCATGTATGCAATAGTTTGCAAATCGGACGGATTTCCTATTTGCCGCCAGCTCCCCGGCGTTAGGCCGGACCCGGTCGTCACCTGGAACACCGAGGATGCTGCCAAGGCATTCATCTCCTCGAAGGGGGCGGAGAGCGAGTTCCATGCCGTTCAGCTGACCGACGAGGCGATGGATGGGATCGCGCGCGCGATGGGCTATCCGGTCGAGGCGATCACTTTCGACCCGTATCCGTCTTGAAAGTGGGAAGCGGCTAGAACCTACGGGTTAGAACGCGCAGCTAGAACTCGAGGTTATCGATGAGGCGGGTGCGGCCCAGTCGTGCGGCGCCGAGCACCACCAGTTCGCGCTCGCCGGCCTGCGGAACCTTCAGGTCGACGCGCCGCCGCACCTCGACATAGTCGGGCTTCCATCCCGCAGCCGCGAGCTCGCTGAATGCCTGGACGCTCGTCTTGGCGCCGCTCGAGACTGCTTTGAGTGTGCGGTAGAGACGAGGCGCTTCTGCACGCTCGGCGGCGGTTAGGTAGGCGTTGCGCGAGCTCATGGCCAGCCCGTCGGGCTCGCGCGCCGTCTCCCCGGCGAGGATTTCGATCGGCAGGTCGAGCTGGCGCACCATTTCGCGCACCACCGCGAGCTGCTGGTAATCCTTCTTGCCGAAGACGGCCGCGGCGGGTTGCACGGCGTTGAAGAGCTTCAGCACGACGGTGGCCACGCCGTCGAAGAATCCGGGCCTGAAGCGGCCCTCGAGGTCCTCGCCGAGCGGCCCCGGGCGGACGATCACGGTTTGGGCCTGCGGATAGAGCACGTCTTCAGCCGGCGCAAAAACGAGCTCCACGCCCTCGGCGTCGAGCAGGCGCCGGTCGTCGTCGAAGGTGCGCGGATAGCGCTCGAAATCCTCGCTCGGCGCGAACTGCAGGCGGTTCACGAAGATGCTCACCGCGACCGCGCGTGCGTTGCGCCGTGCGAGGCGCACCAGAGAAACATGGCCGGCGTGCAGGTTCCCCATCGTCGGCACGAACGCGACCGGGCCGAGCGCCGCCGTCGCCGCGCGCAGCGTGGGGAGGTCGCGCGCGATCCTCATCCGAGGCTGAAGAACTCCCGCCGGCTGCGCATGCCGCGGATGCGCGACACGAGGAGCTCGAAATCCGCGTCGCGCTCGACGAAATTGAGGTTCTCGGAATTCACCGTGAGCACGGGCGCGGCGCTGTAATGATAGAAAAAGCGCGCATAGCTGTCGGCGAGCAGCGCGAGGTATTCCTCGGAGATGCCGCGCTCGAACGCCGCGGCGCGCCGGCGCACCCGCTCGGCGAGCACCCCGGGCTGCGCCTGCAGGTAGACCACGAGATCGGGAGCGGGCGCCTGCGGCCTGAGCGCCTCGTAGATCTTCTGGTACAGGGCGAACTCGTCGCTCGACAGGGTGACGCGGGCGAACAGCAGGTCCTTCTCGAGCAGGAAGTCCGCGACGGTGGGGCGCGCGAACATGTCTGGCTGCTTCAGGGGCTCGACCATGCGCGCGCGCTGGAACAGGAAGAAGAGCTGCGCCGGCAGCGCATAGCGCGCCATGTCCTGATAGAAGCGCGCGATGAAGGGATTTTCTCCCGGCTGCTCGAGCAGCAGGTCCGCCGAGAACCGCGGCGCGAGACGCCGCGCGAGGCTGGTCTTGCCGGCGCCGATCGGCCCTTCGACCACCAGGTAGCGGAACCTATCCACGGAACACGAAATACACCGCGCCCATGATGCACAGCGACGCCCACAGATAGTCGAGCTTGATCGGCTGCTTCATGTACAGGATCGCGAAGGGTACGAACACCGCGAGCGTGATCGCTTCCTGCATGATCTTGAGCTGCGGCAGCGTGAGCGCGGTAAAGCCGATGCGGTTGGCCGGCACCTGGAGCAGGTACTCGAAGAGCGCGATGCCCCAGCTCGCGAGCGCCGCCACCCACCAGGGCCATGCGGCGAGATTCTTCAGGTGCGCGTACCAGGCGAAGGTCATGAACACGTTGGAGGCGACGAGCAGCGTGGCCGCGACGAAGACCGGCGAGACCTGGGTCAATCGAGCTTCTCCACGCCCTGGTTCCCGCACTTGTCCAGAAATGCCCTCGCCGAGCCGAGTCCCGGAATCGCGACGTCCCCGGCAATCTCCACCAGAGGAAGCAGGACGAAAGCGCGCCGCTGCATGCGCGGGTGCGGAACCTGCAATCCCGCATCGTCCAGGACGGCATTGCCGAACAGCAGCAAATCCAGGTCCAGCGTGCGCGGCGCGTTGGCGAAGCTGCGGCTGCGGCCGTGGCGGGCCTCGATCGCGTGCAGCTCGGCGAGCAGCCGCTCGGCTGGCAGGCCCGTCTCCACCTGCGCTACCGCGTTGACGAAGCTCGGCTGCTCGGTATAGCCAAGCGGCTCCGAGCGGTACAGCGACGACGTCCGCACCACGCGAGTATGCGGGATGGCATCGAGTTCACGAAAGGCCTGCTGGACCTGGCGCCGCGGGTCGTCCAGGTTGGCTCCCAGGCCGATGAACGCCACCGTCACGCCGCCTCGGGCGTCGGGTCCGCCGCGGGGCGCTTCTTGCGCCGGCGCCGTCGGCGCTTGGGCGCGCCGCTGTCGGGCAGCAGCATCGCCTTGCGCGACTCGGCGTCCGCGTTCTGGAACGCCCGCCACCACTCTTCCACGTCGGCCGCCACTTCGCCGCTCGCGGCGCGCAACGCCAGGAAATCGTAGGCCATGCGAAAGCGCGGCGCCTCGAGCAGACGGAACGCGCGGCTGCCCGAGCGTTGCTCGAAGCGCGGCTGCATCGCCCAGACCTCGCGCATCGTCGCGGTAAGCTTTCGGGTGATGGCGAGCTTCGCGCACTGGGTGTCGAGCACCTCGTCCATCGCGCCTTCCAGGGCGGGCAGCGCCCGCTCGCCGCGTGCCTGACGCGCCTTCCATGCCGCGAGCACCTCGTGCCAGAGCAGCGCCGCGAACAGGAACGCCGGCGAGACCGGGCGCTCGGCGAGCACGCGCTCGTCGGTTTGCGCCAGCGCCAGCGTGACGAAGCGCTCGCCCAGCGGCTGCTCGAGGATCACGTCGAGCAGCGGCAGCAGGCCCTTGTGCAGGCCCACGTCGCGCAGCTGCCGCAGGCAGGCGGATGCGTGCCCCGACAGCAGCAGCTTGAGCATCTCGTCGAACAGCCGCGCCGGCGGCACCCGCTCCATGAGCGGCGCGAGGCTGCGGATCGGCGCGCGGGTCTCGGCCTCGAGGGTGAGCCCGAGCTTCGCCGCGAGGCGTACTCCGCGCAGCATGCGCACCGGGTCCTCGCGATAGCGGGTCTCGGGATCGCCGATCACGCGCAGCATGCGCTTCTTGAGGTCGTCCAGGCCGCCGTGGAAATCGACGATCTCCTCGCTGGCCGGGTCGTAGTACAGCGCGTTCACGGTGAAGTCGCGGCGCCGCGCGTCCTCCTCCTGGGTGCCGAACACGTTGTCGCGCAGCACCCGGCCGTGCTCGTCCTTCTCGGCAGTCGCGGTGTCGGCGCCGCGGAACGTGGACACCTCCACCGTGTCGCCGCCGAGCATGACGTGGACCAGGCGAAAGCGCCGGCCGATGATGAGAGCGCGCCGGAACAGCGGCCGGATCTGCTCCGGGCGCGCGTCGGTGGCGATGTCGAAGTCCTCCGGCGCGATGCCAAGGAGCAGGTCGCGCACGGCGCCGCCGACGACGTAGGCGGAAAAGCCCGCCTCGCGCAGGGCCGTGCAGACCTTCGCCGCCGAGGGGCTGATCGCGTCGCGGCCGAGGCCGTGCGTTTCCCGGGGTACCCGCTGCAGGGTTTCGGACGGCAACCCGAGCACCCGCCTGATGAACCTCTTGATCATTAAGGGCCGGGATTCTACCGGCGAAGGGAAATCCGTTCCCAACCGCGGCGCGCCGCCTCGCGCGCGAGCTCGTCGTCGGGATCCACCGCCACCGGACGCGTCACGCGCTCGAGCAGCGGCAGGTCGTTGTGCGAGTCGCTGTAGAAGGCCGACTCGCTGAATTCGTCCAGGCGCCGGCCCTGCGAGCCGAGCCAGTCCTCGAGGCGCCGGACCTTGCCCTCGCGGAAGCAGGGGACGCCGGCGACCCGCCCGGTAAAGCGACCGTCGCGGCACTCCGGCTCGGTCGCGATGAGGTGCGGCACCCGGAACTCGCGCGCGATGGGCGCGGTGACGAAGCTGTTGGTGGCGGTGATGATGGCGCAGAGCTCGCCGCGCTCGAGATGGCGCGTCACGAGCGCGCGCGCGCCGGCGCTGACCATGGGCAGGATGCGGCTGCGCATGAAGTCGGCGTGCCAGCGGGCGAGGTCGGCCTGCGTGTGCTGGGCCAGGGGGCGCAGCGCGAAGCCCAGGTACTCATGGATGTCGAGCGTGCCGGCGACATACTGGTCATAGTAGGCCCGGTTCTGAGCCTCGTAGGTCTCGCGCTCGAGGATGCCGCGGTCGACCAGGAACTGGCCCCACTCGTAGTCGCTGTCGCCGGCGAGGAGCGTGTTGTCGAGGTCGAACAGGGCGAGGCGCATGGCGCCCCGCAGTCTATCCCGGCGCGACGCTCAGAACCGGCGCTGGACGCCGATGCGGAAGTCCTGCAGGCGCAGCAGCCCGGTGGGCTCCCGGGAGAGGCTCTCGGCGCTCACCGCCCAGTCGTTGGCAAACCAGTAGCGGCCGAACACGGAGAGGGCGCGCGGATCGTAGTCGTAGTCGCGGCTGTTCACCGAGAGACCCAGGCTGGTGCGCTCGCCGAGCGATAGCGACCAGTTCATGCGCTGCGCGGGAGCGAAGCCCATCGCCTGGTAGGAAGCGAAGCCGAAGCGGTCGAATTCCGGCGCGAGCCAGCCGCGCGCGAAGCCCGGATCGATTCCCGGCTCGCTGCGCTCCGGCACGCGCAAGCCCGACTGCGCAAAGGCAGGGGCGGCCGCGGCCAGCGCGATGACAAGGACTCGACGAGCAAGGGTGCGGAAGGACATCGCAGCGTCCTTTTCGTACCTCTAGCCTAGTCTTCGCGACGGCAGTTGTCCATGCAGAAGTTCCCCGGGAGGGGGGGCGCCCGCGGCGCTGTTGCTTTTAGTCGTCGTCATTTTTTGACAATGCGTCGCGGACCAGCGCCAGCGTTACCGCGCGCTGCCGGGCGAGCGAGTGGCGGTCGAGCCGGTCGAGGACGGCATGCAGGCTCGCGAGGTCGCGCGGCAGGTGGTTCAGGAGGTACCGGACCACCTCTTCGGACAGCGTAAGTCCCCGCCGGAGCGCCTCGCTGCGCAGATGCAACCCTTTTTCGGCGTCCGAGAGCGGCTTCAACTGGTAGACAAGCCCCCAGCCGAGGCGTGTGCGCAGGTCCTCGCGCAAGCGGAGCTGCGCCGGCGGCGCGTTGCCGGCTGCCAGGACCGCCGGCCCGCCATCGCGGGCGGCGTTGATCGCGATGAAAAGGGCCTGCTGGGTCGCCTCGCCGAGCGCCTCGACGTCGTCGGCGATCACCAAGGCCGGGTTGGCGCGGGCGGCGGCCCGCAGCAGGTGGGTTCGGCCGCTGCCCGGCGCGCCCCACAGATAGACGATCGCTTCCTTCAGCCGGCCCAGCGCGAGCGAACGGACACCCTCGAGCGCCTCGGCATTCGCCCCGGCGACGTAATTGTCGAGGCTCGGCGTTGCGGCCGCGGAAATCGGAAGCGGGAGCTGCCGCATTAGAATGGCGGAAATCCTGAAATCTAGCATGTCGGAGCCCCTTTCCTACCGCGACGCCGGCGTCGACATCGACGCCGGCGATGCGCTCGTCGAGGCGATCAAGCCGTTCGGCAGGCGCACGCTGCGTCCCGAAGTGCTCGGCGGCATCGGCGGCTTCGGCGCGCTGTGCGAGATCCCGAAGAAATACCGGCAGCCGGTGCTGGTCTCGGGCACCGACGGCGTCGGCACCAAGCTCAAGCTCGCCTTCGCGGCCGACCGCCACGGCACCATCGGCATCGACCTGGTGGCGAT
>Ga0134124_10001297_pt1 | contig 20053 bp, 19 predicted proteins | sample KB304_FD_96880 | JGI IMG/M metagenome (GOLD analysis project Ga0134124, IMG submission 96880) | Terrestrial soil microbial communities without Nitrogen fertilizer from Kellogg Biological Station, Michigan, USA - KB3-0-4 | ecosystem: Environmental > Terrestrial > Soil > Unclassified ... | reverse complement strand
CGGCGTGCCGAAGTTCCGTCATGGCGAGGTCGAGCAGGAAGATCAGGTCGGTGTGGTCACCGGGCTTGCCTGGACAGAGGTCGGCGGTGAGATCCTCACCATCGAAGCCTTGATGATGCCGGGCAAGGGCAAGATGACCGTCACCGGCAATCTGCGCGACGTAATGAAGGAGTCGATTCAGGCGGCGAACGCCTATGTGCGCTCGCGGGCGGTCGCCTTCGGCATCGAGCCGCCTTTGTTCGACAAGCGCGACATCCACGTGCACGTGCCGGAAGGCGCGACGCCGAAGGACGGCCCGTCGGCCGGTGTGGCGATGGTCACGGCCATCGTCTCGGTGATGACCGGCATTCCGGTGCGCCGCGACGTCGCCATGACCGGCGAGATCACGCTGCGCGGCCGCGTGCTGCCGATCGGCGGCCTGAAAGAGAAGCTGCTCGCCGCTTCGCGCGGCGGCATGAAGACGGTGCTGATCCCGGAAGAGAACGCCAAGGACCTGGTGGAAATCTCCGAGACGATCAAGAAGGGCCTGGAGATCATTCCGGTCACCCGCATGGACGAGGTCATCGCCCGCGCGCTGGTGCGCAAGCCCGAACCGATCGAATGGGACGAAGCCAACGCCAAGCTCGCCGATCGTGCGCGCTCCGGCGAAACCTCGGTCGAGGAAGACGGCTCCGGCCTGACGGCGCATTAAGCGGCGCGGCTGGACACAAAACCGAAAACGGCGCCTCGCAAGGGCGCCGTTTTTGTTTCGGACACGCAAGCCCCTGCTTGCATCGCCTGCCGAACAGGCGATATTGCAGGGCCTATCGGGCGATTAGCTCAGTTGGTAGAGCGCCTCCTTTACACGGAGGATGTCGGCGGTTCGAGTCCGTCATCGCCCACCAACCTGTGCCGCGAAGCGGCGAGGTTGTCCGCCGTGGCTTTAGCGAAGGCGGACGTTTGTCGTGTTGCTTGCGGCTTTCGGTTGGCACAAGCCAGCCCTTCGTAACATCCGGAAAAAGAAACGGCGGCCGCGGAGCTGATCGCTCCACGTCCGCCGTGAAAATCCCCGGAGGGTCCGGCTGTCGCCAGCCGTCAGATCGATTCTTTCAGTTCTTTAGACGCGCGGAAGGCGACCTTCTTCGACGCCTTGATCTGGATCTGCTCGCCGGTCGCCGGATTGCGTCCGATGCGCGCAGCGCGCTTGCGCACCTGAAGGATGCCGAGTCCGCCAATGCGGATACGCTCGCCTTTCTTCAAGTGCTTGACGATGTTCCCGACGAAATCGCCGAGCACCGCTTCCGCCTGCTTTTTCGACATCTCATGCGATTCCGCGAGCGCGGCCGCAAGATGTTTCAATGTGACCGTGGTCGGTGTCGGGGCTTTTGCAGCAGGAGCCGTAGCCATAAGTTGGACCCTCCTCTTGGAATCCGCGCGCATGGCAAAACGCCATGTGCATCAGCCCGAATAGACGATTCGGAGCCGCTCGACCATCAGTTCTTCCCGCCAAATAAGGCTTTTTCGCAATTTTGAACGCCCTGGGCGGCTTTGTCTTGACTATAGTTGAGGGTGCCTATACCTCGTCCGGAACGCCCGCGGGGGCGTAGCTCAGTTGGTTAGAGCGCTGCCCTGTCACGGCAGAGGCCGCGGGTTCGAGTCCCGTCGCTCCCGCCATTTTATCAATGACTTAGCGACGATTTCGCAGTCGCGAAATCGGCCCGTTGGGGGCGGTCGTCGATGCCTGTTGAAGCCCCCACCGCCGCCGTACGCGCGCTCTTTTTCGACGTCTTCGGTACCCTGGTGGACTGGCGGACCTCCGTGGCGCGCGAAGCCGAACGACTTCTGGTGCCTACCGGACATAAGATCGACTGGCTCGCCTTCGCCGACGCCTGGCGCGACGAATACCAGCCCGGGATGGAGGAGGTGCGCTCCGGCCGTCAGTCCTTCGCCAAACTCGACGTGCTGCACCGGCGCAATCTCGAACGCATCCTGCCGCGCTTCGGTCTGTCGGGACTCTCGGAGGAAATGCGCGCCGAGCTTAATCTTGCCTGGCACCGGCTCGACGCCTGGCCCGAAGTGCCGGCGGCGCTCGCGCGGCTGAAAGAGAAATTCCTGCTGGCGCCGGTGTCGAACGGCAACATCGCCATCATGACAGATCTCGCGCGCCGCAATCGTCTTCCGTGGGATGCGATCCTCGGCGCCGAAGTCGCGCGCGACTTCAAGCCGAAGCCGGTCGTCTATCTTGCTTCGTGCGAAGCGTTCAATCTCGCGCCGGCGCAATGCATGATGGCCGCTGCGCACTCGAACGATCTCGCCGCTGCATCGGCGCTGGGGTTGCGCACAGCGCACGTCGCGCGTCCGAACGAGCACGGGTCGGGCAAGGGCGAGACTGCGCCGACGGTGCCGGTCGATGTGGCGGGCGCCGACTTGAATGACGTTGCGGACAAGTTGGGTGCTTGATCCGTCATCCTGAGGTGCGCGCCGCAGGCGCGCCTCGAAGGGCGACGGCCCTAGGCTCTGCGGCCGCCATCCTTCGAGGCTCGCTTCGCTCGCACCTCAGGATGACGGTTCGAAGTTGTTTCGGCCCGCGAGTTCATCAGCCCTTGTACACCGGCTCCGGCTGCGCGAACCAGCTCGCCAGGATGTGATAGACCATCATGTAGTTCTTCTGCTGGAAGCTCGCGTGCGAGATGCCGGACATCACGGTGAACTGCTTGTCCGGGTTCGGCAGCTTCTCGAAGAAGTTCACCAAATCCTGCATCGAGGCGATGCCGTCGTGCTGGCCGCGCATGATCAGCGTCGGCACCGTGATCTTCTCCGGGTCCACCACCGGCAGCCGCGAGCACATATCGACATAGGTGCCGGTCGGCACGCTGTCGTCGAGTGCGCAGACCGCATCGGCGAAGGCGTCGATGACGTGCCGCTCGGCCGTGTCGGGATGGTCGCGATCGAACACCGAGTGGATGAAGGCCTTGTTCATCGGCCGACGATTGATTTTAAGGAAGTCGGGCAGCTTCTTGCGCCGTTCGGCGAGGGTGGGGGAGCCTTCGCCAGTCCACACCATGGCGTCGAGCGCCAGCCGCGCCACCATCTCGGGATGCCGTTCGGCGAACATCGCCGCGCGCAGCGCGCCCGATGAGATGCCGTACACCAGGAATGGCCGCTTTCCCCGCAGCTTCTGGATATAGAGCGCCGCCGCGTAACAGTCGTCGGCGCCCTGGCTGATCGGCGCGTTGTTGTCGCGGTCCTTGGTGGAGCGGCCGTAGCCCTCCATGTCGACGCTCCAGACGTCGTAGCCAAGCTTGGCGAAGTGATCCATCGACGAGGAATCCGGGCGGCCGGGCACCTGCAGGTCGAAGGTCGGCTGGCCGGCCATCGAGGAGCCGTGCACGAACAAGATGGTGCCGCGCGTCTTGACCGGGTCGCCAGCGCATTTCTCAAACAAGAATAGCTTCACGCCGCCATCCTTGCTCGCCCAATGCTCTTCGCCCTTGATGTTGGCGGTCGGCTTGCTCATCTCGTTCATGCGGTCACCCTGGAGGAATTAGAAACACCGGCGTCGTGCCGCAGGGCCGTTCAAGAGATCGGCCGCGGGCGGCGGATACTCCTCGATTTTGCCCGGCGAGCCAAGGGCTTGGAACGATTCATGGTCCCGGCGCGTTTGCAGCCGCTAGGGGGCACTCGTACATTCCACACAGGACAGGGGGACCGGAGCCTTATGCGGGACAGCGCGGGCACGACAGAGCTTGTGGACGCCCGGCGACTTCAGCTTCTGATCGACGCGGTCGTAGACTACGCCATCTACATGCTCGACCCGCAAGGTCACGTGATGAGCTGGAATTCCGGCGCCGTGCGGCTGAAGGGGTATAAGGCCGAAGAGATCGTCGGGCAGTCGTTCAAAAATTTCTATACAAATGAAGACCGGAGCGCCGGCGTTCCCGAACGGGCGCTGCAGACCGCGCGCGACACCGGCCGTTTCCATGCGGAAGGCTGGCGCGTGCGCAAGGATGGCAGCCGCTTCTGGGCTTCCGTCGTGATCGATGCGATCCGCGACCAAAAGGGCACGCTCGTCGGCTTCGCGAAAGTCACGCGCGACATCACCGAACGGCAATTCGCGCAGCAGCAGCTTATTGAAAGCGAAAGCCGCTACCGCAAGCTGATCGAGTCGGTGATTGACTATGCGATATTCCAGTTGGACGCCGCCGGCTTCGTGACCACGTGGAATACCGGTGCGCAACGCATCAAGGGTTACGACAAAAGCGAAATCGTCGGGCAACACTTCAGCCGTTTCTACACCGAAGAAGACCGCGCGGCCGGCATTCCGCAGCGCGCCATCGATACGGCGCGCCAGACCGGCCGCTACGAGGCGGAAGGCTGGCGCGTGCGCAAGGATGGTAGCCGCTTCTGGGCTTCGGTGGTCATCGATGCCATTCACGACGACGAGGGCGAGTTCATAGGCTTCGCCAAGGTTACGCGCGACATTACCGATCGCTATCACGCGCAGCAGGAGCTCAAGGAAACGCAGGCGCAGCTTGCCGCTTCGCAGAAGATGGATGCCATCGGCCAGCTCAGCGGCGGCATCGCGCACGACTTCAACAATCTGCTGATGATCGTGATCGGCAATCTGGAGACCGCGCAGCAACAGGCGACAAAGCTCGCAAACGCGACGTTGACGCGTGCGCTCAGCAACGCGATGCGCGGCGCGCAGCGCGCGGCGGCGTTGACCAGCCGGTTGCTCGCCTTTTCCCGCCGGCAGGCGCTCGATCCGAAGCCGCTCGACGTCAACAAATTCCTCGCCGGCTCGACCGAATTTCTACAGCGTTCGCTCGGCGAGATGATCCAGATCGAGATGGTCGGCTCTGCCGGCTTGTGGATGATCGAGGCCGACCCCAACCATTTGGAGTCGGCGCTTGTCAACTTGGCCATCAATGCGCGCGATGCGATGCCCGACGGCGGCAAGCTGACCATCGAAGGCAGCAATGTCTTTGCCGACGAAGACTACAGCCGGCGCAACCCGGAGGTCGCGCCGGGGCAGTATGTCGTGATCTGCGTCACCGACACGGGCGCCGGCATGACGCCTGAGGTGGCGAGCCGCGTCTTCGAGCCCTTCTTCACCACTAAGGAGCTCGGCCGCGGCACCGGCCTCGGCCTGAGCCAGGTCTACGGCTTCGTCAAACAGTCGGGCGGCCACGTCAAAATCTACAGCGAGGTCGGGCACGGGACGACGGTGAAACTCTATTTCCCGCGCCTGCAGGGCAAGAACCTGGAGGACGATGGCGACCTCGACACGACCCTGGATCAGAGCGACCTGAGCGAGACGGTGCTGGTGGTCGAGGACGACGCCGATCTGCGTGTTTACCTCGCGGATGTACTACGCGGGTTGAAATATCGCGTCATCACCTGTCCCAATGCGCAAGCGGCTATCGAGGTGCTGAAAGCGAACGACCGGCATATCGATCTCTTGCTGACCGACATTGTGATGCCCGAGAAGAATGGGCGCGAGCTTGGCCACGACGCGGCCAGACTGCGGCCGGGCCTGCGCATCCTCTATATGACCGGTTATTCGCGCAACGCCGTCGTGCACCAGGGCCGCCTCGACGAAGGCGTCGACCTGATGCAGAAGCCGGTGTCGCAGCTCGAACTGGCGAGCCGCGTGCGCATGGCGCTCGACCGTCGCGCCAAATAGCGCGCCGCGTTATTGCTGCGCGCTCATATTGGCCTTCTCAGCGATCTCGCCCAGCCGCTTGCGTTCCGCCGCGATGAAGGCGGCGAAGTCGGCGACCGACCCTTCCGCGGTCTCGATGCCGGTCTTGGCGAGCTTGTCTTTCACCTCGGGCGTCTTGATCGCCGCCTGCATCGCCGCGTTCATCTTGTCGATCACCGCCTGCGGTGTGCCCTTCGGCGCCAGCAGTCCCGCCCAATGGCCTATCTTGACGGAGGGGAAGCCCTGCTCGGCGGTGGTCGGCAGCGAGGGGTAGGCGCTGATGCGCTTCTCGTAGGTCGTTGCGATCCCTTTGAGCTTGCCGGCTTCGATCTGCGGCAGCACGACGATGCTCGCTTCAGACGTGGCCGACACCGCGTTTGACAGCACTGCGTTCACGCCGTCATTGCCGCTGCGGTAGGGGACGATGGTGAGTTTCGCCCCGGTCGCCTCCTTGATCATTTCCGCAACAAAGTGCGGCGTCGAGCCGCTGCCGGCGGTCGACCAGGTGATGCCCTCGGGTTGCGTCTTCGCCCAGGCGACGAACTCCTTCATGTCTTTCGCCGGCACGCTCGGATTGATCACGATGGTGGAGGGCGCCACCGCGATCATACCGACCGGGACCAGATCGGAGTCGGCGTAGCCGAGGTTCTTGATCAGCATGCTGTTGGTGATCACGCCGGTGCCGCCGATCAGGAAGGTGTAGCCGTCCGGCGCCGCGCGCGCGACCGCAACGGTGCCAATAACCGCGCCGGCGCCCGGACGGTTTTCGATGACGATCGTCTGTCCGAGCTGCTTGCCGGTGGCTTCGGCGGCGACGCGCGCGATCAGGTCGTTGGCGCCGCCCGGCCCGAACGGCACGATCCAGCGGATCGGATGATCCGGCCAGTCGGCATGTGCCGGTGGCGCGCCGGCGATGGCGAGCAGCGTTGCAGCGGCGAAGAGAAATGTCCGGCGGCGCATGTCATCCTCCCTTGCTGTCTTTGTCGGCGGGCGCGGCGTAGCGCGCCTCCATGCCATCGTAAGTCGCCTTGTCGACTAGCCGCTGGCGGTCGGCAAAGGTCGCGAGCAGGCCGTCGGCTTCGGTGAGCGCGCCTTTGTCGCGGAGAGCGGTGAGGGCGCGCTGCATGCCGAGGACGGCGCCTTGCAGCGCCGCGTTGGCATAGAGCACGAAGGCGAAACCCATGGCGCCCGCCGCGGGGCGGTCGGTAATCGGCGTCTTGCCGCCGACCACCATGTTGATGATTTGCGGCACTTTGAGCAGTTTTGGTATTTTCGCTAGGTCTTCAGCTGTGCGCGGCGCCTCGACGAAAGTCATGTCGGCGCCGGCTTCGATATAGCGGCTGGCGCGCTCGATCGCCGCGTTGAAGCCCTCCGCCGCGCAGGCGTCGGTGCGCGCGACAATCAGCACGCCGTCGCGCCGCGCGTCGACCGCGGCCTTCACCTTGCCGACCATCTCGGCCGCCGGGATGACTTCCTGGCCGCTGAAATGGCCGCAGCGCTTGGGGCTTACCTGGTCTTCGAGTTGGATCGCGCTGGCGCCGGCGCGTTCCAGCATGGCGACCGTGCGGGTGACGTTGACCGCGTTGCCGAAGCCGGTATCGGCGTCGACCATGATGGGCAGGTCGCAGACATGCCTGATCGCCATCGTATGGTCGACGAGCTGGCTCAGGTCCATGAACGCCAGGTCGGGCAGGCCGAGATGCATATTGGTGAGGCCGGCGCCGGTCAGGTAGACGGCCTTGAAGCCGAGATCGGCGATGATGCGTGCGGCGAGCGCATTGGCCGCGCCCGGCAGCAGTACGCCGCGCTCGCCCGAGAGCGCGCGCAGGGCCTCGATGTGCGGCTTTGCCATTGTGGAGCCGTCAGTTGATCGGCGTGATCTTGTTGGCCTTGATGATGTTGGCCCATTTGTCGATTTCGGCCTGCACGAAATTTTTGAATTCCGGCTGCGACATGGTCAGCGGCGTGGCGCCCGTTTCGGCCCAGGCGGCTTTGATGTCCGGCCGCGACAGGATTTTGGTGATCTCGCGGTTGAGCAGGTCGACGATCGGTTGCGGCGTGCCGGTCGGCGCCATGAAGCCAACCCACAAGGTCGCCTTGAAGCCGGGCACGCCGGCTTCCTCCGCGGTCGGCACGTCGGGCAGGATGGGCGAGCGCGTCTTGCCGGAGGTGGCGATGGCGCGCACCAGCCCGCTTTTGATCATCGGCGCCATGGTCGGCACCGAATCGAACAGCATTTGAATCTGGCCGCCGAGAATGTCGTTACGCGCGCCGGTCGAGCCTTTGTAGGGGACATGGACGATATCGACGCCGGTGAGGTGCTTCAGCAGTTCGCCGGCCATGTGATAGTTCGAGCCGGGACCGGACGACCCGTAGTTGATGGTGCCGGGCTTTGCCTTCGCCAGCGCGAGTAATTCCTGCAGGTTCTTCGCCGGCACCGAGGGGTGCACCACCAGCACCAGGTCGGTATCGATCAGCGGCGCGATCGGTACCAGGTCACGCATGAGCTGATAGGGTTTGCGGCCGTACAGGGTTTCGTTCACCGCCTGCGTGCCGGAAATCATCAGCAGCGTGTAGCCGTCGGGCGGCGCCTTGGCGACCGCATCGGTGCCGATGGTGGTGCCGGCGCCGGGCCGATTCTCCATGACGAAGGTTTGGTGCAGCGATTTGCGAAGTTCCTCGGCGATGGCACGGGCATAGACGTCGGTCGGACCGCCGGCGCCGAAAGGAACAATGACCTTCACGGTGCGGGATGGATACTCATCGGCGCGCGCCGGATTGATCGTGATCAATGCCGCGGCTGCCAGGACTGCGAAAAAGCCCGCGATGCATCGTGAAATCGTCATGGAAAGTCCTCACTCGTCGCCGCGTCGCCGCCGGCGCGCGGTCACACTACTCTTGGCGCTGCATTGCGCCAGATCAATTGCTGTCATGCAAGGCGAAGTCGTGCATGGCTGGGGGATGCCGCCTTGCTAGTCTTTGTGCACTGCGCTAAGCCTCAGCCGCTCCCGGCCTTGGGCAAAATCCAATCACGGCAAGGCGTTCTGACGTGGCGTGGATTCGGCGCGAGTAAGGCGCCTGCAAGGTTCAGGGCGGGCGTACATCCGGTTGGGAGCGCGGGAGCTTTAACGCCTGAGGTTCGCCGATGAGCGCATTGCTGCTTGATTATCTGCCTCTGGTCATCTTCGTGGCGATTGGCGCGGTGATTGCCTTCGCGCTGCTGGTGGTGCCCTTCCTCGTCGCGTTCAAGTCGCCCGATCCGGAGAAACTCTCCGCCTACGAGTGCGGCTTCAACGCCTTCGACGACGCACGCATGAAGTTCGACGTGCGCTTCTACCTCGTCGCCATCCTCTTCATCATCTTCGATCTGGAAGTGACCTTCCTGTTCCCGTGGGCGGTCGCGTTCCGCCAGATCGGGCTGCTCGGCTTCTGGACGATGATCGCCTTCCTTGGCGTTCTCACCGTCGGATTCATATATGAGTGGCGCAAGGGGGCGCTCGAATGGGATTGATCTCATGACCCTTGTAGCTCCTGCCGCTACCGGCATCCTCGACCCGCGCACCGGCCAGCCGGTCGGGTCGAACGACGCGTTCTTTGGAACCGTCAACAACGAACTCGCCGACAAGGGCTTCCTCGTCACGGCGACCGACGAGCTCATCAACTGGGCGCGTACCGGTTCGCTGATGTGGATGACCTTCGGTCTCGCCTGCTGCGCCGTCGAGATGATGCAGGCCTCGATGCCGCGCTATGACGTCGAGCGGCTCGGCTTTGCCCCGCGTGCGTCGCCGCGCCAGTCCGACTGCATGATCGTCGCCGGCACGCTGACCAACAAAATGGCGCCGGCGATGCGCAAGGTCTACGACCAGATGCCGGAGCCGCGCTACGTGATCTCGATGGGATCCTGCGCCAACGGCGGCGGCTACTATCACTATTCCTATTCAGTGGTGCGCGGCTGCGATCGCATCGTGCCGGTCGACGTCTACGTGCCCGGCTGTCCGCCGACCGCCGAGGCGCTCGTCTATGGCGTGCTGCTGTTGCAGAGGAAGATTCGCCGCACCGGCACGATCGAGCGGTGAGTGGGGGAGCTATGGACGACGCGCTCGACAGGCTTGGGCAGTCAATCAAGACGGCGCTGCCGCAGTCCGTCACCGGCCACGAAGTGGCCTATGGCGAGCTGACGGTATTTGCCAAGGCGGCCGACGTGGTGAAGGTCGCGACCTTCCTGCGCGACGATCCGGCCTGCCAGTTCGTTTCCATCATCGACGTGACGGCGGCCGACTGGCCGAGCCGCGAGCAGCGCTTCGACGTCGTCTATCATCTGCTGTCGCCGCGGCTGAACCAGCGTATCCGGCTGATCGTGCCGACCGACGAGGTGACGCCCGTTCCCTCAATCACCGGCGTGTTCCGCGGCGCCAACTGGTACGAGCGCGAGACCTTTGATCTCTATGGCGTTCTGTTCACCGGCCATCCCGACATGCGCCGCCTGCTCACCGACTACGGTTTCGAGGGGCATCCGCTGCGCAAGGACTTCCCGCTCACCGGCTACGTCGAAGTTCGTTACGACGACCAGCAGAAGCGCGTCGTCTATGAGAAGGTGCGGCTGGCGCAGGAATTCCGGTCGTTCGACTTCCTGTCGCCCTGGGAAGGCACCGACTACGTGCTGCCTGGCGATGAGAAAGCTAAGAAGGCGTCGTCATAATGGCGGAAAACGCGGTACGTAACTTCACCATCAACTTCGGGCCGCAGCACCCGGCCGCGCACGGTGTGCTGCGCATGGTGCTCGAGCTCGACGGCGAGATCGTCGAGCGCGTCGACCCGCATATCGGTCTGCTGCATCGCGGCACTGAGAAGCTGATCGAACACAAGACCTATATGCAGGCGGTGCCCTATTTCGACCGGCTCGACTACGTCGCGCCGATGAATCAGGAGCACGCCTTCGTGCTCGCCGCCGAGAAGCTGCTCGGCTGCACCATTCCGATGCGCGGCCAGCTCATCCGCGTGCTGTTCTCCGAGATCGGCCGGCTGCTCTCGCACATCCTCAACATCACCACGCAAGCGCTGGACATCGGCGCTCTCACCCCGCCGCTGTGGGGCTTCGAAGAGCGCGAGAAGATGATGGTGTTCTACGAGCGGGCCTCGGGCGCCCGCCTGCATGCCAACTATTTCCGCGTCGGCGGCGTACACCAGGACCTGCCCAGCGCGCTGCTCGACGACATCTGGGACTTCTGCGACCCGTTCATCCAGTTCTGCGACGACCTCGAAGGGCTGCTGACGGAGAACCGTATCTTCAAGCAGCGCATGGTCGACATCGGCGTCGTGTCGCTCGAAGATGCCTGGAACTGGGGCTTCACCGGCGTGATGGTGCGCGGCTCCGGCGCCGCCTGGGACCTGCGCAAGTCGCAGCCCTACGAATGCTACAACGACATGGAATTCGACATTCCTGTCGGCAAGCACGGCGATAGTTACGACCGCTATCTGATCCGCGTCGAAGAGATGCGGCAGTCGATCCGCATCATGAAGCAGTGCCTCGAAAAGCTGCGCAGCCCGCAAGGGCAGGGCCCGGTTTCGGTCGTGGACAACAAGATCATCCCGCCCAAGCGCGGCGAGATGAAGCGCTCGATGGAGTCGCTCATTCACCACTTCAAGCTCTACACCGAGGGCATGCACGTGCCGCCCGGCGGCGTCTATGCCGCGGTGGAAGCGCCGAAAGGCGAGTTCGGCGTCTATCTGATCGGCGACGGCACCAATAAGCCATACAAGTGCAAGATCAGGGCGCCCGGCTATGCACACCTGAGCGCAATGGATTTCATGTGCCGCGGCCACATGCTTGCGGACGTCTCCTGCATCATGGGCACGCTCGACATCGTGTTCGGGGAGGTTGACCGATGAGCGTGCGTCGTCTCGCCCCGCCCGAACAGCAGCCGAAGGATTTTTCCTTCAACAAGGCCAATCTCGATTGGGCCAAGGCCACCATCGCCAAGTATCCGGAAGGCCGCCAGCAGTCGGCGATCATTCCGCTGCTCTGGCGCGCGCAGGAGCAGCATGAGGGTTGGCTGCCGGAAGCCGCCATCCGCTACGTCACCGAGATGCTCGGCATGGCGCATATCCGCGGCCTCGAGGTCGCGACCTTCTACACGATGTTCAATCTCGTGCCGGTCGGCAAAGTGCACGTGCAGCTCTGCGGCACCACGCCCTGCCGGCTACGTGGGGCCGATGATCTCGAGCACATCTGCCGCAAGCGGATGGGCGACCAGATGCATGTCACCGCCGACGGCAAGTTCTCCTGGGTCGAGGTCGAGTGCTTAGGAGCCTGCGTGAACGCGCCGATGGTGCAGATCGGCTCGGATTTCTACGAGGACCTCACGCCCGAGAGCTTCGAGAAGATTCTCGACCAGTTCGCCGCCGGCAAGACGCCGAAGCCGGGTCCGCAGATCGATCGGCAGCTTTCGGCGCCGATCGGCGGTCCGACCACGCTCACCGACCCATCGCTCTATTCCGACTCCAAGCGTTCCTGAGGATCGATAATGCTCGCCGACAAGGATCGCATCTTCAAAAACCTCTATGGCTTCCATGATTGGGGGCTGAAAGGCGCGCGTGCGCGCGGCGCCTGGGACGGCACCAAAGCGATCCTGGAGAAAGGTCGCGAGGGGATCGTCAATGACGTGAAAGCCTCGGGCCTGCGCGGCCGCGGCGGTGCCGGCTTCCCAACCGGCCTCAAGTGGTCGTTCATGCCGAAGAAGTCGGACGGCCGCCCCCATTATCTCGTGGTCAACGCCGACGAATCCGAGCCGGGCACCTGCAAAGACCGCGAAATCATGCGCAACGACCCGCATCTGCTCGTCGAAGGCTGCCTGATCGCCGGCTGCGCCATGGGCGCCAACGCCGGCTACATTTATGTCCGCGGCGAGTTCATCCGTGAGCGCGAGCGGCTGCAGGCGGCGATCGACCAGGCCTACGAGGCCAAGCTGATCGGCAAGAACAATGTGCACGGCTGGGACTTCGACCTGTATGTGCACCACGGTGCCGGCGCCTATATCTGCGGCGAAGAGACGGCGCTGCTCGAAAGCCTGGAAGGCAAAAAGGGCCAGCCGCGGCTGAAACCGCCGTTTCCCGCGAACGTCGGCCTCTACGGCTGCCCGACGACGGTGCAGAATGTCGAGTCGATCGCGGTCGTACCAGACATCATGCGGCGCGGCGCCGCTTGGTTCGCCGGCATCGGACGCGCCAACAACACCGGCACCAAGCTGTTCTGTATCTCCGGCCACGTGGCCAAGCCCTGCAACGTCGAAGAGGCGATGGGCATTCCGCTGCGCGAACTACTGGAGACGCATGCCGGCGGCGTGCGTGGCGGCTGGGACAACCTGCTCGCCGTGATCCCCGGCGGCTCCTCGATGCCGCTGGTACCGGCGGGCGCCGATCAGGCTGACACGCTGCTGATGGATTTCGACGGCTGCCGCGACAAGAAGTCGGCGCTCGGCACCGCCGCGGTGGTGGTCATGGACAAGTCCACCGACATCATCAAGGCGATGACGCGCATCTCCTACTTCTACAAGCACGAGAGCTGCGGCCAGTGCACGCCGTGCCGCGAAGGCATGGGCTGGATGTGGCGCGTGCTTACCCGCATGACCGAAGGCCGCGCGCAGAAGCGCGAGATCGACATGCTGTGGGAAGTCACCACGCAGATCGAAGGCCACACTATCTGCGCCTTCGGCGACGGCGCAGCTTGGCCGGTGCAGGGCCTGCTGCGGCACTTCCGTCCCGAGATCGAGCGGCGCATCGACCAGTATACGGCGAAAGCCGATCCGCACGGCGCGGTGCGCGAGGCGGCGGAGTAGGGCATGAGCGATCGCCACCTCGCCCAGTTCAACATCGCGCGGGTCAAGTATCCGCTCGACGACCCGCGCATGGCGGAGTTCGTCGAGAATGTCGCGCGGGTGAACGGGCTGGCGGAGAAGATCGAGGGCTTCGTCTGGCGGCTACAGGACGACAGCGGCAACGCCATGGGCCTGACGGTCTACGACGATCCGCGCATCCTGCCGAACCTGACGGTGTGGGAAAACGTCGAGGCGCTCGAGCGCTTCGTCTGGCAGACGCTGCACAGCCGCTTCTACGGCCGGCGCGAGGAATGGTTCGAGAGAATAGAGACGCCGCTGGTGATGTGGTGGGTGTCCGCCGGGCATCGGCCGTCGCTGGCGGAAGGGGTCGAGCGCCTCGATCGCCTGAAGGCACACGGCCCGAGCGATCATGCCTTCGGCTGGGCACAATTGGTGGCGGCGCAGCGGTGGAAGACGGCGCGCTGCTTACCGGATGAGCGTGCGGCATGAACGGACGGATTTTGACGAGCTTGAAGAAGTAGACACATGGCCAAGATCATCATCGACGGCAAAGAGGTCGACGTTCCGCCGGAGTACACGCTGCTCCAGGCCGCCGAAGCCGCGGGCGCGGAAATCCCGCGCTTCTGCTTCCACGAGCGTCTCTCGATTGCGGGCAACTGCCGTATGTGCCTGGTCGAAGTCGTCGGCACGCCGAAGCCGCAGGCGTCGTGCGCCGTCGGCGTCAAGGATTTGCCGCCGAAGAAAGACGGCACCCCGCATCAGGTCAGCACGCGTTCGCCGATGGTGAAGAAGGCGCGCGAAGGCGTGATGGAGTTCTTGCTCGCCAACCATCCGCTCGACTGCCCGATTTGCGACCAGGGCGGCGAGTGCGACCTGCAGGACCAGGCGATGGCCTACGGGTCCGACACGACGCGCTTTGCGGAGAACAAGCGCGCAGTCGAAGACAAATATATCGGCCCGCTGGTGAAGACGATCATGACGCGCTGCATCCACTGCACGCGCTGCATTCGCTTCACTACCGAGGTTGCCGGCGTGGCCGAGCTCGGCGCCATCGGCCGCGGCGAGGACATGGAGATCACCACCTACCTCGAGCAGGCGATGAGCTCCGAGTTGCAAAGCAACGTGGTCGATCTCTGCCCGGTCGGCGCGCTCACCTCCAAGCCTTACGCCTTCTCGGCGCGGCCGTGGGAGCTCGGCAAGACGGAGTCGGTCGATGTCATGGATGCGGTCGGCTCGGCCATCCGCATCGATACGCGCGGGCGCGAGGTCATGCGCATCCTGCCGCGCACCAACGACGACGTGAACGAGGAGTGGATTTCCGACAAGACGCGCCACGTAGTCGACGGCCTGCGCACGCAGCGGCTCGACCAGCCTTACGTGCGCGAAAACGGCCGCCTGCGGCCGGCGAGCTGGAGCGAGGCCTTTGCGGGCATCGCTGCGCGCGTCAAATCGGCCGGCAAAAATGTCGGCGCCATCGTCGGCGATCTCGCCGGCGTCGAGGAGATGTTCGCGCTCAAGCAACTCATCGCCGGCCTCGGCAGTGCCAATATCGACGCGCGCCAGGACGGCTCGGTGATCGATCCAGCCTGGGGCCGCGCCAGTTACCTGTTCAACGCGACCATCGCTGGCATCGAGAGGGCCGACGCGCTGCTCATCGTCGGCGCCAATCCGCGCCGCGAAGCGCCGGTGCTCAATGCGCGTATCCGCAAGCGCTGGCGGCAGGGCGGGTTCCCGATCGGTGTGATCGGCGAGAAGACTGACCTCACTTATGCCTATGACTATCTCGGCGCCGGCGCTGAGACGTTGGCCGGCCTGGCCGGCAGCAAGTTCGGTGAAGCTTTCAAGAAGGCCGAGCGGCCGCTGATCCTGGTCGGCGCTGGCGCGTTCGCCCGCAAGGATGGCGCGGCGATCGCAGCGCTCGCTGCCAAGGCAGCCGCCGAGTTTGGCGCCGTCAAAGACGGTTGGAACGGCTTCTCGGTGCTGCATACCGCGGCGTCCCGCGTGGGCGCGCTCGATCTCGGTCTGGTGCCGGGGGCGGGCGGCAAGACCGCGGCTGAGATGGCGGCCGGTGGCGTGGAGCTCCTGTTCCTGCTCGGTGCGGACGAACTGGACGTCGCGCCCGGTCCGTTCGTTGTGTACATTGGCACTCATGGCGACCGTGGCGCGCATCGCGCCGACGTCATCCTGCCGGGCGCCGCTTATCCGGAAAAATCCGCGCTTTACGTCAACACCGAAGGCCGCGTGCAGATCGGCAACCGCGCGGCGTTCCCGCCGGGCGACGCGCGCGAGGACTGGGCAATTCTGCGCGCGCTGTCGGAAGCGCTCGGCAACAAGCTGCCCTATGACTCGCTCGGCGAGTTGCGGAAGGCGGTGTTTGCCGTCCACCCGCACATGCAGAAGATCGACCAGATCGCCCCCGGCAATGCAGCCGACATCGGCAAGCTCGCCAAGCTCGGCGGTACCGCCGACAAGGCGGCGCTGACGTCGTCGGTCGCTGACTTCTATTTCACCAATCCTATCGCGCGCGCCTCCGCCATCATGGCCGAATGTTCGGCCCTGGCCAGCGCGGCGACCAAGACGGCAGCGGAGTAGGGCGATGGAAGTGTTCTTCTGGACCTATCTCTGGCCGCTGCTGATCATCGTCGCGGAATCGTTGTTGATGCTGGTCTGCGTGTTGATGGTGCTGGCCTATCTCATCTATGCCGACCGCAAGATCTGGGCGGCCGTGCAATTACGCCGCGGTCCCAACACGGTCGGGCCCTGGGGCCTGCTGCAGTCCTTCGCCGATATGCTCAAGTTCTGCCTGAAGGAGCCGACCATTCCGTCGAGCTCCAACAAGGGTCTGTTCGTCCTGGCGCCGTTTCTGTCGTCGGTTCTGGCGCTCGCCGCCTGGGCGGTGATCCCGGTCAACGGCAACTGGGTGGTCGCCGACATCAATGTCGGCGTGCTGTACATCTTCGCGATCTCTTCGCTCATGGTCTACGGCATCGTCATGGGCGGCTGGGCTTCTAATTCGAAATACCCGTTCCTTGCCGCGTTGCGTTCGGCTGCGCAGATGGTGTCCTACGAAGTCTCCATCGGCTTCGTCATCATCACCGTGATCCTGTGCGCCGGCTCGCTCAACCTGTCGGCCATCGTCAACGCGCAGGACACCAAGTACGGCGCGCTCGGCTGGTACTGGCTGCCGCTGTTTCCGATGTTCGTCATCTTCTTCGTGTCGGCGCTGGCGGAGACCAACCGTCCGCCCTTCGACCTGGTGGAAGCGGAGTCGGAGCTCGTCGCCGGCTTCATGGTCGAGTACGGCTCGACGCTCTACATGCTGTTCATGCTCGGCGAGTACGTGGCGATCATGACCATGTCCGCCATGGCTACCGTCTTCTTCATGGGCGGCTGGCTGCCGCCGGTGCCTTATCCGCCCTTCACCTGGGTACCGGGCGTGGTGTGGTTCACCTTGAAGGCGTTTTTCTTCTTCTTCCTGATCGCCATGGCGAAGGCCATGGTCCCACGCTACCGCTACGACCAACTCATGCGGCTCGGCTGGAAGGTGTTCCTGCCGCTATCGCTGGCCATGGTCTTCATCGTGGCCTTCGTTCTCCAATTCGGGCTGGCGGCCAAGTGAGGATGCGATGAGACTCGATCAAGCGGCCGGACGGCTGTTCATGTGGGAGTTCGTGACCGGGTTCGTCCTGGCCATGAAATACTTCTTCAAGCCGAAGCCCACCATCAACTATCCCTTCGAGAAGGGGCCGCTGTCGCCGCGCTTTCGCGGCGAGCACGCGCTGCGCCGCTATCCGAACGGCGAAGAGCGCTGCATCGCCTGCAAGCTGTGCGAGGCCGTCTGCCCGGCGCAGGCGATCACCATCGAGGCGGGCCCGCGCCGCAACGACGGCACCCGCCGCACCACGCGCTACGACATCGACATGGTGAAGTGCATCTATTGCGGTCTGTGCCAGGAGGCGTGCCCGGTCGACGCTATCGTGGAAGGCCCCAACTTCGAATTCGCCACCGAAACGCGCGAAGAACTTTATTACGACAAGGATCGCCTGCTCGCGAACGGCGACCGCTGGGAGCGCGAGATCGCGACCAACATGGCGCTCGACGCGCCGTACAGGTGAGATGATGATCGTCGCCGCACTCTTCTTCTATTTGTTCGCCGGCCTCTGCATCGCCAGCGCCGTGATGGTGATCGCGGCAAAGAATCCGGTGCACTCGGTCCTTTATCTGATCCTCGCCTTCGTCAATGCGGCCGGCCTGTTCGTGATGATGGGCGCCGAATTCCTCGCCATGATCCTGATCGTGGTCTATGTCGGCGCGGTCGCGGTGCTGTTCCTGTTCGTGGTCATGATGCTCGACGTCGACTTCGCCGAGCTGAAGCAAGGCGTGCTTCAATATCTGCCGATCGGCATTGTCATCGGCGGCATCTTCCTCGCCGAGCTGGTGCTGGTGGTCGGAAGCTGGGCCATCGGTCCCGGCATCCCGCAGGCCATCGCCTCCAAAATTCCGACCAACGTCTCGAACACCGAGGCGCTCGGCCTCGTGCTCTACACCCGTTACGCCTACTTCTTCGAGGCCGCCGGCATCATCCTGCTGGTCGCCATGATCGGCGCCATCGTGCTGACGTTGCGCCATAAGGAGCGTGTGCGACGGCAGGACATTCCGACGCAAGTCATGCGCAATCCGAAGACCGCAATCACCGTCATGCAGGTGCGCAGCGGGCAGGGCCTGGGGAACAACACATGACCATTGGGCTCGGACATTACCTCACCGTTGCGGCGATCCTGTTCACGCTGGGGATCTTCGGCATCTTCCTGAACAGGAAGAACGTAATCGTCATCCTGATGTCGATCGAGCTGATCCTGCTCGCGGTCAATATCAACCTCGTCGCGTTCTCCACCCACCTCGGCGACATCGTCGGCCAGGTCTATGCGCTGCTGGTGCTCACCGTCGCCGCCGCCGAGGCCGCGATCGGTCTCGCCATTTTGGTGGTCTATTTCCGCAACCGCGGTTCGATCGCGGTTGAAGATATTAATCTGATGAAGGGCTGAGGACAGACGCAATGTACCAGGCAATCGTCTTCCTGCCTCTGCTCGGCGCCATTCTCGCCGGGCTGATCGCCATCGCCGGCGCGATCGGGCGTTTCCCAGGACAGAGCCCAGAGCCCGGCGTGGAAGACACCGCGACCGACGCGCACGCGCACCATCATGCGCCGGGCGTACACGGCGGCGCCGTCATCCACGAAACGCACTCTGAGCCACACGGCCACGATGCGCATGCCCCGGCCGAGCCCGCCGCCGCCGGTTCGCGCATGGCGGAGCTGATCACCACGACGCTGCTGATGATCTCAATGATCCTGTCGTGGATCGCCTTCGTCGACGTCGGCTTCAATCATCACGATATGCGCGTGCCGATCTTCACCTGGATCGCTTCGGGCGACCTGACGATCGAGTGGGCGCTGCGCATCGACACGCTGACCGCGGTGATGCTGGTCGTCGTGAACACCATCTCGGCCTTGGTGCACCTCTATTCCATCGGCTACATGAACGAGGATCCGTACCGGCCGCGCTTCTTCGCCTACCTGTCGATCTTCACCTTCTTCATGCTGATGCTGGTGACGTCCGACAACCTGGTGCAGATGTTTTTCGGCTGGGAGGGCGTCGGTCTCGCCAGCTATCTGCTGATCGGCTTCTGGTATCACAAGCCGGAAGCCAACGCGGCGGCGATCAAGGCCTTTGTGGTGAACCGTGTCGGCGACTTCGGTTTTGCGCTCGGCATCTTCGCGCTGTTCATGCTGGTCAACGCGGTCAACTTCGAGACTGTCTTCCACCAGGCACCGACGCTTGTCGGCAAGACCATCTGGTTCTTCGGCCAGCACGACGCGCTCACCACCATCGCGCTACTGCTGTTCATGGGCGCCATGGGCAAGTCGGCGCAGTTCCTGCTGCACACCTGGCTACCGGACGCGATGGAAGGCCCGACGCCGGTCTCCGCGCTCATCCACGCCGCCACCATGGTGACCGCCGGCGTGTTCATGGTCGCGCGCCTGTCGCCGATCTTCGAACTCGCGCCCAACGCGCAGGCCGTCGTGACTTTTGTCGGCGCCACCACCGCTATCTTTGCCGCTACCGTCGGCCTGGTGCAGAACGACATCAAGCGCGTGGTCGCTTACTCGACCTGCTCGCAGCTCGGCTACATGTTCGTCGCCATGGGCGTTGGTGCCTATTCGGTCGGCATGTTCCACCTGTTCACGCACGCTTTCTTCAAGGCGCTGCTGTTCCTCGGGTCCGGCTCGGTGATCCATGCGATGCATCACGAGCAGGATTTGAAGCAGATGGGCGGGTTGTGGCGGCGGCTGCCGATCACCGCGGGGACGTTCCTGATCTCGGTGCTGGCGATCAGCGGCACGCCGTATTTCTCGGGGTATTATTCGAAAGAGCTGGGTCTCGGCAGCGTGTTCATGTACGCGCACAAGCTTTCGGAGAGCGCCCCGGGCGGGCAGTACGCGATGATCCTGTATTGGATCCCGACGATCACGAGT
>Ga0134124_10001296_pt1 | contig 20065 bp, 20 predicted proteins | sample KB304_FD_96880 | JGI IMG/M metagenome (GOLD analysis project Ga0134124, IMG submission 96880) | Terrestrial soil microbial communities without Nitrogen fertilizer from Kellogg Biological Station, Michigan, USA - KB3-0-4 | ecosystem: Environmental > Terrestrial > Soil > Unclassified ... | reverse complement strand
GCTAAATTCTGCAAAAATAATGGTTTGTCTCAGCCTGCCTGAAGCAAATAGGAAAGGAACCTAAGCTCTGTGTTAATGATTCGTCTGTCGCGCACGGGTGCGCGCAAACAACCGCAGTATCGTGTGGTGGTCATCGAGAAGGAGCGCGCGCGCAATGGCCGTCCGGTCGAGGTCGTCGGAACATACAACCCTCGCACCAGCCCCGCCAGTATTGAACTCAAGCGCGAGCGCATTGACTATTGGGTATCGAAGGGCGCCAAGATGTCGGACCGAGTCACCAAGATCGTGTCCAAGCCGGCGCCAGTCGCCACTTCAGTAGTTGCCTGATCTTCCCGTGCGCATCACGGTAAACTCCACCGAATAAAACGATCCTGCTTTGGCTGAGCCAGGCCGGGATGACCTATCATTTTGAGGCGAGGATGAGCGAGCCAACTGGGGACATGCGCGTCCTGATCGAGCAGATTGCCAAAGCTCTGGTCGATGATCCGGCGCAAGTTGCGGTCCATCAGGTCGAAGAGGGCGCGGAGTCCGTGCTCGAGCTCACGGTCGGGCCGAACGATATGGGCCGGGTTATCGGCAAGCAGGGACGCACCGCCCGGGCCATGCGAAATCTGCTGGGCGCAGCCAGTTCGAAGTTCAACAAGCGCTTCACGCTGGAGATTCTGGAATAGCTGACGAGTTCATTACGCTGGCACGCGTTCTCAAGACCCAGGGACGCCGCGGCGAAGTTGCAACCGAGCTGCACAGCGATATCCCGGACCGGTTTCAGCCAGGCATGCGGCTCTGGGCCCTGCCCAAGGATGGAAACGGACCCCGGCGGGAGTTGAAGATCGAGGAGCTCTGGCCGCACAAAAGCTACCTGGTCTTGAAGTTTGAAGGCGTCGGTTCGATTTCCATGGCGGAAACGCTGGTTGGATGCGAGTTGCAGGTTCCGGCCCGCGATCGATCGAAGCTGGAGCCGGGCTGGGCTTACGTCAGCGATCTTGTGGGATGCGTAGTGTTCGACGGCGACCACGAGATTGGTTTGGTTGTTGACGTTCAGTTTGGAGCGGGTGAAGCCCCCCTGCTGATTGTCAAGGTGGGATCGCAGGAGTACGAGATCCCTTATGCGGAAGCTTACTTGAAGAGCACGGACTTTGAACACAAGAAGATTTACATGAGTCTGCCGGAAGGCATGCTCGAGCTGAACGCTCCGCTGACAGCAGAAGAGAAAGAGCAGCAGAAGCACAGCAAAAAATTGTCGTCCTGAAGGGAGTCGAAGGATCCCTACCTTCTAAACTGGTGTCGGGTATAGGGGTTGCTTCGATCCTCCCGCTGCGCAAAGCGCGGCTTGTTTGCTCAGCATGACAGGGGTTTGGGTTCGCGATGAAGATCGATATCCTAACGATCTTTCCTGACTTTTTTCGCGGACCGCTGGATTACGGCATTGTTCGCCGGGCCCGCGAAGCGGGTTTAGCAGCAATCGAAGTCCACGACTTGCGGGCTTTTGCCCACGACCGGCACCGCACCGTGGATGACCGCCCTTTCGGCGGCGGCGAAGGCATGGTGCTGAAGCCGGAACCGATCTTTGAATGTATTGAGGGACTGAATATCCAGAGCCGTTCGGAGCGCCTTGCGGCCGGTTCGACGCAGAGTGTGGTACTGCTGTCGGCCCAGGGCCGGCGTTTCGACCAGAGCGTGGCGGAAGAACTGTCGACGCTGGAACGGATCGTTCTGATCTGCGGCCGCTACGAAGGCGTGGATGAGCGCGTAGGAGAGCATCTTGCCGATCGCGAGTTGTCGATCGGAGACTACGTGCTGAGCGGCGGCGAGTTGGGCGCGGCCGTGATTCTGGATGCGGTGGCGCGGCTCATTCCCGGCGCGGTGGGAAACGATGCCTCGACGCGGCAAGAGTCTTTTACGGTGACTCCGACCGTGGAAGTGGGTGGCGCCAACTCCACGTGCGCTTCGGGCGGATTGTTGGATTATCCGCACTACACGCGTCCGGCGGACTTTCGCGGATTGCAGGTGCCTGAAGTTCTGGTTTCCGGCAATCACGAGGAAATACGCCGCTGGCGCCGGCGGACGGCTTTAGAGAAAACGCTGCGCAACCGGCCCGATCTGTTAGAGGGCGCCGCGCTCGGCGAGGAAGATAAGAAATTGCTGGCCCGCATTTCGGGCGAGCAAGCTGCAACAAATTCCAAGATTTCTGTCACTGGGGGACAAGATCGTGACTAACCTGATCATCGAAAAACTTCTGGCCAAGACCAAGCGCACCGACATTCCTGAATTCGTGCCGGGCGACAGCATTCGCGTCCACGTGAAGATCAAGGAAGGCGACAAGGAACGCCTGCAGGCATTTGAGGGCGTGGTGATTGCGCGCAGCCGTGGGCCGCAGGCCAGCTTCACGGTACGCAAGATCAGCTTTGGCCACGGTGTCGAACGCATCTTCCCGCTCCATTCCAAGGTCGTGGACAAAGTGGAGCTGCTGCGCTCTTCGAAAGTTCGCCGCGCCAAGCTTTATTATCTGCGCGGCCTCAAGGGCAAGGCGGCCCGCCTGAAGGACGTTGATCGCGAGCAGGCAGTCGCGGAAGTCGCCGCAAAGTAGTGACGTCAGGCCTCGGCGAATACCATGTTTGTTTGGCTGACGTCAGAAGTCCGACGCCTGGTCGGTCTTCTATTTGTGGATTTCAAACTGCAGGGTGTCTTCGAAGTTCTTTTCGGCCAACTTGCGGATCAGGAACTGGAGGATCTGGCGTTCGCCCTTGCGGATTTTGTGGAATTCGATTCCGAGTCCCACATGCGGATCCGCATGCTTGACTTGGCCCTTTAGCGTCAACGTTTGATCATCAACGTGCAGCGTCACAATCAAATTAGTGCCGGCCGGCGCTATCTGGTTGGTCAGCACCAGGCAGCCAATCTCCGACATATTCTTCAGGACTACGCTGTTCGCCTTGGAGTTCTGGGTACCTGCTTCAACCAGCTCCGCCGTTCCTTCCAGACTAAAGCGCTCGCGGCGACGGCGGCGTTCGTGGGCAGCGAAGGTACGAGGTCGTTTTGCGTCTGCATCTACCACGACAGGTTCGTAGGTCTCTACCATGTCGCGCAGTTCGGCTTCCCACAATACTCGGTCCGCTTCGACAGACTGCAGGCCGATTTGACCCTGCAAGTCCGAATTAGGTTCTCCAACCCACACCACGCGGCAGAACGCCTTGCTCTTGCCCCGCTCGATGGCGATGACTTCTCCGGCTTCCTTCACGCAACGCAGGCCGGTGACGCGGGCACCGTGCTCGGAGATGTCGTAGGTGCAGGCAATCTCGAGACAGGGTTTTTGGGCATCATCCCAATAGGTAACGCGAATGGGAAGCGCGACGTGCAGGCGCTTGTTCTGGCGCTCTGATGCTTTAGGGTGTTCTTCTTTCAAGTGGGCCGCCGGGTGACACTTCTCTGCTTGAGGCTAGCAACCGGCCGAGGGTCGGTCAATTTACCGCGGTAATGGGAGGTAATGTTACCTTCGCCACTCAGCCCATGGCGCCCTTTGCGGCCAAGCTCGTGCTCCGGGCAACGTTTTACGCCGCTTCGCCGCTCATGGGACGGGCGTCCCGGCCCGTCATGCAGCGCCTGTGCGCGACGGGCCGGAGGCCTGTCCTCCATCACAAACAGTCGAGGTAAAAGGCGCATCTCCGGATCAGTTAGTTTTGTCTTAAACCGGCTCTCGCCGGTTTTCCACATTGCGCCACAAGCTTGCACTGAGTGAAGATGTCCGTATAGCAGTCTCTGTGTCTCCAAAACTCAAATCCGGTCTGGGGAAGCCACTTTCCGCATCAGCCGCCAAACTGCGGTTGCTCAAGGCGCTGCATTGCACTTTGAAGTTTGAAAAGAAAATGTGGCAGCGGGGCGCGCGCCTGGTCGCTGGGGTGGATGAAGTCGGACGCGGCTCACTGTTCGGACCCGTAGTCGCTGCGGCGGTGATCCTCGATCCGGCGTACCGCATTCGCGGCCTGCGCGATTCCAAGTTGTTGCCGGCGGAACGTCGTGAAATTCTGGCGGAAAGAATTCGCGAGCACGCCGTCGCCTGGGCGATTGCCGCAGTCGACGCCGCCCGCATCGACCAGATCAATATTTACCAGGCCTCGCGAGTGGCCATGCGTGAGGCGGTTTCTGGCCTCGACCCCTGCGCCGACCACTTGCTGGTGGATGCGTTGCGCCTGGACTGCGACCTTCCGCAGCAACCCATCATTCACGGCGATGCCCTCTCGGCCTCAATTGCCGCTGCTTCGATCCTGGCTAAAGTCGAGCGCGACCGCATGATTGTTGAATGGGACCCGGTCTTCCCGGTCTACGGACTAGCGTCGAACAAAGGCTACAGCACCCCTCGTCACCTGGCAGCCTTGCGCGAGCACGGACCTTCTCCGCTGCATCGCCAATCTTTCGCGCCGGTCTGGAATGCGCCGGTCCCGCAAGACGTGCTGGCCTTCATGCTCGAGGAAGACGGAGAACCTCAGATCCTGCTGTCCAGTCCTGGCGCGTAACTCCTAAAACCCTTTGTTTGTGATGGCGGACGGCGTCCTCCGTGAAAGTAAGTTGCGGAATGTACAATCCCTGCATGCGGCGCATGATGGTGGTAACCGCGCATCCGGATGACGAAGCCAGCAGTTTCGGCGGGTCTTTGCGTCTCTATCAAGAGCGAGGCGTGGAAACCTGCGTTATTTGCCTGACGGCGGGGCAAGCTGCCACGCATCGCGGCAGCGCGCGCAGTGATCAGGAACTTGGCGAGTTACGACGGAAGGAATTCGCCGCCGCCTGCGAGATACTGAAAGTGTCGCACGGGATCATGCTCGATTATCCCGACGGCCAGCTTCACCGTTTGGAGATGCAGCGCGTGGTTTCCGATCTCTCGCGGCGCATCCGGGAATTTCGTCCCCAGGTCTTGCTCACGTTCGATGCGGCGGGCAGCGTCACGGGTCACACCGATCACACGATGGCATCGATGTTCGCCACGCTTGCTTTCCACTGGTCGGGGCGAAGCAATCGCTTTCCGGATCAGTTGACCGGTTCGGTGACACCTCACAAAATCCAGAAGCTGTACCACACAGCAGCCGAGTTCACTCTCCCCGGACGCCAGCCCATCACGCTGCCGCCGATCACAACTACCATCGAGATCGGCAACTACCTCGAAACTAAACTGGAGGCGTTCCGCGCGCATACCACGCAGCAACCGCTATGGTCAATCTTCGAAGAGCACGCGCGTAAGCGCGGCGGGCGAGAGCTTTTTCATCTCGCGGCAGCGCAAAACGGAGGGCCTGTCGTACAGGAAACCGATCTGTTCGCCGGAGTCTTGTAGTCGTCGGTCGTCAAAAACCCAATGTTCTGATGAAACCCAACCTTTTCTGAAACTAACGACTGAAGACTGCTAGTGTGGTTTGATGATGTCGCTCAGCAGGTCGGGCTTGCTCTCATCCCGCACCAGGTGAGGGAATTTTTCTCCGTCGTGATAGTCCAGCTTATAAGTTTTGTAGTACTCCGTGTTCTCGACCAGTAACTCAAGCGGCGCCGAGCTGTTCTTGCCTCCGCGCAACGCGTCTCCCAGCACTTCCTTGGAGAACTTTTTCCCGTTGACGGCAACCAGCCTCATCCCGGGCCCGATTCCGGCCCGCGCCGCCGGCATCCCTTCCACGGTATCGGTGACGAGTCCGTCCTCTTTCAGCCACAATCCGATGGAGTACTTAGCGTTAACAGAACCCCGGTAGCCCTCCTCCGCCACCATCAGCGGCGAACGTGTCTCGTCATAGACCAGTTTCCAACCACTGCCTTCGATGCCGCCCAGCGGCGCGCCCGGCCCGTGGTTAGTCAGACGCTCAGTCCAGAATCCGCGCCAGTCGTAGGCCGCAACCTGGTTCAGCGTGTTGACGATGTCGTCGAAGTTATATGTCTTCACCTGCGGCGGTCCGCTCGGAGGCCCGTGGAAAACCCGGCAAAAATCATCGATGGATTTCCGGCCGTGGGTTTGCTGGCGAATGATCGTGTCTGCCCAAAGCCAGTTCAGTTCGTCTTCGTCGTAGTAGTCAAGCGCTCGCCGCCACGATTCCCACTGGGGGGGCGCATCCTGCATTGCGGGAACGCCGTCGGCGGTGTCCTGCAGATTGCGCCAGGCCCGCCCCGGCGTATGGTCCAGATAGGCCGCGGTATACGCGAGAGAGTCGCGGAATTCCTCCGGCGTTCGCTCCCCCATGCGGCCGGTGAGGATCTCGCCCAAATATTGAGTCAGGCCCTCGTAGACCCACAACAGGTCGGTCTGCATCGGCTTTTCGTAATCGGGCGTGGCGAGGTCGTAGGGGCGCCGGTATTTTCCATTCCAGGAGTGCACGAATTCGTGCGACAACAATCCCGAGCCCAGAAGACGCTTCGTGGGATCGACCAGCGCACGTTCGCCCAGGCGGCTGTCGTTCGATTCGTGATGTTCCAGACCGAAGTGGGCCACGTGATCGCTCAAACTGTAGAGGAAGTGGTAGTCGCGGTAGTGCTGCGCTCCGAACAGCGCGTTGGTTTGAGCGACGAGGTTCTTGTAATGTTCCCAAACTTCAGGGGGAGCCTCTAGCGCGGCCGCGCTGTCGGCCGCAATGTCCATCTCGACCGGCGGAGACTGTCCCGCGTTGAGCGGAACAACTTTTAAATATTCTCCGGTGATGACGGGGCCATCCACCAGCATAGTCAGCGAAACCGGGGCGAACTTGATCTCTCCCTCGGATTGCGACGCCACGGCGAGTGACGTGCCGAATTTCCAGTTGGCCGGCAAACGCAAGCTGGCGGTATAGGTCAGTTCGTCCGAGGTCCATCCCTCGGGATACAACACCATGGCGTTCCAGTTGACCACTGCCAGCTTGTCGGTGGCGGTAGCACCTCCGGTGTAAATGCCCTCCTCCGAACCGGCAGGCGAGATGAAATCCAGCGAGACTTCGATGCTTGACGCGCCGGAAGGGACTTCGACGTGGAATGTCCAACCGTCCCGCAGATCGCGGCGCCAGGCCAGAGGTTGTCCGTTGGCCGTGAACTTCAGTCCGGCAAGGTCTTGAATAGGACCAGTGGGGCCGTGCTCGCCGGGGATCCATTTGGGATAGTAAAGAGTGAGCGTGCCCGGCTTGGCCGGAATCATCAACCGAGAATGAAAGACTTTTCGCGGCGCGTCGGTAGCATCCACAGAAACGCTGACGTGTGGGGCAGCCACGCCCGCGGCAAACATCGGAGAGACAAACGCGATTAGCAGGAAAACATGACGAAAAACCTTCCCGGGGAAATTGGTCACGAACACGCTCCTTGGGCCCTTACCAAATCGTTTTAAGACAGATGAATATAACAGTCGCTGACAGGTCTGGTCACCTCGTGTAGGGCGGGCGCCCCCGCTCGCGGCCTTTGACTTTGGGTCACGCCGGTTGGTGAAGAGACTTAGAAAGGATCAGCATAAAAAAACAACATCAACTGCAAAAGCGGCGGGCGAGGGCGCCCGCCCATACGAGTGTTCCAAAGGCCAAGTACTGATTTATTATTCCGCTGTGTCTCCACACCCACATCGCGGCCGGTTCATCACCTTCGAAGGACTCGACGGCTGCGGCAAAAGCACGCAACTGGAGAAGCTGGCAGCCGTATTTCGCGCGCAAGGCATGTCTGTGGTGGGAACTCGTGAGCCGGGCGGAACCGCCATGGGAGAGAAAATCCGCCGACTCTTGCTCGATACCGCCACTGCCGGCCTCTCGCCCATGGCGGAACTTGCCCTGATGTTTGCCTCGCGAGCCCAGCACATCACGGAAGTGATCCAGCCCGCCCTGGCGGAAGGCCGGGTGGTGCTCTGCGACCGCTTCACCGACTCCACCGAAGCGTACCAGGGTGGAGGCCGCAAGCTGGGCAGCGAACCAGTCCTGGCTCTGCATCGCATCTTGTGCTACGGCTTGCAGCCTGACCTCACCATCCTCATGGACTCCGATGTGGCCGCAAGCGTAGAACGCGCCCGCCGCCGCAACAAAGCCGACGCCGCCAAAAATGGCCGCGGCAAGCACGACGAGAACCGCTTCGAACAGGAGAGCCGAGCTTTCTTCGCCAGAGTCCGCGGCGCGTATCTGGCAATTGCAGCTCGGGAACCGCAGAGAGTTGTGCTGGTTGATGCGCGCGGAACGGCAGCGGAGACCCATGCGCGGATCCTGGAGATTGTGCGGAAGAAGGTGAAGTTGGTCGCCAAGATGGCGTGAACCGGCTCTCAGCTTTCAGCCATCAGTCAAGCAGTTGGCAATTGGGGCTCGCGCTGATCTGCTAGACTCAGCAAATCCTGTCTGGCCAAATGCCAATTCCAATTGCTTAGCTGAAAGCTGACAGCTTTGTTCACCGACTTCCGCGGCAATTCCGACGTCGTCCATCGCCTGCGCGAAATGCTGGCACGCGACCGCTTTCCCCAGGCGGTGGTTCTGGCGGGTCCTGGGGGTTCGGGGAAGTACACGCTGGCGCTCATGCTGGCGAAGGCGATCAATTGTCTTGAACCCATTACCACGGACGGCTTGCCCGACTTCTGCGGCAAGTGTTCCAACTGCGTCCGCATCGCCCAATCAGAGGATCTCGATGCCCGCTTCGAGGAGGCAGTCGAAGCCAGGGAAAACTTGCGCGAGACGGACAAGAAAGAAACGCGCTTGTTTGTTCAGACCCATCCTGACGTGCTGGTAATCCCGCCCGATCCACCGCAGATGATGATCAAAGTGGATCAGGTGCGGCGGGTAATCGAGACCATTTATTACCGTCCGGGCGAGGCCAGGGAGCGGGTTTACATCTTCACCGCGTCTTCGTTCATGAAGGAGGCGGCCAACTCGCTGTTGAAGGTGTTGGAGGAGCCGCCGGAATTTGCCACCATCTTTCTGCTGACGCAGAACCCTGGCGAACTGTTGCCGACGATTCGCTCGCGTTCGATGGTCATCACGCTGGCCGCCCTACCGGCAGAGGAGATCGAACAAGATCTCGCCAAGCATCGTCCGGAGTGGACCGCCAAGCAGCGCGCCCTGGCCGCTCGTCTGGCCAACGGTGCGATTGGCGCGGCCCGAAGTTTCGATCTCGCCGGATACACCGCGGCTCGTACCCACGCCCTGACCATCCTAATTACCGCTCTGCGCGGCACAGAACATAGTGACCTGTTCAAGATGACCGAGACCTACCGTGCCGGTGCCGATGGACGCGATAAGCTGGAAAGGCTGTTGCGGACGCTTTACAGTCTGCTGCAAGACTTGACCTTCCTGAAATCGAACACGCCGGACCTGGTCCGCAATACCGACATCCAGACAGAACTGAAGAAGCTGTCGGAAGCCGCTGACTTCGGCTGGATCGCCTTCGCCGTCGATCGCCTCAACGACGTCGAGCGGGGCATGCGGCGCAACCTGCTGCGCTCGTTGTCGCTGGATGCGTTCGCGACAGCGCTGGAAAGAGGCACTTAGTAATCGGCAACTAGCAATTGGCAATTGGCACTTAGCCTAAATCACCCGACGGCCGATTCTGGCAAGGAACCTGGACACCAAAGCCAATTGCGCAGTGCCAATTGCTAAGTGCTGATTTGCTAAGTGCTTTCTCCCCCATTACTTGTCCATTGTCATAGCCAAGGCTGCTGTGCTAGGTTATCAACAACTCACGCCTTCATCCCACAACAGCAGCGCGTGTTGTGGCCCGCAAAAAGCGTGTCTAACGGTGGCGCCATGAAAGATGCAGTCGATTCACTTCCAGCCGATCGGTCTGTGGAGGCGGAGGGTTTTGCCAATCGCAAGCTGATTCGCCCTTCACTGAACCGCGCCGATCATAATCATGCGCAGGCATCCATGAGCGAACCCAGAGATCGGACGGATCGGCCCGAACGCGGCGATCGGCCTGGCGGAGGCGGCCGAAAGCCCGCTCCCCCGGAACAGACCAACGCCGAGAACTTTTACTACCAGAAACAGATGCAGTCGAAAACACCGATGGTGATCGTGCTGCGCGACGGCGAGGAAATTCACGGCATGATCGAGTGGTACGACAAGAGCTGCCTGAAGGTGACTCGCAACAGCCAGTCCAACCTCCTGATTTACAAGCCGGCGATTAAGTACATGTTTAAAGAGGGGGAGAACAAGAAATAGGCGTCGGGCGTCAGACCTCGGACCTCGGCGTATCCCTCACCGTTTTTCTTTCAGGCGTTTGCTTTCAGCGGGATCGCATAAATCAAAGATCTAAAGCTACGCCCAGGTCTGAAGGTCGGCGTCTGACGTCCGGCTTTACAGCTTCGGCAGCACAATTCCCTTCTGCGACTGATACTTGCCTTTGCGATCCGCGTAACTGACTTCGCAGACTTCGTCTCCGGTGAAGAAGAGAATCTGGCAGAGACCTTCATTGGCGTAGATTTTCGCGGGCAGCGGCGTCGTGTTCGAAATCTCCAGCGTGACGAAGCCTTCCCACTCCGGCTCGAAGGGGGTCACGTTCACGATGATGCCGCAACGGGCATAGGTGGATTTACCTACGCAGATGGTCAACACCTCGCGGGGAATCTTGAAGTACTCGACTGAGCGTGCCAGAGCAAACGAGTTGGGCGGGACGATGGCGCAATCCGAACTTATGGTGACGAACGATCTTTCATCGAAATTCTTGGGATCAACCACGGTGCAGTTGACGTTGGTGAAGATCTTGAATTCGTCGGCCACGCGCAAGTCGTAGCCATAGGAAGACAGACCATAAGAGATCACGCCTTCCCGCACCTGCTTCTCGGAAAAGGGGTTAATCATGTCGTTCTCTATGGCCATCTTGCGGATCCAGCGGTCGCTCTTAAGCATGCCACTCCTTAAATGCTTCAGTCGTCGGTCTTCAGTCGTCAGGAAAATCCCCACTCTCGCGCAACCATTTTGGCGCTTTTCCTGAAGACTGACGACTGAGGACTGACGACTGGGATACGATTGATCTTACGGGACACACGCTGCCGTTGACAATCTCTCTTATGTCCCTTAGCATCAATCACTTGGTAGGTTATTCTCAGTCCGACGACGGGAGCCGCCAGTGATCAAGCTCGACATTATCAACGAAGTGGTGAACAAGACCGGCATTACCAAGACCAAGGCCGAGTTGGCTGTCGAAACCGTTTTCGAGAGCATGCGGCGCTCGCTCACCAAGGGCGATCGTATTGAATTGCGGGGCTTTGGCGTGTTTAACGTGCGGCCGCGCAAGACCGGAATCGGACGCAATCCGCGCACCGGCGCCGAGGTTTCGATTCCGCCTGGCAAGGCAGTTCGGTTCAAGCCCGGCAAGGAGTTGCAGTCGATCGAATAGGTTAGGAGTTCCCCCGGACACTCCCGGCCGGAGCCGTGGGCGCGATCCGCACGGCAACAACCCTCGTTTCCACGCATCATCACCAAAGCGTCCGAGTTTTCATGTCCGACCTTACACCTTCACTTCCCGCTCCACCGCCCGAATACCTGCCCGCAGAGGTCTATATCGTCCGGCCGCCCAATCCCAGGTATTGGCTGCACATCCTGCTGTTTGTGGCGACGATTTTCACCACGCTGGTGGTCGGCGCAAAAATGGAATTCGATTTCCTGCACAACGTGCCGCCGTTTGTTCATGGAGACGAAACTCTACCGCTGTTTCCCGTCGGCTGGGCCCTTCACGAACCTTCGCGCCTGCTGCTCGGTATTCCGTTTTCCGCCACGCTGCTGCTGATTCTTCTGGCGCACGAGATGGGGCACTATCTGTACTGCCGATACTACGGTGTGTACGCTACGCTCCCCTTCTTCATTCCCGCGCCTACGCTGATTGGCACACTGGGTGCAGTCATTCGAATACGGTCTCCTATTCGCTCCCGCTGCGCGCTGTTCGACATCGGAATTGCCGGGCCCATCGCCGGCTTTGTCGTCGCGCTCACCGTGCTGGTGATCGCGATGCCGCATTCCCGCGTGGTGCCGGGTGTGATGACAAATTCGGATATCGAGATGGGATACCCGCTGATCTTCCGCATGGTCGGGGCCCTCCTGCCTCTGGCCAACGATCGAGGCGGATCGGCGCCGCTGCAGGATATTTATTTCCACCCCACGGCCATTGCGGCGTGGGTCGGGATGTTCGCGACCGCGCTCAATCTCCTGCCTGGCGGGCAGCTTGATGGTGGACACATTGTTTTCGCGCTCAATCCGCGGGCGCATCGAATGGTATCGAGGTTGACCATTGTGACCTTGATTCCGATGGCGTTTTATTTCTGGGCGGGCTGGCTGTTGTGGGCAATCCTGCTGCGCATCAGCGGCATGCGGCATCCCATGGTGGAAGAATGGCCCGGAGTAACGCCGGGGCGGCGCTGGCTGGCGGCTTTGGCTTTGCTGATGATGGTGGTTACGTTAACGCCCGCGCCTTTCACACACAGTTCCCTGCGGCAAGTTGTACACGCGATACGCGGGCAGTAGGTTTTCGTAGCTCCGGCGTCCCGCCCGCACCAACCGGCCGGCATGATGCCCGAGCTACAAAAAGCTCAGCGGCACCAGCTTCGATTTGCGCCTTCTAGGTGGCGGTAGAGGTCCTTCGACTCACGATGACAGTGCGCTTAGTTATCTTCGACGACTCTTGCGGTCATCTCGACCGACGGTTCACCGCCGGCGACGTCCTGGGCCAGAATCAACTGGCGGGCTTCGACCCGTATCTTTGGTAGATGGAAGAAGAAGAAAACCGCTGCTCCTATGCATGCCACCGCGCCCACGGCAACTGTGAAGGTGGCTCCCAGGTGTTCTGCCGAGGCTCCCGCGAACAGAGAGCCGAAGGGCGCCATTCCCATGAACATCATGGTGTACATCGCCATCACGCGGCCGCGCAGATGGTCAGGAGTCATCGCCTGAATCAGCGTGTTCGAAGACGACATTCCCAGCATCATGCAAAATCCCACCGGCAGCAGCAGGGCGGCTGACAACCAGAAATGGTGTGAGAAGGAAAACATCACCAGGAAGAGGCCAAAGCCGGCGCATGAGAATGCGACCCAACGGCCCAGTCCCAACACTCCGGAACGCGTGGCCAGCGTAAGCGCTCCCAGCATCGCGCCCACACCGGTCGCTCCCATCAGAATTCCGAGGCCGCGAGCTCCACCGTGCAGGATCTGGTCCGCAAAGACAGGCATGAGCACGGTGTAAGGCATCGCCACCAGGCTCACCAGTCCCAACAGAAGCAGCAGGGAGCGAATGGGCGCGGTGTGGCGTGCGAAACGATAACCTTCGATCAGGTGTGCCAGGGCGGGGCCGTGCAATGCGAGGCGTGCCGGCGTGGTCACTCGCATCATCATGAGTCCACTGATGACCGCGATGTAGCTGAGACCGTTGGCGAAAAAGCACCAGCCTTCGCCGATCCTGGCTACTAGGATCCCGGCGATGGCGGGGCCGATGATTCGCGCGCCGTTGAACATGGTCGAGTTCAACGCGATGGCGTTCATCAGATCTTCCTTGCCCACCATGTCCACCAAAAAGGATTGCCGCGCGGGAATGTCGAACGCATTCACCACCCCGAGCAGCGCCGCCAGCACGAAGATATGCCACACCCGAATGACTCCGGTGAGGGTAAGCGTGGCAAAGATCAGGGCCAGAATCATCGACGAGATCTGGGTGCCGATTACGATTCGCTGGCGGTTGAACCGGTCAGCCACGATGCCGCCCAGCGGCGCGACCAGGAATACAGGAATCTGGCTGGCGAATCCCGTTGTGCCCAGCCACAACGCAGAACCGGTCAGACGATAAACCAGCCATGACTCTGCAATACTTTGCATCCAGGTGCCGATCAGGGAGACCAGCTGTCCGCTGAAGAAAAGCTGGAAGTTACGGTGGCGCAAGGCCCGGAGGGTGGCTGGTAGCCATCCTGTTTTCTGCGCCGCTTGTCCGGAGTTCACCAATCATTACCCGAGAGATCCGTCGGAGGAACCCGAATCGGTCCCTTCCAGTCTCGCTGTTTTGCATAGTGTCCGCAAGTTCTGGAGACAACTGTGGCGGGAGCGTCAAAATGGGAACGTCAGCTGTCGGCAAAAACTTCGCCCTTCCGCACTGGTCCGCCGTGGAGTAGAGTAGTCGATGTTCGAAGTCGGCCGGATATTTCCGACTGCGATGTCACCTCGGCAAGACCCTCTGCTGTTGGAACGCCGGGTATCGGAGAAATCATGAGCACCGATCAGGTTCATCTTGAGCGTCGCGCGTCGCAGCGCTTCGACTTCCAGCTTCCCGTTGGAGTTCGCTTGGCCGGGACCGAGCGCGAAGGTTGCGGCTTTACCCAGGACTTAAGCGGACGCGGAGCATTCTTCTACACCGATTTTCAGGTAGCGGAGGGCGATGCGGTCGAGCTGACCTTCATGATGCCCGCCGAAATCACTCTGACTGAGAGTATGCGAGTGCGCGGCCGCGGACGGGTCACGCGTGTCATGCCGACCCAAAGCAAGTTTGGCGTGGCAGTCCATATCGAGGGATACGAATATCTCTCCGAAGCCGGGAGCACCGCTCAAGTTTCGGCTAGCTTCCCCCGGGTTTCGGGCGCGCACGACGCCAGTCAGACTCGAAAGAATTCCTCCGTCCCAGGTACACCTACGGTCGCGGTGGAGGGCTAGGAAAGCGGCGCGCAGGACACGGCCTGGTTCGTCGCAAGGGCCGTTAGGGGCGGATTTTCCACGGTTTTTACTTCTTCCCAATCCCCTGTTTTTTGCATAAAATGCTACTTACAGATGGAAGAGTGGCTTCGGATTCCTCCTTGCGCCTTTCCCCCGCAATGATTAGAGATTGGTGAGCAGTGTGCGCAGCGGCTAGGAGAATTCGAGTCTTCCCGGGCAATACAAACACGTTACAGAAGTCACTTGGCGTAACCCTTATATCTCAATAACATACTGATGCAAGACACAGAGTGAAGCCATGCAGGGTGTAGCGGTAACTCTTCTGACTGAAGACCGGGAACGGCTGTCGGTGCTCCAGCATCGTCTGGAAGGAACCGGGATGGGCCGCAACGTATTCAGCCATGTGGGATTCCCGACAAGCCCAACCGACGCGGTGCTGCGCCAGATACAGGATGTGCGGACGGAAGTAGTCATCCTCGATATTGATACGCAGAATGCGCAGCGGGCCATCAGCACCATCGAACTGATCCAGGCGAACACCACGGACATTGCTATTTTTGCGGTTGGTGAGATGACCCACCCGCCCACGATCGTTGCGGCGATGCGTGCCGGTGCAGGTGAATTTTTGGAACGCGGCGCGACCTCGGAAGCGCTGATCGAGGCGTTGACACGGTTTAGCGCCACCCGCAGCAAAGGCCGGACTTCTTCGGGCCGGGCGCGAATCTTCACCGTGATGAATTCCAAGGGCGGAGCAGGCGGCACCAGCGTTGCCGTCAACACCGCGATTGCGCTGCAGGAAACCCAAGGTGGAGTGCTCCTGGTGGATTTCGCGCCGCTGGGACACTGCGCGCTTCATCTCAATGTGCGGCCCACGTTCGGAGTGGTAGATGCGCTGCAAAATCTGCACCGCCTGGATGCTTCCCTGCTGGAAGGTCTGATGACGCAGTGCAAGGACGGATTGCAGTTGCTGGCGGGCCCGCAGCAACCACAGCCATTGGCGCCGACTGCGGCAGAACTGGCGCGGCTGTTTGATTTGCTGGTGGCGCATTTCCGCTATGTCGTCGTGGACTGTTCCGGCCGAGTCGACCAGACTGCCCGTTTGCTGTGTGATCATTCGAATGCGATCTTGCTAGTCGCTCAAGCTGATGTGGTTTCCCTGTGGAGCGCCAGCCGTATACGCGCGTATCTGGAAGAAGGCGCCACCCGGGACCGGGTCCGCATCGTACTCAATCGCTACAAGAAAATTCCCGGCTTCACCGACGAGGATATCGAGAAAGCTACCAGCTGCAAGCTGCTGTGGAAGATTCCCAACAACTACCAGTCGATTGCGCCCGCCATCGACAAGGGAGTTCCGGTGGCAATGCAGGAGAACACCGATGTTGGACGCTCCTTTCGCTCGCTGGCGACCGCGCTCGCGCAAGCGTCCCCAACCGCCGAAGGTTCGCTCGAGTTGTCTTACCGGGACGAGAAGGCTGATCCCAAGAAATCCACCGGCCGGCTCTTGATTTCGCCCTTACGCGCGGGACAATAGGTTCTCAGTTTCGAGCTTCCGGTTTCGTTTTTTTCAACCCCTGGCTTTCTGCCAACTGCGGGACCTCAGGAAGTTAATTGTTTCCGTCATTGTCGTGAACCTTGAATACGTAGAGCGAGTGATCGAGGATTTTTACCGGCCTCTGTTCCAACAGCCACCGATATCTCTCCGGTTCGGCCAGGTACTGTCCTGAGAGATTGGTTGCGCTCACGATCACGGTGCCGGGGACGCGCTTTTGCCCGCCAAAGAAATCAGACTGAATTCCATACACTTGCGGATCGACGCTCCCAAAGTACGATAGCGAGATTCGCTCGTCTGGATGACTGCGTTGATAGTCTCTCAAAGCCAGCAGCCCCTGTCCCCAATCGAGGTTGCTGTCGGTCAGCAGGCGGAAGCTTTCCGCCGGATTCACGAACGGCGAAAAATACGAGAGATAGCCTGGGGCATAGCGCAGACCATCGGCCGCGTTCAGCGCCGCCAGCAGGATCAGGAGCGCCGCGACAGCGCGTTTGCGTCTAGCCCACTCCCACACTACTGCCGCAAACAGAATGGCGAAGGGATACATGGGCAACACGTGCCGGTCTCCCAGGTTGAAGCGGGCGAAAATCGCCATCGCCAGGTAGACCGCGGGAAATGATGCCATGATCCACAAATCGGGCGGAACGCGCACCTTGCTTCGCCGGGCAATCGCCAAGCCCGTGACGGACAACGCCAACACAATCGTCGACCACTTCAGCAGGATCACGACCGGGTAGTACAGTTTCCATCCGCCGTGAGTTGAGACCTGCCCCAGGAAGAATGCAGGCTGGCCTTGCCGGTTATGCCGCACCAGTTCGCGGAAGCCTTCGATGTATTCTCCCGCCGGAATCAGCAGACTGTAGTTTCTGTCACCGCGCACCGGCTTAACGATCGCTCCGTTCCAGTTGGGAAAAGTGGCGGTCAAAGTGCCATCGCGGACGGTGAGATGCGACACATGGAAGAAGTATGCCGCCCACACAATGAACAATGCGACCAACAGAGCCGCTGCCGTCTTGCCCCAGTTCCATCTCGTGGGCGACCGGATGATTTTGTCTGCGCCGAGAAGGAGCATCCACAGCAGGGCGAGAACAAACATGGGAGCGGTGGAGAACTTGGCCAAGAGTAACAAACCGAGCAGCATCCCTGACCCCACCGTTGTTTTCCATGTCGGACTAAGCCGCCAGCGCACCAGCGCCCATGCCGTGGCAAAAATAAACAGTGTCGCGGCACCATCGGTGGCCGCGATCGAAAAGTGCGCGATCAAGGACGGCGAGAATGCGAACAGGGCCAGAGCGAAATTCGCGGCGGTCCGGGAAAACAGCCGATCCGCGGCTCTCCAGACTAACCAGGCCAACCACAAACCGAACCAGACATTCATGGCCCGCGCCCGCCATGCCAGCGATACCGGATCGGGTGCAATGTGGGTGACGCGAAAGGCATCGGGCAACTGCTCTATATCCACTTGCCATTTCTGATCGAGCAGAGGGAGCGTAGACCACAGGCGAGCCAGCGGAGGGTGATCGTTGTACTGTTCGAATCGTCCGGAGCGCCAGGCGTCGAGCCCTTCCGCGATGTGTACGGGCTCGTCGTAGGTGAGCGATTGAGTTTGGATGAACCACGCGCACTGCGCCACATAGATCAGTGCCAGCAGCGCGGGAAGGAGCCAGTTCGTCATCGCAGCCGGAAGAATTTTCGGTGCGCGAGCAGGGGATGTCGGTTGATCATTTTCCGGCCGGCTCATTCTGGGCCCGCCGCGTTCGCGGGAGTTCACTTTACTTCAGCGTGCAGGAAAGTTCCACCTGCCACGAACCAGGGGGCGGGCTGTCTCCACCCGGTTCGTGGTGGGCTTCCTACTGCTAGACTGAGTGACTCGATTCCATCGTGAGCACAGAAGGCATGGACAAGCCATCCCACGCGAAGCTCTGGAATGCAGGCTCGCTTTTGATATTGGGCCTGGGAGCCGGAATTTGTGCGGGCTTCGTGGAAGGCATGGGGCTCATGATCTTCCAGCGGATCAACTGGGAGCGCTGGGGCCCGATGATGCATGTGTCCTGGGAGATTATTTGGATCTCTCCCATCTTGGACGCGATTTTCTTTCTCTTGCTCGCGCTCCTCTGCGCCGTGGTTTCTCGAGTCGCACCTCGTCTTCCAGCAATGCGAGGGCTGGTTTTTTTGCTGACTTTTCTCACCGTGTACGACTGGATCACCTTGACCAGCCGCCTTTACTTGCGTGCTTGTCTACTCCTGGCATTGGGTGTCTCCGTGGCCTTCACTCGTTGGTGCGGAAAACGGGAAGGCGCGTTCGTGCAATTCTGGAAGAAAACAACACCGTGGATGGTCGCGGCCTGGGTACTCGCGTTCGCCGGAATTCAAGGCGGCCAATGGCTGCATGAGAGAAACGCGGTGGCGCAGCTTCCGACGGCTGCGCCCGGTGCGCCCAATGTACTGGTGATCGTCGTGGATACGTTGCGCGCCGATCATGTGTCTTCTTATGGCTATGCTCGTCCCACTACTCCGAATCTCGATCGCATGGCGCAGCAGGGCGTGCGTTTCGACAATGCAATTTCACCTTGCTCGTGGAGCCTGCCTTCCCATGTTTCGCTGCTGACCGGCCTCTATCAGTTCGAGCACAGGGTTGGAAGCGTACAGCCTGAGCCCTGGTTGGGATGGGGCAGGAAGGGCATGGGCGGCTTCCCCACTTTGGCAGAGGCCCTCGAGCAAAGAGGCTATCGCACCGGGGCATTCTCGGCCAACCGGACTTACTTCTCTCGCGACTTGGGTTTTGGCCGCGGCTTTGTCCACTTCGAAGATTATTTTCAGTCGCCCAGCGACGCGTTCGTACGTACCCTCTATGGCAGGGAGTTTGCGCGCATCTATCTCAAACGTACCGAGCACAGCCTGGTCAAGCGCACGCTGCGCAGGTTCGGTTTCACTTCCTTGCTCGATCAGGACGCCGAGGGTTCCGGCAGTTACGGCGGCGCCTTCGGAGTCCGCAAGCGCGCTGACGTCGTCAATCAAGAAGTGACGGAATGGATTGATCGAGACCGCCAGCGACCCTTCTTCGCATTCCTGAACTACTTCGACGTGCATGATCCCTACGGAGGGCCGCGTGCCTATCCCAAACCCTCATCGCTGCAGCAGACTGACGTGGACGCATACGACAACGGCGTGAAGTACGTGGATGACTACCTCGGGCAACTGATGGCGGAATTGGACCGGCGCGGTCTGGCGAATAATACGCTCGTGATCATCACGTCCGATCATGGTGAAGCGTTGGGGCAGCACCATCTGAGAACACATGGCAAGGCTCTGTTCTGGGAGCAGATCCACGTGCCGTTGGTGGTCTGGTACCCTGGTCACATTCCGGCGGGAGTTACGGCGACGGCGCCTGTGAGCAACGCCGCCATTCCTTCGACGATCATGGACCTTCTCGGAGCGCCAAGAACCTTCCCGCCGACCTCTTTGAGTGCGCTTTGGCAAGCCGGTGGCGTACCTAACTGGCCTGATCCGCTGTCCGAGCTCGCGCGCAACGCCATTTCAGATAAAGAGGACCAGGCTGCAAGGATGCTGGTTCCTACATCCAGCAGCGGCGCGATGAAATCGCTGGTGACAACACGGTGGCAACTCATCACGCACGAGACCATGGGTGACCAGCTCTACGATTGGGTGCTCGACCCGGCAGAGTCCAACAACTTCGCCCTGACGCCGCAGGGCCAGGCCACGGCGAGTGACTTGAAGTCGCGCATGGCTGACGTGATGAAGCCGAAAAAGTAGAAAAACAACGTAGGCGCGAGCACCCCGCTCCCGCAGGGGGCCATCACGAACCGCCTGGAGAAAGCCGCCAGCAGCTGTCCGACGGAAGCGAAGTTCCCCTAGTGTTGTGGCAACGAAATCTGTCGAGCTGCGCTCGACTGGACAGCCAGGGCGGCTGTCGCTGTCGT
>Ga0134124_10001295_pt1 | contig 20069 bp, 23 predicted proteins | sample KB304_FD_96880 | JGI IMG/M metagenome (GOLD analysis project Ga0134124, IMG submission 96880) | Terrestrial soil microbial communities without Nitrogen fertilizer from Kellogg Biological Station, Michigan, USA - KB3-0-4 | ecosystem: Environmental > Terrestrial > Soil > Unclassified ... | reverse complement strand
TCTCCAGATTGATCTGGATGACGCTCTGCCAGTCCTCGTCCTTCATGCGCAGCAGGATCTGGTCCTTGGTGACGCCGGCATTGGCGACCAGGATGTCGAGCTTCTCCATCTTGGCCTCGGCGTCGGGCACCAGCTTCTCGACCGCGGCGCTGTCGCCGAGATTGCACGGCAGGACGTGCACGCGGGCGCCGAGTTCGGCGGCCAGTTTTTCGAGCACCTCGGCGCGCGTGCCGGAGAGCGCGACGGTCGCACCCTGCGCATGCAGCGCGCGCGCGACGCCGGCGCCGATGCCGCCGGTCGCGCCGGTCACCAGCGCGGTCTTGCCGGAAAGATCGAACATCACGTCTCCTTAGTCGGTGTGCGCGGAGGCTGAAAGCTTACGCGCGTGCAGCTTTATAGGCAGCGATGTCCTCGGGCGTGCCAACCGCAGCGGTGGTGGCACCAGCGGCGATGCGTTTGATCAGACCGCTCAGCACTTTGCCGGCGCCGACCTCGGTGAACTGTGTGACGCCGGCGGCCGCCATGGCAGCAACGCATTCGCGCCAGCGCACGGTGCCGGTGACCTGGCGGACCAGCGCGTCGACGATCTGCGCCGGATCCTGGATCGGCTTCGCCAGCACGTTGGCGACGACCGGCACCACCGGCGGCTTGACCACGACCTTGGCAAGCGCCTCCGCCATCACTTGGGCGGCCGGCAGCATCAGCGCGCAATGGAAGGGGGCGGATACGGGCAGCAGCATCGCGCGCTTGGCGCCCTTCCCTTTGGCGATTTCGACCGCGCGTTCGACCGCGGCTTTGTCGCCGGAGACGACCACCTGGCCACCGCCATTATCGTTGGCAGCCTGGCAGACCTGGCCTTGTGCGGCTTCCGATGCGACTGCCGCGGCCGCGTCAAACTCGAGGCCCAGCAGCGCCGCCATGGCGCCAACGCCGACCGGCACCGCCTTTTGCATGGCTTGGCCGCGCGTACGCAACAAGCGCGCCGCATCGGCGATACTGAATGCGCCAGCAGCGGCGAGCGCCGAATATTCACCGAGCGAATGGCCGGCCACGAACTTGGCGTCGCGCTTGAGGTCGAGCCCGGCTTCCTGTTCCAGGACGCGCAGCGTCGCCAGCGACATGGCCATCAGGGCCGGCTGGGCGTTCTCGGTCAGCGTGAGCCTGTCGGCCGGGCCTTCAAAGATGACCGCGCTGAGCTTGTCGCCCAGGGCCGCGTCCACCTCGTCAAACACCGCCTGGGCGGCTGGGAAGTTCGCCGCCAGCGCCTTGCCCATGCCGACGGCCTGGCTGCCCTGGCCGGGAAACACAAATGCGACCGTCATGCGCTGGCCTTGCCCCTGCTCTGCATTCGAGGCCCGAAAGGCCCGAATTACGCCGGAAAAAGCCCGCGTTACGCGGTTCTGTCAAGTTGAGCAATGGACGGTAACGGGACGACAAGAGTCCGTCAGGTAAGCTCTGCGTTAACGTTTGAGGCGTTTCGGCTATGACTTCGCTGGTCTCAGAGGACGATCTTCAGCGGGCCCGCAGCGACCCGCAGTTTCGCCATCAGTTGCTCGCCCATAACCTGGAGCGGCTGCTGGAAGCGTTGAACGACATGCGCAAGGCGCCGAGCGGCAAAACGCCGGAGGCGGCGCGCCAGATCCGCGAAGGCGTCGATCTGGCCATCAAACTCGCCGACCGGCTGCAGCAGAACCGCGGCGCCGCCGCTTAAGAGTTCCCCGCCACCGGCCGCTTCGCTTGCCTTTTGGCGAAATATCCCTATAAACCGCGCGTCCATCGGAGCTGGTTGGGAGCTGAACGGACGGCCGGATTCATGACCCTCGGTCATGAATGCGGTAGGGCCAAAAGCCCGTCGTCCCGTGTTCCCGCCTTCAGAGCATTCGAGCCTTTCCCGAAGGGCTCGAGGGGCTAGGCGCCGGCTTCGAGGACCATGGGTACTCTTAGGAAAGGCTTTTCATGCCGCTCTACGAACACGTCTATCTGGCGCGACAGGACCTGTCGCCGCAGCAGGTCGAGGAATTGACCGCCAAGCTCACCGCCGTCATCGGCGAGACCGGCGGCAAGGTCACCAAGACCGAATACTGGGGCCTCAAGTCCCTCACCTACCGCATTCGCAAGAACCGCAAGGCGCATATGACGCTGCTCAACGTCGACGCAGCTCCGGCGGCCTTGACCGAGATCGAGCGCCAGGAGCGTCTCAACGAAGACGTGCTGCGCTATCTCACCATCCGCGTCGAAGAGCTCGAGGAAGGCCCCTCGGCGATGATGCGCAAATCCGATCGCGACCGCGACGACCGTGGCGATCGCGGTGACCGGGGCGATCGCGGAGATCGTGGCGACCGCGGCGATCGTCCGCGCCGTCCGCGCCGCGACGAAGACGGCGAAGTCGCCGCAGCGGTGGAGGAATAGACCATGGCATTCTCGGCTCAAGGCGGCGCCCGCCGTCCCTTCTTCCGCCGTCGCAAGACCTGCCCGTTCTCCGGCGCCAACGCTCCGAAGATCGATTACAAGGACGTCAAGCTGCTGCAGCGTTACGTCTCCGAGCGCGGCAAGATCGTACCGAGCCGCATCACTGCGGTGTCGGCCAAGAAACAGCGCGAGCTCGCGCAGGCGATCAAGCGCTCGCGCTTCCTCGGACTGCTGCCTTACGTCATTCAGTAAGGCCATCCTTCGAGACGCGGGCTAACGCCCGCTCCTGAGGATGAGGTTCTAAACGAGGCGTCCGGAGACATCCGGGCGCCGATGGTTGGGGCGGAATAATCCGCCTCTAACCGCTCGAAAGGAGCGGGACAGCTCGTGACGATACAATTCGGACTGATCGGGATAGGTGCGGGTGCCGCGGCGGCTTTGCTGTTCGCTTCGGTCGTCTCCGGCTCGTTCCTGTCGATCATCCTTTTCTATCTCGCGCCGCTGCCCATCATGATCGCCGGCATCGGTTGGAGCCACTGGGCGGCGCTGATCGCCGCCCTGTCCGGTGCCCTCGCGCTCGGCGCCGTGTTCGGCATGCTGTACTTGTTCGCCTTCCTCGCGGTGGCGGCCGTCCCCGGCTGGTGGCTCGCTTATCTCGCGATGCTGGCGCGGCCGGCGACCGCCGCCGACGGCAAGCCCGCCGCGCTCGAATGGTATCCGCCCGGACGCCTGGTGGTGTGGGCCGCCTTGCTCGGCGCGCTGGTGGTGCTCACCGCTATCCCCAATCTCGGTCTCGACGCCGATAGCTTCCGCGCGGCCTTGCGCGGTGCGCTGCGCAAGATGCTCGATATCGAGGCCGGCGGAACGCTGCCCGGCATCACCAATACCGAGCGCTTCCTCGACGTCATGGTGCTGGCGATCCCGGCGACCGCGGCGGTGCTCGCCACCCTCACCTTCACGGTGAACATGTGGCTTGCGGGCAAGGTGGTGCACTTCTCCGGCCTGCTGAAGCGGCCGTGGCCGGCAATCCCCGCCATGACGTTTCCGCGCCTCACCGTCGCCAGCCTGGTCATTGCGGTCGGCTTGAGTCTTATCGGCGGTTTGATCGGCATTCTTGCCAGCGTCGTCTCGGCGAGCCTGTTGCTCGCCTTCGCCGTGCTCGGCTTCGCCGTGCTGCACGCCATCACACAGAACAACAAAGGCCGGCCGTTCCTGCTCGGCGTCGCCTATGCCTCGGTGCTGGTGTTCAGCTGGCCGGTGCTGGCGCTCTGCCTGATCGGCCTGTTCGAGACGTTGTTCAACCTGCGCGACCGCATTTTGCGACGGCGCGGACCGCCGGCGCTGCCGACCTGAAGGTTTTCGTTTTCACCATCAACCCAAACTGAAAGTCAGATGAAGGAGTAAGACAATGGAAGTGATCCTGCTCGAGCGCGTCGGCAAGCTTGGCCAAATGGGCGAAGTCGTGCGCGTCAAGGACGGCTACGCGCGCAATTTCCTGCTGCCGCGCGGCAAGGCGCTGCGCGCCACCGCCGACAACAAGTCGCGCTTCGAAGGCATGAAGGAAGACCTGCAGAAGAAGAGCCTCGAGGCCAAGGGCGTTGCCGGCCAGACGGCGGCCAAGGTGGACGGCAAGAGCTACACCGTCATCCGCCAGGCGAGTGAAAGCGGCCAGCTCTTCGGCTCGGTCAGCCCACGCGACATCGCCGCGCTGGTGAAGGCCGACGGCGCCGAGATCAGCCGTTCGCACGTGACGCTCAACACGCCGATCAAGTCCATCGGCCAGTACAAGGTCCCGCTCGACCTGCATCCGGAGATCGAGGTGTCGGTTACCGTGATCGTCGCCCGCAGCGCGGCGGAAGCCGAGCGGATCGCGCGCGGCGAGGACGTCACCGTGCGCCGCACCGACGAAGAAGAGGAAGCGGAAGCCGCGCGCGCCAACGCCGAAGCCTTCTTCGAGGAAGGCGCCGCCAAGGAAGCGGCCGAAGGCGAAGAGCCGGCGGCGAACGCCGAAGCGGCTCCGGCCGAGGACGCTCCCGCCAAGCCGAAGAAGGCTAAGGCGAAGAAAGAAAAAGACGAAGAGGCCTAACTCGGCCAAATCGCAACGGCGTCACAAAACAAAGCCCCGGGGAAACCCGGGGCTTTTTCATGTGTCCGTGCGCAGCAGAGCCGTTCAGAAATCGACGGTATTGAGGACATAGACGGCTTTTTGCCCGCGTCCGTACACCTTTGCCGCGATCTGGTGGATCAAGTTGCGGTTATTGTCGAAGGCACTCAACATTCCGACTTCACCGCTATTGAGATTGGGCTGAATGCGCGCAAGTGCGTCCCAGGTGACGAAGAACGATCGCTCCATCGAGCGGTCGTAACCCCAGAATGCGACCGCGCGCCGCGGCGCGTCGTAACAGCGGCTGATATTCGGGAACGTGACGTCCTTGTTGGCCGGAGCTGAAGCCGGCGCTTGCCCGGGCCATCTCATTGCGACTGACCCTGCGGAGGATTCAGTGTGTGGGAGGCATCGTCGGGGCTGGCGACATTTGTCCCGTCACCCGGATGCACCGTCTGCTCATGATGATCGGCAACCCATTGCTCATTGTCAGCGAGCGTGGTGAGGCTCTCTGAACGCAGCAGAAGCTTGCGCGCCTCATCTTGACTGGCAGCCGACTTGGCCAATGCGACGTATTCGGCTGCCTTCGTGCGAAATTGATCGGGCGTGAACATTGCGAGGCCTGACGGTTAGAGGATCTCCCTCAATCGCGAGCCGATGCAACAAGGTGAGTAGAAAGTATATAGGTACGCGAGGGCCGCTTAACGAGTGGCGCTAAGCGCGTCCTGTGCGGCCTGCTTCTTGAGCCGCCAGAGCTGGTAGCCGGTCAGCTTGATCGCGGTTTCGATTCTGTAGCGCGAAAAACTATGCGGCGGCGCGGTGCCGGACTTGATGACACCGTCGGGCTGCCACGGCGCGAACCGGCTGGGCAACCTGCTCCCCTCAGGATCGCTTGCGAAGGCACGCAGATCGTCGTTCTGCGATTTGAAAATATAGATCTGCATGGCGTGTCCTTTCAGGTCGCGACGGACGGACGTCCGCCGGCTCGAGCTTTGCCGCGGGCTTCCTGAGCGGCGGTCTTGCGCGGCGCGGCGATCGAGCCGTCATGAATGGCTTTCTTGCGCGCAAGCTTGCGCGCGCGGCGCACCGCATCGCCTTTTTCGCGCACGGATTGCTCGGAGGGCTTTTCGTAGAAGCGGCGCCGCTTCATCTCACGGAAAACGCCCTCGCGCTGCATTTTTTTCTTCAGAACGCGGAGAGCCTGCTCGACATTGTTGTCGCGAACGAAAACCTGCAATTGGCCTTCCTTTCAGGGGACGCGTCGGCGGCCGACGGTGAGGCCCGCGCGTAGTTCGTGTCGGCTTGTAAAGAAGCGCGGCAAGCTGCCGGGCTCGCAAGGATCAGCAACTCGGCCGGCTTGTAGGATCGGCCGTAGTATTTCTTTCCGAAAGGACCAGAAAATATTTTACCGGTACTGTGATGATTTAGGCATATTCTATGGAAATACAACGTTTATTTCGAGTCCGAAACTAAAACACACTGAAATACCAGGTTATCTGGCGAAACCGCCGGTATTGGATGCCCGCATGCGGCACCTCGGCTATTTCGGCGAGGTTTCGTCGGCATCGCAAATGTGCCGCAGAATCGGTTCATAGGTCACGTCGGTGCGGCTGTTCCGGTCGGCTTGCTCGGCCAACCGCACGTAACAGTCGGCGAGGACTTGCCATTCCGTACGGAACTCTGGGTCGCTTTCATGGCGCGCCCGGGCTTTCAGCCCGGCGGCCAAGGTCCTGTATTGCTGTGATGGCGTCATTGGCCACCTTTGCGCACAATATGTCTTTTGACATGGCCAACGCGGCTCGCCGCGCGACCGTTCCCATGGCCCCAGCGCTGTCTATGCCGAATTTACAGTTCCCTGCCCGTCCCAGGTGTTGTCCCGGTGGATGACCACGCGGCGTCAGTGGAAAGGAACTGGCGAGGGTCCTTGATGGAGCGACTCATCGGCCTATTGCCGCCGCGCCCACAGTCCTTGGGCACGCGGTTCGGCTGGGCAACGGCAATCATGGCCATCGCGGGGATCCTGCAACTCGTCGTGCTGCGCTTCGCCGGCGTGCCCGGACTGTTCATCCTGCTCATCGGCGTGTTCGCGACGGCTTTCATCTTCAGCCGCGGCACAGGGCTCTATGCAGCATCGCTCGCCGTCACCGCCGCGTTCTACGTTTTCCTGCGGCATAATCTGTATGTGCCGACGCTTGCCGGCGTCCTCACCTTCGCGCTGATTGCGGTTGCCGTCGGGCTGTTCGGCGAAGCGCTGCGCAAGACGCTGGAGCGCGCGCTCGATGCCGAGCGCACGTCCGCCATGCTGTTGCGCGAGCTGCAACATCGCACGCAGAACACCTTGGCGGTGATGGTGTCGTTGCTCGAACACCAGGCGCGATCGGCGCGGAGCGAAGACATCAAAGTGGCGCTCGCGGCGGCAGCAGGCCGCGTACGCGTACAGAGCGAAGCGCATCGCCATCTGGCGCTCGGGCAAAGCGGTAAAGTCGACGCGCAGAAATATCTCGGCGAGGTCTGCAGCCTGCTCGCACAGACCATCGACGGCGTGCGGCCGATTGCGATCAACTGCCGGGCCGAGCAGATTTATGTGGAGGCGAACAAGGCTTTGGCCATCGGCCTCATCGCCAACGAGCTGGTGACCAACGCGCTCAAATACGCATTCCGCACGAAAGAGAGTGGCGTGGTCAACGTGAGCTTGGCGCGGGACGCCTCAGGCGCGGTGCGATTGACCATCGCCGATGACGGCGACGGCTGCCCGGACGACAGCACGCCAGGCCTCGGCAGTCAGATCGTCTCGGCCTTCGCGCAGGAATACGGCGGCAGCTACAGCCGCACCAATACCTTCCCTGGCTGCGAGGTTGTGGTGACGCTGCTGCCGAAGCCGGCGGCCGGCTGAGCGCGTCGTCCGAGCCGCTTAGTCCGACTTGCTGCCGTCGGCGGGCTTAGCGTCGGCCGGTTTGGCGCCCTGGGTGCCACCCTTGCCGCCGCCGCTTTTGCCGCCACCCGACTTGCCGCCGCTGGATTCGCCACCGGCGGCTTTGCCTTCGGCCGGCTTGTCCGCCGATTTGTCCGTGGGCTTGGCGTCCTCGCCGGATTTGGGCTTGTCGCCGCTCTTGGTATCGCCTTTGGGGGCGTCACCCTTGGCGGCGTCGCCTTTGGGCGACCGCTTGGTGGTGGCCCGTCCGCCGGCCGGAGCCGCCGGCCCGCCGACAGAGCGCAGATAGTTGGCGATGGCCCCGGCGGATTCCCGGCTCGCCGTATAGTGCTCGCGCAGGAAGCTCTCGAGCCCGAGGATCCCGGCCTTGGCAGCCAAGCCCTGCGGCGACTTGTGGCAGAGGGAGCAATCCGAGGCGAAGAGCTGGGCCGGCGTCTTGCCCGCATCCAGGCTCTCCTGCCCAAGGGCCGGACCGGCCAGCGCCAGAAGGCCCACCGCCAGCCCAAAGCTGCCACCGATAAGCCCGCCACCGAAACGCTTCATCGCATCAACCCTTTTGCTCATTGGTCCGTACTTGCCGCGACTCTTAGCTTGAGTGATAGCGCATTATCGCGCCGTTTGTGACAGGTCCCTTACATAAGCCGCGCTTTCCAATTGATGGTGCCGCTGAAACTTGATTAAATTTAGCCTCCGAACGGTTCAATCCCCCGCGCGTTCTATCCGGGGGGGCAATGGGGCAACAAAAAATATCAGGGTAACGATTGTAGCGGAGTGATGGAGGCGGCCGATGGACCGGTTGCTTCAATTTCTTCTGACCACTTTTATCCGGCGGGGCACCTTCAAAGTTACCACCTCGCGCGGCACCGTCCTTATTTTCGGCGACGGGACCGGCAAGCCCGTCTCGGTCCGCTTCGCCACCCGCGATGCAGAATGGGGCATCCTGCTCGATCCCGAACTGAAGTTCGGCGAAGCCTACATGGACGGCACCTTCATCGTCGAGGAAGGCACCATCGCCGACGTGCTCGCCATCTGCCTCGGCCAGAACACCGACGTGCCGCACTGGGCGATCCCACAGACGGTGCTGCGCTATTTGCACCGGCGGCTGAATCAGTTCAACCCGCGCACGCGCGCGCGCCGCAACGTCGCGCATCATTACGACCTCGACGGGCGGCTCTATTCGCTGTTCCTCGACGCCGACCGGCAATATAGCTGCGCCTATTTCCAGCAGCCGGGCATGACGCTGGACGATGCGCAACTTGCCAAGAAGCGGCACATCGCCGCCAAGCTGCGGCTGGGGCCCGACCGGGCGGACAAGGACCTGCGCGTGCTCGACATCGGCTGCGGCTGGGGCGGGCTCGGCCTCTATCTCGCCGACATCGCCGGCGCCGACGTCACCGGCATTACGCTGAGCCAAGAGCAACACGGCATCGCCAACCAGCGCGCCGCCGAGAAGGGTTTGTCAGGCCGCGCCCGCTTCAAGCTCGAAGATTATCGCGACACCGCGGGGAGCTTCGACCGCATCGTCTCGGTCGGCATGTTCGAGCATGTCGGCGTCAACCACTACGACACGTTCTTCCAGCGCGCCGCCGAGCTGCTCGCCGACGACGGCGTGATGCTGCTGCACTCCATTGGCCGCTCGGAAGGCCCGAGCGTCACCAATGCCTGGATATCGAAATACATTTTTCCCGGCGGCTACATCCCCTCGCTGTCGGAAGTGTTGCCGGCGATTGAGCGTGCCGGGCTGCTGGTCACCGACATCGAGATCCTTCGCCTGCACTACGCCGAGACGCTGAAAGCCTGGCGCGAGCGCTTCCTCGCGCACCGCGAGGCGGTCCAGCGCATCTACGACCAGCGCTTTGTGCGCATGTGGGAGTTCTACCTGGCGTCGTCGGAAATGGCCTTCCGCGAGCAGAACCTGATGGTGATGCAGTTCCAGCTCGCCAAGCGGCAGGACGTGGTGCCGATGACGCGCGACTACATCCTGCGCGAGGAACAGCGTCTGCTCGCCGCCGAAGGTAGCCGCCGACCGCAGCTGCGGCTCGCCGGCGAGTAAAAAATCGCGCTCCTTTGCGCGAGGTCAAGCGCAAAGCGATTTTTCCCACCGTGGCCGCGCGCGTGTGGATTGCGGGCGCAAACCTTAACGAGCGCCGCTCCGCCACAAAGCTGGTGCTATGCCACATTCCCCGGGTAAGCACACAGCAACATGGCCATCGCCGATTCGACAGCTCGCAAGCAGGCTGCGCCGCCTGACCTGCCGTTCCGTTCCGCTCCGCACAACATCGAGGCGGAACAAGCGCTGTTAGGCGCGATCCTGGTCAACAACGAGGCCTTCTACCGGGTCTCCGACTTCCTCAATCCGGAACATTTCTACGAGCCGATCCACCAGAAGGTCTATCAGCTCGCGCGCGACCTGATCCGCGCCGGCAAGATCGCGACGCCGGTGACGCTGAAGACCTTTCTCGACGCCTCGATCGACATCGGCGGGCTGACGCTCGGGCAATATCTGGCGCGGCTCGCCGCCGAAGCCACCACCATCATCAACGCCGAGGATTACGGCCGCACCATCTACGACCTGTCGGTGCGGCGCGCGCTGATCACCGTCGGCGAGGACATGGTCAACGTCGCCTTCGACGCGCCGGTCGACTTCTCGCCGCGCTCGCAGATCGAGGACGCCGAACGCAAGCTGTATGAACTGGCCGAGACCGGCCGCTACGACGGCGGCTTCCAGCGTTTCGCGCAGGCGCTCACCACCGCCATCGACATGGCGGCGCATGCCTTCCAGCGCGACGGCAAATTGTCGGGCATCGCCACCGATCTGTTCGACCTCGACCGCATGATGGGCGGCCTGCAGAAGTCCGACCTGATCATTCTCGCCGGTCGCCCGGGCATGGGCAAAACCGCGCTCGCCACCAACGTCGCCTATAACGTCGCCAAGGCCTGGCGCGGCGAGGTGAAAGCCGACGGGCATACGGTGACGGTGAACGGCGGCGTGGTCGGCTTCTTCTCGCTGGAAATGTCGGCGGAGCAGCTCGCCACCCGTATCATCGCCGAGCAAACCGGCATTCCGTCGAGCCAGATCAGGCGCGGCGGCATTTCCGAAAGCGACTTCGAGAAGATCAAGGACTATTCGGTCGAGTTGCAGAACCTGCCGCTCTATGTCGACGAAACCGGCGGCCTCTCGGTGGCGCAGCTCGCGGCGCGCGCGCGGCGACTGAAGCGGCAGAAGGGCCTCGATCTGCTGGTGATCGACTACCTGCAGCTTCTCTCGGGTTCGACCAAGCGCTCGTCGGAAAACCGCGTGCAGGAAATCACCGAGATCACCACTAAGCTCAAGGCGTTGGCCAAGGAGCTTCAGGTCCCGGTGCTGGCGCTGTCGCAGCTCTCGCGTCAGGTGGAAAGCCGCGACGACAAGCGTCCGCAACTCTCGGACCTGCGTGAATCGGGCTCGATCGAGCAGGACGCCGACGTGGTGCTGTTCGTCTACCGCGAGGAATATTACCACCAGATGCGCAAGCCGCTCGAAAGCAACCGCGAGAAATTCGCCGAGTGGCTGTCGGAGGCCGACAAGGTGCACGGCAAGGCCGAGGTCATCATCGGCAAGCAGCGCCACGGCCCGACCGGCACGGTCGAACTGCAGTTCGACGCCGCGGTAACGCGCTTCTCCTCGCTGGCGCGCGAAGATCACCTGCCGGCGCGGACCTAAAGCCCACTCCGTCCCACACACCGTGGATCGCTTGATGCGCCGCACACGCAACGTCGGCGTGCAAGCCAAAGCGCGCGGCTGCGGTCATAATCGTGGCGCCGCCGGCTCGGGCGGCCGATAACAAGAGCAAACGACATCCGCACTCGGGGAGGATCACCATGACCAGGCTTCTGCTCTGCGCCGCCACCGCGGCCGCACTCGTCTGCACCGCCGCGCAGGCGCAGACCGCATGGCCGACGCAAAGCGTGCACGTCATCTTGTCGGTACCTCCGGGCGGCGGCACCGACGCCACCGCGCGCATGATGGAGCCGGGCGTGTCGAAGGTGCTTGGCCAGCCGATGGTGATCGAGCCGCGCACCGGCGCGGGCGGCATCGTCGCCTCGCAGTTCATCGCGAAGGCAGTTCCGGACGGCTACACCGTCGGCCTGTTCCTGAGCGGGCATGCAGCCAATGTGGTGCTCAACAAGACGCCGCCCTACGACATCGACAAGGACTTCACGCCGATCTCGCTGCTGGCGACTTGGCCGAACCTCATCGTCGTGCACCCCTCGGTACCGGCAAACAATCTCGCCGAACTGATCGCGCTGGCGAAAGCCAAGCCCGGCTCCCTCTCCTACGGCACTCCCGGCATCGGCCTCTCGCATCATCTCGGCGGTGAGCAGTTGAAGGTGCGGGCCGGCATCGACATCCTACACGTGCCCTATCGCGGTGCAGCGCCCGCGCTCAACGACATCCTCGGCGGCCATATCCCGATCGCCATCACTGCCATCAACTCGGGCGCGCCGCAGGTGAAGGCCAGCAAATTGCGCGCGATCGCGGTCACCGGCGCGCAGCGCTCGGCGCTGTTGCCGGACGTACCGACGGTGGCGGAAAGCGGTTTCCCCGGCTTCGACGTGAGCGAATGGGCGGCGCTGGTCGGCCCCCCCAACCTGCCGGCGACAATCGTGCAGAAGTTGAACGAAGCATTCCGCACCGCCATGAACCGCCCCGACATCAACGAGCAGCTTCGCGTGCAGGCGGCTTACCAAGTCATCGGCTCGTCGCCGAAAGAGCTGCAGGACTTCTTCCATTCCGAGATCGCGCGCGTGCGTGATACGGTGGTGCGCGCAAGGATCCCGATCCAGGAGTGATCATGCTGGCGCGTGCCGAGCATCTGGCGGTCGACGACGTCACCATCGCGCGGGTCGAAGCGATTCCGCTGCGCATTCCGCTGAAGCTCAACTTCAAGATCGCCAGCGGCGCGGCGCGCTCTTTCGTCGAGGTGTTGATCGTCCGTCTGCATACCAAGTCAGGCATCACCGGCATCGGCGAGACGCAGGCGTGGCGGCGGCAAGGCAGCAACGAGACGCTGGCCGGCCTCATCGAGGCGATCAATACACATCTCGCGCCGCATGTGGTCGGCGCGTCTTGCTTCGACAATGCCAGGATCATGAGAGCGTTCGAAGAAGCGCTGTGGCATTCAACCTACCCGCAGGCGGCGGTTGCCGATGCGTTGCTCGATCTGCAAGGCAAGCTCCTGGGCGTGCCGGCCTTCCGGCTGCTCGGCGGCAAATGCCGCGACGCGGTGCCGGCCTGCTCGGTGCTGAGCATGAAGCCGACTATCGAGGAGACGGCCGATCACGCCACGGCGCAATTCGATACCGGCTTCCGCACCTTCGCGATCAAAGTCGGCGAGGACCTGACGAAAGACGCGGCGCTCGTCGGCATGCTGCGCAAGCGCCTGCCGGCCGCGAAGCTGCGGGTCGACGCCAATGCCGGCATGTCGTTCGACGACGCGCTGGTTTTGCTCAAGCGCATCGAACCCTACGAGGTCGAGACCGCCGAGCAACTCATCGGCCTGTGGGACATCGAGGGGATGGCGGAGCTCGGCCGGCGCAGCACCATTCCGATGCTGGCGGACGAGAGCGTGTCCGACCCGCATTCGCTGATCGCGCTGATCCGCGCACGGGCCGCGCGCGCCATCCAGACCAAGATCGCCAAGAACGGCGGCGTGTGGGCCTGCAAGACGTTGTGGACGCTCGCCGCCGCGGCCGACGTCAAGCTCTGCCCCGGCAATCACCCGAGCACGAGCATCGCCACCAGCGCGGCCGCGCATCTCGCCACCGCCTGGCCGGGCGAATTGCTCGACGGGCCGTTCACCGTCGGCATCAACGGCGTGCTAGCGGAGGACGTAGTGCGCGAGCCGCTCACGACCGGACACAGCGTCACGGTGAGCGAGGCGCCGGGCCTCGGCGTCGAACTGGACGACGAACGCATCCGGCATCTGCGCGTTTCCTGACCCGGCTCCCGAGCATGGACGCCCAGCGCGCCGACGGGTAAACCCTTGGCTGCAAAGAGCAGGACATGAGCGAAGCCGAACCCGCGCCAGTGCCGACCTTAAGTTCCCCCGACGAACGCCCGGCCGAGACGGTTACGGCCGGACCGCCGGAGACGGAAGCGGGCGGCATTCTCACCGTCGACCTCGCCGCGCTCGAGGCGAACTGGCGCGCGCTGACTCGCCGCGCCACGCCCTCGGAATGCGCCGCGGTGATCAAGGCGGACGGCTATGGCTGCGGCATCGAGCAGGTCGGCAAACGCCTGCTGCACGCCGGCTGCAAAACCTTCTTTGTCGCCGACCTGGCCGAAGCGAGGCGCGTGCGCGCGGTGTCGGACGAGCCGGCGATCTATGTGCTCAATGGCCTGCTGCCGAACACGGCGCCGGCTTTCGCCAGCCTGCACGCGCGGCCGGTGATCGGAAGCATGGTCGAGCTCGCCGAATGGGACGCGTTCTGCTCGGGACAGAAGTGGCAGGGCGGCGCCGCGCTGCATGTCGACACCGGCATGAACCGGCTCGGCATTTCCGCCAACGAAGCCGCCGCGCTGGCGCCGCGCATCCGCTCGGAGAACCACGGCATCACACTTTTGATGAGCCACCTGGTCTGCTCGGAAGAGCCGGAGCACCCGCTGAACGCGCGGCAGATCGCGCTGTTCCGCGAGGTGCGCCTCCTCTACCGCGGTATCCCCTCCTCGTTGTCGAATTCCTCCGGAATCTTCCTTGGCTCGTCGGCCCATTGCGACATGGTGCGCCCCGGCGTTGCGCTCTACGGCGTCAATCCGACTCCGGGTCGCGGCAATCCGATGCAGGCCGTGGTGAGCTTGCAAGCGCGCATCGTGCAAGTGCGCACCGTGCCGAAGGGCGAGACGGTCGGTTACGACGCCGCCTGGACGGCGCGGCACGCGACACGTATCGCGGTGGTCGCGGTCGGCTACGCCGACGGTTATCTCCGCGCGGCCAGTTCTTCGGACGAGGCGCCGGGCGCCGACGCCATCGTCGCCGGGACGCGCTGTCCGATTGCCGGGCGCGTCTCGATGGATCTGCTGGCCATCGACATCACCGGCGTGTCCGAAAGCGCGGTGAAGCGCGGCCAGCTCGCCACGCTGATCGGCGACGAGATCACGGTCGACGAATTGGCCACCAAGGCCGGTACCATCGGCTACGAAGTCCTCACCAGCCTCGGCCGCCGCTATCACCGCGTTTATCGTGGCTAGTCGCCGACGGTTGTTTCAAGTTTTACGGATTGATTTAGCCGGACGCTCAGCGCTCAGAGGGATAATCGGCTCTTCTCAGAATGAGCGGTGCCATGGGGTTGAAAATCGATGCCGTGAAGACACGGGCGCAGGCGATGTTAAATGTCGCGCAGCGTGAAAAAGACAAACGGGCCCAGGCCAAGAAGGACGCTGCCAGCGACGAGGACGCGGTGCACGAGGACGCGGTGCAGCCGATCAGAGGCCTCGGTGGACTGGTCGATCGGACCGCCTGAAGGAATTCGCGTGCGCGGCTTCAGCCGCGGCGCTGCCGCTTCTCGATCGTCTCGGTGGTGATCGCCGTCTTCACCCATTCTTCGGCGAGACGCAGCCACGCTGCCTTCTCCGCCTCGGTGGCCGCTTTCTCGGCCGCCTCCGCGCAGCGTTTGGCTTGACGCCGATACTGTTGCGCTCGTTCGGTTTCGTTCACGGCCCCCTCCCGAGCCGCGACCGTAAAGAAGCGCCGCAAATCCCATATGCCCGGCGAATGGTATTGACAGACCGTTGCGGGCATCGGAGCCATCGGCCCGATGTCGGCAACTGAAAAGATATAATGGTACGATTTGCAACCTTAACGTTATCGGATTACCCTTCGCAACTCAGGCTGGCTGATGTCCGTGATCGCCGGCCCATGCGAAGGGGGACCGTCCATGCACACCGGCCGTATCGCCGCCAGCACTGCTTTGCTTGCCGCCGTTTTCACGTTCGACCTCGCTTACGCCCAGTCGAAATCTGTGCCGCAGTTCTGCCAAGGGGGCACCGGTTGCGCCGGCTCGACCTGCCCCACCTCCATCACCTCGGCACAGGCAACGGTGCCGGTCGATGCCTGCCCGTTCGAAGGCGAGAACCAGGCGGCGGTCGACATCTTCGCCTGGAATGAATTCGTCGCCTTCAACTGGCCGGCGACATCTGCGTGCATGTCGGACACCAAGCGATCGATCCTCGGCATCAAGCTCGGCAATCAGGGGCCGGTGGTGTGGCAGACGCAGATGGCGTCCGAAGATGTCTTCGTCGCGCCGGGGCAGACCCCCGCGGCGTGGTGCAACGGCAAATCGCTGGCGGCGCTGCTCGCGAAGAAACCCGTCGAGCTCATGAGCGCGTCGAAATCGGTGCTGCCGCCGCAGAACCTCGACCACCTGATGGCGGCAATCTCGCAGCCAACCGATGTCGAAGCCGTCGGCGGCGTTGTCACCGATCAGGCCGGACGCTGGCTGCGCTATCAGCGGCTGATGAACCAGCCAGAGTACAACGAGATCGTCGGCAAGAAGTGGTATCAGCTGAGCGTGCTCAACTCGCTGCAGTCGATCACGCTGCCGACCGGCTCGATCGAATTCAAATCGGCGTGGAAGATTCTCAACCGCAACGAAATCTCCAAGGGCCGCTACTACACGACGCAGGCGATCGTCTACAACACGCCGGAAGGCGCCAGGAGCCCCGGCCCCAATCCGGTGACGCTCGGCCTCGTTGGCCTGCACATCATTCACAAGACGCCGACGCAAGGCGGCTTCTTCTGGTCGACCTTCGAGCAGGTCGACAACGACGCCGTGTTCTACAATCCGAACGGCAGCACGACGATCAACACGCAGACCGCCAAGAAGCCCTACACCGAGCTCAATCCGAACGGCACGCCGGTCAACGCTCCGGTACAGATCAAGCGGGTGAACAAGATCGCCGCCGATCCGGGCCTGAATGCGTATTACCAGAACCTGCTGACGGGCTCGGTGTTCGCCAACTACCGGCTGGTGAGCACGCAATGGCAGACCGGTGGCGCGCCGCAGGGCACACCGCCCAATGTCGCCAACATCGTGATCGAGACTTACGTGCAGAACGCCTCGTCGAAGCCGAAAGCGGCGAGCGATTTCCCGGCCGGCTATTTCCCGGCGCTGAAGGCGGGCGCACCCGCGTTCGGTCCGACCCCGTCGACCGGCTGCCTCGCCTGCCACATCAACGCGACGACGCAGAGCGGCAAGACGACGACCGACCACAGCTTCCTGTTCCTGGAGGCGAAGTAGGCGCCGTCGAGTGCAACTTATCTTGTCGGCCGACGTGACACAGGAGGAGCGTGGCACGCAGGATCAGGCGACATCGCCACGGTCACTACGTCAGGATATTTGTTCATCGCACCGCTCGCGGCATCGACACCTAGTCCTATCACACCGCCTAGCAAGACGTTTCCCGCAGCCATTGCTTCGGTACCCGATGGAATAATGCTGGACCCGGTCACGTAGCACTCTTTCGTGCATGAAATCGGAAGCGCCGCCGATCCCTTCGACAGGGAAACAGTGCCAGGTGTCGTCACCTGTTGAGGGCCGCTTTGCGTCGTTATTGTGCAAACCGAGCCCGGAACACCGGGCGTGTCCACCGCAATCACCTGCGAAGTGCCTTTGGTAATTGTCGCGCAGGCCACAAGGGTGAAGGCGCAAGCCATAAGTACAAGATAACGCAATACAAACTCCCCATTCCCGCAAATATCATCCAACAACCCCAGCGGGAGGGCAAGAAAAGAAACACTATCAGCTGGATAAGGACTTCTTCATTTTTGTTCTTGTATTGTTCTCATGGCCGTTTTAGCCTCCATGGGACCGATTCAAGGGCAAATTTCATGTCAAAACGCAGCCTGAGCTACGTCTGTCAGAACTGCGGTGCCGCCTCGCACCGCTGGCAGGGCAAGTGCGAGGCCTGCGGCGAGTGGAATTCGCTCGCCGAGGAAGGCGCCGAGCGGCCGGCTGGCCCCGGCCGCAAACCGGGCAAGGGACGCCTGTTCAAGCTCGAAGCGCTGGCCGGCGAGGCGCATGACGCCCCGCGACTGCCCTGCGGCGTCGCCGAGTTGGACCGCGTCACCGGCGGCGGTTTCGTGCGCGGCTCGGTGCTGCTGATGGCGGGCGATCCCGGCATCGGCAAATCGACGCTGCTGATCCAGGCGACCGCCGCCATGGCGCGCGCCGGACACCGCGCGGTCTATATCTCCGGCGAAGAGGCCGTGGCACAGGTGCGCCTGCGCGCGGAGCGGCTCGGCCTGCGCGACGCGCCAGTCGAGCTCGCGGCCGAGACCTCGGTCGAGGACATCATCGCCACGCTGTCGGAAGGCAAGACGCCGCGGCTCATCGTCATCGACTCGATCCAGACCATGTGGACCGACATGGTCGAGAGCGCGCCCGGCACGGTGACGCAGGTGCGCGGGTCGGCGCAGACGCTCATCCGCTTTGCCAAGCGTTCGGGCGCGGCGATCATCCTGGTCGGCCACGTCACCAAAGACGGGCAGATCGCAGGGCCGCGCGTGGTCGAGCACATGGTTGACGCGGTGCTCTCGTTCGAGGGCGAAGGCTCGCACCAATTCCGAATTCTGCGCGCGGTAAAGAACCGCTTTGGGCCGACCGACGAAATCGGCGTGTTCGAAATGACCGGTTCGGGGCTGCGCGAAGTCGCCAATCCGTCCGAGCTGTTTCTGTCGGAGCGCGACCTCGGCTCGCCTGGCACCGCGGTGTTCGCCGGCATGGAGGGCACGCGGCCGCTGCTGGTGGAAATCCAGGCGCTTGTCGCGCCGACTTCGCTCGGCACACCGCGCCGCGCCGTGGTCGGCTGGGACACCAGCCGGCTCGCGATGGTGCTGGCGGTGCTGGAAGCGCATTGCGGGGTCAAGCTCGGTGGGCATGACGTCTATCTCAATGTCGCCGGCGGCATGCGCATCAGCGAGCCGGCCGGCGATCTCGCCGCCGCCGCGGCGTTGGTCTCCTCGCTCTGCAACGCGCCGCTGCCGGCGGACGCGGTCTATTTCGGCGAAGTCTCGCTATCGGGCGCGATCCGCCCGGTGGCGCAGGCAGCCAGCCGCCTGAAAGAGGCAGCCAAGCTCGGCTTCACGCGCGCCGTGGTGCCGGAAGCCTCCAAGGCGGAAACCGGCGGCCTCAGCATCACCGACATCGGCAATCTGACCACGCTGGTCGCCGACATCGCGGCACGCGGGCGGCAGACCCGCAAGGCTTCGGCGGCTTAAAGCTCGCCCGAATCGGGCAAATAACGCGGGAAATCGCGTCCGCCCCGGGGTGACGCGGCAGATTCGCCCCGCTATACACGGGGCGCGATCCGATGCCGGGGGCGAGGCGGATACCGTCGCCGCCTGCGGGCGAAATGGCCGTTAATTCAATTGTTTGGTCCTTGATGACGACCCTGCCCGCACCTGCTAGACCGCGCGCGGAATCACCGTCATCTCGGCCGGCGAACCAGCCGGCCATTGGCCCATCTGCAGAGCACGGTTAGCACAACCCCGATGCCGATCACGCTGCTCGACATCATCCTGCTGGCGGTCATGCTGATCTCCGGACTGCTCGCCATGATCCGCGGCTTCATGCGCGAGATCCTGTCGATCGCGGCCTGGGGCATCGCCGCGCTGGTCACGCTCTACTCCTACGCCAAGGTGCTGCCGATCGCGCAGGGCTATTTCAGCAGCAACACGGTGGCGACCGCGGTTACCGTCGGCGGCATCTTCCTGGTCACGCTGCTGATCGTCTCGGTCATCACCGTGCGCATATCAGACATGATTCTCGACAGCCGAGTCGGCGCGCTCGACCGCACACTCGGCTTTCTGTTCGGGCTCGGCCGCGGCCTCATTCTCGTCGTTATCGCGTTTCTTTTCTTTGCCTGGCTGGTGCCCGATCGCAGCCAGCCGGAATGGGTGCGCGGCGCCAAGTCGAAAGTCGTGTTGCAAAGTACAGGGGATTGGCTGAAGGCGATGTTGCCGGACGACCCTGAAAGCACCATCTTGAAGCGGTTGAAGAAGCCGAAGCCGGACGACCAGGATTCGCCTGACGACCGGCCGAGCCAGCGCTCGGAACAATCTGTGCCCACGCTGCGGGCCAGCGCCGAAGGACGGGGAACCCGATAGCGATGCAGGAACCGCAACAACCCGCTCCGATGGCCGACACCGACTTCGATCCGGATGCCGACCGCCTGCGGGAAGAATGCGGCGTCTTCGGCATCTACGGCCACCCCGACGCAGCGGCCATCACCGCGCTCGGCCTGCACGCCCTGCAGCACCGCGGCCAGGAAGCTGCCGGCATCGTCTCCTTCGACGGCAAACGCTTCCACTCCGAACGGCGACTCGGACTGGTCGGTGACACCTTCTCCCGCCGCAATGTGATCGAAGGCCTGCCCGGTACGTCGGCTGTCGGCCACGTCCGCTACTCGACGACCGGCGAGACCGTGCTGCGCAACGTGCAGCCGCTGTTCGCCGAACTCAACGCCGGCGGTTTCGCGATCGGCCACAACGGCAATCTCACCAACGGCATCAAGCTGCGGCGCGATCTGGTCGCCGAAGGCGCCATGATGCAGTCGACCACCGACACCGAGGTGATCCTGCATCT
>Ga0134124_10001294_pt1 | contig 20074 bp, 14 predicted proteins | sample KB304_FD_96880 | JGI IMG/M metagenome (GOLD analysis project Ga0134124, IMG submission 96880) | Terrestrial soil microbial communities without Nitrogen fertilizer from Kellogg Biological Station, Michigan, USA - KB3-0-4 | ecosystem: Environmental > Terrestrial > Soil > Unclassified ... | reverse complement strand
GACGAGGAGCTTCCGAAGGCTCTTGAATGCCTTGGAGAGAGCTGTGACGGGGGTGAAAAATGAGCGGTATCGCAACACGTGACGCCTACGGCGAAGTCCTTGCCGAGCTGGGCGCTGAAAACGAAAACATAGTCGTGCTTGATGCCGACCTTTCCGGATCGACCAAGACATCCGGGTTTGCCAAGAAATTCCCGGAGCGCTTCTTCAATATGGGGATAGCCGAGGCAAACATGATCGGTACTGCGGCCGGCCTTGCTGCTGCTGGCAAGATACCGTTCGCTTCAACATTTGCCATCTTTGCCGTGGGAAGGGCATGGGAGCAGGTCCGCCAATCGGTCGCCTACCCAAAGGCGAATGTGAAGATAGTCGCTACTCATAGCGGCGTCACCGTGGGTGAGGATGGGGGATCGCACCAGTCCGTAGAGGATATGGCGATCATGAGAGCTGTGCCCAACATGACGGTTATCGTCCCGGCTGACGGAATAGAGACAAAGCTGGCTATCCGAGCGGCAGCAGCTTATAACGGTCCTGTGTATGTAAGACTCGGCCGCAACAAGGTGCCGGCCATATTTGATGAAAATTATCAATTCGCTATCGGGAAGGGCGTACAACTTCGTGCCGGTTCGGATCTCACATTCATCGGGACAGGTCTGATGACAGCTCAGGCTCTTGCCGCAGCCGAGAAACTCTCCGAAATGGGGATATCGGCACGGGTGATACATATGCCGACCATCAAGCCTGTTGACGAGGAGATAATCATCGCTGCTGCCCGCGAGACCGGCGCTATTGTCACAGCAGAGGAGCACTCCGTTATCGGAGGGCTTGGCGGGGCCGTTTCCGAAGTCCTGTGTGACCGTTTCCCGGCTCCGGTGAAGAAAGTAGGGATAAATGACCGGTTCGGTCTTTCGGGCAAGTCTGATGATCTGCTCAAATACTTCGGCCTTATGCCCGAAGATCTGGTCGCGGCTGCAAAAGAGGTCCTACAGAGGAAATAGATGCCCAGGCTCTTCGGATCATCTGACGGCTTTACCTATATCGCTGCCCTCTTCATGGTTGTGATAATGGGGATAATGCTGGGCGCGGTCGGTCAGAGCATGCGGGTCATCATGCAGCGCGAGAAGGAGAAGGAGCTGATCTTCCGCGGACTTCAGTACCGGGATGCCATAGAACGGTGGAGCAAGAAGGGAGTTCCGCTCAGGGATCTCAAGGATCTGGTAGAACCGACGGTGAGCAGCAATATCGATCGAAGCAAAGACAGATTGTTGCGCAAGCTGTATAAAGACCCGATGACCGCGGATGGGAAGTGGAAAACATTGCCGAATCCCCCGGATCCCATCCAGGGGATTTACGGTGTAGCCAGCGCCAGTAATGACGAGCCGTTCAAGCAGGGGAACTTCCCTGAGGTCATAAAGAACTTCGAAGGTAAGAAGAAGTACAGCGAATGGGAGTTCATTTTTAAAAAGACCCCACAGGGCAGACCGGGTACAGGCACACCAGGTACAGGCACAACGGGTACAGGCACACAGCCTGCAGCCCAGACGTCTTTTCCGCTATCGACTCCGGAAGGCGAGTGACTTCAGTTCGGCTGATTTCTAAGTTTGCTATATACAGAGTCTGGGGGGTAGTTGATTTTTAAATCTCTCACATCGAAGGTAATAGTCATATCCGTTGCACTTCTTGCCTTCGGCATCAGCGTTTTTGCGCTTCTGAACCTCAAGCGGGAGCGGGCCCAGCTTGTGACCTCGGCGAGAGAAGGCTCCGAGCTCCTGCTCCAGACCATCGAGCGAAGCATCTACAATTCGATGAGAATCGGCAATACCGAGGAGACCCAGTCGATACTTGAGATGGTCGCGCAGAACCAGAAGCTTCTTGCTGTCAGGATATTTCATCCTCACGGAGTAGTCCTTAAATCCTCACACCCGGGCGAAATCGGAAAGCCGGTCGATCTGGATGATTATCAACTTTATCTGAATAACCGCTATGAAGGGATCACCTATGCAGACCAGCATGGAGAGGTCCTGCGCATGATCAAGCCCATCTACAACACGCCACAGTGTCATACCTGCCATGGAAACAAGACCAAGGTGATCGGTGTTCTGGATGTCAACTACTCTCTCGCAGACACGAAGCGGAGGATGTTCGAAGTCACAAAGCTATTCGTCTTCTCCACCATTGCAACCATAGCATTTCTCTCTTTTTCCATCGCTTTCGTCATGTTCCGTCTTGTCAGGTCCCCGCTCAACGGGATTGTTGAAAAGATGGCAAGGGTAGAGGCGGGGGATCTTTCCGTACGAATCACGCATGCTCCGAAAGATGAGATCGGACGATTGACAAACAGTTTCAACTCCATGATAGAGCGATTGGAGAAAGCGAAAAAGGAGCTGGATATCTATCATTTCAACCAGATGGAGCGGGCGGACAGGCTGGCATCCATCGGAGAAATGGCAGCAGGGATTGCCCATGAGATAAAGAATCCGCTTACCGGAATCGCGTCGGCGATAACGATAATCAATGATGACTTTTTTCCATCCGATCCAAGAAAGGAGATCCTGGTCGAGGTGTTGGATCAGGTGAAACGGCTCGACAAGACCGTAAACGATCTCCTTTTCTTCGGAAGGCCCACAGAGCCAGATCCGGTCTGCACGGACCTTAATGCAGTGCTGAAAAAGACGCTTATGTTTGCCTCCCAGCACAGGGGCAGCAAGGGGGGACTGATAGAGAAAGTACTTGATCTCCAGGACGACCTCCCACCCGTATATGTCGATCCAAAGCAGATTCAGCAGGTCTTGCTCAATCTGATACTGAATGCTATCCAGGCGATGCAGAATGGAGGAGTTCTGACTCTGAGGACGGCACTTAACCAGGATGACGGGAAAAAGTGGGTTATTGCGAGTATATCCGATACCGGTCAGGGGATACCAGATCAGATCCTCGGCAAGATATTTACCCCGTTCTTTACCACGAAAGCACAAGGGACAGGGCTTGGGCTCGCTATCTGCCATAAGCTTGTCACGCAGCAGGGCGGGGCTATCAGAGTCGAAAGCGAAGACGGCAAGGGGACTGTTTTCACTATCGAGCTGCCTGCAACATCAACCGATGAGCACTGTTGATAATCGACTAATACTGTTAAAGGTAAGGGGTTTAAGATGAGGAAAATAAAAATTCTGGTAGTTGATGACGAGCACCTGATCCGCTGGTCGCTTGAGCAGAACCTTAAAAAGCAGGGGTATGAGGTGCTTACCGCCGGGAGCGGCGAAGATGCCTTGCGAATTGTCAGAGAGGACCAGCCTGATCTGGTTCTTCTGGATATCCAGCTTCCCGGAATAAGCGGGATTGAGGTTCTGGAGAAGCTCAAGGAGTTCGATGAAGATATCATCGTGATCATGGTGACGGCTCACGGCGGGCTTGAAACTGCAGTTACAGCAATGAGGATGGGAGCTTACGACTATCTCAACAAACCTTTCAATCTTGACGAGATGGCTATCGTCATCAGAAAGGCTCTTGAAACTTCAGATCTCCGCAGGGAGGTAGCAAGCCTCAGGGTTGAGCATAAAAAAATAGGCCTGCCCAATATCATTGGATCGAGTCTCTGTATGCAGAATATCCTCGCCATGATGGAAAAGGTTGCCAGGAGTGAGGCAGCAACGGTTTTGATTCAGGGGGAGTCGGGCACCGGCAAGGAGCTGGTCGCAAAGTGGATTCATTATAAATCCAGCCGTGCGGAAAAGCCTTTTATGGCGATAAACTGTGCTGCTGTCCCCGCAACTCTGCTCGAGAGTGAACTCTTCGGGCACGAGAAGGGGGCATTCACCGATGCGAAGGCAACAAAGAAAGGTCTGTTCGAGCTGGCTGATGGCGGCACTGTATTCCTGGATGAGATAGGGGACATGGAGATGGGGATGCAGGCAAAGCTCCTCAGGTTTCTCGAAGACCGGACTTTTCGCAGGATCGGCGGCGCAAAAGTCAACTCGGTCGATGTCCGTATCATCTCGGCAACCAACAAGGATCTGATCAAGGCAATAGAATCCAAAGACTTCCGGAATGACCTCTACTATCGATTGCAGGTGATACCTATTTTCCTGCCTCCCCTCAGAGAGAGACGGGAAGACATTCTTCCCCTGGCCAAGCACTTTATGGATACTTACAAGAGAGAGTTCGCCAAACAGGTGAGCGGGATCTCCTCCCAGGCTGAACGCCTGATCGTCGGCTATCATTGGCCGGGTAACATACGTGAACTGAAAAATGTTATTGAAAGGGCTATCATCCTCGGAAATGAGGAGACGCTTGCAGTAGACCACCTCCCGCCTGAGATTACGTCCCGCATTGCAACGGCAGCAGCCACAGCTCTTGTGACTTTCAAGCTGCCGCCTGAAGGTATCGATATTGAAGAGGTTGAAAAAGAGCTGATACGCCAGGCTCTGGAAAACAACGACTGGAACCAGTCAAAGGCGGCTAAAAAGCTGAATCTCGGGGTAGATGCGTTCAGATACCGGATGAAAAAGTTCGGATTTCTGAAGTAGATTGTCTGGTCGTAATAAAAAATCACCCGGAATTTGCAGCCATTCAAAATGGTTTACTAAGAGAATATCTGCACCGAAACGCTTCTCTCCATAAATAAAACAGCCAGTTGCAAAGTTTAATGAGTAACGTCTGAGCAGCTGTCAGGCGTATGCTGACGCTTCTTTGATCCAGGCGCTTTTTTGTGGGCATTGATGTTGCAGTATATTCAACCAAACCGTGAAATGTAAGAAGACGGTTGAAAAGTAAAATCTCGACATCTCCATTAAACGCGGAGGCTTTCATATGGTATCCAGCACTACAAGGAAAATATTCTCGCTCGCCATCTCGCTGTTGGTCGTGGTTATTTCGCTGACAGGAATAGCATTGGGAGCGACTGTGCCGACGGTCGCAAACACGGCTCCGAATCCGACACGGTACACTCCCGGATTTTCCGGTGCGCCTGGCAAGATGGCCCGGGATACGGCTGGAAACTTCTATGTTGCAGACTTCTGGGGCAAAGGGATCAGGAAGTTTGACAGGAATGGGGCTAATCCGACCTTCCTGGCTACCAGTAACCGTCCGACTGCGGTAGCAGTGCTTTCTGACAGCAGGCTGGTGGTCGCGATGCAGTCTCCGCAGGCAAAAATCGCATTCTATTCGCAGCAGACAGGGGTAGAGACCCCGTTTACTAACGTAGGTTACCAGGCTCCTGTCCGGCCTTCGGGGATAGCGGTCGATCAGCAGAAATACATTTACGTCGTTGATACGGGTGACAATTCGAATAATACAGCTGCCGGTTACGGCAGGGTGATAGTTTACGATCAGTCAGGGGCATGTGTTAAGGATTTCGGGGGAAGGATAAGGCCGGATGAAGACTGGACAGTGGTAACGGGAGTAAGGTTCAAGCAGCCACAGGGAATCGCATATGAAAAGGTAAGTAACAGAATCGCGGTTGTCGACACGCTGAGTGACAGAATACAGTTCTTTAAAACATACACCGATGACCCAACGTTTTCCGCGAATGATGCGACCAGAACATTTGGAGGAATTGCCCAGGACAAAGGTAATGGCGGGGTAACTGCGCCTGTTGTAGGCAGTGCGACAAAATTCTGGAATCCGGTTGATATCGCATTCGAGTATAATGCCAGCGGAACAGCTCTCTACAGGATGTATGTAGCTGAGCGAGGGCGCAACGAAATCGCCGTTGTCAATGCTGATACTGTTACGCCGCCATATACGACCTACGGTGTTTATCTCAGGTCGATAAATTCCTCGACTGCTGCATTGAAGTTGCCCTCAGCCGTTATCTTCGAGAAAACTGCTACCGGCGGAGTGCTTTATACGAATAATGCACCTTCCGCAGCAGCTGCAGATGTTCTGGCGCTCACGATAGATGGTGGCTCGATTCCGGTTCCTGCTACGCTTACCATATCGACAGTAGCTTCTACGACGCTTGGCACGTCTCTTAATCTCAGCGGGACTGTCTCGCCGCTCAACCAGGTAATCTGCACTGTCAATGGTGGCATTGATGTGCCGATGACGAACAACACCAGCTGGAGCAATCCTGTAACTCTTGTTGCAGGTGAAAACTACATACTCTGCAGAAGTTCCAATGGAACGGTAACGACGTATGCTGAAGCAAGAACCTATTCCACTCCTAGCTACACTGCGGCTCCTCCTCTTACGGTCGCTTCGCCTGCCGGAACAGTTTATACAAAAGATTCTACGGTGACGGTGAGCGGGTCTGCAGCACCAGGAGCGACTGTAAAGATTGATAACCCGGGCAAGCCAACTGTTTATCCACAGGTCGATGGAGCCGGGAACTGGAGCACATCTGTAGATCTTGTCGCGAATAGCAATAACCTTATCAGCGTGACCGCCTGGACGCCGGGGTCAAACACTGCTTCTCAAGCACGTACAGTTGTCGCAGACAACACGCCGCCGACCGGCACGATTTCGTTTCTTGCAGGCGGCGCAACCACTGTCACCGCGGTGCAGAACATTGATGGCATTATTACAGATGCAAATCTGAGCAGTACAGACCAGTACAATATTCAGGTGAATGGTGTAGCGGTTCCGTTATCTGCCAGGGTTGTGTCGGGGACCAGCACTTACTTCTCGGTTCCGGTTACGCTGGGTCGCGGGTCGAACACGGTAACTGTAACAGCAACTGACCTTGTCGGTAACTCATTAACTCCGATTACCAGGACTGTAACCCTTAATCCCGACCTCCCAGGATTTACTGTAGCTCTTCCGGCTGACAACTCGTATAGAAGTGCTGCCGGCACGATAGCCGCAAGTGGTACTGTCGACCTGTCATTCAGCTCGGTTATTGCGGGCGATAAAACAGTGACGCGAGATGTTTCAGGTAATTGGTCTGTTGCCAATATGACCGTTAATGCCGGGTTTGCTGAATATCAGTTCAAGACTTCAGGCGGTGTTACCCAGCAGGTTTCTGAGAAACGAACGATCAATGCTGCACCGGGTTACACACAGCTTGAGATCACCTCTCCTCCTGCCGATATCGCAACCAAAAACTCATCAGTAACTATTGCCGGCAACGTGGCTACGTGTTCTCCGAGGCCAACCATCTCAGTCGATGGTGGAACGGCTGTGAACGTGTCTACATGCAATGCCCCCAACTTCAGCCATAATGTGACCCTGTCGTCACAGGGCACCCATGTTTTCAAGGTCTCTGCGAACGCAGCTACTGCCGCAATCAGGAACATAATCTACGATACTACTCCTCCGGAGATGTCGATCCAGGCAGATGCACATGCCACTCCTTCAATTGTCACCGGTGTAATAGAGCCTTCGGCAAGGATATCTGCAATCGATGCTAAACTGAATGGCACTCCATTCCCGATTCCTGTGTCGGTCATTACCTACACGCCTGTCGCAGGTCAGGTAGTTTGGAGCGCAAATCTGAGCGTCTACAGCTACGATGAAGGCTCGCTCACATTTACAGCTATGGATCCCGCAACCAACACGGCTCAGTTGCTCTATGCCAAAGGTGTGCCTACAGGCGATTGCAATGATGACGGCACAGTCGACATGAATGATGCTCTTCTTGCCCTGCGCCACGTTGCCCATACATCTACTCTTACCGGAATACCTCGCTTCCAGTGCGATGTCGGCGGTCTTGTTGGCGGACATGCAGCACAGGATGGCGATATAGATATCACCGACGCTGTTCTGATTCTTGGCAAGAGTGCGGGTGTTCTCAGTTTTTAGATTTACTGTTAGTTACTGGTTTTCAGAACAATTTATTCACTTTCTTATAAGCTGTGTTAGGAGTGTACTATGAACAGGTCATTTATCGTAGCAGTGCTCACGGTGACGATGATTATCATGATGTCTGCTGCAGGGTATGCGGCGTTTGATGCACCCCATGCCTTTTTATGCGACAACTGTCACGGAAAGTTTTCTGGGGGTGCTGATCGTGTCGCATCTGCTACGAACAGTTGTCTCACCTGCCATTCATCGCAGGGAGAAGCAACCAGGATGCCTGTAAATCCCGATGCCATGTCGAACCCCTTCGGGACCGCTTCGAATCAGCCTGCTACCGGTTCCAAGAGTTCCCATAACTGGGCCGCGACTGCTCCTTACGCTCCGGCTGCCATGGTTCAGGAAAGTACATTGCCGACCGGCACTTATATTACTGGGACACCCGGCATGACCGGTACTGTTACCTGCATCAGGTGTCATGATGCTAAATCTGCCGCATACAAGCCTTTCCTTCGTGCCGCAAACACGAACGATGCTCTCTGTCTTAACTGCCACGCCCCACGGATAACACCGTCAGGTACTGCCGTAACTGGTTCTCATCCGATTGCGTACAGAGCATACTCAACAGTTTACAAGCTCAATACGACCGCATTCCGCAGGACTCCACTCAGTCCTAACCCTAACAATCCTACTGCAAAGCTCGGTAATTACCTCAGCAGCGGAAAAGTTGTATGTACAACTTGTCATGCTACTCACTACGCCGATTCCAGCAGCGCAACTCTTGATAACAGAAGTACTGCAAACGGTTTCGCTGTCGACGATCCTGCCAAAGGTCTGAAAGGGAGCCTGCAGAACTCCAAGGGACAACTGCTGAGAACTGACCCGATCGGTTCCTCAGCCAGTGCGATAAATATCTGCTCATCCTGTCATAAAGAGACAAAAAACCTGAATCATAATAAAAATGGTCAGAATGTGCAGTGCGATCATTGTCACGCGGCACACGTTGACTATACCGGCGACGGGAGTTCACCTAACCAGTATCTGGTGAGACGGGACTTCTCAAATATTTCCATCTCATCCGGCAAGCTGGCTGCCGGAAAAAAAGCGATCTACAATACGGCTACCTCGCTCCGCTTCATGCGTAATGACGGTAAAGGTATCTGCCAGGTCTGTCACACCCCGCCACCCGGGGTTACTATCCATACTCAGCTCGATACAAGAAAAGGCGACTGTCTTGGTTGTCACAAGCACTCCGATGGTTTCAGTTTTGCCGGTTGCGATTCCTGTCACGGCCAACCGCCGGTACAGGGCAAGGCTGCGCCCGGATACACCGCTCTTGATGAAGCCTTCACACCGCATGCAACTCACGCCGATAAAGCGTATTACAACTATGGATGCAAGAACTGCCATTATGACGGTACAAGAAAAGACAGCCACAACACGTCACCAGCTAGTTACCAGAGCGTATTCATCGATACTGCGGGCTCCGTTGGTGCCCTTGCCGGATTCCCTAATATCCAAGCCAACTACGATAAAGCAAACAAGACCTGCGCAAATGTCTACTGTCATAGCAACGGTAATCCGCGTAATGGCACAATGACATTTCAGCCAAACCCATTTTCATGGGCAAACGGAAAAGGAAAGATTCTCGGAACATCTACAGAGTGTAGTACCTGCCATGATAGTACAACTCTTAATACGAACGCTCACTACGTTCACGTAACGACGGCAAATATTAAATGCTATGTGTGCCATGATGCTACTGTGACCAGCGCCGGTGCTATTAAAGACAGAGACAAGCATGCCAACGGTTCCAAGGATGTTATATTTGTTAATCAGCCATTGAACTATGTAGGTGGTGTATTCACTGCTTCATTTGATCCGGCGCCGGGTTCTGCTACATGTACAAACTCCTGTCATACCAACGGTGCTGGTGCAAATCCGCCGACACTTCCAAAATGGACGGATGCAGTAACCGGCTCATGCGATAAATGTCATGCTGCAACCCCGACTACCACTTTGCATCCTTTGCACTTCTCTGGAACCATTGGTCCCAAGCTTGGCCCGTCTCCTGACTGCACAAGCTGCCACGATAATTCAAACGGAAAACATGCCAATGGTGTGATTAATCTCAAGTCAGGTAACTCCTGCGATCCTTGCCACCCAGCTATAAACGGTACACCGGTCTGGGCTGCCACTGCCATTGTTACCTGCGAATCATGTCATACAGGAACGGCATCACGCATCCTTTCCCACACGGTAACTTACACTGCTCCGCTCAAGGGCCTGAATGGTCATAGCCAGTACTCAAGCGCTACAGTATATAATGTCAAATGTACTTCCTGTCATAACGCAGCTGCTGACCACATTGGTGCCGCGCCCACCGAAAAACGGCTTATTGTTACCGGTAACGCCCTCTGTACCACCTGCCATATTAATGCAAAAATGGGGCTGATGACGACGGCCAGAGCCAATCTGCTGACTCACGGCGGTCTTAGTCCTTTAAATTCTTTTGCTAAATACACCGCTGCAAACAGGACTACTGCTGTAGCCACTCGTTCGCAAGATTGTGCCGGTTGCCACGACACGCACGGTACTACGAATCTGCACAGCATCAGGACTACCATCAATGGTCGGCCTATTGCCTTTAAATCGTTGACAAGCTTTTATGTGCCAACCAAAACAAACAATTTCTATAATGGTCTCTGTCAGGCCTGCCACACCAAGACCAAGTACTACAGAAACTATACATCACCGGCAGTTCATAACCCGAACAGGAATTGCTTGGATTGCCACCAGCACAAGGGCCATGGGTTTGCCTTTGCACCTGCCGGTGGCGGATGCGGCGGCTGTCACGGTTATCCACCGGTTGCTGGTGCTATCACTAGAGCTCCTGGTACTATAGGGACGCATGGAAATTACTCAAGTGCCAAGGCCGAGGATTATGTCGGCGGTGGCGGTGCGCATACAGTTGCCGGTCACATACTGAAAAATACAGTTGCAAAAGATGGCGAGGCAAATTATGCCACGATAAGCTGCAATAACTGCCACTACAATACCTTCGCAACTGGTACGCACGCGCAGGGGTCATCGCCGGTTCAGACTAATGTTAATGTAGTCGTCGATCCGAAGTTCAAGTTCAATAATACTTCGACTATCAGGTACAATGCAAATAAGTGCTCGAATGTAAGCTGTCACTTCAAGGCTTCACCCAACTGGGTAACAGGGCTCTAGTAATTAAAAATCCGGAGGCAGCAATGCCTCCGGTCTCAACATTGCACATGAACTGTTTCAGTTTTACTATAAGGAGTTTACCAATGAAAAATCATCACGAAGTGGGACACTTCAAGAACAGGTTGATGATCGTGCTGCTTTCACTAATTGCTATATTGGTGATGGCCGGACAGTCATTTGCAGCTACGACTTGTAGCTCCTGCCATGGAATGCCCCCCCTCGATAGCGCTGATGGTTCTAGGCTGCCTTCAACCGGCGCCTTCAAGGGGAGTCACCAAAAGCATATGGGTGCAACAGCTGCTCCTGGGGAATGTACCAAGTGCCACGGGAATGCAAACTACAACAGCACTCATGCTGCCACTAATTCGTACATGATTCAGATGAAATCAAATATCAACAGTTCTCCGGCTACCGGTACCTATAGTAGGACAGCTCCTTTTCCCCAGTCCTCCGTTCAGAACCCGACCTTGGGAAACTGCTCCAATGTAAACTGCCACTTTGAAAAAAATACCACAGACAGACAACCTGCTCCTGTCTGGGGGAATACGACCCCGGCAGTCGATTGTAACTTCTGTCACGCCTCGCAACCTGGAACCGCCAACCACTCGAAGCACTTAGCATCTGTGGCTTATGGTGCAACTATGACATGTACGTCGTGTCACCCAAATTACGGGGCAACAAACTTCAGTCATGCAACAAGCGCCGGAAAGCACAGGATTGTTGTAAATACGATTCTTAACTATGCCGGCGGCACATCGATAAGCTGGCTTCCCAGCCAGTCCACGGCATACGGATCATGCAGCAATGTCTATTGCCATAGTAATGGTAAAGGTGTTTACCCCACCAGTAACCCGATCTGGGGTGGCAATCCCTCAACCGGGTGTAATTTCTGTCACCCGAACCTTTCAGCAGGTCACTCAGCTCATATTGGTACTCTTCTTACCGAGATTTCCTTTTACAACTACACAAGCACTAAATCAGTCGGTACCGTATATAAATTCGGTTGCGCGAACTGCCATCCATTCACTGTTTCAAGTCATATAGACGGTTCTGTCGATGTTGACGTGACGCAAAATAGCGCTGGTGGTCATCTTAGGGCACTTAACGTAGGCGGCTCAATAAATGGGTCCAAGCAGTGCCTGAATGTTTACTGCCACTCCAACGGATACAAGCCGGGCGCTACTTATACGTATGCAACGACTCCTGCTTGGGGCACAGCGTTTACTGGCGACAAATGTGCCGCTTGTCACGGAAACTCGCCGAACTCGACGATTGTAGGTTCGTCCGCACACGCAGCGCACGCAGTCGGTATTCATTACGATGACATTTTCAACGGCGTCAGCAAGAAACTGATTATTAGTGGTGGGAATACCGTCAATGCAGCTCATGGACGTAACAATCGCTCGACAACAATCAGCTGCAATATCTGCCATTATGCAACGGTAACTTCCTCTGCTAATGACAAGAATACCCTCTGCTCCGGATGCCATGATGGAGCATCTCCTCCTGGCGGCTTCAAGAATCTTGTTTATCCTCTGACTGTCAATACTGCTAATCATGTAAACGGCAAGGTGGACGTTGCATTTATAGATCAAAAAATTACCACTAAGGCTCAGGTAGCATCTTCAGCCTTTGCCGGGTATACAGGTGCAAACGCCGGTGGATGGTCGCGCCATAGCAACGGCATGCCATTTAAAACTTACACAAGTAGCTATGACGTGACAAAAGCTAACCTGTCTGCAGTAGCCAGTTGGTCTCAGGTTTCCGGTTGCTCCAATGTTGCCTGCCACGCAAATATCCCCATTGCATGGAATGCTGTTGGCGTAACATGTACAAATTGCCATACAAGACTTAAGTAGACTGTCCGAGTAATTTTAGATGAACAAAAAAGAGCCGCGATGAGCGGCTCTTTTTTGTTCAAATAGTGATAATTAAGACTAATCCCAGAACCGCTGTTGAAGCTGATCAATCAGCGGTGTCAGAGAACGCTTATCAGTTGCCGTGATATAGAACGCACCCAGCGTCTTTGAAGTGTGTTTGGCCTTCATAAAGACTAACGGGTCGTCTTTCTTCATTTTGTCAAGCAGATCGGATTTGTTGAATAAAAGAATCCTCTCTTTATCTCCCAGGCCAAGCTCAGCGAGTATCGCTTCCACTTCACGTATCTGTTCAACTAATCTTGGACTCGTTGAATCGACTATGTGTAAAAGCAGATCGGCATCCTGGAGTTCTTCAAGGGTTGCCTTGAATGCCCCGAGAAGCGATTTGGGGAGTGAGCGGATAAAGCCGACCGTATCTGTAATGATAACCTCACGTTCCTGAGGGAATCTCAGTCGCCTGGTCGAAGTGTCAAGAGTTGCAAATAGGAGGTTCTCAGTAAAAACATCGCTCTGGGTAAGTGTGTTAAGAAGAGTTGACTTGCCGGCGTTGGTATAACCTACGATGGAAATGATCGGTAATCCTGATTTGATTCTTTTTTGTCTTCGTTGAAATCGGTTGTCTGAAAGAGCTGAAAGTTCACGTTCCAGCTTGGAAATCCTGTCGCGAATACGCCTTCTGTCTATTTCCAGCTTTGTCTCGCCCGGACCTCTCCCTCCGATACCTCCCATAAGCCTAGACATCTGGACACCATGGCCAATAAGGCGTGGGAGAAGATACTTGAGTTGCGCAAGTTCGACCTGAACCTTGCCATCAAGGCTGCTGGCGCGCCTGGCAAAAATATCAAGTATAAGCTGGCTTCTGTCAATTACCTTGAGTTCAGTAATCTCGGAAATGGATCTGGCCTGGGTCGGGGTCAGTTCCTGGTCAAAAACAAGAATTGTTGCGCCAAGTTGAAGAGATTTTATGATGATATCTCTGATCTTACCCTCACCCATAAGATATTTGGGGGAAAACTGTCTTGGACGCTGAATAAAAGATTCCAGAACATTGACCCCTGCTGTCCTGGCAAGCTCCTTGAGCTCTTCCATTGAATCCTCGGCTTCAGCAGCAGAGGATTTGGAAACTGAAACCAGGATTGCCCTCTCTTCCAATGTTGAGGTCTTTCCGACAGGGGCAACGGTTCGCTCGAGTTCCCGTTCAAGAGTAGAAACGAATTCCTGGAAATCAAGGTCGTCAGGATGAAATCTGTGAAGATGGGATATTGAGTAAGGAAGAGAAGCTGTTGCTGAAGGTGATAGAGAAGCGTACGCAAGGGCAATATTCGATTCAGGTGGACTGGAGGCATCCAGGATAGCCAACAGGTCAAGTCTGAGCAGGAGAAGGTCATTCAGGTCATCCTCGCTGACAGATTCACCTTTCAAGTGTGTGTGAACGAGGCGCAGGCCTCTTAACAGCTTTCTGCCAAGAGGGTAGTTCTTGATTTCCGGCAGCAGGATGCTCTTTTCATCTCCAACAACAATGTATTCGATTGTGCCGGTTCTCGTTATGAGGAGAGCAACCTGTCTGCCGATCTCTCTGGATTGAGTGATGAGTGAACGGGCAAGTTCAAGGGAAATTATCTCTGCTGGAGAGACTTTACGTCTGTACAGGCGCTCAAGCGAGGTCAGTTGAAGATGTTTAAGTCCGGTAAGGTTGCCGAAGAGCTGTTTTATGCGAATCTCCTGGTGAAGGCCGGCGCTAAATTACAGGCCTATTACATTGTAACCATTATCAACAAAATGTATCTCGCCGGTTACGCCCCGAGCAAGGTCGCTGGAAAGGTATAATGCGGCATTAGCAACATCAGCCTGGGTAATGTTGTTGCGAAGCGGAGCTTTGGCCTGAACTATCCCTGCAATCTGGTTGAAACCGCCAACCCCTGCCGCTGCCAAGGTCTTGATCGGCCCGGCAGAAATGGCATTTACACGGATTCCTTCCGGACCTACAGCCTCTGCAAGATACTTGACAGACATCTCGAGAGCTGCTTTTGCAATGCCCATAACATTATAGCTTGGAAAGACTTTTTGTCCTCCATAGTATGACATAGTCAGGACGGAAGGATTGCTTCCCTTCATGAGTGGTTTAGCTGCTCTCAGGCATGCAATAAGCGAGTATGCGCTGATGTCCAGTGCAGTAGTAAATCCTTCTCTTGAAGTGTCAAGGAAGGAGCCTTTAAGGTCATCCTTGTTTGCATATGCTATGGAATGAACAAGAATGTCAAAAGAGTCCCAGTGGGTTGCAAGTGATGCAAAAGCATTTGCGATCTCGATATCACTTCTGACATCACACGAAATTACTATTTTTGACCCAATGCTTTCGGCAAGGGGGAGGACTCTCTTTTCAAAGGTATCTCCTGCATAAGTGAGGGCAATTTCAGCACCTTCGCGTTTGAACGCCTGGGCGATAGCCCAAGCAATGCTTTTGTCATTGGCAATACCAAGAATAAGAGCCCGTTTGCCAGCAAGTAAACCCATCTATATACCTCCATAATGACACAGCGAGTACCGATTTCAGACCGAATAACAAGCTTTATAATATATTAGAAAAATAGGAAAAAATCAAGCATGGGAAGATTCCCTGTCGTCAGGGTCTGGTTTAGAACCGATGGCTATATGTCTTTCTATAGAAGAAAGACGGGATTCAACAGAATCGATCCTGTGGAGTATCTCTTCGACTCTTCCTTTGATCCCGAAAATTACAAATGGGAGAACAAACCAGATCAGGGTGAGAAAAAAACCTATCATCCACAACATGACCATTAATCCGCCAAAAAGTTCCATCAGCTGCCCCTTAGAGTAATGTCTATGCTATTTGGAAACTAAGCGCTTCAGAGTTAAATGTCAATACTGTATGGAATTCAGAAGAAATCCGGGCTAAAAAAGGTATCTAGCGCATCCAAAGCCGTGTATACTGGAAAAAAGTAATCTGGTGGAGAATTAATGTCATCTGCAGAAAACAGATTATTGGCCTTCATTACTTCAAATGAACCAAGATATAATTTTCTTAGATGCTTTTTCATTTCGGTACTAGGGCTGCTGGTATACAGCAACACCTTCAGCTCTCCCTTCAGTTTTGATGATAAAGCAAACCTGCAGAACAATCCGGTTTTCACAGAATTCGGTTTTTCAGGGCTGCAGCATGCTTTTTTCTCGAGACGTGCAATTGGGATAATAACGTTCCAGCTTAACCATTTTCTGACAGGCTGGAGCTTGCCCTGGCTGCATCTGACAAATATATTAATCCATATCTCGGCTGCGCTCATTGCCTATCAACTGGTCAAGTTGCTCATGAAAACGCCTTACGCCGTAAAGTATGCGGATGAAGGATTCCGGCAACTTCCCCTCCCGTTTTTCGTAGCGCTTTTCTTTGTCGCACATCCGGTTCAGACTCAGGCTGTGACATATATAGTGCAGAGATTTTCGTCACTTGCGACGCTCTTTTATCTTGCAGCAGTCGTTTCATATCTTAGGGCCAGGACGGTACAGCTGGAATCCGGCAGATTGCTGCCTATCCGGGCTCTTATCTGGGTAATTTCCACAGTTTTGGCGAGTTTTCTGGCGTTCTATTCAAAAGAGACGGCTTACACGCTTCCTGCTGCAATCGTAATGGTTGAACTCCTCTTCTTCCGCTGCAGTTTCAGGAAAATCATTTGCCTTGCAGTTGGAGCAGCAGTTGCTCTTTCTGCACTTTTTCTCAAATTTGCCTCGTCAGCCGGGTCAATCGATAATGCGGTTTCAGCCTTGGATGAAGCAACTCGACTGCAGACCATAGTCTCGCGAAGCGATTATCTTATCACCCAGTTCAGAGTTGTTATTACGTATATTCGGCTCATTTTCCTCCCGCTTGGTCAAAGAATTGATTACGACTATCCTCTTTTGAGAAGTTTCTTCGACTGGAGGGTCATCTGCTCATTCGTTGTGATTATTGTACTGCTCGGTGGAGCGGCATGGATGATCATAAAGTCCCGTAACTCTTATCCGCATCTGCGGTTCATTTCTTTCGGGATACTCTGGTTTTTCCTTGGTTTATCTATCGAGTCGAGCTTTATACCGATAATCGATCTGATCTTTGAACATCGGCTATATCTTCCGTCCTTTGGCGCAATTACAGCAACTTTAACTGCGGTTCTCATGCTCACCAAAAATAGAGAATTTAATGTGAAGAAACGTCTCTTAGAAGGATTGATGGTAATAGCTCTGCTGCTGGCTTCAGTTGCATGGAAAAGAAATTTAGTCTGGAAGAGTGAGGTCGCTCTATGGGAGGATGCAATAAGCAAAAGCCCCAACAGTGCTCGGGGATGGAACAACCTTGCAGGGGCTTATATATTACAAAAAGAAGCGCAGAAAGCGCTCAAGGCTGCGATCAGATCAATAGAGCTTGACCCTTCAAAGGCTGATGCCTGGAATAATCTGGGAATAGCGCTTGACCTTTTCGGAGTGTACAATGACAGATTTAACAGGACTTCGGAGATGTTTCAAGATCCGCGAGCTGTTGAGGATAAAGTTGTAAACAGATGGCTTGCTGATGTAAACAATAACCTGGGACTGGCTTATGAAATAAGCGGCAATTTTTCAAAGGCGTTAGAGAATTACCGTAACGCCACAGGCTATAATCCTGCTCTGGGGCTTGCTTACTATAACATCGGGATTTTAAGTGCAGCAATGGGCGATTTCCCGAACTGTGCGGCGCAGCAGCAGATACTATTGATGATTGATCCTTATCTTGCCGGGCGTCTCCAGGCAAGGGTCGGCAAAAGGTAATTCAGCTGATGTCAGATACCATAATTATCATCCCTGCATACAACGAAGAGGACGGCATAGGTCAGGTCATCAGAGATATCCGCAAAGTCAATCCGGATATCGAAGTACTTGTGATAAATGACGGCTCTGTTGACAGAACTGCCGAAGCTGCTGCTGCTGCAGGCGCAATTGTGCTGAATCATAACTTCAATATGGGATACGGAGTAACGATACAGACCGGCTACAAATTCGCCTATGAAAAGGGCTACAGGTACATAGTACAGATTGATGGAGATGGACAGCACGACCCTTCTTTCATCAGCCAGCTTCTTGAACCGGTACGTAACGGAGATGTGGATTTTGCAATAGGGTCAAGGTTTCTCTGGTTTGACAGTTACCGGCCGTCATTTTCCCGGAGGCTTGGGATTCTTTATTTCCGAAAACTGGTTACTGTTATTATCGGCAGAGAGATCACCGATCCCACTTCCGGCTACCAGGCATTTAACAGGGATGTCATGAAGTTTTTTTCTACCGATATATTCCCTTACGATTATCCGGACGCTGATATGCTTATCACTCTGAATCTTGCAGGTTTCAGGATCCGTGAAATTCCGGTGAGGATGTATGCAAATCCAACCGGCAAGACGATGCATAGTGGGGCAAAGCCGCTTTACTATATGATCAAGATGACTCTTTCTATTCTGGTTACACTTCTTCGTAATCGTCAGCTATACCGGAGGTAGCCGATGACTATAAAACAGCAGATTTTTTCAATTCTGATAAGTGTAATAGTATTCATTTTAACTATAGATCTGGTCCGCAAAAAAAGGCTCAAGGAAGAGTATTCTCTGCTTTGGCTGGCAACAAGTTCTGCCATGATAATCCTTATATTGCGGTATGACTGGCTTCTTGCTTTAACTAGGCTTATCGGGGCAGTTTTGCCGACAACTACTCTTTTTCTTGGCTCGATCTTGTTTCTGGTCTTGCTTTCGGTTCAGTTTTCTATAAAGATCTCAAAACTTTCTGATCAGGTAAAAGACCTTGTTCAGGAAAATGCCCTCCTGAGGTATGAATTCGAAAAGTCTGCAGGGGCTAAAACTGTTGTTCCTGCTCCCAGGATTCAACCGCCTGCTGACATGAATAATCAATGAGCATGCATCTATTTTAGGGAGTTAACAGTGGACTTGAGTGTTGTTGTTCCAATTTACAATGAGGAAGAGAGTGTAAATGCTCTCTATGAAAATATCACTGGGGCTCTTTCCGGAGCAGGTATCGATTACGAGTTGATACTGGTAGATGACGGCTCAAGTGACCGATCTTACATGCTTCTCAAGTCAATCGCCAATGATGATTCAAGGATAAAGGTGATCCGATTCAGACGAAATTTCGGTCAGACTGCTGCAATGGCGGCCGGATTCGATGCGGCATCCGGAAGAGTTGTTGTCCCGATGGACGGAGATCTTCAGAATGACCCAACAGACATTCTCCGTCTGCTTGCAAAGATAGACGAGGGGTATGATGTGGTTTCCGGATGGCGGAAGGACCGTAAGGATACTTTCATTAACCGCAAGCTTCCATCCATGATCGCAAATGGTCTGATCTCAAAATTCACAGGGGTTCATCTTCATGATTACGGCTGTACTCTGAAGGCTTACAAGAAAGAGGTTCTGGAAGGGATTAACCTTTACGGCGAGATGCACCGCTTTGTCCCTGCACTTGCTTCCCAGGTGGGTGCAAAGGTGACAGAGCTTCCGGTGAAGCATCATCCGAGGCTGTACGGAACCAGCAAATATGGTATATCCCGAACGGTCAGGGTTGTGCTTGACCTCATGACGGTAAAGTTCCTTCTTTCCTACTCCACAAAGCCGATCCAGCTTTTCGGGAAATGGGGCGTATATACCCTGTGCGCGGGTTTGATAAGCGGTGCTGCAACCGTTTACATGAAGCTGTTCGAGCATATGAGCATGAACCGCAATCCGTTGTGGATACTGACGATATTCCTTTTCTTTATGGGGATCCAGTTCATAGTGCTCGGGCTGCTGGGCGAATTGAATGCCCGGACGTATTACGAAGCTCAGGGTAAACCGATCTATGTTGTTCGCGAGAAATTGAATTTTGAGTGATAGGGGCTACAAAATCCTTATGATCGCGCCGACCCCATTTTTCGCTGACAGGGGTTGTCATGTAAGGATTTACGAAGAGGCGAGAGTTCTCAAGGCTCTGGGAAACAACGTAGAAATTGTAACATACCATATCGGCAGGGATATGCCAGGGACAGTTGTCCATCGCATTCCTTCCATCCCCTGGTATAAGAAGCTGGAAGCCGGCCCCTCCTGGCACAAACCTTATATTGATATCCTCCTTTTTTTCAAAGCGCTTAGTGTGGCAAAGCGGTTCAAGCCCGACCTGATACATGCACATCTTCATGAAGGCGCTTTTGTCGGGGTTCTGCT
>Ga0134124_10001291_pt1 | contig 20079 bp, 19 predicted proteins | sample KB304_FD_96880 | JGI IMG/M metagenome (GOLD analysis project Ga0134124, IMG submission 96880) | Terrestrial soil microbial communities without Nitrogen fertilizer from Kellogg Biological Station, Michigan, USA - KB3-0-4 | ecosystem: Environmental > Terrestrial > Soil > Unclassified ... | reverse complement strand
TGATCGCGAAATATGTAGAAGAAAACGGAATTGAAAGACCGGATGATTTTGTGATGAAGAGCATCGTGAATAAAAGTGGATTAAAAGTTTATATTATTCAGCAGACAGATAAAAAAATTCCATTAGAGACGATTGCGAAGAATAAGGATATGAAACTTGAGGAGATGTTGGAAGAAATGGAAACCATTGCTGCCAGCGGCACCAAGTTAAATTTAGATTATGCTATTGACCAGATGATCGATGAAGATGATCAGCAGGAAATATTAGAGTATTTTAAAGGTTGTGAGACATCTTCGTTGCTGGTTGCACAGGAAGAATTATCTGAATTTGATTTTACCCATGAGCAACTTAAGATCATGCGGATAAAATTCCTTTCTCAATATGGAATGTAATTCTATTTCAGATTGGGGAGATTTTAGATTTCGGATTTTTTGGCCAATCTTCTATATTTGCACCCCACTTTAAGATTTGAAGTTGCAATCAAAAATCTAAAATTGGAATGGTGCGGTAGCTCAGTCGGTAGAGCAAAGGACTGAAAATCCTTGTGTCGGCGGTTCGATCCCGCCCCACACCACAATGAAAAAAGAGGCTTCAATACAAAGCCTCTTTTGTTTGTTGGTTATTTGATTTAATGCGTTGGAGCCGGGGTGTGGATGCCTTCAGCAATTTCTTCGATCATTTTTTGATTAAAAGGGTCAAGATCTTCAGGACTGCGGCTTGTGACCAACCCATTGTCAACAACAACATCTCTGTCATGCCAGTGGGCGCCGGCATTTTCAATATCAGTTTTTATAGAAAAAAAAGAGGTCATATCTCTTCCTTCAAGCATACCCGTTTCGATTAATAATTGTGGGCCATGGCAAATAGCTGCAATAGGTTTTCCCATTTCAAGGAAATCTTTTGCAAATTCAACCGCTTCTTTGTTTCTTCTTAATCTGTCAGGATTAATGACTCCTCCTGGGATTATTAGAGCATCATAATCTTCGGACCGGGCTTCGGAGATATGTTTATCTACTTTTAATTCAATTGTCCAATGATCATGATTCCATCCTTTTACTTTTTCTTCCTGGGGTGAAACAATATAGACGATTGCGCCAGCTTCTTCTAATGCTTTCTTCGGACTTGTTAGTTCAATTTCTTCAAAACCGTTTTCGGTAAGAATTGCTACTGTTTTTCCATTCAGATCTGACATAAACATTTGTTTATAGCAAGAACATCAAAAACCAGACCTGTAAATGTGCAGAGTTATCGCCCCATATAAACCATTAGAATTTGAACGTCGCTGGGGTTTATTCCTGAAATTCGACTTGCTTGTCCAAGTGACCTTGGTTTTATTTTTATAAGCTTTTCTCTTGCTTCATTACCCAAAGCCTGAATTTTTTTGAAATCAAAATTTTCGGGAATTTCCAGGTTCTCTAATTGCGCCATTCTTTTGACTAGTTCTTTCTCCTTTTCAATATAAACGTCATATTTTATTTGGATGGAGGCTTGCTCGATAATTTCAGAAGAAAAAACAACCAGCGCTTCGTTTAACATTGGCAAAGCATTCATCAAATCATTAAGTTCAATATCTGGGCGAAGTAATATTTTTTCAGCTTTTTGTTTTTCAAAAATTAGAGCAGAATTTATTGAAGTCAAGTAAGAATTAATTTGCTCCGGCTGAATTGAAAATTCTTTTAGTATCTTTTTTATTTTTTCAACCTCAATTTTTTTTGTGATTACATTATCCATTCTTTCCTGAGAAGCCAAGCCTAAACGATAGCTTAACTCCGTTAATCTGAGATCCGCATTGTCTTGCCGTAACAATGTTCTGTATTCGGCCCTTGAGGTAAACATGCGATATGGTTCTTCTGTCCCTTTACTTATAAGGTCGTCAATTAGAACACCAATATATGCTTCGCTTCTTTTGAGGACGAGAGGCGTCAAACCTTTAATTTTTTGATGAGCATTTATCCCGGCCATCAATCCCTGGCAAGCAGCCTCTTCATAACCGGTTGTTCCATTAATTTGCCCTGCAAAAAAAAGATTCTCAATAGGTTTAGTTTCAAGCGAATATTTCAATTGTGTTGGTGGGAAATAGTCGTATTCGATCGCATAGCCAGGCCTGAAAATCCTGGCATTTTCAAACCCCGCAATACTACGAATTGCTTCGTATTGCGTTTCTTCCGGTAAAGAAGTCGAAAACCCATTTACATATACCTCTACGGTATTCCATCCTTCAGGTTCAACAAAAAGTTGATGGCGTTCCCTTTCTGCAAATCGATTTATTTTATCTTCTATACTAGGACAATACCTGGGGCCCCTTCCATCAATTCTTCCGGCGAACATAGGGCTTCGGTCGAAACCTTTTTTAAGAAGATCATGAACTTTTTTATTTGTATAAGTAATCCAACAGCTAAGTTGTTTTTGAGGTTTGTCCGTATTTGTAAACGAAAAACCAGGGATCTCGATATCGCCTGGCTGCTCTTCCATTTTTGAATAATCAAGACTTCTTCCATCTACCCTTGGAGGCGTCCCCGTTTTTAATCTACTACTTTGAAAACCAATAGATGTAAGTTGCTCTGTCAAGCCGGTTGCAGCTTTTTCAGACACTCTTCCGCCACCAAAATTCTTTTCGCCAATGTGAATAATGCCATTTAGAAACGTACCATTGGTTAAAACAACAGCGTCGGATCTTATTTCGTGGCCAAGTCCAGTTATAACTCCGCAAGCTCTTCCATCTTGAATTAATAAACCCTTAACCATATCTTGATAAAAATGAACATTTGGGGTTTTCTCAAGAAGCTCCCTCCATTTTTGTGAAAAAGCCATACGATCGTTTTGGGAACGTGGACTCCACATTGCCGGACCCTTTGATCTATTCAACATTCGAAACTGAATCATTGACAGATCTGAAACAATACCTGAATAACCCCCTAAAGCATCTATCTCACGAACAATTTGACCTTTTGCGATACCGCCCATTGCGGGATTGCAACTCATTTGTGCAATCGTCTGCATGTTCATAGTTACTAAGAGCACTTTTGAGCCGAGATTAGCCGCTGCTGCGGCAGCTTCACAGCCGGCATGACCAGCCCCAACAACTATAATATCATATTTATGAAACATAAAGTCGGCAAAGGTACAATCAATTTTTAAGGATGCTTGAGAGCTAAAAGTTTCACGTGAAACCTTCGTAAAGGTTTAAATAATGGTTTTCCCTTTGGCGCATTAATCCCAGATGTATTTGTCCTTTGTCTTCGTAACCACATAAATGCAAAGCTCCGTGAAAGATGACCCGGAGCAATTCTTCCTTGAACGTGCAATTATACAATTTAGAATTCTCCTTGACCCGCTCAATACTAATGTAAATTTCGGCCTGAATTGAATCAGTTGTGTTGGTAGGGAAGGTTAAAATATCGGTTTGATAATTATGGTTTAAATATTTCTTATTTAGCGCTAAGATGTATTTATCAGTAGAAAAGACATAGGTCAGGGATGCAAGCTTTTTACCTTCTGATTTAAAAATTGATTTAATAAATCGCTTCAATTTATTTCTATCCCTAAGTTGAAATTGAATTTTATTGAAAAAAAACAGGACAATTGTCTCGGCTTTTGCCATAATTTCAAAATTCGTAAATAAATCAAAACCAATAAAAATAGCTTTGCAAAGAGGTAAAACCAAATGAAACTTTCAGAACTAAAAGCCGGTCAAAAAGCTAAAATCCTTAAGTTCACAAACCAGGAAACGCTTCTTAAATTAATGGAAATGGGATGTGTGCCCGGGGAAAACTTGATAGTCGAGCAAATCGCACCATTTGGAGATCCGATCTCTATCAAAATATCTGGATATCATCTAAGCCTTCGAATCAATGAGGCAGAAGATATCGAAGTTAATATAATTGATTGATTATCAATTTATTATTAATGAATATAGGATTATTTTTTGGCTCTTTCAACCCAGTTCATATAGGGCATTTGATAATTGCAAATCATATTCTAAATAAAGAAATTATAGAAAGATTGTGGTTTGTTGTTTCACCACTAAATCCTCTAAAAGAAAAGAGCACATTACTTAGAGACTATGATCGTCTTTTCCTCGTAAAAATTGCCACAGAGGATGATGTCAGAATAAAAGTTACAGATCTTGAATTTCATCTGCCCCAACCATCTTACACTATTAATACCCTTACTTATCTGAACGAAAAATATCCCAACGAAACATTTTCAATTATAATGGGCAGCGATAGTTTTCAAAATCTGAATCACTGGAAAAACTATGAAACCCTGATCAAAAACTATGAAATCATAGTTTATCGAAGAACGGGTTTTGAAATTACTAACAGTTTGAATGCCCGGATCAAAATTGTCGATGCTCCTTTTTTGGATATTACAGCGACGGAAATAAGGGGATTAATCAAAGAAGGCAAATCTATTCGATATATGGTTCCCGATAAAGTGAGAGAAGAGATTGATCGCGGCAACTATTTTCGAAAATGATTTCTCAAATAAAATAGCCTATCGCCAAACAAAAAACGACAATAAGAGGCGCAGGGATCCTGGTATATTGAAGCAAAAAAAAGGTTCCGAAAATTATTCCGACGTTAATAAAGCTAATTGTTTTTGCATCCATAAGAGAAATGTCTTTCATGATGTATAAAGTTGCGGCTATCATTATTCCTACAACAACAGCGTTAATCCCTTCAATGGATCGATAAACTGCGGCATATTTTTTTAGATTGTTCCAAATTGGAAAAAAGAAAAGAACCAATAGTGCACTTGGAAGAAAGATCGCAATTGTTCCAATTAAACAACCGAGCAATTGCATTTCTGGACCCCTGTCTTTTAAAGCCATCCCCCCCGAAAAAGATGCGACGGAAAAAACAGGACCCGGCATTGCTCTAACAATTCCCCAACCCGTGTACATATCGTCATTATTAATTTGGATCACTTCGCGATTGGTTTGTTTTACAATTGGCGCCTCTGGTCTCACACAAAATTGTTCTACCATCATCGGCATTAAAATTTGCCCGCCTCCAAAAACTAAACTACCTAACCGGTAAGTATTTTCAAATAGAATGATTGGTTTTCGATTTGCCCAGTTTTCTTTTCTAGCAGTACTGCTTAATAATCCAGCAATCAAAAAGATCAATCCAAAAAACCAAAAATTCCACCATCGTATCTTCCTTGGCTTTTGTTCCACCTGTGGAATACGCTTACGGCTGAGATTGGTTGAAAGACCTCCCAAAACAATCAATAATGGAAATATCCACGGTTGCTTAAATAAAAGAAAAGTGGAAACCGCACCAATCAACATGATTATCCATGTCACTGTATTTTTTATTGAAGTGTTGAATGATTGCACCGTTGCATAAAGAAGAAATCCGGCAGCCATGGGGGGGATAAATTTGAAAATATCATTGTGTAAAGCTCTTTTATCGAAATAATGAAGTAAAAAAGAAAATGCGCCCATTAATATTGAAGCGGGTAAGATCCAAATTAAAAGGGTTAAAGAGGCAAGAACAACACCACCGCGTTTATAACCGATCAACGTTATTGTTTGTGTTGAGGAAGCTCCCGGTAATAACTGGCAAAACCCATTATACTCTAATAATTCTTCCTTTGTTACATAAGGCCGACGATGAACAAAAGTCTTCATCATCATTGCAACATGTGCCTGCGGACCACCAAAAGCAGTAAGACTGTGCAGGAAAACTGCTTTCAAAAAAGGAATATGGCGAAGCAGCATGGAATAAATATAAAACATTTCAGAATAGAATAGATTTGAATGAGATTATAAGAACCTTATTACATTCAATAAAAATTGACCGATGAAACATTTTCTCCTGGCCCTAGCAATTTTTTGTTTAACTGACATCTGTGTCGCTCAAAAAGCAGAAAAAAAATTAGAAGCAAAAATTTTGAATTTAATTAAGGGATTCAATGGCGATGTTGGCATTTATGTAAAGGGGTTAAAAAATAATAAAGTAGTTGCTATAAATGCAGACACGATTTTTCCAACTGCGAGCATAGTTAAGGTCCCCATTTTAGTCGGAATTATTGATAAAATGAACCGCGGAGAATTAAATTACGACTCTGCATTAGTTTATAAAGACTCACTCTTATACGCGGGCTCAGACATTTTAGGATCGTTCAAAAGCGATGAAAAAGTGCTGCTCAAGAAACTGATCATGCTCATGCTAACCACAAGCGACAACACAGCAAGTTTATGGTTGCAAAGCCTGGCAGACAAAGGAACAAGGATCAATGAAATTTTAGACAGCCTCGGGTTCAAAAACACAAGAGTAAACTCAAGAACACCGGGCCGGGAGAATAATAGAACTATTTATGGATGGGGTCAAACAACGCCTTCAGAAATGGGAAGATTATTTGAAATGATCTATCGCGATCAAATTTTTTCCGCGGCAGCCTGTGAAAGAATGAAGCGTTGTCTTGGAAGAAATTACTGGGATGAAAATGAAGCGATCTCACAAGTCCCCCCGCAAATAGAAGTTTTTAGTAAAAATGGCTGCGTGGATGCTTCGCGTAGTGAAGTGTTATTGGTGAATGCCCCACATCACCCTTATGTCTTTTGCATTTTTACAAAAAATAATAAGGACATAAGTTGGGCGCACAATAACGAAGCGTGGACATTGGCAAGGAAGATCTCTAAACTTTTATGGAATTATTTTGAGCCCAAAGAAAAATGGACGTCTCAGTTATCAATTGAATGATCATTTAAGCAACTGATAGGTGATCAGGCTCATGATATAGGCAATTCCAGACATGTAGACCAATTGGATCAACGGCCATTTCCAGCTTTTTGTTTCCCTGCGTACAATAGCAAGTGTGCTCATGCATTGCATGGCAAAAAGATAAAAGATCATCAGGGAAATACCAGTAGCAAGATCATACAGTGGCTTGCCATTAGGACGTTTTGCTGCTTTCATTTTGTCCTGTAGCTTCAAACTGTTTTGATCATTTTCTCCAACGCTGTAAAGAGTCGCCATCGTTCCAACAAAAACTTCTCTTGCTGCAAAAGATGTAACAAGGGCGATCCCGATCTTCCAATCATAACCCAAAGGAGTAATAGCCGGTTCAATAGTTTTTCCTAAAATCCCGGCATAAGAATTTTCAAGTCTCGCAGCATGTTCTTGTTTATCTAAGTCATTAATATTTGCTCCAGGTAAAGATTTTAGCTGTTCATATCGCTGTGTAACGGCTTTCATCCGGCCACCTGGACCAAAAGAACTCAATCCCCAAAGAATTAAGCTGATGATCATAATTATCTTCCCGGCGTCTGTCACAAAAACTTTTGCCTTGTTCACCATGGTTTGGGTGATGTTTTTCCATCTTGGTGAACGGTAGGTTGGCAATTCAAGAATAAAAAAACTTTTCTCTTTTATTTTAATAAAAAATTGCGCAACGTATGAAACCAATAATGCCATTGCAAGCCCCAATAGATACAGACCCATCATCACCAACGCCTTTAAACTTAAAAACCCTAAGAAATAAACGTTGGGAATTACCAGCGCAATTAAAACAGTATAAACAGGAAGCCTTGCCGAACAACTCATTAATGGTGTGATAAGAATTGTCAGCAATCGTTCCTTCCTATTCTCAATATTTCTTGCACTCATAATTGCCGGCACCGCACAGGCAAATCCACTGATCATTGGCATCACGCTTTTTCCATTTAATCCTACGCTTCTCATTAGCCGGTCAGTTAAAAAACTAATTCTTGCCATGTAACCGGTGTCTTCCAATAATGTGATCAAACCAAACAGGATCATGATCTGCGGAACAAAAACCAGGATGCCGCTCAGTCCAGCCAGCACACCATTTGTTAGCAGATCACTCCACCAGGTTTGTGGCAGCGATGAAGTGAGTGAGGAATTTAGCAGGGCAAAGCCGGAGTCGATCCAATCCATTGGATATTGCGCCAGCCAAAACACCATTTGGAAAAGGAGGAACAAAACAGCCAGCAAAATAAAATAGCCCCATCTGCGATGCAGAAATACATCATCAAGTCTTTCGGTAAGAAGGGTTTTTTGCAAGGGGTCTGGCTCTGAAACAGATGACTGCATTATATATTTTATACGGCTGTATCGCTGCAAAATTTCTTCTGCCTGTGTTTTTGTGTGATTGAAATTGTATTTGCTTTCAATACTCTCGATCTTATCCTGCGTCTCGCCCGCAAATGCAAACGACTCATGATTGATGAGATAGTGAACGGCCGTGTAATCGCTCAGCGACGGGAAAATCTTTTTTACATCTTCAATGGCCTCAGCAGCCAGCAACCTGGTTTCTATAAAATCTCTTATCGGTGCCTGGTATAGTTTTTCAGCTGTTAATTCGATCGCTTTTTTTAGCTGCGGAATGCCCTTTTGTTTTCTTGGATTAATGGCAACAATGGGCACACCCAATTCCCTTTCTAATTCAGGAATGTCAATTTTGATCCCCCTTCTTTTTGCATGGTCCATCATTGTCAGCCCAACTACCACTGGCCGCTTCAGGTCTATGATCTGTGTGCAAAAAAGTAAATTTCTTTTTAGATTGCTGGCGTCAACTACAACCAGGATCACATCTGCTTTGATATCACGATCCTGGTTTAGCAAAACCTTATAACTCACCCACTCATCCAGCCTTCTTGGATATAGACTATACGATCCGGGCAGGTCGATCACATTTGCTTCGAATTTTTCCGAAATAATGGTGGAACCGGTTTTTTTATCAACCGTAACCCCTGGAAAATTTCCAACTTTTTGATTCAGGCCCGTCAGGCAGTTGAACAAAGAGGTCTTTCCGCTATTGGGATTTCCAACTAAAGCGATATGTAATTTTTTTCTAATCACAGTGGCCGATCAGCAAAAATAAAATGAACTGCCAGATCAGGCTTACGAAATACGATTTTATAGTTGTTAAACAAGGGGCACCGCATAAACTATTCCTGATGAGCTAGGGCAGGATCAATAACTTTGTACTATTCCAACGATTCATTCATGAAGATCCAGAAGTTGTTTAGCTTGTTGCTACTGGTTGTGATCAACCTGGTCAGCTATTCGCAGAAAATAAAAAAAGCAGATCAACCCATTCTCACTAATCTGCAAGCACATATTCACTATCTCGCGGATGATAAATTAGAAGGAAGAAGAACCGGGACTCCCGGTGAATTTGCTGCGATGAATTATATCGCGGATCAATTCCGGCAGATCGGTCTGCAGCCAAAAGGTGTTGAAGGCTATTTCCAGTCTTTTGATGTGAATGAAGGCAAACAAATAAATACGACAACTCATTTTAGTATCAATAAAGCAGAATTAAAGATCGATGAGGATTACTTCCCATTTACTTTCAGCCCCAACATGAGCATCGAAGCATTTCCAGCTATTGCTCTGCAGGAACCAGATATGCCCTGGTTCATTGATCTGAAAGAAATTTTGACTGAGAGCAAAGACAGTACTCAATTTAGTTTGGATGACTGGATTTATAACCAGGCAACAGATCTAAAAAAGCGTGGTGCCTCTGCATTGATCTTTTACAATAGTTCGGACGTTGATGACCATCTGAAGTTCGATCCTAAAAATAAATCAGAGCTTGTTAAGATCCCGGTGATCTATGTGAAAAAAAATGCCGCGAAGAAATATTTTAGCGATGTTTCTGCTTCAGTTGAAATAAAAATAAAAACAGACATTGGCGAAAAGAAAAGAACCGGTCATAACGTGATCGGCTATTTAAACAATGACGCGGCGACAACCGTAATACTTGGTGCCCATTACGATCATTTGGGCTATGGAGAAGATGGGAATTCGATGTTAAGAACCGGGGAACATTTGATCCATAATGGAGCAGATGATAATGCAAGCGGCACTGCTGCAGTGATCGAGCTTGCAAGACTGATCAAAAATTCGGGGAAGAAGGAATTAAAAAACAACAATTATTTATTTATAACATTTTCGGGAGAGGAGCTGGGTTTGTTCGGATCAAAATATTTTGTAGAAAATCCCACAATTGATCTTGGCAATGTGAATTACATGATCAATATGGATATGGTAGGAAGATTGAATGACAGCACGCAGGTGCTGACAGTAGGAGGTTTTGGAACTTCACCAGAATGGGCTGAGGCTATAAAACTGAAAGAAAAAAAATCACCTTTTGTTATTAAGATCGATTCAAGCGGGACAGGTCCAAGCGATCACACTTCATTTTACAGGAAGAATATTCCTGTCTTGTTTTTCTTTACAGGATTGCATTCAGACTATCACAAGCCGACCGACGATTTTGATAAGATCAATTACATGGGGGAATTGAGTGTCGTGAAATATATTTATTCGTTGATCGAGAAAGAAGATGAGAACAAGAAAAAACTGTCATTCACAAAAACAAGAGAAACGCAAACTTCAACTTCCGCGAGATTCAACGGCGTGACGATGGGGATCATGCCAGATTATAGTTTTGCAGGAACAGGAGTAAGGGTGGACGGTGTGAGTGAAGGAAAGCCGGCACAAGCTGCAGGGCTGCTTGCCGGGGATATTATCCTGCAATTGGGTGATTACAATACCTCGTCTCTTGAAAATTATATGCAGGCCTTGAGTAAATTTAAAAAAGGGGATAGTGCAACGGTAAAAATTAAAAGGGGAAGCGAGACAATAGAAAAACAAGTTCAGTTTTAATTGCAGCCGAAATGAAGCTTGTCTTAGACAATAACGAACTCACACAGGATTTTTTTGAAGGCACAAAATTGCTGGGCATCATGGCGCCGATCAAAGACTACCAACTTTGCTGGCACGTGAACAGCTTGCTCGGCGTAGATTTCCGGATCAATCACGATATCGAAATTCAACTCACAAAAAAGAAAAGGAATTATTTTTTTGCTGTGTATGAATTTTCAGATCCAACCGGTTCGCTTTATCATTATCTCTATAATAACCGGTTTGACGGAGAATATCTATTGCCGGAATTTAAGCACCTTGATTTTTTGTGGTTGATGAAGGGCGATATTGTCAATGAAGAAAGGTTGCAGGAAACTATCAACAATCTTCGCAGCATAAGTAGCGTACAACTTGTAACAGAGCTTACGAATGAAAAAATTAAGAACAAAGAACATCTTGTTTTTTAAATAATTCAAATTTAATCATCATGTGGGAAGAAAAAGATAATTCGCTGTATCGGAAATTTGTCTTCAAAAATTTTAGCGAAGCATTTTCATTTATGACAAGAGTTGCCCTGGAAGCAGAGAAAATGGATCATCATCCCAAATGGACCAATGTCTGGAATACTGTTGAAGTTTGGTTAAATACGCACAGTGCCGGCGATATAGTAACGGACAAAGACAGGCAATTGTCTAAGAAGATCGATGCGCTGATGTAGTTGATTGCCTTTGCTGCAGGCTTTCCAGGTGATGTTGATTGTGATAGATTGTAAAAAACAACATTTCCCTCAACGTGAGTTTGCCAAGAAGGGGATGCGGTAAAATATATTTATCAAGGTCATTTTCTTTTTGTCTTCGAATTTTCTTTATAAGAGCTTGTTTTTGCTTCTCATAAATTTTCAGCAACGAGATTTTATTCTCAAACAGAATGACTGGAGGAATAAAACGTCCTGAAGCTTTCCCACCCTGCGCAAGTTTGTAATTATATTTTTCTACGAGCTGCTCATAAGACCTGGAAGGCCGATTGGTGAGGCCAAAAGATAATTTCAAAAAAAACTTCGGCAATCTATAAGCTAATTGCAAAGGTCTGATCGCCCGGATGAGATGATCCAGGTTTTGACCTGCACTCCATTTTTCATTTGGCGTTGCTTCGAATTCTTCTTTGTTTAATGGAGAAATGAAACGATTGAAAGCATCTATTTTTTCATTAAGCGCAATAATGATCTCTTCTTTATTCTGAACGGGCATAGCCTAAATTTTTACTTCGATAATTTTTTCTTTTGCTGCAACCATTTGGCCAATTGGGGCTGAAAATTTTTCCAGCTCCCGGCTTTTCAGCAATTCGGTCACCTCGTCAACCGAATCTTGTTTTACAGAAAACAACAGCCCGCCATTTGTTTGCGGATCGGGGAGGACCGTAAAAGCCTCCATCACATTCACTCCCTTTTCAAATTTTATTTTCTCACTGTAGCTGTTCCAGTTCCGGGAGGTGGCGTCAGGAAATATTCGTTGTGAAAGATATTCCTGCAGGCCGGCGATCATTGGAATTTTCGAGTAATAAAGCTCAGCGCTTAAGCCGCTTCCTTCCGCCATCTCGATCAAATGTCCCAACAACCCAAAACCTGTCACATCGGTCATTGCTCCAACGCCCTTTATTTTTCCCAGCTCTTCACCAAGTTTATTTAACGCCGACATTTGTCGTACCATTTCCTGCAAATGCTCCTCTTTTAACAGCCCTCTTTTTTGTGCAGTGGATAAAATACCGACGCCCAGGGGTTTTGTAAGGAATAAAAGATCCCCCTTTTCGGCGACATTATTTTTTTTCAGATTTTGAATGTCAACGATACCAGTTACGGCTAAACCAAAAATTGGCTCAGGAGAATCAATGCTGTGGCCACCAGCTAATGGAATACCTGCTTCTTTGCAAATCATCCTGCCGCCTTCGACAACTTTTTGGGCAAGCTCAGATGAAAGTTTTTCAACCGGCCAGCCTAAAATCGCAACAGCCATCAATGGCTTACCTCCCATTGCCTATACGTCACTGATAGAATTTGCGGCTGCGATCCTTCCGAAATCAAAAGGGTCATCAACAATCGGGGCAAAAAAATCTGTTGTGGATATCAACGCTGTCCCATTTCCCAGGTCATAAACGGCAGCATCATCCTTGCTGTGATTGCCAACTAATAATTTATCATTGTCCGGCAGAACAATATTGCTTTTTAAAATTTCATCGAGAACCTTTGGAGAAATTTTACAGCCGCAACCGGCGCCATGAGAATATTGTGTGAGTTTGATCGATTCCATCAACTATTGATCTTTTAAAGATTCAAAAATTTTATCCACGGCAGGTTTCCGGATGCTGAAATGATTAGCATAATTGATCTCATTTTTTTGGATAATCATTCCATAATATTTTCTTTTCTGCATCGTCTGGTAAAAACTTCTTGTTGACGACAAAACTTTATTAAGAAATTCAAGTGTGCCTGCAAAGAGTGTAACGTTTGCTTTTAAAGCTGTATTCGTTTTGGAAAACTTCTCCTCTATCTTATCTAATTCATAATAATTTGCCCATACAGAGGGGCTGATCGCAAAATGCTTGTCAAATAATTTATCGTCTTTAAATAAAATGTAAAGGCAAAATAAACCACCGAAGGAGTGACCAATAAAAACCCTGTCTTTTTTATTTGTTAGTTTCTTCTCTACCATCGGGATCAATTCTGTTTTCAAAAAAAGATAAAAACTATCTGCCTTTCCAAAATAATTTTCAGAGTTTTTGCTGATGTCAGAAGGAATAAAATCTCTTGCTCTTTTTGATTCCCAGTCTCCAACATGTGAAATCGCAATAATGACACATGAAGAGGGGATCGTGGCCGCCCAGGATTTATCTTTTCCAAGAATATAATCACCGATCCCAATGGAACCGTCGGTTATGTAAACATGATGGTATTTTTTCTTGAGATCAAATGCTGCAGGTCTACGGATTGTAATGACAAAATTGTCCTTTACGTGTTTAGAATAAACAGTATCGGTTTCGGTTGTCTGTGCGATTGTGAAAATTGGTGCAATAAGAAGAAAAATAATGACGGGCCATTTGTTCATGCCCTTAAATTACTTCTTTCTGCTCAACAGGATCGCTGCGTTCTTTTGCAGATCGGCGCTGAAGCGAACATTGAATGTCTGGTCACCATCACGAACCGTTAACAATCCTGTATTCGGAGGAATGCTGCCTAAATTATCAGCAAACAAAACGAGCTCCACAGAATCCATGTCGGGTGTGATATAAATTGTTTTTTTAAAAGCCGAAACTTTTAACAGTTGTTTTGAAATAATAGGATTGCCATTTAGAAAAACACTCACCGTGTCACCGTCAACTACGCCGTTGTCATAAAGAGAAAGTACAAGACTGTCGCTATGAAAATATAGACTCTGAATAGTTTCGCTTTTTCTTGTTGCAACAACAGGGGGCAAAGGTTTTACAACTAGATCATTTTTCTGTGCCGGTGTAATGTCATTGACTTTTTGAGTTTCCATTTTATTGTCGTCAGCCAGTGCCAGCTCTGTTTTTTGAACAACAGGGCTTTGGTTTGTGTTCTTTTGTTGGACATTAAGTGGCGCATTCATTATGGGTTTAGTGGCATCAGTGGAATTATTGATCAAAGCCGGCTCTGTTTTTTGAACAATCGGTTTTTGAATGGGAATATTTTGTTTTGCAACGACAGGATCACTGGCTACCGGTTTGTTGGTGGTGACAGGATTGTCGGCCACCGGAAGTTTGTTTTCTGGTTGCGTCGTTGTTCTTATTTCAGGTTTTGTTTTTATTGTTTGCACCACGGTTGAACTTTGCTCTTTCACCACATCAGTTTTCTTTTCTCCTGGTTTATTGACAGGGGGTGTTGTTTTCACAACCGGGTTTTCGATCTTCTTCTGTGGCTTCTTTACTGTTATGTCAGTTTTCACTTTCATTTCTTCAAGATGTGCGATAAGATCGGATTGACCCCTGTCATCTTGTTCTTTTACTTCTGCCGAACCTTTCAGAGAATAATAAATTTTGGTTTGGTTAGTGCTCCAGCTTCCTTTAGTGATATCAAATGTGCTGTCATTGATGAGCGGGAAGACGGTTGTTTGTTTCACATGTTTTGCTGCTTTTTCCGGAAAATTATTACCAACCATTTCATCATCGGTAATAATGAGCAGGCCATCTTTTTTCACCGCCTTTACTTTTTTGATACTGTAATAGAATGTGTCGTTCTCAATGAATGTGGTATAAGTAAACCCGGTGATCTTTCCACGGTATTCACTCAGCCCTATTTCAAAATTCTGTTTTTTATGTGTGCTGTCGTTGTGCAGCTCGCCATACCAAATGCCGCCCAATTGAGCAAGCATAAACAAGGGACAAAAAATGAGGAGGCTAAGCGCTGAGAGCTTTCTGCTGTTGGATTTGCCGGATAAATAGGTCTGGATTTTGAGGGTCAATTTTTTCATAGGAAATGATACTTAATAACGAATTTACGTCCTCCCTGTTGTGCAAGCTTTTGAAATACCATTTATCGTAATATTTCAAAAGAATTCGGAAACTTTCTATGTAATTATCTTCATCCAGGTATTTGATGGCATTCTTTGTTTCTAAGCCGCCTAATCTTTCTTTAATTCTCTCAATGCAATTCACCAGTGTTTCCTTGTCATATTGGCTATACTCTTCAACAACATGCTTTAATCTTTCTTCAAAAGGGATCTCGATAAAATAAACGGGGGACTGGCGCATTCGTTTCCACAAAACAGTCGGGATATTCAGATCACCGATCCGCTGGCTCTCATCTTCAAGCCATGTCGGTATCCTGATATCGGAATTCTGATTTCTTGCTTCGGATTTCTTTTTTGCAATTTCATTCAGCTTTTTTGCAAGCAGGTTCTCAAACATTTCCTGCCTTGGTTGTTTGGGCATTCCCAATTTCCCAAATGCAGATCCTTTATGGTTGGCAATACCCTCCAGGTCAACAACGAACTCTCCCTGTTTTTCCAATGCCTTTAGCATTTCAGTTTTGCCAGAACCAGTATAGCCGCCAAGAATTTTAAATTGAAAAGGCAGCTTGAAAGTATCCAGCACATGATTCCTGAATTTTTTATAACCACCAATAAGAGTGTAAACTTTAAAACCATAAAGGTCCATTAGCCAGGCCACGCCGGCACTGCGCATGCCACCACGCCAGCAGTAGAGGAGTAATGAGTCTTTAGTCGATAGTCGTGAGTCAACCACTATCGACTTTCGACTATTGACTATTGACTGAATCTCTTCCACCATCTTACTCATCTTCGGGCCGAAAAAATCAAGACCAAGTTTTATTGCCTGTTCACGGCTCTCTTGTTTATATGTTGTGCCAACAGTTTTTCTCTCTTCATCACTAAACAAAGGAAGATTCAATGCGCCGGGAATATGCGCATGATCATATTCCCCCGGACTTCGGACATCGATGACAGGGAATTGATTCGCCAGCTCTAAGAACTTTTCAATATTTATTTTTTCAATTGCCATTTTTAATTAAAAAAGCTGCCCACAAAGAGCAGCTTAAGTTATTTTTTTATTTGCAGATTCGCAAGTTATCCGTTCATACTTGCTAAAAATTCGTAATTGTCCTTTGTTCCCTTCATTCTCCTCAGCAATTCATTCATAGCTTCTTCAGTATTCATATCTGTGAGGTAAACGCGGAGCAGATTCATTCTTTGCAACACATCCCTGTCCAGCAACAGGTCATCACGGCGTGTGGATGATGCTGTAAGGTCAATAGCGGGATAAACCCGCCTGTTAGACAACCTTCTGTCCAGTTGCAATTCCATATTGCCGGTTCCCTTGAACTCCTCAAAGATCACCTCATCCATTTTGCTTCCTGTATCCACAAGAGCCGTTGCAATGATCGTGAGAGATCCACCGAATTCTATTTTCCTGGCTGCGCCAAAAAACTGTTTTGGTTTCTGCATCGCATTTGCTTCCACGCCACCAGACAAAACTTTTCCGGATGCAGGCGCAACGGTGTTGTGAGCCCTTGCCAGACGAGTGATAGAATCAAGAAGAATCACCACATCATGACCACACTCAACCAAACGCTTTGCTTTTTGCAATGCCATAGTTGAAACCTTCACGTGTTTTTCAGCAGGTTCATCAAATGTTGAGGCGATCACTTCTGCTTTAACGCTGCGTTCCATGTCTGTCACCTCTTCAGGTCTTTCGTCCACCAACACTACCATCAGGTAACAGTCGGGATGATTTTTTGCAATTGCATTGGCGACCGCTTTTAGCAACATCGTTTTACCCGTTTTTGGTTGAGCCACGATCAATCCACGCTGACCTTTTCCAATAGGCGTGAACAGATCCATGATGCGGGTTGAATAATTATCGGGACTATCGAAAAGATTTAATTTCTCGAAAGGAAAAAGAGGGGTCAAATAATCAAACGGCACACGATCACGAACTTCTTCCGGTCTTTTATTGTTGATCGTATCCACTTTCAATAAAGCAAAATATTTTTCACCTTCTTTGGGAGGTCTAACGGCACCGAAAACGGTATCCCCGGTTTTTAATCCAAAAAGTTTTATTTGAGAAGGAGAAACATAAACATCATCAGGTGATGAAAGATAATTGTAATCGGAAGAACGAAGGAAGCCATAGCCATCAGGCATCATTTCCAAAACTCCTTCACTCATGATCACGCCGTCAAATTCAATATTGAAAACCTGGTCGCGGCGCTGAGGGTAAATTCTTGTAGCGGCTTGGGCTAATGACTCAGCAGAATTTTCATTCTCCTGCGAAACAATTTCCTGGGTTTCTGTTGCTGGTTCAGTGGTTTCTTCATCGGGCTCGGTTAATTCTTCAGCAACATGGTCCACTATTTCTTCTTCTTTTTTGCGTCCTGGCTTTTTCAATACTGGAGGAGGAGGTGCCGGTCTTTCTTCTTTTTTATGGATCGGTTTTTTTGCAATGGGCTTTTTCTCAGGCTCCTCAACGATCGCTTCTTCAGTTGAATTGGCGGTTGTTGTTTTTATAATGCGCTTACGTTGTTTGGTCTTGTCCTGGTTGTTACCGCCTTTTGAACCGGCAATCGCCTGGCTGTCCAGGATCTTGTAAACCAAAGTCTGTTTGTCTAATTTTTTTGCGTTAGGGATTTTCAGTTGCTCTGCTATATCGAGCAACTCAGGAACGAGCATGTCGTTCAGTTGGAGAATGTCGTACATAAAAAAGTTTGTGTTTAATCACTAAGCCTCTCGGCACCAATCTTAAAAACTGAAAAATTTTGGGTTTAAAATGAAAGGGAATTTGAAAATAACTGTGAGCTAATTAAGAGGTAATGAACTTATCAGCCCTATTTGCATTGCAATAATACACCGAATTCATTGAAAACAGAAATTTTTGTCCTAAGGGGTTTTGCGGGGATTTTTTGTTTAACCAGCTCTGGAACCCTGATTAGGCTTATGTTGCGTCGCACTCTTCAACGCTTTGTTCGCTCATGAGGCATATCTTTGCCGCCTCTAAATATGTTCAATAAAAGAAATAAGATCAAAGAGGTTTTGGCCCTCGAGCCAGCCAATCAGCAGGTCATTGTAATGGGTTGGGTGCGCACATTCCGCAACAACCAGTTTGTTGCACTCAATGATGGTTCAACAAACACCAACATCCAGGTTGTGGTTGAATTGGGGAAATATGATGACGAGTTTTTGAAACGTATTACCATCTCGGCGGCTTTAAAAGTTACGGGGACACTGGTGCCGTCGCAGGGCAAAGGACAGAGATCTGAGATCAAAGCCACCGAAATTGAAATTTTAGGTGATAGTGATGCGGAAAAATATCCGCTTCAACCCAAAAAACACAGCCTGGAATTTTTGAGGGAGATCGCACACCTGCGTTTTCGGACCAATACTTATGGTTCTGTTTTCCGCATTCGTCATTCTCTTGCTTATGCCGTGCACAAATTCTTTAATGATAAGGGTTTTGTTTATCTGCATACGCCTATCATCACTGCAAGTGATGCAGAAGGGGCAGGCGAAATGTTTCGTGTAACCACTTTGCCTTTTGATGGTCCGCCACGCAATGAAGATGGATCGATCAATTTCAAAGAAGATTTTTTTGGGCGAAGCACCAACCTGACCGTAAGCGGTCAACTGGAAGGGGAACTTGCTGCGACAGCATTTTCTGAGATTTATACTTTCGGCCCAACCTTCCGTGCGGAGAATTCAAACACTCCAAGACATCTCGCAGAATTCTGGATGATAGAACCGGAAATGGCTTTCTATGATCTTGAAGACAACATGAATCTTGCTGAGGAATTCGTCAGATATATCATCCAGCATGCAATGGATAATAATCGCGAAGACCTGGAATTTCTTGCTCAAAGATTGGCTGATGAAGAAAAACAATTGCCACAGGACAAGCGCAGCGAACTGGGACTGATCGAAAAACTTCAATTCGTCCTCAGCAATCAATTTGAGCGCATCACCTATACAGAAGCGATCGATATTTTACTGGAATCTCCCGCCTACAAGAAAAAGAAATTTCAGTTTGATGTGAAATGGGGCATCGATATGCAAAGTGAGCATGAACGCTATCTTGTAGAAAAACATTTCAAAAAACCAGTGATCGTTACGGGCTATCCCAAAGAGATCAAAGCTTTTTACATGCGCCAAAATGATGACGGTAAAACAGTGGCGGCTATGGATATCCTTGCTCCGGGCATTGGAGAAATTGTTGGGGGCTCGCAACGTGAAGAAAGATTAGACAAGCTTGAAGCAAGAATGAGAGAAATGCATGTGCCTGTCGAACAACTCTGGTGGTATTTGGATACAAGAAGATTCGGCACCGTTCCCCATTCGGGTTTTGGTTTGGGCTTTGAAAGAATGGTGCTTTTTGTTACCGGCATGACCAACATCCGTGATGTGATCGCTTTCCCCCGCACACCAAAGAGTGCAGAATTTTAGTTGATAGATGACATACGATGACAACAATTATCATCTGTCAGTTATCATCTATCATCTATAACACTTTAAAGTTGAACCTGGTTATTGATCACCGCCACCATTTCATCATGAATAATTCCATTTGTTGCCAGCACATGCGGTTGATAAGGTGAAAATTTTTCTCCCTTGAAATCTGTTACTTTTCCACCCGCTTCTTCAACGATCAGGTATCCTGCTGCGCTGTCCCATGCTTCAAGCTTGTGTTCATAAAAGCCATCAAATCTTCCTGCCGCCACCCAACAAAGATCAATTGCTGCCGAGCCTAACCGCCGTACAGGAATTCCTTTGCGGATAAATCTTTCAAAAATTTGAAGCGGTCCGTTTGGCGCATCGAGGTAGGTGTAGGGAAAGCCCGTAACGAGACAGGCGTTGATCACTTTATTTTTTTTGCTGACGCTGATGGACGTTTCATTCAGCGTGGCGCCTCCTCCCTTTTCGGCAAAATAAAATTC
>Ga0134124_10001290_pt1 | contig 20083 bp, 19 predicted proteins | sample KB304_FD_96880 | JGI IMG/M metagenome (GOLD analysis project Ga0134124, IMG submission 96880) | Terrestrial soil microbial communities without Nitrogen fertilizer from Kellogg Biological Station, Michigan, USA - KB3-0-4 | ecosystem: Environmental > Terrestrial > Soil > Unclassified ... | reverse complement strand
GCGCCGCCGAAGGCGACCACGAAGCGGCTGCCGACGCCGGTGAGCGAGATGACGCCGATGTTCTGCGAGTAGGAGGTGAGCGCCATGCCGCCGAAGAGCGCCGACAGGGCCGAGCCTACGCCGTCGTTCGCCACGGCGCCGCGGATGCGCCAGCCCTCCTGCGGCACGCCGACGATGCGCGACACGGCGAGGGTGTGGCCGGTGGTCTCGACCGCGGTGGCGAAGAAACACACCACGACGGTAAGCACAGCGATGAGGCCCGGCCAGGCGATTCCACCATAGGGGAAGGGTTGTGGCAGGCTGACCCAGTCGGCGCGCGTCACGGTGCCGAGATCGATCAGGCCGAACGCCGCCGACACCAGGTAGCCGATCACCATGGTGAGGAAGAGCGACAGGGCGCGCACGACCCCCGTGGAGAAGCGCGTGATCACGATGATGAGCACGATCATGAGCGCCGCGAGCCCGAGCGTCAGCGGCTTGCCGAACGCCACCGTGTTGTAGCCGGTGGCCACATTGATGCCGATCTTCATTAGGCCGGTGCCGATCAGGAGGATGGTCGTGCCGGTGACGATCGGCGGGAAGAAGCGATGCAGCCTGCCGATGAGCGGGCTCCAGGCGAACTGGACCAGGCCGCCGATCATGAGCGCGGTCATCGCCGCGGCGAGGCTCACTTCCTTGGAAATGGCGACGATCGGGCCGATGAAAATGTAGAACACGCCCATCACGATCGGCAGCCGCGGGCCGATGAAGCCCAGGCCGAGCGCCGACACCATGGTCGCGATGCCGCAGCCGATCATGGTGCCCGAGACCATGAGGATGCGCGTCTCCTCCGGCAGGTTGAGCAGGCGGCCGACGATGAGCGGCCCGCCCACCATGGCGGTGAACATCACGAGCACGTGCTGGATGCCGAAGAGCGAGGTCTTGACCGGCCCCGGGTAGTCGTTCAGCTCGAAATCGAGCTTGGTGAAGCCGCGGTCGGCGCCATGACCGCCGTGCACCGCCGCGTCCGCCGTGTGTGCGTCCTGCGGCCTTCCAGCCGCCGCTCGTGCCGCCGCCGCTCCCTTGCTCACGCTCATCCTCCTTTGACGAATTGCCGCCAGCTTCCCAGGCTGGTGATTTCGCGCGCGCCCTTCGTGGCGTGGGCTTCGCACAGGAATCCCTTCACCTGCCGTCCGTTCTCCAGCGTCAGCGTGCCGATGCCGAGCGGTGCCGGGATGGCGTCGACGAAGCCGCCGAAGCTGCTCGCAGGCACTTCCCAGATCTCGACCTCGATCGCCGCGCCGCCCGCAGCTCCACCTTCCGCGTCGCGCACCAGGCCCGGCCGCGGCGGCTTGAAATCGGTCAGCGCGAACAGGCGGTAGCTCGCCGCCGTGCGCGACTTCGACACGAGGCGCGCGCCGCGCTCCGTGAGCTGGTGGTTGAGCGGCAGCCCCGACATGTGCGCGCCGCAGACGGCGATGCGGATCAGATTTTGACTCGGTGTTTCCTGAAAATCTTCTGAAGGCAAGGGCAGGCCGGTGGCACCCATCGTCTTCACCGCGGCGCGATGCGCGATGTCGCCGAGGCGGCAGAGCGCCTCGTCGTTGAACGCCGGCGCGACGAGGGTCACCCCGAACGGCAGCCCGTCGCCCAGGAAGCCCGCCGGCACCGCGATCGCCGCGAGGTCGAGCAGGTTCATGTAGTTGGTGTAGTAGCCGAGGTTCGAGTTCAGCTTCACCGGCTCGGCCTCGAGCTCGTCGACGCGATAGATCGTCCCGGCGGTGGGCGTCACGAGGATGTCGACCTCGTCCCATACCGGCGCCGTCCGGCGCTGCAGCTCCTTCAGCCGGTAGTACGCGGCAAAGGCATCGTTCGCCGAGAACTTCTTCGCGCCGCCGATGATCGCCGCGGTCACCGGATGCAGCGCCTTCGGATTGCGCTCGATGAACTCGCGGATCGCGACGTAGCGTTCGGCCACCCACGGCCCCTCGTACAGCAGACGGGCGGTTTCGAGGAAGGGTGCGAAGTCGACCGTTCGCCTCTCGCCCCCAAGATCCTCGAGCCGGCGCAGCATCTTCCGGAACAGCCCGGGCGTTTCCGGGTCGCCGAAAAATTGAAGCTGCTCTTCCTGCGGCACGCCGAACCGCAGGCCGGTGAACGAGCGCGGCAGCGCGCGCGCCGGAGGCGCGGCACGGCGAGAGAACGGGTCGGCCGCGTCGAAGCCCTGCGCCACGCGCAGCACCGCGGCGGTATCCGCGGCGGTGAGGCCGAAGATCGAGACGCAGTCGAGCGAGCGGCATGCCGGCACCACGCCGCGCGTGCTGAGCAGCCCGCGCGTGGGCTTGAGCCCCACGATGTTGTTGAACGCGGCAGGGACGCGGCCCGATCCCGCGGTGTCGGTGCCGAGGCTGAAGCTCACGAGCCCGGCCGCGACCGCGACCGCCGAGCCCGAGCTCGAGCCGCCGGGGATGTAGTCAGGATTGAAGCTGTTCGCCGGCACGCCGTAAGGCGAGCGCACCCCGACGAGGCCGGTGGCGAACTGGTCGAGATTCGCCTTGCCGATCGGGATCGCGCCCGCGGCGACGAGCCGCTCGACCACGGCGGCGCTCGCTTCCGGGCGGTAGGCGAACTCGCGGCACGCGGCGGTGGTGCGAAGCCCCTCGCAGTCGATGTTGTCCTTGATCGCGAAGGGAATGCCGTAGAGCGGCAGACCGGCGGCGCCGCGGCGCTCGAGCTCGGCGGCTTGACGCTCGAGGGCGGCGCGCGGCGCGAGCTCGATCCAGGTGGGATCCTTGCCGCGGCGCGCGATGCGCTCCAGGATGCCGGCGACGAGCTGCGAGGGCCGCAGCGTTCCGGCTGCGTAGCCGGCTTTCAGTGCAGCAATATTGAGCGAATCGGGAGAAGCGTCGGCGCCTTGCAGCACGCGCGAAGCATACTCTAGTATACAAGCCTGTGTACATCCAGCGCCTGCTGCCGAACCTGTACCGCGACTCGGTGTCGCTGATGCAGCTCTCGGCGGCGCTCGGCAAGCTGCCCGGCGTCGAGCAGGCCTCCGCGGTGATGGCGACGCCGGGCAACCTCGAGTTCCTGCGCCAGGCGGGCCTGGTCGACGGCGACATCGCGCCGCGGCCGAACGATCTCTTGGTGGCGGTGCGCGGCAAGTCGACCGCGCAGCTCGAGGCCGCGCTGCAGGCGGCGCTCGCCTCGCTGAACAACGAGTCCGTCAAGGATGTTCAAGGGACTGCAGCCGAGGCGCCCTTGCGCAGCCTGCAGATGGCGCTGGCGCGCTCGCCGGCGGCGAACCTCGCGCTGATCTCGGTCCCCGGCGACTACGCCGCCGCCGAGGCGATGAAGGCGCTGCGCCTTGGGCTCCACGTCATGCTCTTCAGCGACAACGTCGCGCTGGCAGACGAAGTCGCGCTCAAGCGCTACGCCGCCGGGCAGGGCTTCCTCGTGATGGGGCCCGACTGCGGCACCGCCATCATCGACGGCGTGCCGCTCGGCTTCGCCAACGCGGTGCGCCGCGGCGCGGTCGGCGTGGTCGGCGCCTCGGGCACCGGCACCCAGCAGGTGACGAGCCTCGTGCACCGCCGCGGCGGCGGCATCTCGCACGCCATCGGCACCGGCGGCCACGATCTCGGCAAGGACGTCGGCGGCATCACCATGCTGCAGGGCTTGCGGCTGCTGGCGCGCGACGAGGACACCAAGGTGATCGTGCTCATCTCCAAGCCGCCCTCGCCCGCCATCGCGCGCGACGTCATCGCGGCGGCACGCAAGGCCGGCAAGCCGGTGGTGATCAACTTCATCGGCTCATCCGACGACCCTTCCGGAGGCAACCTGCACGTCTCGCGCACCCTGGACGAGGCTGCTTCGGCCGCGGTAGCGCTCGCCAAAGGTCGCAAGCCTGCGCGCGCCTCGACTTCTTCGTTGAAGCTTCCCAAACTGAAGTTCAAACGAGGACAGCGTTTCATCCGCGGCCTCTTCAGCGGCGGCACTTTCTGCTACGAGGCCTCCGCCCTCCTCGGCGACGTCTGGTCCAACGCGCCGGTCGATCCGAAGAGGGCGATCGAGGACCCGTGGAAGTCGCGCGAGCACACGCTCATCGACCTTGGCGACGACGTGTTCACCCGCGGGCGTCCGCATCCGATGATCGACCTGCGCCTGCGCAACGAGCGCATGCTCGAGGAGGCCGCCGATCCGCAGGTGGCGGTGATCCTGCTCGACGTGGTGCTCGGCTACGGCTCGCACCCCGATCCCGCGGCCGAGATCGTCCCCGTGTTGAAGAAGATCAAAAAGAAAATCGGTTCACCGGTGATCGTGGCTTCTGTCTGCGGCACCGACGAGGATCCGCAGGGGCTCGAGCGCCAGGAAGCGGCGCTGCGCGACGCCGGCGTCCTTCTCACCGAAAGCAATGCGGCCGCCGCGCGGCTCGCGGGCGCCATCGTGGCGAAGCTCAAATGAGCACGCTCTTCGGCAGGCCGCTCTCGGTGCTGAACGCGGGAATCGCCTCGTTCGCCGACGCCATCGTGCAGCGCGGCGGCGCCGCGACGCGGCTCGAGTGGGCGCCGCCCGCCGGAGGCGACCGCGCCGTCGGCATGGCGCTCGCGCGCCTGGTCAATCATCCGACCGTGGAGGCGGCGAATACCAAGGCCGCCGAACGCTATCTGGCGGCGCAGCCGCGGCTCGAGGGTATCGGCGTAGCGCGCGAGGTGCTGCCCCATATGGACGGCCGCATGATCCTGCACGCCGGGCCGCCGATCGCCTGGCAGCGGATGTGTGGGCCGATGCGCGGCGCGATCATCGGCGCGATCGTCTACGAGGGCTGGGCGGGCGACGTGGACGCGGCGCGCGAGCTGGCCGAGTCGGGCGAGATCGCGTTCGAGCCCTGCCACCACCACGCCGCGGTCGGCCCGATGGCCGGAATCATCAGCCCGTCGATGCCGGTCTGGATCGTGGCGAACGCGACCCACGGCAACCGCGCCTTCAGCAATTTGAACGAAGGCTTGGGCAAGGTGCTGCGCTTCGGCGCGAACAGCCGCGAGGTGCTGGCGCGCCTGGAGTGGATGCAGAAGACGCTCGGGCCAACCCTTGCCTCTGCCTTTGAAGTTCTCGGGGAGCTGGAACTGAAACCCCTGATGGCCCAGGCGCTGCACATGGGCGACGAGGTGCACAACCGGAACGTCGCCGCGTCCTCGCTCCTCATCCGGCGCCTGGTGCCGGCGCTGCTCAAGTCCTCGGCGAGCGCCGCCGATGCGGCGTCGGTGATCGAGTTCATCGCCGGCAACGACCACTTCTTCCTCAACATCTCGATGGCGGCGTGCAAGAGCATGCTCGACGCGGCGCACGGCGTGGCCCGAAGCAGCATGGTCACCGCCATGGCGCGCAACGGCGTCGACTTCGGCATCCGGGTGAGCGGCCTGGGTGAGCGCTGGTTCACCGCGCCGGCGCCGGTGGTCAACGGCCTCTACTTCCCGGCGTACACCACGAAGGACGCGGCGCCGGATCTCGGCGACAGCGCGATTACCGAGACCGCCGGTCTGGGAGGCTTCGCCATGGCGGCGGCGCCGGCGATCGTCAAGTTCGTCGGCGGCACGCCGCAGGACGCGCTTGCCAACACCCTCGCAATGACGCACATCACGCTCAGGCGAAACGGCGCCTTCACGCTGCCGGCGCTCGATTTCGCCGGCACGCCCGCGTGCATCGACGCGCGGCGCGTGGTCGACACGGGAATGCTTCCGGTGATCAACACCGGCATCGCGCACAAGGAACCCGGCGTCGGCCAGATCGGCGCCGGCGTCACGCGCGCGCCGCTCGCGTGCTTCACGCAGGCAGTGGCCGCTCTGGCCGAAGAGGTGCCGGCATGAAAGAGAAGCCTGGACTCGCCGTCGTGGCGATCGGCGGCAATGCGCTGATCCGGGATCGCAAGCACGAGTCGATCGTCGACCAGTACGAGATGGTCTGCGCGCTCGCCGAGGACATCGCCGGCATGATCGAGGCCGGCTGGAAGGTGGTGGTCACGCACGGCAACGGGCCGCAGGTCGGCTTCATCCTGCGCCGCTCGGAGCTCTCCATCGCCGAGGTGCCGCCGGTGCCGATGGACTATGCCGGCGCCGACATCCAGGGCGCGGTCGGCTACATGTTCCTCAAGGCGCTGCGCAACGTGTTCAGGCGCCGCCGCATCAAGCGCGAGCCGGCGTGCGTCGTGACGCAGACGCTGGTCGACCGCAACGACCCGGCGTTCGCCAATCCCATCAAGCCGATCGGCTCGCACATGGAGGAGGCCCGCGCAAGGGAGCTCGCGAAGAAGTTCAACTGGACCGTGCGCGAGGATGCGGGCCGCGGCTGGCGGCGCGTCGTGGCCTCACCCAAGCCTCGGGCGATCCTCGAGACCCAGGTCATCAAGAGTCTCGCTGCCGCCGGCTACGTCGTGGTCGCCTGCGGCGGCGGCGGCATCCCGGTGATAGAGGCGGAGAACGGCGAGCTGCGCGGCGTCGAGGCGGTGATCGACAAGGACCTCGCCTCGAGCCTGCTCGCGCGCAGCATGGAGGCCGACATCCTCGTGCTGCCGACCGGCGTCGAGAAGGTGGCGCTCGACTTCAACAAGCCGACCCAGCGCTGGCTCGACCGCATGACCCTCGCCGAGGCGCGCAAGCACCAGGCCGACAACCAGTTCGATCCCGGCAGCATGGGGCCGAAGATCGCGGCGCTCGTCGACTTCGTCGGCGGCGGCGGGCGCATGGGACTCATCACCGATCCGCCCAACCTCTCGCGCGCGCTGCGCGGTGAGACGGGGACTCGCCTGATCGCGAAGTGAGACAATCGGCCTGTTCATGAAGAAGGTCGCGGTCCTCGACGATTACCACCGCGTTTTCGATGCTGATCCTTCCATCGCGCGCCTGCGCCGCCGGATTTCGGTCGACGTCTTCACAGAAAAAATCACTTCCCTGGAGAAGCTTAAGGACTATCCCGTGCTGATCGCGCTGCGCGAGCGCACGCGCTTCGACGCGGCGTTCTTCGCGCGGCTGCCGTCGCTCGAGCTCATCGCGCAGACCGGTAACCATGCCTACCACGTCGACGTCGCGGCCGCGACGCGCGCGGGCGTCCTGGTCGGCATGGCCTCGTCGGACCTCGAGGCCATGGGCGCGGTCGCGCGCTCGACGATTGAGCTCGCCTTCGGCCTTATGCTCGCCGTGATGCGGCGCATCCCGCAGACCGACCAGGCGATGCGACGCGGCGGATGGCCCTCGTTCGCCGGCCGCACGCTCGCCGGCAAGAAGCTCGGCATCGTCGGACTCGGTCGGATCGGCCGCGAGGTCGCCGCGCTCGCGCGCGCGTTCGGCATGGAGATCCTGGCATGGGGTCCGACGCTTACGGCGCAGCGCGCCGCCAAGTCCGAAGCGAAATTCATGGAGCTCGATGCCCTGCTCCAGGCCGCGGACGTCGTCACGGTGCACCTGAGGCTCTCCGACGAGAGCCGCGGCTTGCTCGACGAGCGCAGGCTCCGCCTCATGCGTCCGCACGCCGTTCTCATCAACACCGCGCGCGGCGCGATCGTCGACGAAAAGGCGCTGGCGCGGCTCCTGGAGGAAGGCGCGATCGCCGGCGCGGGACTTGATGTGTATGTTGAGGAGCCCCTTGGACGCGATTCACCGCTGCGGCGCCTCGACAACGTCGTCCTCACCTCGCACCTCGGCTGGCCGGCGGATTCCACCTACCGCACCATGGCCGAGGGCATGGTCGCGATCGTCGAGGCCTATCTCGACGGCAGCTACGAGCGGGCGATCAATCCCGAGGCGCTGAAGAACCGAAAATAATTCGGGGTCAGAGCCCGAATTCGCTACTGCCGGATACCCAGCATTCCCACGAGCCGGTTGTAAAGCTCGAACTGCTCGCCCACGAAGCGCTCGGTCTCGGCGGGGGAGCGGATCGCGGCGATGCCGCCGAGCCGCGCGTTGCCCTGCTGCCAGCCGGGATCGCGTGCGAGTTGCTGGAGGACCACGGTCCAGCGCTCGACGATCTCGCGCGGCAGGCCGGGCGGACCCATGAGGGCGGTCCAGCCGACGATCGCGTTCATGCCGGGAAAGCCGGCCTCGGCGGCGCTCGGCACGTCGGGGATTTCGGGGAGCCGCGCTGGCGTGACGAAAAGCGCGCGCAGGGCGCCTGCCCTGACCTGCGGGATCACCGTGGGTGCGTTGTTGCACGCGAAGTTCACCTGGGCGGCGAGCACCGCGGTGGTGACTTCGCCGCCGCCCTTGAAATGGATTCCGACGGCGTGGTCTTTGGTGAGGCCGGCGAGCGTCATGAAATACTGCGACGCCATGTTCTGGCTGGTGCCGACTCCGGCAGTAGCGAAGTTGAGCTTTCCGGGGTTCGCGCGAATCGCGTTCACCAGCTCGGCCGCGCTTCGGATCGGCGCGTCGCCCCGCACGAAGCAGATGTAGGGATTGAGCTCGATGAGCGAGAGCATCGTGAACTCGTTCCACTTGTACTGCAGCTTCGAATCGAGCGCGGGAAGGATGGCGTGCGTGGCGATGCGCGCGACGAGCAGCGTGTAGCCGTCGGGCGCCGCATGCTTCACCCACATGGTGCCGATCGCGCCCGACGCGCCGGCGCGGTTGACCGGGACGATCGGCTGGTTGTTGAGGTACTTCTGCGCGTGAACCGCGACGTTGCGCCCCGAAAGATCCGAGTCGCCGCCGGCGGCGAACGGAATGATCAGGGTGATGGGCTTCGACGGATAGCCCTGCGCCGCGGCCGTGGCGCTGGCAAGGGCGAGCAGGACTGAGGCGAGCGTTTTCAAGCTATTCTCCTCGCATGGATTATGACCCGGTCGCCGGACCCGGTGTGTGGTACGGCCGCGAGCTCGCACGCCGCGACGACTGGATCCGGCCTTTCGCTCCGCGCGAGCTCGACGAGATCGATGCCGCGGTTCGGATATTTGCGAGCACGGGGAAGAGTCTTGAGACCCTGAGTCCGGCGAGCTTCCCCTTGCCCAACCTTGGTCCGTTCCTGCGGGAAGTCCTGAATGAATTGCTGGAGGGACGCGGCTTTGTTCTGCTGCGCGGGCTGCCGGTCGAGCGGATGACGCGCGAGGAGCAGGCGATCGCGTATCTCGGCCTCGGCGCCTGGCTCGGCCGGTTCCGCTCGCAGAACGCCAAGGGTCATCTTCTCGGCCACGTGAAGGATCTCGGGCTCGACATCCGCGATCCGAACGTGCGCTACTACCAGACCAGCCGCAAGCTCGAGTACCACACCGACTCGGTCGATGTCGTAGGCCTCCTGTGCCTGAAGGCGGCGAAGGCGGGCGGCGAGAGCTATCTCGCGAGCTCCATGAGCGTTTACAACGAAATCCTAAGAAAGAAACCCGGTTTGTTGCCCGCCTTGTTCGAGCCCTTTCCGACCGACCGGCGCGGCGAGGTGCCCGAGGGCATGAAGCCCTGGTTCGACATCCCGGTCTTTCACCGCCACGCCGGAAAGCTCTCGTGCATATACGTGCGCCAGTACATCGAATCAGCGCAGGCGCATTTCCCCGAGGCGCGGCGGCTGAGCGCCGAGCAGCGAGCGGCAATGGACCTCGTCGACGAGATCTGCAACGACCCTTCCGTCCATCTCTCGATGGACTTCCGCCCGGGCGACGTCCAGCTTCTGCACAACCACCAGATCCTGCATTCGCGCGGCGACTTCGAGAACTGGCCTGAGCCCGAACGCCATCGCCACCTGCTGCGCCTGTGGCTCGCGCCGCCGCAGGCACGGCCGCTGCCAGAGGTGTTCGACCCTCGCTACGGCGGCGTGCTTCCGGGCGAGCGCGGCGGCATCGTGGTGAAGGGAACGCGCCTCACGGTTCCACTCGAGGCGGAATAATTAGTATTTGGGTGCAGCCAGCCTCTCGATCATCACGTTGACGCAGGCGGGCTTGCCGGCTGCGGTGGCGCGACGAAGCGCACCCTGCAGTTCCGCAGGTGTCGAGACATCCTCTCCATGCGCGCCCAGTGCGCTCGCCACGGCGCCATAGCGAGTCGGCAGGAGCTCGCAGCCCTTGGCGCGGTCCTTGCCGTACGCGCGAAGCTGGATCTGGTACTCGGCGTTCCAGGTCGCATCGTTGCCGATCACCGCAACGTAATCGAGCCGATGACGCACGGCGGTATCGAGCTCGGCGACGTGGAAGCCGAAGGTGCCGTCGCCCAGCATCGCCACGACGCGCGCATCGGGACACGCGAGCTTCGCGGCCGCGGCAAAGGGCAGCGCCGAGCCGATCGAGCCGGCGGGACCGTTGATGAGCCGCCGCGGCGCGCTCAGGCAGGCCTGCGCCCATTGCCCGAACTCGCCGCCGTCCGAAACGAGGACGGCATCGAGTTGGTCGAGCAGCGGCTGGACCTCACGGCAAAGTGCCACCGGGTGGATGGGTCCCTCCCGCTTCGATTGAACTGTGCGCCATTCCGGCGGCCGGTAGCGCAGCGCGGCGCGGACCTCCTCCAGCCATGCCCTATCTTCGAACGAGATCCCCTGGACGGTGTGCAGGTCGACCACACGGCATCCCGGCGCGAACGCCTTGCCGAACTTCAGCGTGAAATCGACGCGCTTGCCGAGGAGCAGCACGAGATCGGCCTGCACCAGAACCATGGCGAGGCGACCCAGGCTCGGGTCGTTCACGCCGCGCGGGCTCTCCATCCCGATGACCGGAATGCCGGTCGCCGCCTCGAGCTCCCGATTGCTTTTTTCGCGCATGGCGGCCGGCCCGGCGATGATGAGCGGCCGCCGCGCCTCGCCGAATGCAAAGCGGTTCTGACGCGGCTCCTCCTCGACCGCGAACTCGGCGAGACCGGGCACTCGCGCGTCGGTGGTCGCATCCAGGACGTCGTTCGGAATGCTGAGATGCACCGGCCCGGGCGTACCCGACTTCGCCTCGCGCCACGCTCGGGCGATGTCGTCGGCGAGCGTGTCGGCCGAGCGCGCAAGCCAGGAAGCCTTGGTGACCGGCGCAGCCATGGCGGCCTGGTCCATCTCCTGGAACGCGCCTTTTCCGAGCTCGCCGAGCGGCGCGTGTCCCGAGATGAGGACCAGCGGCGATTCGGAAGCGAGCGCCGTATAGAGCGCGCCGACGGCGTTGGCGTGGCCGGGGCCGCCGGTGACGAGCGCAATGCCCGGCTCGCCGGTGAGCCGGCCCCACGCATCGGCCATGTGCACGGCGGCCGCCTCGTGGCGCACGTGCACGATCGAGAGCTTCGCGTCGAGCGCGGCGTCGAACACCGGCATGACGTGGTTGCCCGAGAGCGCGAAGAGATGCCGCGCCCCCGCCGCGGCGAGCGAGCGTGCCAAGAGGTCTGCGCCCCGCAGTGGCGATTTCATGAGGCGTAGGATAACAATGGACCATGGTGCCCGAGCTCGACGTCGTCATCGAGGTCCCGCGCGGCAGCTTCCTCAAGCGCGGATCGACCGGCAGGGTGGACTTCGTGTCGCCGCTGCCCTGCCCCTACAACTACGGGTCGGTCCCGCAATACATCGGCCTCGAGGGGGATCTGCTCGACGCGCTGGTGCTGGGGCCGCCCCTGCCGCTCGGCACGCGCGTCCGGGTGAAAGCCTGGGGTGCGATCACGTTGCGCGATCGGGGAATGATCGACGACAAGCTCGTCTGCAGCCACGAACCCCTGCAGCCGTCCGAGCGCCGCGCCGTGCTTCGATTCTTCCGCTTCTACGCGGCATGCAAAGGCTTGCTCAACTTCGTGCGCCGCCGCCCGGGCCGCAACGCGTGCGAAGGATGGCTTGACGCGCGCGCGGCGATCGCTCGCGCAAGGCCACGCGATGCGAGCTGGAAGGAACCGACGATTCCCTACTAGAGGTTGAACTCGCGCAAGGCGTGCTCGCGCAGCTTGGCCTTCTGCACCTTGCCGCTCGCGGTCATGCCGATCGCTTCGAAGTCCTCGACGATTCTAAGGTAGCGCGGCACGCGGAAGTTGGCGCATCTCGCTTTTGTCCATTGAATCAATTCCGCTTCAGTCACCTTGTGATTCGCTTTGAGCGTGACGTAAGCGCAGGGCACTTCGCCGAGGCGCGCATCGGGCACGCCCACGACCTGTGCGGTCTCGACGGCGGGATGCGCGAGCAGCACCTCCTCGACTTCGGCCGGGGCGACGTTCTCGCCGCCGACGCGGAACACGTCCTTCAGCCGGCCCACCATGCGCAGCCTTCCGTCGGCCGTGAGCTCGCCGAGGTCGCCGGTGCGCAGCCACCCATCGGCGGTGAACGCCTTGGCGTTCGCCTCGGGGTTGTTGCAGTAGCCCTTCATCACGTTCCAGCCGCGCACCTGGATCTCGCCTTCGCGAATGCGCAGCTCCACGCCCTCGTGCGGCAGCGCCAGCCCGTTGACCCGGAGCTCCTCGGGGTCGCGCCAGTCGCTCATCACCACGTTGGGCGAGCATTCCGAGAGGCCGTAAGCCGCGCAGATGTGCTTCGCGCCGAGCACTTCGATGATCGCGCGCATGGTCTGCGGCCCGGCCGCCGCCCAGCCGCCACGTAGGCTCAGTTTCCGCCCGGGAAAGTCGGCGTGGCCCATCAGCATCTGCATGATCGTGTCGTTGCCGGAGAGCAGCGTGCACCGCTCGCGCTCCATCAGCTCGAGCGCGGCGCCGGCCTCGAAGGTCGGCAGCGTGACGAGGCACGCGCCGCTCACCAGGGCCATCAGCGCGGACAGCGTCGAGCCGGCGACGTGGAAGAACGGCCGGCAGTTGAAGTAGCGATCGTCGGCGCGGATGCCGATGCGGCTGCCCGCGGCCCAGGCGTCGCGCAGCATGCCGTCGTGGGTGAGCATCGCGCCCTTCGGATACGCCGTGGTGCCAGAAGTGAACTGGATCAACAAGACGTCATCAGGGGAAACGTTGGTGGGTCCAAACCGTTTCTCTTGGGAGATACCGTCGGAAACATCGACAGCGTTCGAAAAGCCGATCTCGCGCACCATGGCGCCGAAATCGATGCCGAGAAAGCGCTCGACGTAGAACAGCGCCTTGCATCCCGACTGCTTCAGGCAGAAATCGATCTCCGCGGCCTTGAAGCGCGTATTGACTGGTACGGTGATCGCGCCGATGAGCGCCGCGCCGTAGAAGAGCGCGAGCCACTTCTCGTCGTTGCCCATCAGGATGCCGACCCGGTCGCCATGCCGCAGACCCATGGCCTGCATTGCGCCGGCGGCCGCGCGAGCCTTGTCGAGCATCTGACCGTAGGTAAAGCGCCCGTTCTGGGTGACGAGCGCTTCGGCATGCGGAGCGCGCTGCGCGAGCACCTCGCCCAGCGTCTGCGGCTTCCAGCTCAAGACTTGCCCATCCCCTTGCCCGACGCGAGCTGCGCTTCGATCGCCATCAGCTCGAGGCCGAGCGCGCCGTGCGGGTCGAGCTCGACGCCGCGGTCGATGCACTGCTTGGCGTAGCGGATCGCCTCGGGCGATGCCGCGGCCACGGCGTGAGCGATGGTGGAGAGCTCCTGCTCGAGCTCGGCGGCCGTCACCACTCTCGAGACGAAGCCGGCGACGCGCGCCTCCGCGGCGGTGAGCCGGCGCCCGGTGAACATGAGGTCCTTGGCGAGGCGCTTGCCGAGTACGCGCGGCAGCCGCTGGGTCGCACCGACGGTCCCGCGCATCGCCTCGGGCGTGCCGAACGCCGCGTCGGGAGTCGCAACGACGAAATCGCACGCGGCCGCGATCTCCACGCCCGAGCCGAGCGCCGCGCCGTGCACTACGGCGACCGAGGGCATCGGCAGCGACTCGAGCGCGTGATACGCGGCGAAGGCCTTCAGCCGGCGTGCGCGCACCTGGTCGACGCTCATGCCGGCGCGCTCCTTCACGTCGGCGCCGGCGCAGAACACCGGGCCTTTGCCGCGCACGAATACCAGCCGGATAGTCGGGTCCACCTCCGAAGCAACTCGACGCAGGTCCTCACACATCTGGTCGTTGAGCGCGTTGCGCGCGTCGGGGCGGTTGAGGGTGATGGTCGCTATCGCGCCGTCGACCGAATAGAGCACCGTCATGGCGGCGAAGTCTTTCCGAGCTCGGCAAGGATCTTCCGCGTGTGCTCGCCGAGCGCCGGCGGCCGCCCGATCTCGGGGTTGTCCCAGCCGAGGAACTTGTAGGGCAGCGCGAGCGCCTTGAATTCGCCCACACCCGGGTAGTCGAAGCTGCCGACGAGGCGGCGCGCCCGCACGTGCGGGTCGTTCAGGATCTCGGCGACGTCGTTCACCGGGCCCACAGGCACTTCGCCCCGATCCAGCCTGGCAATCAGCTCGGTGCGTTCGAGCTTGGAAATCGCCTCGTTGAGCACGCGCATCACCTCATCGCGTCTTTCCACGCGGATCGCGTTGGAGCCGAAGGCCGCGCCCCATTCGGCGATCTCGAGGGCCTGGCAGAGCGGCGCCCAGTGCTGGTCGCTCGCAGTGATGTGGGCGTATTTGCCGTCGCGGCAGCGAAACGTCGCGGACGGCACGCGTCCCGGGTGCTCGGTTCCGAGGCGCGGCGGGACCTCGCCGAGGGCGAAGTAGCGCGCCGCGGCGAGTGTGAGCAGCGCCACCTGGCCGTCGAGCATCGAGAAGTCGACGTAGCAGCCTTTGCCGTTTTGGGTGCGTCCGGCGAGTGCGGCGAGGATCGCGATGGCGATCCACAGCCCTGAGGTGAGGTCAGCGACCGGCAAGCCCGGCTTCACCGGCCCGCCGCCGCGCTCCCCGGTAAGGCTCATGATGCCGCCCATCGCCTGGAACACCGTGTCGTAGCCCTTCTTGTGCGCGTACGGCCCGCTCTGGCCGAAGCCGGTGCAGGAGACATAGACGAGCGCCGGGTTGAGCGAGGAAAGCACGCCGTAGTCGAGGCCGTAGCGCCCGAGCGTCCCGACCGGAAAGTTCTCGAGCACCACGTCGGCCTTCTGCGCGAGGCTGCGGATCACCTGGCGGCCTTCGTCGGAGCGCAGGTCGACGGTGATCGACTCCTTGGAGCGGTTGCATGCGAAGTAGTAGGCGCTGTCCTGCGCGAGCTGCGGCTCGAAGCCGCGCGTCTCGTCGCCGCTGCCTGGCTGCTCGACCTTCACGACGCGCGCCCCGAGCTCGGCGAGGATCATCGACGCGAACGGGCACGCGAGCACCCGTGAGAGGTCGAGGATCGTTACATGGTCGAGCGGTTTCACCAGGAAGATCTCATTTCGCCAACTTCTGGAAATTTCGCATCCGGCGATTGGTATCCCTGCCCCGCTCCAGCGCCGCCGCGAGCGGCAGGTCGGCCACCTCGTGGAAGAGTCGCTTGGTTTCCGCCCTTGCAGCCGGTGTCATGGCGGCCAGCTTTTCCGCGAAAGACATGGCCTGGGAAAAAAGCTCGGGATCGGGCACAACCCGGTTCACCATGCCGAGCTGCAGCGCCCTCGCGGCATCGATCGGCTCGCCGAGTGCGACCAGCTCGAACGCCGCCTTGCGCCCAACCTGGCGCACGAGATTCGCCATCACGATGGCGGCGACGATCCCGTGTCTCGCCTCGGGATAACCGAGCTTCGCGCTAGCCGCCATCACCGCGATGTCGGCGGCGATGGCCAGGCCAGCACCTCCGCCCATCGCCGCGCCGTTGATCGCAGCGACGATCGGCCTGGAGATCTTCGGGAAGACGAGATGGAGCTGCATGGTGAGCTCGGCGCGCTCCTCCGCGGCGCGCGGATCCTGCAGGCCCTTGAACTCGGTCAGGTCGGCGCCGGCGCAAAATCCCTGCCCGGCTCCCGTGAGCACCACGCAGCCGACGCCCTCGGCTCGATCGGCTTCTCTGAGGTTCTCCAGGAGGGCCTTGGTGAGATCCGCATTGAGCGCGTTCCGCTTCTCCGGGCGATTCATCGTGAGAATGCGGACGGCACCCCGATTTTCGATAAGTAATACGCTCATAGCGAGGCGAGCCTCCTTCTTGCCTCCTCGGCTTCGGCCACCAGCCGCCGCATGATCTCGGCCGCGGGCAGGATCTCGTCGACGAGCCCCGCGCTCTGCCCGGCCTCGACCTTGCCCCACTCGACATCGCCTTCCAGCGCCGCCGCTTTAAGACTTGAGGTTTTGAAAATTTCCTCTAGCTCGGAGGAAGAAGCTCCTGCCCGCTCCGCGGCCTCGTACTTCGCCGAGAAGGCGTTCTTGAGCTGCCGGATCGGCAGCCCGCCGCGGCCGACGAGCGTGGTCTCGTGCACGTCTGCCGCGAGCACGGCGCGCTTGTAGTTCTCGTGCACGCTCGCTTCGGGACTCGCGATGAAGCGCGTGCCGAGTTGCACTGCGTCGGCGCCCAGCGCGAGAAGCGCCGCGACGCCGGCGCCGTCGGCGACGCCGCCGCTCGCCACGACCGGAAGCCCGACCGCCTTGACCACGCGGCGTACCAGCACCAGCGTACCGACCTCGGACGGCGGCGGATGGCCGCCCGCCTCGGCGCCGTCGACGACGAGCGCGTCCACGCCCGCCGCCTCGGCTTTCTTCGCGTGCTCGACCGACGCCACCACGTGCAGCCACTTCGTGCCGACGGTGCGGAAGCGCGCGAGATGCTCGCGCGGCCCGCCCTGCGAGGCGACCATCACCGGGATGCGTGCTTCGTGGGCGATGTCGAGCAACTCCGCCGCGCGCGGATTGTTCAGCGGAATGTTTACGCCGTAGGGCTTTTGCGTTCCCTTTCTTATTTCTTTGAGAGCAGAGCGGAAATCGTCGGTCCGCATCGGCCCCGCCGCGATCACGCCCATGCCGCCGGCGTTCGAGACCGCGATGACGAGCGGCGCGTTGGACGAGGCCCAGCTCATCGCGGCCTGGAAGATCGGGTGCTCGATGCCGAGGAGCTCGGTAATGCGCGTCTTCATTTCTTTTCCTGCTGGATGAAGGCGCGCGCCTGCCCCGCGAGCTTCGCCAGCGCGCTTTCGAATACCTGCTTCTCGTCTCGCGTGAGGCAGCCGCGGAAGGCGCGGTCGCGCTGCGAGGCGGCCTCGATCAGGCCGTCGTAGAGCTTGCGGCCGCTCTTGCTCAGCGTGAGGTGAACCCCGCGCCCATCCTGCGAGTTGGCATCGCGCACGACGAGCTTGCGCTTCGCGAGTCCCGACACCACGCGGCTCATCTGGCTCTTGTGGATGCCCGCCGCGTGGGCGAGGTGGCCGAGCGAGAGCGGCTCGGTCGCCCCTCCAAGAAGGGCGATGGTGCGCCACTCCCACAGGCTCACGCCGAACTCGCGCCGGTAGCGCAGCTCCGCGCCGCGCGAGAGCAGGTTCGCGACCTCGTGCAGCCGATAGGACAGGAGCTCGCGGATCATCAGTCGTCGAAGAAAGGCGTCTCGCCTTCGCCGCGCAGCCGGATGTCGAAGCGGTAGCGGTTCACGCCTTCCTTCTTTGCTACCAGCCGCTCGCTTCTTTCCTTCAGGTTTTCCAGAACTGGGTCGGGCGAGTGGTCGAAGTACATGGCGGTCTGGAGCTGGCGCATGAGACCGGAGTACAGGATCAGGAAATTGATATGCGGTGCCCTCCCCTGGCTCGCTCCTGGCCTTATTGTTCGAAAAACATAAGTGCCGGTGGAGTCAGTCGCGGCGCGGCCCCAGCCGCAGAAGGTGGGATTGTCGAAGCGCCCCTCGGCGTCGGCCTGCCAGATCTCGAGCACCACGTTGTCGAGCGCGCGGCCGTCGGCCTGCACCACGCGGCCGGTAATTTCGATCGGCTCACCCTGAGCACCCGCGGCGAGGTCGTTCGCGCCGGCGGCGAACTCGCGTGGGAAGAACGGCCCGAGCGTCATCTCCGCCGTGGGCACGTGCCGCGTCACGGCAGCTCCGCAGCGGCGTTGCGGCCGCGCACCACGAGGTTGTATTCGTAGACGAGCGCGTTTCCAGCCTGGGGCACAAAGCGCGCGATGCAGCGGGCGCGTGCCTGCGGGTCGCGCACGGCGTTGAGGATCGGGTCCCGCTCGTTGAGCGGCTCGCCGGGGAAGAACATCTGGGTCACCAGGCGCGAGAGCCACACGCGGCCCCACACCGAGAAGTGGATGTGCGGCGGGCGCCACCAGCCGTCGGTGTCGGGAACCGGATACGCGCCGGGCTTGATGGTGCGAAGCTCGACGCGCCCAGCCGCGTCGGCCAGGAGCCGCGCCGCGCCATAGAAGTTCGGATCCTCGGGGGCGTCGTTCGAGTCGTTCGGATGGATGTACTTGCCGGCGGCGTTGCAGTGCCAGATCTCGACCATCGCGCCGGAGACCGGCGCGCCGTCCTCGTCGACGATGCGGGCCCGCACGTCGATGAGCTGGCCGAGCGCCCGCCTTGCGCCCTGCCCGGCGAGATCGGCCGCCGTGGCTTTCAGCCTGCGGGAGGGTTCGGGGCCGCTCAGCTCGGAGAGCCCGTGCGCGCGCCGCGCGAGCGGCTGCGCCGGCCAGCGCAGCGCGGTCTGCGCGTAGCCCTCGACCACGCCCTCGCTCTGGGTGCGCGCGTCGCGCCGCGGCACGGTGTAGGCCATATCGTTGACACCGTAAACCAGATTAGTTGATACTGTCAACCATGGCCGCCGTGGCGGACGTGACCTTGTGCGAGTGCTTCGCGCGCGACGGGCTGCAGCACGAGCCGCAGTTCGTGCCCACCGCCACCAAGCGCGCGCTGGTGGAGCGCTTCGCCGCGCTCGGCTTCCGGCGCGTCGAAGCCACCTCGTACTCCAACCCCAAGGTGGTGCCGCAGTTCCCGGACGCTTCACAATTGCTTCAATCGCTGGAAAGGCGCCCGGGGGTGTTCTACAAAGCGACCTGCGCCAACGTGAAGGCGGTCGAACGCGCCCTCGCCGACCTCGCGGCGGGACATGGGGCGAACGAGATCAGCCTGCTCGTCTCGGCCACCGAATCGCACGCGCGCAAGAACCTGAACCGCTCCCGCGCCGAGCAGTGGCAGAACATCGCCGACATGGTCGCGGCGGTCGGCGGGCGCTTCCGCCTCGTCGGCACCATCTCGGTCGCCTTCGGCTGCCCGTTCGAGGGCGCGGTTGATCCGGACGTCGTTCTCTCGGACGTGGAATCGTTCGCTCGTTTGGGGGTGCAATACGTAGCCCTAGGCGACACCACTGGGATGGCCACGCCCAAGTCAGTAAGGCAGATGTTTTCCCTGTTGGAAGAAAAGAAGGAGAAACGGCTGGTTCCGATCGCCCACTTCCACGACACGCGCGGCACGGGGCTGGTCAACTACGTGGCGGCGTACGAGGCGGGCGTGCGCCATTTCGATTCGTCGTTCGGCGGCGTCGGCGGCCACCCGGCGAAGGTCGAGTACGGCGGGGGCCACACCGGCAACGTGTGTACCGAGGACCTGGTAAACCTGTTCGAGTCGATGGGCATAGCCACCGGCATCGATCTGAACGGACTGCTCGACACGGCGGAGCTCTGCGAGCAGGCGCTCGGGCGCGAACTCCACGGGCGCGTCACGCGCAGTGGCTTGAATCCACTGCGAGCTTGAGCTTCATACACACCCAGTCAATGCGTCTCGCCTCAGGCCAAGAGGCCCTGGTTACGCGCGTACTGAAGGACGATGGGAGCACCGCCTTCGGCTTCAGCCTGGAGCTCGACGCGACGCAGGCGCGGCACATGGCGCTGCACGAAGCGGGCCTGTGGCCCGAGCGTCCGCAAATTACGCCGGTGATCGCACATCCATGGGAGACCGCCTGGGAGGCGTGCGAGCCGGTGCCGTGGCAGATCGAACCGGCCTTCTCCCGGCTCGAGTGGTTGCCCTAAGATTGACCCTCGAACAGGAGGCAATCGATGGGCAAGATGACGAGCTACAACCGGCCCGACGGCAAGAGCGTCAACGGCTACCTCGCGGAACCTGCGCAGGGTGCAAAAGCCCCTGGCATGGTCGTGATCCAGGAGTGGTGGGGCCTCACCGACCAGATCAAGGGCGTGGCGGACAAGCTTGCCAAGGCGGGTTACCGCGCGCTCGTTCCCGACCTCTACCGCGGCAAGATCGCGCTCGAGGCGAACGAGGCGAAGCACCTGATGGAAGGCCTCAACTTCGGCGACGCCGCGGGCCAGGACATCCGCGGCGCCGTGCAGTACCTGAAGAAGGACAGCCCGAAGGTCGGCGTCACCGGCTTCTGCATGGGCGGTGCGCTCACCGTGCTCTCGGCGG
>Ga0134124_10001289_pt1 | contig 20099 bp, 12 predicted proteins | sample KB304_FD_96880 | JGI IMG/M metagenome (GOLD analysis project Ga0134124, IMG submission 96880) | Terrestrial soil microbial communities without Nitrogen fertilizer from Kellogg Biological Station, Michigan, USA - KB3-0-4 | ecosystem: Environmental > Terrestrial > Soil > Unclassified ... | reverse complement strand
GTGCTCGCGGCCCAAACGTCCGGCAATATCCTGAATGATGCGCCAGTCCTCGCGAGCGTCGCCGGTTGAGTCGACGGCCTTGTTGATCTTGATCACTCGGCCTTCGATTTGTGTCGTCGTGCCTTCGTCTTCTTCCTGAAGCGAGCCGGGCAGGACAAAGTCGGCGTGATGCGCGGTCTCGCTCAGAAAGAAGTCGATCGCCACGAAGAACTCGAGCTTCTCCAGCGCTCGCGTGATGAAGCTGTTGTCGGGCAGCGAGACTTTCGGGTTGAAACAAATCGACAGCAACCCGCGGATTTCGCCTCGATCGATCTTGCGAAAGATCTCATAGGCGTCGACGCCGGCTTTGGGAATCTCATCCGGGTTTATGCCCCAGACTTTCGCGACATAAGCGCGATGCTCTGGATTGCTCACGTCGCGCGCGCCGGGAAGCTGATCGCACTTCTGGCCGTGCTCGCGTCCACCCTGCCCGTTGCCCTGTCCGGTGATGGTCGCGTAGCCGCAGCTCTCGCGTCCAATGCGTCCCGAAGCCAGCACGATGTTGATCGCCCCAAGCACATTCTGCACTCCGTGACTGTGATGTTCGATACCACGTGCGTGAAGCAGGAAGCTCGATTTGGCCTGTCCCCACCACTGGGCGGCTTGCCGGATTGCGCGCTCCGTAATTCCCGTTACCTCGGCCGTTCGCCGGGGCGTCCACTCTTTCACGTGTTCGGCGACGCCTTCGAATCCCACGGTCTGTTCGTCTATGAAGCGGTGGTCGAGCCAATCGTTTTCGATCATCAAATGAAGGATGCCGTTGAACAACGCTATGTCACGGCCCGGCTTGATCGGAAGAAACAGGTCACACGTGCGGGCGATTGGCGTGATTCGCGGATCGACGGCGATGATCTTTGCTCCGTGTTCGCGAGCCTGCCAAACATAGTTCGTAGTGATGGGCGCGCACTCGGCGATATTGGCGCCGCTGATCCAGACGACTTCAGCTTTGAGAATATCGGACCAGGGGTTCGCTGCGCGGTCGATGCCGAAAGCCTTCTTGTTGCCCGCGGCCGCGCTCACCATGCAGAGACGCCCGTTGTAATCGATGTTCGCAGTCTTGAGGCACACGCGAGCGAACTTGCCCATCAGGTATGCCTTTTCGTTGGTCAGGCTCGCGCCGGTCAACACCGCGAAAGCGTCGTTGCCGAAAGCGGATTGAATGCGTTTGATCTCGGAAGCCACGCGATCGACAGCTTCGCTGTAGTCCATTGCTCGAAATCCAGCGGGAGCGGATGAGTCGCGCTGATATGCGCTGAGCAATCGGTCGGGATGTGAACCCTGGAGATAGCGCTTCACACCTTTCGGGCAGAGCATGCCCTGGTTGAACGGAAAGTCCTCTCGCGGTTCGAAGCCTACAACTTCGTTGTCTTTGACTTTGAGCCGGATTCCGCACTGCTGGCCGCAGAAGCAACAGTGCGTGTCTACCAGCTTGTCCGGTTCGACTCCGGTGGCGAGACGCGCGCCAGTCGAGTACGCGGTATGCGGCCCGAAGCGTTCGATGACGGCGTTGATTTCCGGAGCTTGTGACATCAGGCGACCACCTCTTTGCGAGCTTTGCGAGCTTTGCGGTCCTTTGCGTCTTTGCGTTGAGAATTCTTTTCTCGTTTCAACGCCAAGACGCAAAGGACCGCAAAGCTACGCATGGAAATTCCTGGCATCTTCATCACCCAACGGCCCAAAATCCGTTTGCGGATTACCGAAACTCGACTGCGGCATTGCAGGCGGCGCGTTCAACCCAATAGGTTCAGCGCCTAGTTCCTGCTGCCAGAGCCGCCCCTGCGCCAGCACTACCATTGCCCGCCGGCACCTTGGGCAGATCCATTGATAGTGTACGGCCGGACTGTCGTTAATCTCATATCGATAACCGAGAGCCTTCTCGACTCGAATCAAATCTTCAGCGTGTACTTGCGATGTGAATGCCTGTCCGCAACGGCGGCACTCCGCCGCCTTCTCACGCGTTCCGACGTCTTTGTAGAATTCCACTCCGAGTTGAGCGGGACGCTGGAAAATGTGAAAGAACTTACCAAACGGCAGCCATAGCAGAGTAAAAATAACGGTCAGCGCGTGAAGTATCGCGAGAAACTCATACCCGTAGCCTTTCATCCATGTATAGCTGGCGGTCAGCATCAAACCAGTCACGCTCACCGCAAACAAGAGAATCAGCGGCAAAAAGTCCTCGCCGAATTGCTGCAGGGCCGCGCTTCCGTGATCTCGCATTCGCCTCCTCATTGCGAGCATCACGCCCGCAACTACGAAAAACGACGCCCACACCAACCCGTGAAAGATCAGAAATCCGGTGATCGAATGAATCGGAAACGCCAGCGTCGGAAAGCCAAACAGGAAGGTGCGATACCAAGTCGGATCATCGGGCTGGGCCTCGAAATGGATCCATCCGAACACAAGCGGAAACGTGATCGCGCAGGCAAGCACGCATCCCCACATGATCAACCAGTGGGCGCCGCCCCGCTGCTTGCCCCGCCTGAAGATGAAATTGTTCAGCGCGAATTCACCGACTACTCGCTTGAACCAGTTGGTAATGTTGATTATTAAATAGGAAGGCCGAAAGAATACTTGCCAGCCGCGCTTCCAATAGAGCGCGGTCGGCGGCCTCTGTAACCACATCACGTACCGGTACACGATTGCAAAAGTCGCGAACAGCACCGCGAAGGTGTAGCCGACCAGCGCCGCGTCGAAATGAGAGAGATTGCGCGAGCCCGCAACGATCAAGCCGGCCAGTATCAGAGTGAATAGCAGACCCCACGCGATCGCTTTAGCTTTTTCTTTGGTCATCGCACGTCTCGGTGTCGACTTACTGTCTTACGTCAAGCGCACCGGCAATGCAAGCCGACGACTTCCCCGTTCACGGTCCGCGTGCTTTGCGTTCCTTTGCGTCTTTGCGCTGAGTATTGTGTATTGATTCAGGATTTCGATTCTTAATCAAAAACGCTGGAGTCAACTTCGCGGAGAAACTGGTCGTGGAGCAAGCCTACGACTCGATCGACATCGGCGTCGTCAATTACAAAAGTGAGATTAATCTCTGATGCGCCCTGGCTGATCATGTTCACGTTGGTGTTCTCGATTGCCTGAAATAACCGGGCCGCGACGCCGGGCGTGAACTTCAGATTGTCGCCGACCACGCACACGATTGCCTTGTTTCGTTCGACGGTGACATCGCCGATGCCGCTCAAGTCACGCCTGATCGCGTCGAGCTGCTCGGTGTCGTCCAGCGTCATCGAAACAGACACTTCCGAGGTAGTAACCACATCCACCGAAGTCTGATGACGGTCGAACACTTCGAAGATTGTGCGCAGGAAGCCAAACGCCAGCAGCATTCGCGTCGAGTTGACGTTGACGATAGTGACGCCCCGCTTGAATGCGATTGATTTTATTACATTCTCGGACGGGCGCGGCTCTTCGACGATCAGCGTGCCTTCACACGCAGGGTTGAGCGTGTTGTAGATTTGGACAGGTATTCCTCTCTCGACGGCCGGCAGTACGGTGCTGGGATGCAAAACCTTGGCTCCGAAATACGAAAGCTCCGACGCTTCAGCAAAAGAGATCACGCGGATACGGTGAGCGCCCGGAACGATTCGCGGGTCAGCGGTCATCAGCCCATCCACATCTGTCCATATCTGGATTGCTTCAGCTCCGAGAGCCGCTCCTATCAGTGCGGCGGTATAATCGGATCCTCCGCGGCCAATCGTCGTCGTAAGACCGTCCGCGGTTGAGCCGATGAAACCTTGCGCGACGGGCACACGGCCAGTGTCGATTAACGGCATAATCACATCGCGCGCACGCTGAGCAATCGCTTCCATCAACGGCGCTGCTTTTGTAAACCGATCGTCGGTGATGATGAAGTCGCGCGAGTCCACCAGCTCGGCGTTTATCGCTCGCGCGCGCATTGCGGCTGCGACAATCACCGACGAAAGTCGCTCGCCAAACGAGACGATCGCGTCCTGTGTGCGCGGAGTAAGCTCACCCAACGTCGAGGCAGAACGCGCCAGCGCCATCAATTCCTCGGCCAGCTTTTCGATTGCGCGCTCGGCGGCTTCGAGAGAATCCAATCCTTCGAGAAGCTGACGAGCGGTCGCCCAATGGCGTTCTCGAATCTGTTCGATCATTGCCAATGCTTCGTCGAATCGACTTTCCTTTGCCGCTCGAGAGACGCGAATCAGCATGTCGGTAACGCGAGCCATTGCCGACACTACGACAATCGGAGCGCGATCCAACCGGCTCGACACAATCTCGACTGCATTGGCAATTGCGGCCGCGTCCTGAACAGACGTTCCGCCGAATTTCATCACGATCATACGATCCCTACGGTCCCGCGCCCTCGGCTAAGCTAACCTGGAACGTCCGTCTATTGTCCCGGGAAATTTGTTCAGCCGCAAGAACTGGGATCGAAGAGTGTCGTCCTAATGCTGAGCCTGCGGAAGCGTATCCTGCCGGCGCAAATCATAAGTGATGTATAGCACGAAGGACTGTAGGGCCGTTAAGGGCGACGTGTTTAAAAGTCAAGCCAGACTGGGTAAAAATGCAATGTTCGTAGTCGGCCTTTAGCAGGCTGCTGAAAAAAGCGGTGATGCATGAGTATTCAGTTCCAATCCCACCAACGCAGTTGGTGGTTCGTTCATACTCAACCTACAAAGCAACGCCGGCCCGGTTCGGTTCTGAATCCCACCAACGCAGTTGGTGGATCGTTCATATTCAACCTGGGTTTGATCAGTCGAAAGTGAATCCGACCGGAGAGTTAGGCTGGGTATGAACAATCCACCAACTGCGTTGGTGGGATTCAGGACGAGTGGCGGCCGTCTCTCTTGTGTAGGCTGAGTATGAACGAACCACCAACTGCGTTGGTGGGATTATCGCCATCCGATGCGAGAGCTGTCGCATCCCTTTTTTCAGCAGCCTGTCAGGCGGAAGTTCGTAATTCAGTGTAAATCGAGATACAAACTTCCGCCTGAAGGCCGGACTACGAACTTTTTGCCCGCCTCTCACAGCCCTGGGTAGCACATCGACAATGACCAATGACCAATGACCAATCCGCCAGTTTGACGCATCGATGGGCCAACAGGAATAATCACGTGGCGAGCGGAACCCGAGAACACACAATGAAATCTTCCGAGCACGCGCCGAGTACCGCCACGATGGTTGAATCCGAGGTGAAACTCGCATGTGATGACCTGAGCCGATTGTATGACGCCGGCTTTGAGCTGAAGATCGTTGTGCCGCGGCACTTCGAGGACAACTGGCTGCTTGATACCTCTCAACACGCCCTCTTGACGCAGGGAAGCGCCCTGCGGGTTCGCTTCGCGAGAGGGAGAGGCTGGATCACCTTCAAGGGCGCCGTTCGCGACACCGACTCCGTAGTAAAGGTTCGAGAAGAGATTGAGGTTGAGACTACTTCCCCGGAGCGCTCGGTCGAGCTGTTTGCGCGCCTTGGATTTGAGCGGTCGTTCCGGTACCAAAAATACCGCACGGCTTATCAACTCACCGTCGACGGCAAAGAGCTTGCGGTCGTCTTCGATGAAACGCCGATGGGGAATTTCATCGAGATCGAGGGGAATGAGAATGCGGTCACGTTCGTCTTTAAGGCTTCAGGGTTCTCTTCGAGCGACATAGTGCGCGAGAGTTATCCCGAGCTTCAAGCGAAACGCTGCCGCGAGCGAGGCGTCCCGTTAGAGGATTTGGTCTTCACATAGTCATTGGTCATTGGTCATTAGTCAAGTTGAGTGGAGCTCAATGACTGTCGCACCAATGACCAATGACTAATGACCAATGACTAATGACCAATGACTAATGACCAATGACTAAGATGAAAGCATTGATTCTAGCTGCGGGGTTGGGCACCAGGCTTTGGCCGCTCACCGAAGATCGCACCAAAGCCGCGATACCGTTTCTCAATCGCCCGCTGATCGCCTACTCAGTCGAGTATCTGGCTGCGAACGGTATTCAAGACATCATCGTCAATCTTCATCATCAACCTGATTCAATTCGCCGCGCGCTCGGAGACGGTTCAAAGTTTGGCGTAAGAATCAATTACTCGTTCGAGCCGGAGATCCTGGGGACCTCGGGCGCGTTGAACCCAATCCGCGAGTTGCTCCTCGACGACGACTTCCTGGTTATAAACGGAAAGATCATCACCAACATCGATCTTGTCCAGGCAATCGAAGAGCATCGCCGGCAAAACGCGATTGCGACTCTTGTCTTGCGAGAGAATCGAGCGCACGAGCGCTTCAGCATCGTTGAGGCTGACGCTCGAGGCCGGATTACTCGTTTCGCCGGTTTCCCCGACTTCGCTCACTCGCAAACGGCGGGCGCCGACGCGTCCGGTAATCCCGTGACAGGTTCAGCCGCCATCGAGACTGCGCCGCTCATGTTCACCGGAGTACAGGTGCTTTCTCCTCGAATTTTTCAATACGTTCCGCCGGAAGGTTTTTCGCACTCGACGATTGATGTCTTCCCCCGGGCGATCGCAGCCGGCGAGGCGGTGGTCGGACACCTCTCAAAGGACGAGTGGTACGAGATGAGCACGCTGGGCCGTTACCTCGAGGCCAGCCTTCGATTGATGACCGGCGCATTCGAGTCCGGCGCTGGTTCGTCGATCGTCGGAGCGCACTGCGTCATCAATGACGGCGCGAATCTGGAGCGTTCCGTTCTGTGGGATAACGTCACCGTCGAAGCGGGCGCACGGGTTCGAGATAGCGTGCTTGGCGAAGGCGTTCGGATTCCCGCCAACACAATAATAGACCGGGCGGTCGTCGTAAGGCGGGAACTCGTTCGCAATCTCGAGCGCGGCGAGATCGTTGGGCCAAATCTTATCGTTCCTATCGAATAGTCGAAAAATAAATTATGACTTCAGCTCCAGAGACAGATCGATCGTCAATCATAACTCGACTGGCAGCGCGTCAATTGAATGTGCCGGCCGAAGAGGTAAGTGTCACCACACTGACCGGGGACGCGTCTTCGCGTTCCTACTTGCGCGCCGCGGCCCTCACGTCAAGCTCGACGGTCATCGCAGCGGTCTACCGCGAGGCCTTTGATGAGAGTGAACTCGCAATAGCGAGGCTCGCGCGAGCTGAAGTGTCTAATCCGTCGGCAAGGGTTACTTTCGCCAACGATCCCTGCGCTCACATCGAGGTTACCGCGCTGTTTCTGAAGGCAGGCTTGCCCGTGCCGAAGGTGCTCGCCGTTTCGGGCGCGGACGCTATGATGCTGTTCGAAGATGTTGGCGATCTCAGGCTCCAGGACTGGCTGAGCGACGGACGCTCGGACTCCGAAGTGGTTGAAGCTTACGGGCGCGCTCTGGAGTTTGTAGTCAGGATTCAGGATGCCACAGAACTGGCTCTGGGAGCCGATTCCATTTGCTCGCATTTGGCCTTTGATGAAGCGAAGCTCAGATGGGAGTTGGGGTTCTTCTTCGCAAACTACTTCAATCGTTATCTGCGTTTTCGCCTCGATCCGGCAACTTCAAACGCCGTGCAAGCGGATTTCAAAGCGCTCTGTTCCGAACTTGCCGCCCGTCCGAGGGTGCTCACCCATCGCGATTATCACGCGCGCAATCTGATGATGCACCAGGGAGAAATGTTCATCATCGATCACCAGGACGCGCGAATGGGACCGGTGAGTTACGACCTCGCTTCGCTGCTGAGTGATCCATACACCGCGCTGCCCGAAGAGGCGATCGAAGAACTGATCGCGCGGTTTGTCGCCATCAAATCCTCCTCGAAGCTCCCGCTCGGAAGAGTCGATGCCTTTAGAACTGAGCTTGACTTGATGACCGTTCAGCGAATGCTGAAGGCGATAGGGACGTACTCGTCACAGGCAGCTTCAGGTAATTCGACTTACGTCGAGTACATCACGCCCGCGCTCGATCGCGCGATAGCGGCTATGAAAAGACTCAATCGATTTCAGGCTACGTGCGATCTACTCGAACGAACTCGCGAGGTCTGACAGTATCCAAACAGTGAACGTAATGTTTGCGAGCTTTGCGGTCCTTGGCGTCTTTGCGCTGAGTATTGGGTCTTATTCTTCAAATACTCAACGCAAAGACGCAAAGGACCGCAAAGCACGCAGAGGCTAACCGAACACCGCCCTGTTGCCGGTTTCAATTCATTGCGTGCCACGCGTATGCGGCCCCAGTCCAGAAGAGAAAGCCAGATTGTCCGGCTAGTATCTGCCTGATCACGTCTCCTTTAAGAATCGTGGGATTCTTTTCTTTAGCGGTCGCAATCAACGACTCCTTCATTGTTTGTTTGCGGATGCCGGCGCCGGCGACATTCTTCAAAACATAAATCCCATTGACCACTCGGTCACGCCATCCGTTATCGCCATGCCCGTGAATGACCATCAGCAAAACATCGCTCTCGCTTACGCGAACCGTCTTTTGGAGGACACGCGTACGTTGCAGGCGCTTGTTAAGATCCGGGGCCACAATCTGGTGCGGGTCTTCGAGTTTCCATATCGCATACTGGCTGTTCACCTTCGCAAGCATGTCGTTGGCGGGTCTAACAACCACGACAATGTCCTGTGAGCCGTCACCGTTGAAATCTCCAACAACAAAACCGCGCCCGTCCAGCGCAAAGGCATTCTGGCCACTGCGCGCGACAACTTCCTGAACCTCACGAATCGTCGGGTCATTTCGTTTGGGTCCATTCCTCGAGACGCGTTCGGGCGCTGCGGTCATGAGCGACGCCGGCGACGCGGCCGATGGTTGAGCTTGAGTCGCAACGAACAACGAGGCCGCAACAACGCCACATATTCCGTGCCTGAGAATAGAGTCCGCTCGCTTCTGGATTCGCTTCATAAACTTGCTCCTTTGACTGGTCCCTTCTTCTGGGGAAAGGGGCCGATCGAATACCGCCGATCAGCCCCTGTGGCTTCGCGATTTATCGGACAACCTCAGAGCGATTTGAGGAAGGCGATCAAATCACTGCGGTCACTGTCCGTGAAGTGATGCGAATCCAATCCAAAGAAGGCGTCGAACGACAGTTGCGCCTGGTTATGGTGCCTCCTGATCGCATCGACGAAAGTCAGGGACTCGCCGTCGTGTATCAGGCGGTCACGAGTTCGTACGCCCCAGAGCGGGGCCGTGCGCATGAGATTGGCGGTGCTTTGATCCAGATCGCCATTGGCATCGACGGTCTGGACAATGTGATCGCCGGTGCCGATATCGTGGAGAAGAAAGTCGCCAAACGGGTGAAATATCCTACAGCCGAGGCCCTGAGGTATCTGGAACGTGTTGCCGTTGATCCAGGTCCCGACAGGATCAGTTTGCAGCGTGCGAACGTGACAGATGGCGCAGCCCATCTGGCCTTGTTCGAAAAGCTGCGAGCCGTGAACGATCTGCGGATCAGGGTTGGGGCACGTCTCGCAACGGGGCGCCCGGGGCGGCGCTTTCGTGGCGCGAATGAACCGCGCGAAAGTGTCTATGTCCTGAGACCCTGGCGGGTTTTCGTTATCTTCGAAGTCGGGAATTTCGTCGCAGACCTTGGTTACCTCTTCGTTATTCGGTGGAAACCGGTTTGTTATGCCCATCTCATTGAGATACGCATCGCTCGAGAACGACAGCAGGCTTGCCTGCTGATTTTTCCAGCCGAAACGTCCAACGCGAAACGTAGGATCGTTAGGGACCTCGAGTAACTTCACGAGGACTAACGTTCCCTTTTGCCCGGCAGGCTGGCCGTCGCGAATCGCCTGAAGAGAGTTGCTGTTGACGCATTCGACAAGCCCGTCTCCGAGCAGGTTCAGAGACGTGCGAAAGGTCGTGACAATCAGTTCTTCGGGAACCGGATTGTGCGCAGCATCGACGATGTTATCAACGCGCTCCTGAATATTCGCGTCGGGGTGATTGAACGGGTGACCGTGTTCATCGGGCACCAGGGTAAATATCAGTGGGCCAGCCGGACAGATGGCTCGATCGTTGATCAGCGACCTGTTTTCGATGAAACGCGCGACGCCATTGTCATCGACGATCCTTACCGTTGGGTTGAAGAAGAGACCGTGTGAGACGATACCTGCGCGGAGTTCGGTTATCTGGCTGATGCCGCCCGATGTGGTGTTCTGGTGGCACTCACGGCAGGACTGGGCATTATAAACAGGTCCAAGTCCGTTAGGTATCAACTCAAAGTCGTCAAAGACTTGTTGATCGGCATTGTGCTTTTCGTCAGGAACGAAGAGTTCGCTGATCGAGCGGTCGTCAAATCCGGTGGCCGCCTCGGTGAAGATACACCTTGCAACGTCGCCCGGAGCAGGGTCGCTGTCTATCGAACCCTTGACCTGCCCTGGAAAGACCGAAGTCTGACCTCTCACCACACTGAGCTTCATCACTGGAGAAATCAGCAAGCCGACGAAGAGCAAGAGAACGACTAGCTTCAGAATCTTCATAGAGCTACCTCCAATTGAGCGCCTGGCGCAAACTACGCCCAAGACAAGGTTGGTTTACCTGCCTGATTTGAAATGTGCTGTTTCCCCAATCCCGGGACGAAGCACTGGCCGCTACCTGCCTGAGATTGAGGGTTGAGGTTTCCACGCTCAGACAAGCTTCGATCGCTCGCCTGATGTTAAGAGTCCTTCTGTCCACGCCCAGAACAGTATTTGGTTATCTGTCTGAGGTGAATGCTGCTGACTGGAATGGAATCCCCGTTACCCGTTGGCTCGTTCGTCCACGTTCAACAACCGGGGTGCACCGTGTGATTAAGGTAGCAGTGCCTGAGTCGAAACGCGGAATATCCCCGCTCCAGCAATTTCCACGCCAGACGGGTCGTAAGATAACCCACAAGAAAAGCCAAAGACGCATAGCATTTTTCCGCGCCGCAGCCGGCAGTGATACCTGAGGGCTGAGACAGTTTTGTAATCCAATCGACAAATTGCGCCGTGTTATGGGCAGTCGTCTTAGTAACCAACCGACGCCGCGAGCTTTGCGGTACTTTGCGAGCTTTGCGCAAGGAATACGGATCGAGAAAGAGATACGTTGAACGCAAAGCTCGCAAAGTACCGCAAAGCTCGCAAAGCGGTTTCTTCACGTTATCGGCGCCCTCATTTTTCGATTGACAGAATTCGGGAGGCTATGTAGTGTTCTATATAATTCGTATTCTACTTAAGGAGAATCGATGACCAAACCATACCTTTCGCACTCGGCGGCCATTATCCTGCACGCGCTGGGGGGCGGCTACAAATACGGCTTCGACATCATGGACATCACCGGGTTGCCCAGCGGCACCGTCTATCCCGCGTTGCGACGGCTCGAAGAAAACGGGCTGGTCGATTCCAGGTGGGAGAAGGAAGGAATCGCCCAGCGCGACGGAAGGCCGTCACGCAAGTATTACCAACTCACCCGCGACGGTGAACAGGCGCTCGCCGAAGCAGTAAAACGCTATCGGCTCCTGGAACGAAGCCTGCCCGTCGCTTCCGCAAAGCCTTCTCGTCAGCGAGGCTGATCGATGTCATGTTCGTAGTCCAGCCTTCAGGCGGTAGTTCGTAAGACCGATACAAACTTCCGGCTGAAGCCCGTACTACGAACGAAGCCCGTACTGCGAACTTCCGCGTAAGCCGCGGAGTGCAAGCAAGGAAAATGTCCAGTTCGAGACCCATAACGCGCTTTCGTTTTTGGCTCTGGCTGATCCGCCTCATTGGCGTGATCGTGCCGCGCCGATTGCGCGCCGATTGGAAGCAGGAATGGGAAGCTGAGTTGTGCTGCCGCGAAATCTTGCTGGCTGATTGGGACAAGCTCAACTGGAGAACCAAACTCGATTTGCTTCGCCGAAGCCTCGACGCCTTTTGGGATGCGCTGCTGTTGCAACCACAAAGAATGGAGGATGAGATGTTTCAGGACTTGCGTTATGGCGCGCGAATGTTACTCAAGCACAAAGGATTCACGCTGGTCGCGGTGCTCTCACTGGCGCTTGGCATTGGCGCGAATACGGCGCTATTCAGCGTGGTGGATGCGGTGTTGCTCAGAACCCTGGCGGTTGCCGAGCCTCAACAGTTGGTGCTGTTTGAGTACGAGGCCGGGCTCACATTCAGAAGGAGCGGCATGAGCGGCACTTCGTACGTGCCCACGCCGGCGGGCACGGAGGGGGATTCGCTGTTTCGCTACGAGGTCTTTGACAAGATGAGCCAGACGCGCGACGCTGCGCCGGACAGTCCGCTCAGCGATTTCTTTGCCTTCGCTCCAATCCGGGAATTAACCGCAGTGGTGGGAGACCAGGCGGAGATCATAAATGGACAGGGTGTGTCTGGCGGCTATTACACCGGCCTGGGGGTGAAAGCGATCCAGGGACGGGCCATTACTGATGAAGACGACAAGCCAGGCGCCGAGCCCGTGGTCGTGCTTAGCCATCAGTATTGGCAGGAGCGATTCGGCGCGAATCCCGCGATCATCGGGCAATCCCTCAAACTCAACAAGCACACATTCACCATAATCGGAGTAATGTCGCCGGCGTTCAACGACATATCGCAAGTGGATTATCACGCTTCCGTCACCGTCCCTCTTGTCTGCGAGCGGTTGTTGCGAGGCGAGAGCAGCAGATTGGGCACGTCAAAACAGGGAGGCGTTTGGTGGCTGAATTTGATGGGACGGCTCAAACCCGGCGCGACCCTCGAACAGGCGCGCGCGAGTTTGAACGGTACTTTCCAGGCCGCCGCGTTGGAGCTCATGCCGCCGCCGCGCAAAGCGAATGACCCGGTGCAACTCGACCCGAAAGATTACCCGCGCCTGATCGCGGAATCCGGCAGCCGCGGGATGCTGGACATGCGCAGGGAGTTCTCAACCGCCATCTACGGCTTGTTCATAGTGGTGGCGCTTGTGCTGTTGATTGCGTGCGCAAACGTAGCGAACCTGCTGCTCGCGCGAGCTGCGATGCGCAGCGCGGAGATCAGTGTGCGGCTTGCGGTCGGCGCGGGACGCTGGCGCCTGATCCGGCAACTGCTGACCGAGAGTGTACTGCTCGCGAGTTGCGGCGGCGCGGCGGGAGTGCTCTTCGCCTTTTGGGGCAAGAGCGCGCTCATGGCGCTGAGCGACAAGGACACGAGACTCTTTCCCAGCGGCGTCGACCTCAATCTGAATTGGCGAGTGCTTCTGTTCACTATGGCCGTCTCATTGTTGACCGGCGTGCTGTTCGGCCTGGCGCCCGCGTGGCGCGCGACAAAGTTGGATTTGGCGACGTCGCTCAAACAGAGTCGTCGCACGACGTCCGCGGTGTCGGGCCTCAGCAAAGCACTGATAGTCGCGCAGGTCGCGCTGTCGCTATTGCTGCTGGTGGGCGCGGGGTTGTTCATCCGCACGCTCTCGAACCTTCAACACGTCAACCTGGGCTTCAATCAAGAGAACCTTTTGCTCTTCAAGTTGCAGCCGGAACAGGGCGGCTACAAGGACGAGCGGCTAGTGCAGTTCTATCAGCAATTGTTTGCGCGGCTGGACAACCTGCCGGGCGTGAAGGCGGCGACGTTCGGGAAAGTCCCACTCATCGCCCAGGACAATTATGTCAACGGCATTCTGCTCCCCGGCGAGGAGGCGATGACCGCCGAGCCCCATTCCACCAATCGCCAGATGGCGCGCGAGAACTACTTTGAGACGATGGAGATTCCGTTGCTGAGAGGACGCGGCTTCACTGCGCAAGATGATGCGCGCGCGCCTCAAGTCGCAATCGTGAGTGAAACGTTCGCAAGCAAGTTCTTCCCTGACGATGACGCGATTGGGAAGCGCATAACATTTAGAGCCGGCAAACGCGAAGTCGAAATCATCGGTATCGCAGCCGACACCAAATACATGCGCCAACGCGAAGAGATCAAGCCGCTGGTTTATACCCCGTGGCAACAGGAAATCGCGGTGCTCGGAGACATGTCATTCGCCTTGCGCACGGTGGGAGAACCGACCGCGCTCGCCGCTGCGGTGAATCAAGTGGTTCACGAATTGGACAGCAACCTGCCGGTCACTGAACTCACTTCGCAAACGGCCCGCGCGGAGGCCACGTTGGGACAGGAGCGCCTGTCCGCGCGGCTCCTGAGTTTCTTCGGCGGGCTGGCGCTTTTGCTGGCGGCCATCGGATTGTCGGGCGTCCTGGCTTATTCGGTCGCGCAACGCACCAACGAGATTGGCATTCGGATGGCGCTCGGCGCGCAAGCGCGCGACGTTTTGCGGCTGGTGATCTGGCAAGGCATGAAACTCGTGATGCTCGGACTCGCAGTAGGCGCGTTGACGGGGTATGCGCTGAAGCGCCTGCTGGCCAGCCAGTATTTCAGCGCGGACGAGTGGCAGCGCCAGGTCGCCGATCAGCTCTACGGTGTGAAGGGGACTGATCCGCTGACCTTCGCAGTCATTGCGTCGCTGCTGACACTGGTTGCGTTGGCGGCCTGTTGGTTTCCCGCGCGCAAGGCGGCAAAGGTAGACCCGATGGTGGCGCTGCGGAGCGAGTAACAAGATGTTAGCCACAGATGAACACGGATAAACACAGATTGGAACTGGAATCTATTGATCTGTGTTCATCTGTGTTCATCTGTGGCTCCGTTTGACATTCGTACTCCGTTCTTTGCGCTAAACGTTGCCTTCATCGGGAGTAGATTTGGATGTCGTTAAAGCGCGAAAAAGGAAAGCACCTCAAACCGTACCTCTGGTTAATCCGGACGATCGGTGTGATCGTGCCGAGTCGGTTGCGCGCCGATTGGAAGCAAGAGTGGCAAGCCGAGTTGCGGTATCGCGAGCTGCTGCTGGCTGATTGGGACAAGCTCAACTGGAGAACCAAACTTGATTTGCTTCGCCGGAGTCTCGGCGCGTTTTGGGATGCGCTGCTGTTACAGCCACGAAGAATGGAGGATGAGATGTTTCAAGACCTGCGTTACGGCATCCGAATGTTGTTCAAGCGGCCGGGCTTCAGCGCGGTCGTGATCCTCGTGCTGGCGTTGGGCATCGGTGCGACCAGCGCGATCTTCAGCGTAGTAAACGGAGTGCTGCTTCGCCCGTTGCCTTACCCGGAGCCTGACCGTCTGATGACGGTCTTCTCCGCTCCCGAACCAGGCAGCCGCACTGCGAGTATCAATACAGTTACCGGGCCTGATTATGTCGAGTGGCGCAGCCAGTGTCAGAGCTGCGCTCAGATGGCAGCACACACCGGAGCGCAACCCGGCAACCTGACGGGCGGCGCGGAGCCTGATCGGGTCCGCGTAGCTCGAGTCACCGGAAGTCTGTTCGCCACGATGGGCGTGCAACCGACGCTCGGGCGCATTTTCTTGCCGGAGGAAACTGGACGCCTTTTGTTCACCAGCGACAGCGGACCGGCCGCCGGCACCGCGGTGATCCTGAGTCACGGGCTATGGCAGCGGCGCTTCGGCGCTGATCCGGCGGTCATCGGCCAGACGGTCAAGGTAGAAGGTGACGCGTGCGCGGTGATCGGAGTGATGCCCGACGGATTCAATTTCCCCGACGAAGCAGACGCATGGGTGCCGGTCGCCCTCAATCCAAAACGTAATAACGCTTACTTGCACGTAATCGCTCGATTGCAATCAGGCGTGACGCCGGCCCAGGCGCAGGCCGAACTGACGGCTATCGCGCTCCGAGCGGCGCCGGAAGCCTCGCCTGACAATCAGGCACAAGGCGTCAACGTGGTTTCTCTGCAGGAAAACATGGTCGGCAATGTCCGGCCGTCGCTGCTTATCTTCCTGGGCGCGGTGAGCTTCGTGTTGCTGATCGCCTGCGCCAACATAGCTAATCTGTTGCTCTCGCGCGCGGCCACTCGACACAAGGAGATGGCCATTCGCGCCGCCCTCGGCGCCAGCAGGCTGCGGATCCTGCGCCAGTTGCTGACTGAGAGCGTGCTGCTTGCGCTACTGGGCGGCGGCCTCGGATTGCTGCTGGCTTTCGCGATTCTCAAGGTGTTGCTCGCGGCTGCGCCGCAGGAGATCCCGCGTCTCAATGCTATTGGAATCGATCGATGGGTGCTGGGCTTCACGCTGCTGCTCTCTTTCTGGACCGGAATCTTTTTCGGACTGGCTCCGGCGCTTCAATCGTCGAAGCTCGACCTCAACACAACGCTCAAAGAGGGCGGCGCTCGGATGATCGGAGGCGCGGCGCGTCATCGCCTGCGCGGGTTGCTCGTCGTAGCTGAAGTCTCACTGGCGTTGGTGCTTCTAATCGGGGCGGGCTTAATGCTCAAGAGCTTCACTCGCCTGCGCGAAACCAAATTGGGTTTCAATCCCGATAACGTGCTGACGGCCAGCCTCACGCTGCCCGAAGCTGACTATCCAAAAACCGCACAGGTCAAGGCTTACTACCAGCAGGCGCTCGCGCGACTCGCCGAGCACCCCGAAGTGCAAACCGCAAGCATCGTCAACGCGCTCCCGCTCGGCAAGAACGGCGCTCGCATTCAAGGCGATCTGACCGTCGAAGGAGACGTTGAGCGTCGCCCTGGCTCGTTCGCCAGGAAGCTTGTGATCAGCCCCGATTACTTTCGAACATTGGGCATTCCCTTGCTCAAAGGCCGCGCGTTTAACGAACACGACACGGCTGATTCGCCCGGCGTGCTGATCATCAGCGAGGCGTTGGCTCGCCGCTTGTGGCCTGATGAAGAGGCGCTCGGCAAGCGCATGAACATCGGATTCTCAGGCGAGACGTGGCGCGAAGTGGTGGGCGTGGCCGCCGACGCCAAGCAACAGGAAGTCGGCGAGCGCGCGTCTCCCGCGGTTTATCAACCCTATTGGCAAGTCCTCGATTCGCGCCGTTGGATGCTCGGCGATCTGACTTTCGTCATTCGCACCGCCGGTCAGCCGCAGAGCTTCGCCGCGGGTTTGCGAAGCGAGTTGCAAGCTGTCGACAAGCAGCTTCCGCTTTATGACCTGGCCCCGATGGAACAGGTCATCGCGCAGAGAGTCGCCGACCCGCGCTTCTATATGCTGTTGCTCAGTTCCTTCTCTGGCCTTGCCTTGATTCTGGCCGCGGCCGGTATTTACGGCGTCATCTCTTACGCAGTCATGCAACGCACGCACGAGATCGGGATTCGAATGGCGCTGGGCGCCGAGGTCGGCGACGTTCTCAAACTGGTGATCACTCAGGGAATGAAACTGGTGCTCGCCGGAATAACGATCGGCCTGGCCGGAGCGTTTGCTTTAACGCGCGTGCTGACCGGCTTTCTTTATCAGGTGAGCGTGACGGATCCGATCACTTTCACGGGGCTTTCGCTTTTGCTGATCGTGGTCGCGCTGCTGGCTTGTTATCTACCGGCGCGGCGGGCGACGAAAGTTGATCCAATGGTTGCGCTGCGTTGCGAGTGAGGAATTGCCGATTGTTTTGCGTGCTTTGCGGTCCTTGGCGTTCTTTGCGCAAGGTATTATGTTCTTCAGCGAAGGGCCTTGTCTTCATCGCGAGTAGAACTCTATTGATGTTATCGCCTCGAAAACAAGGAAAGCACCTCAAACCGTACCTCTGGTTAATCCGGACGATCGGTGTGATCGTGCCGAGTCGCTTGCGCGCCGACTGGAAGCAAGAGTGGCAAGCCGAGTTGCAGTATCGCGAGCTGCTGCTTGCCGACTGGGACAAGCTCAACTGGAGAACCAAAATTGATTTGATTCGCCGCAGCCTCGGCGCCGTTTGGGATGCCCTGCTGCTACAACCGCAAAGATTGGAGGACGAGATGTTTCAAGACCTGAGTTACGGCGTGAGGATGCTGGCGAAGAGACCCGCCTTTACAGCGGTAGCAGTAATCACATTGGCCCTGGGCATCGGCGCCAGCACTGCGATCTTCAGCGCGGTTAACCCTATTCTGTTCGAGCCGCTGCCGTATCCGCATGCCGACCGGATCACGATGGTCTGGGACTTCGGCAACGGAGGCGCGCGCGTCAATGTAACGTTCGGCACTTATCGCGAACTGCTCGACCGAAGCCGCTCCTTCGAAGCTTTGGCGGTGATGAGAGTCTGGCAGCCGACGTTAACCGGGATGAATCAACCGGAACGGTTCGAAGGGCAGCGCGTGAGTGCGAGCTACTTCCGTGTGCTGGGTGTCACGCCGGCCCTCGGACGAGACTTCCAGGAGTCAGATGATCAGCTTAACGGGCCGGCCGTTGTGATAATCAGTGACGGGTTATGGCGGCTCCGCTTTGGCGAAGACAACGCGATCGTCGGAAATCAAATCACGCTCGACGACAGAAGCTACACCGTCATCGGTGTAATGCCTCGCGGGTTTGAAAATGTGCTTGCGCCCTCGACGGAGATCTGGTCGCCTTTGCAGTACGACACGGCGCTGTTACCCGACAGCAGAGAGTGGGGGCATCATCTGCGCATGGTTGGGCGGCTGCGCTCCGGTGTCCAACCCGATCAGGCGAGACTGGAGATCAATGCGATCGCGCAGAATCCGGTGTCACAGTTCTCGCGGCCTTCGCACGCGGCGCTTCAACAAGGGCTGATTGTGAACTCTCTGCAGGATGACGTTACGAGCGGCGTCAGGCCGGCGCTGCTCGCGGTCCTCGGCGCGGTGTTGCTGGTGCTCGCGATCGCATGCGTGAACGTTACGAACCTGTTGCTGGCGCGCGGCGCGCAACGGCGCGGCGAATTCGCGATGCGCGCGGCGCTTGGCGCCGGACGAATGAGGATGATTCGCCAGTTGCTCACGGAGAGCCTTATGCTTTCGGTGATGGGCGGCGCTCTGGGAATGATCGTAGCGGAGTTCGGCGTACGCGCGCTGGTTGCGCTTAGCCCGCCGGGGCTCCCGCGCGCGGGGACGATCAGCATGAATGGCGGTGTCTTTGTTTTCGCGCTTGGGATTACGACGCTGATCGGACTGGCAGTCGGACTGATTCCGGCCGTGCACGCTTCGCGCACCGACCTGCACCTCGGGTTGCAGCAAAGTTCGCATCGTACCGCGGGTGGACATCAATGGTTGCGGCGGACTCTGGTTGTCGCTGAAGTAGCGCTCGCCCTCGTGCTGCTTGTCAGCACCGGATTGCTGTTGCGCAGTTTGCAGCGTCTATTCGCGATTGATCCCGGATTCGACGCGTCGAACATGCTCACGATGCAGGTACAGATTTCATTTCGGCGATTCGACGAGGCCGCAACCAACCGCTTCTATACTCAAGCTCTGGAAGCCGTCCGCCAGGTCCCCGGTGTCGCCGAAGCAGCGTTTACCAGCCAGTTACCGCTGAGCGGCGACATCGAAGACGGCTACGGCGTACACTTCGAGTCGAGCCCAACCGGCAACCCTGAAGCCGATAGCGGCGCTTACAGATATGCGGTGAGCCCCGGCTATTTCGAAACGATGGCAATTCCTCTGCTAAGCGGCCGTCTGCTCAACGGGCACGACGTCGCCGGCGCGCCCCCAGCCGTGCTGATCAGCGAATCTTTGGCGAGGAGCAAGTTCGGGACTGAAGACCCGATCGGCCAACGCTTACGCATTGGGCCAACAGACGGGCCGTGGAACTCCGTCGTCGGTGTGGTTGGGAATGTGAAACAGACGTCGCTTGCGGCCGATAACACCGATGCGGTCTATATTACAAATGAGCAGTGGCGCATGTTCGCGGACCGGGCGCGATGGATCGCGGTTCGAACACGCGGCGGCGCGGCGACTCTCGCTGCAGCGATCAAACAGGCGATCTGGTCGGTGGATAAGGATGAGCCGATCGTTCGGCTGGCGACAATGGATGCCAGGCTCGAGGCGTCAGCGGCCGAGAGGCGTTTCGCCCTGGTCCTGTTCGAGGCATTCGGCCTGGTTGCCCTGGTGCTCGCGGCAATAGGTATTTACGGCGTGCTCTCGGGCAGCGTCACCGAACGCACTCGAGAGATCGGAGTGCGTTTGGCGTTAGGCGCGCCGCGCGGCAACATCCTTGCCCTCGTGATTCGCCAGGGAATGACACTTACAATTCTCGGTTTGGTAATCGGTCTCACCGGCGCCGCGTTAGCGACAAGAGCGCTTGTCACAATGTTGTTCGGCATTTCGCTGCTGGACCCGGTCACATATCTTGGCGTGATTGGGTTGCTGCTGGCGGTGTCGGGCGTCGCCTGTTGGATACCGGCGCGCCGAGCGACAAAGGTCGACCCGTTGGTGGCGCTGCGCCAGGAGTAAAGGGAATTGCGGATTTCG
>Ga0134124_10001287_pt1 | contig 20142 bp, 17 predicted proteins | sample KB304_FD_96880 | JGI IMG/M metagenome (GOLD analysis project Ga0134124, IMG submission 96880) | Terrestrial soil microbial communities without Nitrogen fertilizer from Kellogg Biological Station, Michigan, USA - KB3-0-4 | ecosystem: Environmental > Terrestrial > Soil > Unclassified ... | reverse complement strand
TTTACAATCGAATGCGCGTTCTCTTCACGCAGCGCCATCTTGTAGGTGCGCGCGTATTCATTTCGCTTCGTCCAGGGGACGTAATAGCGCGCCAGCACTCCGTGTTGAAGCTCCTTTGAATTTTGATACTCGTGAGCGAAATCCAGTATCGGCAAGCGCGTTGTTCCACCGTCGACGCTAACTTCAACTTCGGCATTCAATGAAGAGAGAGCGGTGAAGAGGTCCGATGGGAACGGCTCGCCTTGCCGGATGTGGCGGACCACCAGCATCGTGTTTCCGGCGACAGTAGCAGCGTTTCGAACGATCGTGCCCGCGGTTCTCCGCGCCATGTACCGCAGCGCTTCGAGTCCTTGCAGGCGAGGGCCTCTCGCCTTATCAACAAGTGAGTCGAGTTCATCAAGCAGTTCGCCGTAGGTGACTGCCGAGCCGAACGAGAGCCAATTATCTTCTGCTTCTATGCCTCGCAGCTCGTCGAGTTGCGAGATGTCGATCAGCACATGAGGATCTTCCACAAAGTGGTCATACACACCGATCGAAGTGTTTCCCCCGACGAGCTTCACGTTGGCTACATCGGGGTGCTCGGCGATGATCGCGTGCACTTGCGCGAGGGTGGTGGGCCGATACCAATGATATCCAGCCGCCGAGTAATAAACCGCGCGCGGGGGACGCTGCAGCTTCCTGGGGAACGACGTGCGAATCTTGCGAGCGTGCGGCACACGCTCGGCCGGATCAACAACCGTCTTCAAGCAACCGACTTCGTCGTCGGGGCCCCAGTCACTGGCAAAGTGCTTCATGCCGTAGAGAATCGATCGGTACCCCGTGCACCGGCAGAGATTGCCGTCGAACAGGTCCTCGATCTCCTTTTGCCCGATCGTCTGCTCCTGATTTGTGGCGAGAAAGGCCGTCATATTCATCACAAAGCCAGGCGTGCAGAAACCGCACTGCGAGCCGTTGTCTTTGGCGATCCGATACTGGACCGGGCTCAACTCGCTGCGGCAGCTTCCGGTGCCCTCGGTCGTTGTGATCTCCATTCCATCCAGCGAACACAGAGGCCGAAGGCAGGAGTTGATCGACAGGTGTTCGACCGTCTCGCTCAGGTCATCCCATCGCGAAAGCATCACGGTGCACGCGCCGCATCCGCCCTGCGCACAACTTTTCTTTGTGCCGGTCAGGCCAACTGCCGGAGACCGGAGCCAGTCCACCAACAGGATCGAGGGGTCGACTTTATCAATGACGACTTCGCTTCCGTTCAGAACGAATCGCAAGTCGGTGGCAAACTTTCCAGCCGAATCTGCTGACATGAATTGTTCCTTTCAAAGAGAACGACCACATTTATGCGGGAACTCTAGGGGCGGCTCTCCGTGGCCGCCCCTCCTTCGCCATCGTGGTAGCTTCCTGCGACCAAGGGGCGGCCACGGAGGGCCGCCCCTACATGCATCTTCATCTGCGAGTGGGTTTGGCATCCGGACACGCAAGCGGCAGCGCGTGCGGATTCCTGAACGTCGAATACTGGGCGAACGCAACCGCGAGTTGCAGAGAAGAGTCCAGCGGAATCGCGGTTGTGAAACCTTTGCCCGGGAAAGTTGCCGGATACTTGTAGTCTGAAAAATACGCGGTGTTCGCCGGGCTGAATGTCGTGCACATATCGCAGAAGTTGAAGATCGCCGGGATCGTCCCGCCCTGCAGGTTGAGAAAGGGCGGAGGCGCGGCGAACGCACCCATGTGGCAGCTTACGCAACTAGAGTTGGACTGGTCCACAGTACCCGCGAGCCGCCTCGAACAGCCGTAGTGTTCGATGTTGGAAATGCTGATGGGCGCAAGCACCGTCTCGTATAGCGGTTTGCTGTCGGATTGAGCCACCGCGGGGAAGCTCATCGGGTCGTTGCCAAACTGAACGCCCAGCGGTTTCAGCCGGTCCCAAATCGATCCCGGTTTTGACGGGTCATAATCTTTTCCGTCGTACGCCAGCGTTGAGTACACCCAACGTGTAGGCGAGCGGCTGTCGACCACAGCCAGATCGACTTGAATCAGGTGCACTTCTCTAACCCGTCGGTCGCACAACGAGTACTCGGTCTTCGACTTTGGTACGTGACCGTTCGCTTGCCAGGTGGTCGAGCCTTTCAAGTAGGGAACCTCTTTGTCGGTAGCGGTGGTATTGAGGACCTTGACGACCACGGTGCCTTCCGGGAACGGCATGCCGCGAGCGTAGTTCTTGCCGCCTCGTGTGTAAGTGGCGGGTTCTCCTGAAGCCGGAAACGCCTGGCCGATCGACCATCCGCCACAGGGGTTGTACATCCCGACCGACCACGTTTCAAAAAGCGGATTCACCCCGGCCGTGGCGAGTGCGCCGGGGAGAGTATGCCTGCCGGATCCGCGACCCACCCCGCGAGTCGGGGTAATGAAACTCGACAACGCGGTCGAGAGTTCATTGGTCAAACCGTGAACGAACTCGCGGCCTCGCTCGCCGTCATACGCCATCCACGGCACGTGATACCACTGTGTCCGGCCGTCGACTTTTGTGTTCCAGCCGTCCTTGAAGTCTTGCCCCTTCCTTACGGTGTCGATGATGTCTTGCACGTAGCCTTCCCAGTCCGACCATTTTGGATTCGGGTTGGTGAAGGAGACCTGTCGATTGAGCCAGGGAGCCTCGCATTTGGGTTGCGTCTTCGGATAATCGTGGCTCAACTTGAAACGCTGGCCGCGCCAGTTCGGGGGCGGCGAATCAACGCTGTCTCTAAACGCCAGGCTCGCGGCGGGGCCCGTCGCGCGACTGGATTGACCTGACAAGCTCGAGGCCAAAGCTAACGTGATCAGAATTCCAACAATTATCAAGCCCCACTTGTTTTGACTATTGCGCATGGCTCTCTCCTTCCTGTTCTCGATTCAGTGGACTGCTCAATTGAGGCGGCGAGACCGCGCAGATGTGCGAGGCATAAACCGGACTTCGTCACATCTCCGTTCTCTGGTGGACCGCGCCTCCTTCAAACGATCGCGACTTCCGTGGTTCGAATAATGGTGTTTCTTTGGGCGGAGCCGGCGAAAACCCTCTGCAATCTCACGAGACCCGCCTGAGTGGCGCGTATTGTATACCACAACGTTCGAACGAATGCTAGAAAAATCACAGTTGAGAATCGTAATGCCGATGAAGTCGAAACCACACTTACGCGAGAGCAGGAGCCGGTCATTTAATAGACAATGTATCGACGAACAAAAAGGGGCGGCCACGGAGGCTGCCCCTACATTTATTGTCGACCGGCTAGCGGGTATTGTTGACCGATCATCGGTTCAGATGCCGTGCGTTGCGTTGCTCAATCGCCGCTAACTCCGCATCGTTGTCGTAGCCGAAGAGATCTGCTCGTTTCTCTAGTGAGGTGAATATCTCAAATACTTCGCGATCCGTTCGTTGCGCGGCCCGCTTTTCCTCAAGCCGCCGCCTGCGTATCTGAGGCATTGTCTTCAGCGCAGATGCAACCGACAAGAGGAAGCCGGGTTGCAGGCGGAGCGGCGCCGTTATGCTCAGCACAGCAATCCACAATACGTGCGAGATCATAAGACCGCGATCGTGGAGGTTGACCCAGTGAAATATCAATCGGTGACGCTGTTGCATTCGTCGCACCTTGCGCTGGTTGACCTTTCGCATTGTTGATGAGACTCGATGGTGTACGACCGAGCGAGGCTCGTAGACCACCGACAGCCCACGCTTCCACGCGCGGTAGCTGATGTCTACGTCCTCCCAGTAGATCGGGGCGAGCAGGCTGTCGAATCCTCCGATCTCCAGAAACTTCCGGCGGTCGAACATCGCCGACCCGCCGCCCGCAAACATCGAGTGCAGCGGGGCGGGCGTGTGTATGGCGTCCCCCAGAAATATGTAACTACGATGGACGCGAATGAAGCCCCGGGCGAAACTGCCTAGCTTCCCGGTTCCGACTTCGTGCCCGCTCTCGAGATCAAAGACGCGGCAGTGCGCCGCGAAAACCGATCCGTCCCCGAAGTTTTCTACCAGCGGGGCGATTGCGTTGAGCTCTACCTCGACGTCGTTGTTGAGCAGAAACATCAGCGGGTAGATGGCTGCTTCAAACCCGCGATTGCAGGTCGGACCGAAGCCGCGATTTCTTTCGTTGCTGATCATCCGGAGAGAGAGGAGAGGGGGCGACGGGGAGACGGGGCGAGGGGGCGACTGGGAGACAAGGGGACGGGGCGACAGGGAGACGGGGCGAGGGGGCGATTGGGGTTCGCTTCCCGCATTCAGGAAACCGTCGCCCCGTCGCCCCGTCGCCTCGTCGCCCCCTCTCCCCGCCCCCTCGCCCTGTCTCCCCGTCGCCGCGTCGCTCTCAACGTCAGCGAATCCCTGACTAAGCAACCAAGCAGTCGTGTCATCGATGCTGCCGTCGTTGACTATGATGATTTCTGTTGGACTGTTGAGCTGCTGACTGTAGTGCCTCGTTGCGGCGATGACGGATGGCAGGAATCGCTCGAGCAACTCGAGTCCGTTCCAACTCGGAATGACAATGCTGACGCCGGGTGTCACCTTAACGACTCATAGCCTTTCCTCGCTCATTCAAGAGTTGGATTGCTTCCCTGTATCCATGCAGAGACCCCACATCTACATAAGCGCTGCCCGTTCGTATTCCGCGCGCTCGCCCGCCGCCCTTGAGGTAGGCATTGACCAGCGTGCCTACGTACTCGTCTTGCTGCTCGCGACGGCGCCACAGTTCATAAAGCTCCCGCAGGATCGCCCCGTTCATCTTAAAAGCGCCCCACACCCACGAGGAGTCTGCGTTCTTCTGCTTTACTTGAATCTCAATAACGTTGTTTTGGTTGTCCGTGATGACCGCATCGAATAAGTGAGGCTTCTCGACTGGAAACAAGAGGAACGACAGCGCGTCATTTTCGAGCGCGCACAGCCCGTCTTCAGGAAACCATATGGTGTCGGGAAGCCCGATCAGAACTTGTTCGTCCGCGGGGATCATCGGGAGGGCGCGAAATAGCGCGTCGCACAAACCCGTCGGGCGCGGCTGCACAACATAGCAAATGTCGGCAGAACCAACCTGGCCCCCGTAGTATTCGAGGATGTCTGATTTTCCCGGCGATATCACGAAGCAGATCTTATCGGCCCCGGCAATAATCATTCGCTCGACCAGGTATTCGCTGACTGCCCTCGGCCGCTCTGTGTCGCCTTCAAACCGGCTGCCCACCGGAAGAAGCTCTTTTGAAAAAGCGAGCGGCTGAATGCGGCTTCCGCCACCCGCTGCCGGGACCACTCCCCACATAAACCAAGCCTCCTTCGAATCACCCGATCAGAGGGTAGTGGATCAGTTTGAGGTTCAGAGTTCAAGCTTTAGCTTGCTCTTGAGCTTTATAGTTGAAAAACGGCAAGCTAAAGCTTGAACTCTGAACTGGACCTTCAAACTGAGCCACCTTCAGCATAATGTTTAATGAAGAGGCGCTTCATCCTCGAGTCGACGCCTCAATTCCAGGTATCTGGGATACTCCTTGATATTCCGCAAAACAGCTATCCACGGTCTCGCTGTCAGACCCATGAACAACTCGGCGATCTCACGATCCGAAGTGGCGGAAGCCTCCCGCTCCAGCTTTCGCGCCCGCTTCACGCCGGGCAGGCGGACGACCGCCTGCCAAAACGCCTTAAGAAAGGTGCCGTTCAACGACGCAACAGCGCTCAACAGTTTCAACGCAACCCAGACCGCATGAGACGCGAGCCATACTTTGTCATGAAGGTTGACCCAGTTCATCAGAAGACGATTGCGCTCTGATACTACATTCATCACTCCTCGCAGGTGCTTCTTTCCCATGGTCGCGCCGCTTTTGTGGTGAACGATACTGGCCGGTTCGTAGTGCACCTTCCACCCGCGTTTCCAGGCGCGATAGCATATCTCGACGTCATCCCAGTACATCGGCTCGAGCAGCGCAGAGAATCCGCCTAACGCGCGGAACTTTGCGACGTCGTAGGCTGCGTATCCACTGCACGCAAAAAACGAATCAAACGGTTCACGTTTGTTTGGTAAGCGCGTGGGCAGAATGTCATAGTTCCTGTAGACGTGCCAGAACCCTCGCTTGAAGTATCCAATCTTTCCTCCGCCATCCAGAAAACTGCCGCCGACCCGGTATGCTCTTGGGGATACCGCGAACACATTCTCATCGTCGAAGTGCCGGACCAGCGGGGCAATCGCGTCAGGCTCGACTCCGACATCGTTGTTGAGCAGGAAGACTATTGAATGATGCGCGTTGGAGACCCCGTTGTTCGCCGTATGAATTAGACCCCTGTTTTGCTTCTGGCTGATTACTTGAATTCCACCGTCAGCGTAATTCTCCCGGAGCCATTCGACGCTGTTGTCCGAGCTGCCGTCATCCACAACTATGATTTCAACCTCCGCTCCATACTGGTCGCGATATTGGTTGGCGGCGGCGATGATTGAAGGGAGAAACTCTGCCAGTAGTTCCTGACCATTCCAGTTGGGGACAACTACACTGACGTTGCGCATATCACTCGTTTCCCGATTCCTCGTAGGGTTATGTTCTGTCGCGCGTCCACAATCACGTTTTCTGCTCTGCGTCCTCGGCGTCCTCTGCGGTTGATCTGTTTCCTAACCGCGGAGGACGCCGAGGACGCAGAGTGCTGCTTCAATGCCGGTGATCAGAAGCTGAAGCCGGCTTGCCGGGGTTGGCCATCCGTTCGAGTCCAAGCAGGCTGGTGTGGCTTCCGATCGTGACCAGCGCGTCGCGCTCTTCGATCAGTGTATCGGCCGCCGGGTTAAAAATCATTTCCCCGCTCGCTCGCTTGATTGCTATGACGATTACATCGTGTTCGGAGCGGATGCCGGTGTCTTTGAGAGCGATACCGATGAACGGTGACTGGGCGCCGATCTCGACCTGCTCTATTTCGAGCTCGAGGCGCTCGGTCATCGTCGCAAGCTCGATGAAGTCGGCGACCGCCGGTCTGAGCAGCATCTGTGACATCTTGGACGAGCCCGTTAGCGCGGGCGACACCACCCTGTTAGCGCCGGCCTTCAGCAGCCGGTTTACTGCTGCCTCATCGTTGGCGCGAGCGACGATCCTGGTTTCTTTGTTGAGGTCGCGCGCAGTCAACGTGATGTACAGGTTGTCGGGATCGGACGACACCGCGCATACGATGCCTCGCGCCCGCTCGATGCCCGCCGCTTTCAGAACGTCGTCGTTTGTAGCGTCGCCCATCAGCACCATGTGACCCTGCGTCAGCAAACGATCGGCGATTGTTTCATCGCCTTCGATGACCACGAAGTCGTGTCCGCTGCGCGCGATGTCCCGGATGACGCCGGCCCCAACGCGCCCGGCCCCGCAGACGATGTAATGATTGCTGAGCTTGTTGATGTCCTTGTACATTTTTCGCTTCCCAAAAGTGGAGAGCAGCTCGGACTCTACCACGGCCTGAACGGCGACCGATAGAGCGTAGCCGATTGTACCGACGCCGGTGATGATCAACACCGCGGCGAACACGCGCCCGGCTTCTGTCATTCCGGGCGGCTCGCCATAACCAATCGTCGTAAGGGTGATGAGAGTGAAGTAGAACGCATCAAACCACGCGATGTCGGGAACAATCAGTTTGAATCCGACCGTGCCCGAGGCGATGAGGACTACGATCGCGGTCAGGGCAATCTGGAGTTTTTTCCTCGGCGACATGATGGTTGAAGGTGAAGGTGCATCTTATCTTCGCGAGGGAAGGGAAGCAAGAATGGCGTGGTGTCTCAGTTTGGATGTCCGACAAACTTCAGTTTGTCGCATTTCGGCGTGTTTCGACAAACTGAAGTTTGTCGAACATCCAAACTGAAAGAACGGGGCCATCTCCGTCGGTGAAGGTTATTAGTCGGAAGGCGGAAGATTTTCCATTTTCCAGTTTCCATTTGTCATTTGCAGTCGAGGGTTGCTCGTCAGTCAATGACAAATGACAATTGGAAAATGGAAAATGGAAAATGGAAAATGGAAAATCTTCCGCCTTCTGCCTTTTGCTCTCTGTCCCGTGCCTACGGATTTACGGTAACGGTGACGATGTCCGACAACTGGCCGTAATCCTGATTGTTCCGTTTCAGTCGGATACATTATCAGGCCCGGAGGAGGGTGTATGAGGATTTCCCTCTGCAGGGGCGCCTTGCTGATTCAGAGCCAGCAAGCGTGAAAGGATTTCATCATCAGACAGGACCTTCTGCGTCGTTCGGCAAAGCGCGACGCGCCAGAAAATACCCTAATCGGCGGACGCTCGAGAGTAGTGCTCGTAGATCTAAGCAAACTTGTAAGGGTGCAAACTAAAGCCTGGCCCTGAGCGGTCTGATTGATCACGGGCAGCGAAAGTCTTTGTCCGCGGCGGCGGGAACGTAATAGAAACCCATTACAAGACAGCTTACTTCATCGACTTGAATAACCAGACCTTCCTGATCATTGACATAGGAGACAATTCGTTCGACGTGCCCTTCGTACCGTTTCTCAAACTTTGTTTTGTCTATCTCTAGATCTGAAAATAGCGGAGCGGGTAGTTGATGGACCACAATTTTCAAGACGGTGTCAGCCTGCACATCCCAGCCTCCTGAACCACCGGTCTTGCAATTCCCGGATGAATACTCGAAGAACACATTCACATCTTTTAAGTAGTACCCACACTTACATTCATTAATTCCCGAACCTAACATCCGTTCCACGTCTGCGCGTGTTGAATGCAAGGGTACTATTCCGCGCCATCCTTTTATTCCCGAAGGCGAAGACAGGGGAGAAGACATAATAGAGACACCTAGAATGAAATGCGCCAGCAATTGGATTATCACTGTTCGAAACCTCCGGCTTGTGGACAATGCTGCTCTAGTACCTTATCCCAAAACCCGGACGCGTCAGATTCATTCTTGATGTTGTGATACCGACTTTTGAGGTCATCTGACAAACCACCGAGATTGAAGGCAGCAGTGGCTAGCTGAGAATCACTATAGATGCCTTGGGAATTCGCGAGATGGATCGTTTCATGAAGGGCGACGCGGGTGTAGGCATTCTGAACTGCGTTTTCATTGAAAGGGGAACCAGCAGAAGTTTGAGGTGAGATAACAACGGTGGCAGGCGACAATCGATTTGCCAGTCCGCCATGAACTGTACCAGAAACATTTTCCCCGTTCACGACAGCTTGCTCTAACACATATCCCCCCTGAGCGTTTATAGCATCAAAGAGGTCTAGGGGGTCAACAGAATAGGCATTCATCCCAGTGTCTCCAGCTACCTGATCGATCAGAGCATGCACAAAGTTTCCACATTCATTGTTGTTTTTCTCCAGTAGCTTGCGAAGTCTGCCTCGCAGATTAGTTGGAAGCGGAGTGGGTTTGTCTTGTGGGCCATCGCCATCGTCGCTCCCCTCGCTTTGTCCTCCTGGATTGGCGTAACAGAATCCATAAGATTCTTCCCATTCCTCGCCATCGTCTTCGCCGCCTTCAATGTGTCCCCAGAAGGTAATTATATCGCAAGCCCGTGCATTCAGGCCCAAGGGATCAACATTGGCCACGGGATTGTCCATCGCATAGCTATAACGATTAAGAGTCTGCGGAATCCTCGATGTCCCTGATACGTCCCCAATGCAGTCTGCAGGGGCTGGCTTGCTTGATTGTAATTATCGGAGGTCGTGTAGGTCTGAGTGCCGATGGTTCTAATACTGCTGCTGATCCGCTTGTACTGATCGAAGGTGTAGCGCTCCTGATAATCCGTGCCGACGTTGATTCGCACAATAGCACCGTCTTTCGTCGTTCCATAAATCGGATCAGTGTCATAAGTGTAAGTTACCGTCGGCGCAGTAGTCACCCCGCTGACGGTGTTGTAGCTCACCTGCGAGACACGATTCAGCGCGTCATAAGAGTAAGCCGTGATAACCCCCCGAGCGTCAGTGCGGGTGGCAACAGCATTGAAGCTCGTATACGAATATGTCGTCGTCCACTGATTCGTCTGCGTTGGATCACCCTGTTCGGGGATCTTCTCATTGGTCACGCGCGAGAGCGCGTCGTACTTGTACGTCCGAAGTTGATTCCCTTGATTCACCTGCGCAAGATTGCCGAGCGCGTCATAGAAGTAATTTGTTCCCTGAGTTAGAAAGCCGGAGGAATCCTGCTCGTTGACGGTACTCAGTTGACCGAGTCCATCGCTGAGCCGCTGCGTCTTTCGATTCACCTGATCAATCATCGTCACGCTGTTGCCGTTATGAATGGTTTGCGTGGTTTGATTGTCGGGCAATGTCACGAGGATAGCTCTGCCGAGCACATCATATGTATACACAGTCGCGGGCCCGGGCGTGCCATCAGCCGGAAACGGATTCGTCACCCTCGACACTCGTCCCATTGAGTCGTAAGTCGTATTTACCTGGCCGCCGTGCCGATTCGTCTGATGGATTGCCCTGCCCCAGCCATCGTAATCGGTAGTAGTCGTGATGGTCTTCTGGGTGCCGTTGTCATCGTATATCTTGCTGCCGCTGACGCTCAGCGCAGCATCGTTGTAACTCACGCTGCTGGTCGCGCCGGTCGGCATGGCCATGTATGTTGGGCGCAACGCAGCATCGGGTGTGGTAGTTGTGGTGAAACCATTTGGATCGACACTGCTTGTAGTAAAGCTTGTGTTGAAGTCGTAACCCCGGCCAGTGGTCACCTGCGCGCCGCCCGCCGCTCCTTTGGTTATGTACTCAGGCATTGCCCAGTAGAAGCTCTGCGTAGCCGTCAGCGTCTGCTCGTTGCAGCAAGCGAGTTGTTCTTTGACACTCGCGCCGAAGACATCAATCTTACGCAGTCGCGTGTCCGAGAGATTATTCGTCAGGTCGTACCACTGGGTCGTGCCGGTGACATTGCCTCGAACTGTATAGCTCGCGTTGTAATTGGTACCATGGCCTGGTGGAGGCGCAGGCAAATTCCCCTGCGCATCGCGGTATTCCTCCATTCCGCCCATCGCCGCATAGTCGTCATAGGTATAGGTGGTCTTTGCCATCAGCACGTCGTTAGCGTCATTGGTATCCAGCAATGCGTCGTACATATCGCTTTCGATTACCAGCCTTCGCAGATAGGTATTCACGTAGCTCGCATCAGTTTTGTAAGTTGTGCGAGTGCGCTTTCTGACTTTCCACTGGCCGCTTATTTGAAAGCCGTACTCGCGCATATTCGTTACGTTACCGTAGCTGTCGTAATTGTAATCAACCTTAGTCTGATTCGGGGTCGGCGTCCCGTCGTCATAGGTAACAACGTTGGCTATCTGCGGCTCGCCTCCAGGATCATTCGCGTAGGTTATTACTGATTTGGCCATCGAAACGCCGCCGCTCGTCGTCTTGATCTCGCTCTGCGTCAACAGGCCGTTCGCCACCGATAATGTGTTGGTCGAGCGCGTCAGGGTAAGCGTTGAGTTGTCTGGTCGCGTAGTGGTAAAGGACATCGTCTGAAAGCCAGGACCGATTGAATAGCTATAGGTCGCCTGCGGCGCGTTGGTCGCACTCTCAGTTCGCTGGGTGAACACTGGGGCATTGGTCCGCGCGGGAGTGCTTGCAGTCTGATAGTTGAAATTCACGCTGTTGCTCTCGACACCGTCGCTAATCACGCCGCTCCCGTTGATGCTCATCTGCCGGCGGCCCGACACGTTGTAAATCATCCCGAAGGCCGAATAGCTGAATGTATAACCGGTCTGCGTCGCCGGCTGTAAACGTGCTTGATGAAGTCACTTACAGTAAAGCCATGATGACAATATTTTGCGGTGCTGCGCACAATATATTTGGCGCGGAAGTGCAGCGGTGCGCTTTATCTTGATGAACCGAGGAGACGCAGCCGCTGCGTCTCCTCTTGAGAAGGAGGTATCGCGAAAAACTAGATTACTGCGGATTGTCTTCGTACCGTGGTCGCACGGCGGCGTGGCGTCATCGGCTCACGTTTCTCGAGCGTCACGTTGATTGTCTGTTCGGCGTGGTTGCGAATAATTTTTACCGGCACCGTTCCTTCGGATTTGCTCGACAGGGCCTTGACCAGCGAGCTGATGCTATCGACTCTTTGATCGGCGACCGCAATGATTACGTCACCCGCTTTGATTCCAGCTTTAGCCGCCGAGCTGTTGTCGGCAACCGAAGCGACCAAAACGCCCTTGCCATCCGCTACACCAAAGAACTGAGCCAACTGATCGGTTAACGATTCGGCGCTGATGCCGAGCCGGCTCGTGCTGAACATCGTGAAGTCGCCGGGATTCACAAAAGCAAATTCACCGAAGTTCGGCGGAAACCCTTTCAAGTGCCCCTCGGAGTCCTTCCACTTTTCCTGCGCTTCCTTCCAGGCCTCCTGTGAGTGCTTCATCGATTCTTCGGCGCGCTTGAACGCTTCTTCATTCATCTTCATCGACTTGTCATCAAGCTGAGGCCAGTTCATCTTGAAGCTCTGAAGCGAGCGCCTGGTCAAGGTAGCCGCAAGCGTTTGATGAGAGCCGCCGCGAACGACTTCGATCTGGACGTTGCGGTCGGCGGGCGTTTCGCTGAGCAGGCGTTGCAGCTCTCGCACGCTGTCGACGCGGCGGCCGTTAAAGGACACGATCACGTCGTTCTCTTTCAAGCCGGCCTTTTCGCCCGGGCCGCCCGCGACTACCTTCATCACGATCGCGCCGCGCTCTTCCTGCAGGCCAAGCTCCTTTGTTCGCTCGGACGTGACTTCCTCGAGGTAAACGCCGAGATAGCCGCCCGCGCCCATCTCGAGTCCGAAGACCGCGGAAGATGCGTCGAGCAAGGCCTTCTCTTTTTGCTTTTCTTGTTTCTCTTGCTTCTGGGAAGCGTCCGCCTGGTCCTTACTCTGGTCCTTACTTTTGGTTTTGTCTTTTTGAATCGTGCCGGCGGCAACCAGGCCGACTCCGAGCGCAGCGATTAGTGTGATGATGAGAGATAGGCGTCTGAACATTTTATTCCTCCGAGACTTCTGAAGTGTTGAGAATGCTTTCAGCCTAAACCACGCGCGGGCCGGATGAAAGTTCCAAAAGTTCCCGGGGTGAAAGTGTGCCCCACAATCGCATTCCGCCTCTGCGTCTCTCTCCGGTTTCTTTAGCTTGCTCGTGAGTTCATAGTTGAAAAAACGGCAAGCTAAAGCTCGAACTCTGAACGGGACCTTCAAAGTGACCCACTGCTAAGCATGCTTGTTAGCAGCCGGGGTGACGGCGGTTTTCTTTGCCTGGAATCGCTGCCAGTAATCCTGAACGTATTTCTTTATGGCTCCGTGACCCCACCGAGTATAGAAATCGTAATTCTTCATCTCCTCATAAACTCGAGTGTAGTCCCATCCATCGTGATTGAATCTATACATAGCGCCGATGAGCCCGGTTCGATGCCGTCCGCCGGCGCAGTGAACGTAAAAAGGCCAGTTGCCTTCGTCATTGCTCAGTTTCAAGAACGCATCAATGTCCGCATCTTTGGGATAGTCCTTATCGCTCATGGGAATACTGAAATAAGCCAGCTTCACGGCCTCCGCAGCGGCTTTGGCGTAGGGCATCGGATCATCCCGCAAGTCTATCACTGCTTTTATCCCCAGGTCGGCCAGTTCCTTGTACTCTGAATCGCTCGGCTGAGCTCCCCGATAAAAATGGTCATCCATCTGCCCGAAGTTCTTGATGGTGACACTGGAGAAACTCTTGGAGGGATTGGTCGGCGAGGAAGAACTCGGCGGTGCAAAAGAGTAAACGGCATACAGTAGAATTAGAAGAGGCGCGGCGACAGCCGCCGCCTTGGTCTTCGGAATCCGTTGATAGACAAGCTTCACCGCTAACCTGTTCATGGTTGCAACCTCCAGGTTTAGAAGTACAACTGCCGTGCCGTTCTTCTGTCGTTATTTCTGGCGTTTACAGGCAGGAAAAACGTGCCCAGTGGACTCCTGTGTTCACGATTCATACGGCGAAGTTAAGACATGTAGGGGCGGCCCTCTGTGGCCGCCCCTGGGAGCGCAGGCATCCCTGCCTGCTTTTACCATGCTGCGAGTAGGAGGAGGCAGGCATCCCTGCCTGCTTTTACATGCTGCGAGTACGCGGAGGCAGGCAAGATGCCTGCGCTCCCAGGGGCGGCCACGGAGGGCCGCCCCTACATGGTGTCTAGCCGGCCGATGTCCCCAGCGCAACGCTCCCCATACATAACCGATTGCGGGTTACAGAAGCGCTTTGATATCGAATCCGAGGCCGATGACGCTTAACAGAATGGCGGCGTAACCGATGTAAATCGTTTTGGAAAGGTATGCAACAACCGCGGCCGCTGTGCCGAGCAGTACAAACAAAGCGGCAAACCCGGACAATCTCGCGGCATATTTCGCGCTGCTGCTCATGTCTTTCAATTCAGAGGCGTGACGGCGCAACACGTCTTGCTCTTCGGCATACTGCGCTTTCAGATTAGGGTCTTCTTCGATGGCGGCTTTTGCGATTCGCACTTGATAGTCGGACCACACTTCCGCAGCTTGAATTCTCAGTTGGAGTGCGCGGTTCACCTCATAGATCCACAGAAGAATAGCCGCAGCGGTTAACAACCCGAGGATCATCGCGATGAGAGCATTTCTGTCGAGAGGCAAGAGAGGAGGTGCCTCGTGGGTTGGCGGTTTGTGCGACCGGATTTCATCTGACATCGCGAAGGGATGTTAGATTGCGCTGATGGAAAATTCAAGCGCACCGTGGGAATGAAACGGAAGCAAGGGGTCAGGCTTGACTTTGTTGACATTTGCTTTCTTAACACCAAACCCATTCGCTTGGCTAAGCCGCATGTCGATAATGATCATCGGCATCGGCGAGCGCATAGAGCGGACCGGTGTCGACGATGATTGCCATCACCAACCCTCTCGTCTGTTGACCTTGCGCTTGGGAATCTTTTCGGAGTCCCTAGCGATTCGATGCGCGGCCGCCCTTGCCGACGCCGGTGAAAGACAGCTTGCGCTGCGGCGGTGCTTTCAAGATAGCTCTTGAGAGCTTCGCGAATGACCTCTGTTACAGTAGGCGGCTCGATTCGCGCAAGTTGTTTGATCTCGAGCAAGAGATCGTGGTCGAGTAAGATCGTCGTTCGTGTCACGGTTTCTCTGAATTGGGCACGCCCAGCCTTGTGTCGGATGTTGTATAATGTCGAGAGGAGTCTGCGCATACTATGAGAGTCTATTGTGATGAGACCGGGTTCACCGGCAACAATCTGCTGGATGAAAAACAAAGATTCTTCGTCTATTCGAGTGTTGCTATCGAGCCTCACCGAAGCGAGGAATTAGTAAACCAATTAGTAAAAGACTATAAGCTTCAAGGTAACGAGCTAAAGGGTGGTCGCCTTGTTAAGTACGAGAGAGGGCTAAAAGCGATTCGCTGGTTATTGTCCCAGTGTCGGGAAGATTCCAAGCTGATCTTCGTTGATAAGCCTTTTACGCTTGCCTGTAAGTTCCACGAATACATTTTTGAACCATTGTACTCAAACAGTAGCGGACTTTTCTATGAAGCCGGGTTTCACAAATTCATAGCAAATTCATTGCACAAGGAGTGGAGCGATGGAAACGCAAGGGCACGCAGCCTACTTTTGGAGTTTCAGGAGTTGATGAGAACCAAGGACCGACAGGTCGCGCCGCAACTCTTCTCCGGTGCGTCGAGCGGAGACAGCACCAGTGAACAAATAATGCTATTCACATTCATGCATAAGGAAGCGATACTAAAGCATATAGAGGAACTCCGCGGTTTCGATCCCGCCAACTGGATTCTCGAAACAACGCACACATCCTTGTTTAGCCTACTAACGCATTGGGCCACAAAAGGCGAACAATTAGAGGTCTATTGCGATGATTCCAAGCCATTGTCCGCACAGAAGGATTTCCTGGATAATTTCATTGGACGAGAAAGCTCGGAATTCAAATTACTCAGATCACTAGAATCCACGTTCTTTCCGAATCTATCGGGGCCAATCCAACTAGTAGACTCTAACGCACACTACGGGATTCAAATCGCAGATGCCCTCGGCGCCGGCCTGTGTTATGCACTTAATAATATCCGTGAAGAAAAGGGTGCAGTGCTGTATGAAGAATATGGGCCGACTATTCATTCGGGTGTTTTCCCGGAGACAGAATACATCGACGGAATTGAGGAACAGTCATTTGTGAATTCGCTTATTCTGCTGTCATTGATAGATCGAAGCGCTCGGCAGCAGTCCCTTGTCGATGGAATGCCAGAATACATCGAGTTCATGCAGTCCCAGTACCCTGAGTACAAACAAACCGTCGAAGCACGAGTCGCGTCGCGGTAAACACAATCGTTTACGTTGGAGGATAGAGAATGAGCAAACAGGATATCGAACAAAGCGTGAGCGCAGTGGAGGCCGAGACTCTCCTTGATGAGATGATCCGCGAGCAAGGTGTCTCTCCGGTGTCGGGTCTTGATGAGCTTTCTGATCTGTGGCCCGCAGATGATGATCCGGACAGGTTAATGCGATACGTGATTGAAGAGCGAAGAGAGCGACGGAGCCTTCCGAGCGAAAGCGAACAGATTCAATGAGCACCGTTCTGCTGGACACAACTGTCGCAAGCCTGCTTCATCCCGGAAAGAAACAAGATCCATTGCGAATGCAATACGAGACTCACATGAAAGGAAAGATCCTTGCTATAAGCTTTCAGACCGTGGCCGAATTATGGTCTTGGGCTGAAGAAAACAACTGGGGCTCAAAAAGGCGCGAAGGGCTCGAGAGATTCATTCAGAGATTCCTTATCATTCCTTACGACCCCGAACTGGCAAAGACGTGGGCTCAAGTGAGCACGCACTGTAGAAGAATAGGAAGACGGCTCGAAGCAGGTGATGCCTGGATCGCTGCGTGCGCAGTTCGCTTCAGAATACCTCTACTTACACACGACGGTGACCATGTTGGATTGAATCATCCTGACCTCCAGGTTATTTCTTATGTTCCATAAGTTGGTTTTCGACTTCTGACAGCCACTTCAATACAGCAATCACAGCTTCGCAAAAGGGGTATTAAGGAACGGGCCGGACCAGCGGCTTGTTTTCGCTTGCCATTTCCGGGATAGAACATTCCCATTCCCGAAACTCCCCCCTTACGCGCTTCGACCTTAACCTTTGATGATCAATAACCTACAGCTCTCCGGAACTGGCACGCGAGTTGGTAAACCAGTAAGACCCGATTTGCGACCGCAGACCGGCGACTGGAGAAAAGTATGATTCGTGATCTTTGGCAGGACATAAAATACGGCGCACGCATGCTCAGGAAGAGTCCCGGGCTCACCTCCGTAGCCGTGCTTTCGTTAGCGCTGGGTATGGGAGCTATCAGCACCATCTTTAGTTTCGTTAACGGAATCATGCTCAGGCCGCTCCCGTATCCACATTCCGAGCGCCTCGTGATACTCGACGAGACCGCCGCAAGGCAGGGCATGGCCTCGATGAGCGTGTCTTATCCGAACTTTCTGGATTGGCGCGAAAGAAATCATTCATTCGAAGATATCGCCTGCTACGACACCGGCGGGTTCGCAATGTCGGGCGGCAACACAAACGGATCGGTCGAGCCTGAGCAAATCAAGGGCGCCTTCGTTAATCAGGGCATGTTCGAGATCCTCGGAGTAGCCCCCATTCTCGGGCGCACCTTCACCGCCGATGAAGATCAACCCGATCACGATCTGGTCGTCATCCTGGGCTACGGCTTATGGCAACGTCGATACGGCGGCGATCCGAATATTCTGGGTCAGACGCTGACGATGAACAACCGCCAGCGCGTGGTGATCGGCGTGATGCCGAAGGGTTTTCAGTTTCCCGAAGTCGCCGACGCGTGGGGTCCGTTGGCGCTCACTCCTAAAATCTATACGCGAACCGATCACGGGCTTCAGGCACTCGCGCGCCTGAGGCCCGGAGTCACGCTCGAACAAGCGCAAGCCGAGATGACCGGCATAGCCGCTAACATCGAAACGGAAAACCCGGTCACCAATGAAGGCCTGGGCGTCAACGTGATCGACCTTCGAGCGAACCTGGTCGGCGACTACAAGAAGGCGCTGCTGATTCTCCTCGGCGTAGTCGCATTTGTGTTGTTGATCGCATGTGTGAACGTCGCGAATCTGCTTCTTGCCCGAGCGACCTCGCGACAGAAAGAGATCGCTATTCGAGCCGCGCTCGGCGCAAATCGCCGGCGCATCTTCAGGCAACTGGTGACCGAGAGTTTGCTGCTTGGCGTGATAAGCGGAGCGCTCGGGTTGGTGCTCGCTCTCTGGGGAATGGACTTGTTGCTCGCGGCCATTCCAATCGATATTCCGTTTTGGATGAAGTTCGATCTCGATTGGAGAGTGTTGGGCTTTACGGGCGCGTGCTCGGTGCTGACCGGGTTCGTGTTCGGCACGGCTCCGGCGTTCCAAGCCTCGAATCCTGATTTGAATGAAACGCTCAAGGAAGGCGGACGCAGTGGAACCGGCGCGGGTCGTGGCCGTCTTCGAAGCCTGCTCGTAGTCGCGGAGATTGCGCTCTCACTCGTGCTGCTGGTCGGCGCGGGACTGATGATGCGCAGCTTCATTAGCCTGCAGAATGTAAACGCGGGAATCAATCCAGCGGGTGTGCTGACGTTCACTATCGTACCGGCAGTCAAGTATCGCGCGCCCGAAAAGCGTATAGCATTCTTTCAGCAGTTAATCGAACGTGTGAGATTAATTCCCGGTGTTGTGAGCGCAGGCTCGAACTCGGGATTGCCGCTGAGCGGGAGCAATTGGGGTCGAAGCCTGACGGTTGAGGGGTTTCCGGTATTGTCAGTCGGCCAGGCGCCAATGATCAATCACTGCGTAGTCAGCCCGGGCTACTTCAGCACGATGGGAATTCCAATCCTGAAAGGGCGTGACTTCGATGAGCGCGATACTAAGGCGCAGAGCGCGCCGCAGATTGGAGTGCGCGACGGCGGCATGCCTGCCGCTTCAACGGGCGTAACGATCATCGACGAGCGGCTCGCGCGAGAGTACTGGCCCGACGAGGACCCGATCGGCAAGCGCATCCGTTTCGGGCCGCCCGAGGACAACGAACCCTGGCATACGATCGTCGGCGTCGTAGGCGAAGTTAAACACGAACGATTGGACTCCTCGACGCGTAAGTCAGTGTACCTGCCGTATGCACAAATGCCGGTCGGCGGGTCGAGTATTGCAATAAGAACGTCGGGCCGGCCGGAGAATCTGGTCTCAGCCGTTCGAGCGCTAGTGAAGGAACTTGATCCTGATCTGCCGCTTACTCGAATGATGCCGATGAGCCAGATAGTCGCGAGATCGGTATGGCAGCCACGTTTGTACACCGCGCTGTTCGGAGTGTTTGCGGCGGTGGCTTTGATTCTGGCTGCCGTTGGGATCTACGGGGTGATGTCTTATGCGGTCACGCAACGAACGCGAGAGATCGGGCTTCGGATGGCTCTCGGGGCCGAGAAGAAAGATGTGATGAAGCTGGTCGTAGGGCAGGGAGTGGTGCTGGCTGCGTTGGGCGTCGGAACGGGGCTTGTGGCCGCGGTTGGACTGACTCGCTTGATGTCGAGTCTGTTGTTCGGCGTTACCGCAACGGATCTGGCGACCTTCGCGGCGGTTTCAGTGCTGCTGGCAGGAGTGGCTCTGGGAGCCTGTTTCGTGCCGGCTCGACGCGCGGCGAAAGTCGATCCAATGGTCGCGCTGAGGTACGAATAGGTTCCGGGTTCCGGGTTCAAGGTTCGTGGTTCAGGGTTTGAATTCTGAACCCTGAACTCAGAACGCCGAACCCTGAACCCTGAACTCAGAACCCTGAACCGGAGTTACTATGGATTCTCTAATTCGAGACGTGCGATTTTCTCTTCGCACGATGGCTAAGAAGCCCGGCTTTACCGCGGTGGCAATCATCATTATGGCGCTGGGCATCGGCGCCAACACTGCAATATTCAGCCTGGTCCGCGCCGTATTGCTGCGGCCTCTGCCATTCGCGAATCCGGAACGGCTGGTGATCGTTTGGGAGGACGCGTCGTTCGTCGGCTTTCCGAAAAACACGCCCGCGCCGGCCAACTACATGGACTGGAAAACGCGCAACGAAGTCTTTGAAGACATGGCCGCGGTGACGGGCCGTGACTTTAATCTTTCGGGCGACGGCGAGCCTGAAAAAGTCGATGCCTGCGCCGTCCTTGGAAACTTCTTTCCGTTGCTCGGGGTT
>Ga0134124_10001286_pt1 | contig 20148 bp, 17 predicted proteins | sample KB304_FD_96880 | JGI IMG/M metagenome (GOLD analysis project Ga0134124, IMG submission 96880) | Terrestrial soil microbial communities without Nitrogen fertilizer from Kellogg Biological Station, Michigan, USA - KB3-0-4 | ecosystem: Environmental > Terrestrial > Soil > Unclassified ... | reverse complement strand
GGCTGGGCAGTCTGCATAGAAATCGCACCGCTCCGGGAATCCTGGTCCCTCTGGAACCGGGAAATCCGTTAGAATCCGCAGCATTAGCGGGTGTAGTTCAATGGTAGAACGAAAGCTTCCCAAAAAATAAGCCTAGGTCAGCATTTTGTTTGAATGCCCACGATAGAAGACTTCGAACCCTCCCTTTTGCCGTTCTAATAGGACGCGCTCAATGAATTGTTGAACAGTCGTTACATCAGCTGGAGGAGCAGGCGGTTCGGGTGGCGTGATGATCGGCGCCGACTTCTCCGGTAGTTCCACTGTGGCCGGCTCGATGATTCCCGCTGTACGTAACCGCTCAAATAAATCTTCGTCCTTTACTGCCCAATGTGTCCGGCTCATTTCCCAGCGACGAATATCCAAACCATCTGCAATTGGCTCGATGTCCGCGAATGATATTGGAGGAATGGTCGGATAGAATTCGTACTGAATTAGAATAGACCGGCCACGCTCCTCTATCGATTTCAACCGGCCAATTCGAATATCGCTATCCGTTCCCTCATATGCAAAGATACAGGGCAGCGATTTTAATGTTGCGATCTTCTTTTCGGTCAGATTCTTGTATGTGGTCGCTATATCGTCATTTGTGTATTCGAGAAAGCGGCTTCTGTCATATTTGTAGAATGGCGAATCCCAAGCGCCCTCTTGGGCGGTAACCAGAAGGTTATACATGGTGTCGCTGAATCCCTAGAATGGCGGCTGCTCGCTCATTGCGGACGGCTTTACCTTTTCCCAGAGCAGTGGAGAGTAGGTCTGCACGGTTGCCGAGACGCTAGCGAAAAACGAATCGTCTGAATCGGGGTGTACATGGATGGACTCCACATGCTTTTCCGGGTTCCAAGGTAGTCCAAAGCCAACTGGGACCGGCTCAGCATGATTGGGATCAATTAAGTGGAGGATGCGTACTTCATGTTCGTACGCGAACATGGGGCGCTTTTTTGTGGCTAGGTCCTCGAGGTTCGGAGTGTGCGGCGTAATACCGGGTATTTGGTACGTAACTTGATATACGGGCAGGTCGGAGACTGACCCTTGTAGCCTAGCAAGTGTGGTTTGAATCGCCACTCCCTCTGAAGTGGGGCAATATATCCGCCACAGAGCATGGGATTCATGTTCCTGAGCGCTCCAACAATTGATGAACGTCATTCGACGCCACGACTTTACTATCCTTTCGGATCTAGTCTCTACCGGCTCCCGTGGCGGCTCGCCTAAATGCGAAATCGGTGCGCCCAAAATGACCCGGGCGAGTTGATCGCCGGCCAGAGCTATCTCCCATGGGTCACCGAGATAATCTGCTCGTGATAACCAGAGCTTCCTTTGCTGGAGGAGCCAAACAAAACGTGCACAGCTCATGTACCGCCACACTTTGGTCCCCGCCGGCATGATCCCTAGTGCTGTCAACATTCGAGTGTATAAACCCTTGTGACATAGTAGGATAACCCGCCTGGGCCAATTGAGGAGGGGAAATGGACAAAATGGCTCCTGAGTGCTTTAGGCCTCCCCGGTATTGCGTGGGCAGAGGAAAGCCTTCCAACTGAGCGGTGGGTTGCCGGTGGTACCGTCGCAGCCCTAATCACACTGTTCCTTGCCATCTTCACTTGTAGGCTATGGAAGTCCACGAGCGACCTATTAAGGGACGCTAAGGCCACCAGCAAGCGGGAGTGCGGCCATACCTTGGCATCACGAAAGGAGATATTCAACGGGGACACGCGCACCATCGCAGCGCGTTGCTTGGCTTGGCACGCCCGGCCCGGTAGTCAGGAGCGTTGGCACCGGTGACAGGCATTCCCGGATTTTGGGACACCGGCCCGCACGAGCCGCTGCCTGTTGAGGTTACCTTCGACCACTTCGTTCTAGGCGTTGGCGGAAGGCGAGTCAGCGACGTTTTGCCGAAATCACCAGACTTCGACAATGCAGATTACCTATTCGACCCACCGGGGGTGGTTGCAGAACTCAAGGAAGTCGACACAGAATTTGGTCGCGCGCCAGCGTTTCAAAAGGGTTTCGATATCCTGATGACGCGTCTCCTCGCTGAGAATCCTAAGTGGAGGCCTGCACTTTTCGGTGGTCCAAGCACGTATCCAAGATGGTTTTATCCCGAGTTCGTGAGGCTCTTCCGCCCCCCCGTGTCGCGAATATTAAAGAAGGCAAATCGGCAGATTCGAGAGACAAAATCTTACTTAGGCAATTCCAGTCCGAATGGCGTTTTATTTTTCGTCAACGATGGTTTCACCTCACTTGGCCCAGACTTAGTTCAATCACTCGCTTGCAACCTCCTCACAAGTTCGTATTCTTCGATTGACTGCTTCATATATATGACCGTGAATCGTTATGTTGAGATCCCAGGGTGCGAAGTGCCACGCTTGGTTTGGGCCCCGACCTATAGCGACCGCGGGGACGATTCACTTCATCAGTTCATCAATGACTTAGGGCGTAAATGGTTCAAATTCCTAGAAAAGAAGATTGGGCCGTTTACTATTGACAACTGGGAAACTGAAGATGCAAATGCCATTCGTGGATCGAAGGCGATAGTTTTGCCGGGTGAGAATCGTGACTAGTCCGGCGCCAAATCGGACGCGCGCAATCGTGGGTCGCAGCGCGTCCGCGAGCCGTTAGACGCCTAGGAGATCGCAATGCCCAAGTCTAAGCGACTCTCCAGCTCAGAGGCGTTCCACTCAAATGCGGGTGCGCTGGATATAGGCTTCGGCCGCTCATGAGAACAGTTCAACTCGGAAGCAGAAGTAGTGCAATGATTAGTTGCCGAGACTAAGGCTTAATATCTTCATATGGTCTGCTACTGGGAAACCTCGGGACTGAACTACTTTAGTGCTAATCGCACAGTTGAAGATGCGATAGCTACTAGGTCCTTGCAAAAGGAAAAGGGACGCAGATGGGTAATTTCTCCCGTCGTTCTTTGGGAGTTGATGTTGACTTCCGACGAGGTGCATAAAGAGCAGTTGATCTATTTTGCGCAGCATCTTATCGATTCCGAGCTGCTTCCGTCTCCGGAAGAGATGATTGTTAAGTACATTGCTAAAGGATGTCCGGAGATTGAGACACCGCACCCCCTTATTTCTACAATACCCATAGCAACAACTTGGCGAGAAATTTGCGATATAACGGCCAAGACTTTTATCTACGATAAGGAGGACCATAAGCAGAAAACTCACCTGATCGCTCGCGTCATTCGGGATATCTACAAAATTACGAAAGGTCGCAGCGTCGCGATCGCGCCTTATTCCCGGGAGACTGGATTTGATATTACTCTTGAACAACTGGTGGATAGGCTAGAGGTAACAAAGGCGACACGCCACATGGAGCCGGGAACCCGTGCACGTATAAAAATATCGTTGTTTTACATGCTAGTTGTCATGTGCCTTGGCGGAGGAGTCGATGGGGATTCTATACGCAACTTCTGGCGCGACCGGGGAATAGATGGAACCTTGCGCCGGTGGCACTACTTGGTTAAATATCACGAAACTTTAGCGTACAGAGGGCCATTTGCCACAATGGCCGAAATGACGGTTGTCCAATCAGGAAGGAACTATTCTCGAGGGTTGTACTGGGATGCACTGCATTCCATTTACTTAACGTACGTCGACTTCCTATTTTCAGAAGATCGTCACTTTGCCGATTTACGGACTGCTCTCGGGGCTCACCCACTTGCAGGGAGAATTATTCGCCCTTCAGAAGTGCAATGGACAACTGAACTACGTGAAATTACTCGTCCAGAGACATTCTTGAAAATTGAGGAACCATAGGTGTACGTGGTCCGAAATAGGTGCCAAGCTTCATGTCGATTTCAGAGCACTACGACTTTGACGCTGTCCTAGATGATGCCCGCATTGGACCGGAGCCATCCAGGTACAAGCTCTTGATGGGAGGGCCATGCAGACGAGATATAAACGACCACGAGGGCGACTCGGCTTTTATTTAATCTTACGTTGGTGCGAATATGACTCGAAGAGACGTTATTGAGGAGATAGCGCAGGTCCGATCAAGACGTAGATTTGGCCACGGCATGGCGGAGCTCACCTATCGACTATTTGGTTTGGAACAGATGTTTCGGGAGCACGGCACTAACAATGAGGAACTTGTCCGATACTACCCAGTAGCGTTGATCGCGTGCTTGGAAGGTTATGTTCGAATGGCGATTCAGGAGATTATGGAAAAAGGGGAACCATATCTAAGTAATGCTGAGCAGATCGCAAGGGATGTGAGGTTGGATTTTTCAGCTCTGAGAGCTATACATGGAAAGAGGGTATCTCTCGGCGAGATTATTTCGCACAACGTCGCCATGAGTAAGCTTGAACACGTTAATGGGGTGCTTTCCAAGTTGTTGGGAAGCGACTTGTTGGAGGGGTTGAGAAGCGTTTCAAGTCGATGGGAACATGAGGTTAAGAAGAAGCCAGCACTTCCGATCCTTTCCAAACCAGATGAGGCTTATGCGTATGTGCAACGCACTTTCGAACTTCGGCACACGATCTGCCATGAGTTTGCGTCCCGCCTAGAGTTGAAATCTGATGAGATATCGAAGTGCTTTGATAGTTGTGTCTCATTCCTAAGAGCACTCAACGAATATATCAATCAGACGCTTTATCCTGATGCTCCTCTTACTCAGACGGATATGAACATTGCATCAGGGAAAGCGCTGGAGGAGGCCAAAGACCGTCTCGAGTCTCTCTGCAAGAAAATCAAGGAGGGTCTTTCGCCAGAACGAATCAAAGAGTTCGATGAATCTCAGGTGCATTGGGAGGCGTACTGCGCAGCATGGGCTCATTTCGATTCGGAATATTCCGCCGGCGGTACCATTAGACCAACGTTGTATGCAGGCTCTGCACGGTCGGTTGTGGAGAAACGCATTGAAGAGATATCGGCGTTTAAGCGGCGTGACGACGCACTCGGAAATATCTAATCGCAGTTTAACCGCCACTGTCTGTCAATTTCTAAATGTCTAGTGGCCTTAGCATTGGCACTCACGACTCTGACAGTCCCCGAAGTTAAGGCGTCAGCACTACTTTACGTTCTCCGAACCAATCGAACTCCGTCGGTCCCATATGCACCTCCTGATGGATAACGTCCTGGACTCTTTAAAGGATTTTTTTCTTCTGATAGGTTATCCCTGTCGAATACGATCGGGAAATTCCCATGGGTCCCATGGGGTGACACCTATTAAAGCTGTAGACGTACCCCAAAGACAGCCTGTAATTCGGGCACTTACAGGCGGCTCAGTCAAACTGGTATGGAAACCTCACCAAGTTGAGCGGGAATCCAGGGGTGGATTGGCCGCGTTGAATCGGCCTAGGATTAAGTAACACGATTGATAGCGCCACTGGCCCATCACGATGTTCAACACAGCTATGGCCGGTTCTGAGCGGTTCTAGCGCCCTTCACGCCATCCAGTGTCAGCTAACGCTAGGGCCCGCGCCTTCGGCCGGGCCGCACCCCTCCAACGCCGCCAGCGACCTCTAACGGCCAGGCCGCTACCTCAGTACTTCTTGACGCTCAACACCCATATACAACTTTTACTGAGCTCAAGACTCCGTTAACGGTCGGTCAGGGTGCTTCAGTATTTGTTGATCCTCAACACCCATATACTACTTTTACTGAGCTTCACCAGACCTTGATCGTTCCTGGGCCTGGTGAGGGAGGTGGGGAGCTGTGGCGCTGACTGGCGCTGGGATTTGGACACCATTGGCGTCCGTGGCGGGTGTTAGCTGGTGCTGACCTAGGCTTATTTTTTGGGAAGCTTTCGTTCTACCATTGAACTACACCCGCGAATCAAGCGATTAGGTCACTATCACGCCTCATGTGGCACCGATTTGGCACCGGAGTCCTTTGCTGGACCTTGCGGGCGTGATAGGACGGCCATTTTACGTCAAAGCATCTCAAATGCGCTATCCAGTCCCCTCCCCAGCGTCTCCAACGCATGGAACGGGGTCGATGGGCCTGCGCACCAAATAGCGTCTTTGACAGATGTCAACCAACTGCCTTGCCGTCAGCCTTCCGATAAGGCGGTGCAGGTCGAACCTTGTAGTACAGAACCTTTGGGATAGCGATGATGGTTTTCGCTCCGGGTTCATCGACGCTGATCGAGCGGTACTGGTCCGGGATGGTGGCGTTGCGTTGGACCGTGCGGCAAAGCCAATTACCCTCCCAACTCGGCCCTAGATGCTCGTTGATGCAAACTTGGTCGCCCTTTACGACCCAGTCTCGCGTCCAATCAGTACCTTTTGCACTTGCGGTGCCATGCCCGTCGCTCTTATGAACGAATGTGTTCCACGGCTTCCCGTCTTCTGTGGTTGCGATGAACGAGCGATCGGAATGCAACTCGCGTAATTCCGAAGGGTCTTTGATGTCGATCCATTGCCCCAGGACCGGGCCGGCAAAAAGGAATAAGCAGATTGCGAGAATCGGTGCTGTGACGGCGTTCCTTACCATTTTTATCTCCCTTGAAACCTAGTTTGCAATCATATGCCTGTACGCGAGCGCTTGAAAGACCCTAGAGCGGTGGGTTCAGCCTAAAGGACGCCCTCAGGAAGTCCTTAACGGCCGCCTCCGCGGGGCTGATAAAAAATCGGAGTTCAATCCTATGGCCGTACATACGCTGGAAGACATAAGACGTCTTCAGTCTGAATTAAAAGAGCGTTTCGACAGACTGCACCTGGTAATGGAGGGCCAGAACCTCACCGAACCTCGGATGGAGCATATCGGAGAGACAGAGAGGAAGTAGGCGATGTCCGGCTCGTGAGCGAAAATGAGGTTCGATTGGCCGCTGATAACCTGGAAACCATCCTGAGGGAGATCAGAAACGCCCTCAGCAGTCAATGATCCCCTAGGGGATTCTATCGAGCGCACTTCGGGTGGAATTTATCATCGGCTTCGCCGGTCCCCGCGCTCATAGTCTCGGTTTGAAACGAGCGGCCTTCCGGTGGTGTCATCGATCCATCCTTCTCCTCCATAGGCATCGCGACCGTTCAGCCATCCCCAGTGGTAGCCCGGGCGCACAGGGCCCCGGTCCCTACGACTCGATTCGCTGGGCCGTCCGGTCGCGTCATCGATCCACCCTTCTCCTCCGGATGCGTCATGGCCGTTCAACCATCCCCAATGGTGACCAGAACGCATTGCGCGCTGGTCGCCACGCTCCACGATCGCCGGTTCCCCGGTTTCATTGTCAATCCAGCCTGCTCCATCCGAATCGTCACGGCCGTTTAACCATCCCCAATGGTAATCGGATCGCATAGCACGCTGGTCTCCACGCTCCTTGCCTATAGGTTCACCAGTTTCATTGTTGATCCAGCCGGCTCCACCTGAGTCGTCACGTCCGTTTAGCCATCCCCAATGGTAATTGGATTGCGGCTGAGAATAGCCAGGCGGCGGGGGTGAGTACCTTCCGTAGTCGTATCGATCTTGCGCCGCTGCCGGTCCGCTGATGACCCCAACAAGCGAGGCTGCGAGTAGGGTGATGGCATAGGCAGGTTTCATGTCGTTTCCTTCTCTGGTTCGGTGCGCACGCCATCAAGCGGCTTCCGTAAAGCTTGGAGGGCGCCTCTGCCGCACCAATATCCGTCCGTCAAGGGGATATCGGCCTGCGCACCGGCACGACTCCTCTTGATTGATGCTAGGCGTGTGCGCCCTGGGCGTCTGTGCGTTACTACACGCAACCACCGGGCAGTGCGCCAGTAAGCATCATGACCCGTGATGCAGCGCGCTCCTTAGAGGGCAACCGGGGAGGGCCCGGACGAAGCCGGTTCAGACAAGGTCGATCAGGTGGGCAAAGTTCAACGGGCTTTCCCCATACTATCTCGGCTTCCGTTTGGTTCTTCCTGACGAGCTTTCTGCGTACGCTGCAATGGGATGCTTTGGTTCGCGCAAGGCATCGAGCAGTTCGGCAAGCCTGCGCACCCCGAGTTTGCGCATGAGGCGCGCCCGATACATTTCTACAGTTCGGGGGCTCAACGCCAAGCGCAAAGCGATCTGTTTGTTCATGAGCCCGCTCGCAATCCCGGCGGCCACGTCTCGTTCGCGCGCCGAGAGAAGCACTTGGCGGCGCCATGGGTCAGGCACTCGCGCGATCCCCCTTAGGGCATTGTTTTTCTTTGGATGAACCTTGCTGCCCGCGGCTTGGCGTCAGCGGATTGAAAGGATGTTGTTACAAACTGAAGCGGACGGCGCTGCAGCCTGCCGTCTCCAAACAGCCTTCAAAGCATTTGCAAGACTTACCTTTAAGGGAGGGAGATCATGCAAAGGGTAATCAGCCGTGCTTTGATTGTCAGCGCGCTTGCCTCGTTGTTGGGGCTTCCCTCTTTTCAGGTCAATGCCCAGCGCACGTGGGACTTGCCGCCGGGAGTTAAGACCATGCTCGTCAACAATTACGAGATGGCCTATATCGAGCGTGGAACCGGTCCGGTACTGGTCCTTGTCCACGGTGTAATGAACGACTACCGCATCTGGGGCGGGCAAATCGGGCCGCTCGGCGCGCGCTTTAGGGTCATCGCGGTCAGCCTGCGTCATTACTTCCCCGAAAAGTGGAATGGCAATGGCGACGATTTGTCAGTGGGGCAGCATGCCAGCGACATGGCGGCGTTCATCAAAGGCCTCAACAGCGGACCTGTTCACCTGCTGGGTCATTCCAGGGGCGGAGCGGTAGCCGCCGAAGTGGCAAAGACCAATCCAGAGCTGCTTCGGTCTCTCGTTCTCGCCGACCCTGCCCTGAACGATCTGATACCTCAGGCAGAGTCCACCGTGGGCGTCCGTGCGACCTTGCGGAGCCGCTTCGAGGCTGGGGACATGGAAGGCGGGCTCGAAGCGTACACCGATGCGATCGGCGGAGAAGGTTCCTGGAAGACGTCACCGGAGCCCTTTCGGAGAATGCTCCGCGACAACGCGTGGACGGCTACCGAAAGTTCGAGCCAACCGCCCTTCAGCTGCCCTGCCGGCCCCTACATGCGCTGCCAACACTCCTTTTGAACGGCGCCAGCAGTCCGGAGCGCTACATCAAGATGTCCCAGGCATTCGTCCCCTGCCTGTCCCGGTATGAAACGGCGATCATTCCCAACGCCGCCCATCTTATGTTCCTTGGTAATCCGGCGGCTTTCCGGGAAACGGTGATGGCGTATCTTGACAAGTATTAATCCGGGCTCAATCGTCCAATTACTGACCTGCCACGTAGATCAAGGGCTGTGCCTCAGGGAGGCAACATGTTTGCCGGTCACATTCGAGCTGGGCCAGCGATCGGACGATTTGCGCCAAGCCTTAACAAGGCTTGCCGGTAACGGCACCCGTCAAGTGCGTTGTTAACAGGAGGCTGCCAGACGTGGATCCAGGCTCAAAATTAACCTCTGGCAACTGGCCACCTTTCAGGCCGCTGGCGATGAAAGCCCCGCTTGTCCAAACGGCTCGCGGCTCGGATGGCGTCTTCTACATGCGCTCACTGCTCCCCATGCGTGCGCATGGTGAGGTACATGCATCCATTCCCCACCTGCTGGAGCACAGGGCAGGCCTCCATCCGGATCGGAATTTCATCGCCGAAAGGGCTCCGCTTTCGGGCGGGAACACGGGCGACTGGCGATTCATCACCTATGGGGAAATCAACGCGCGTTCCAGCGCGGTCGGACAGGCGTTGATGGATCGCGGTCTAGGGCCTGACGCCCCATTGCTCATCCTCTCCGGCAGCTCGATAAGTCACGCGGTCATGATGCTGGGCGCGATGAAGGCCCGCGTTCCGGTTGCCCCGGTGTCGGTCGCCTATTCCCTGATGTCGGGCGACTATTCGAAGTTGCGCCATGTCGTGCAAACGGTGAGGCCCCAAATGGTGTTTGCGGAGCAAGGGCCGCTGTATGCCAGGGCCTTGGCTGCGCTACCCCTCGCCGGAGTCGAGGTCGTGAGCGCCGTGCCGGCGCCGAACCGGACGACGACGCCCTATTCCGAATTGCACGACACTCGTCCAAGGCAAGCCGTAAAAGACGCAATGCGGGGGATCACTCACGATACCGTCGCCAAGTACCTGTTCACTTCCGGATCGACCGGGGCGCCCAAGGCGGTGATCCACACGCAGGGGATGATGTGCTCAGCCATCAATTCCCAGGAATCGGTCCGGAACGTTCTGCGCGGCTTGCAGGAGAACCCGCAAACGCTGGAATGGATGCCATGGAATCACATCACTGCAGGCAATTTCGGATTTAACAACGCCATGAGCATGGGGGGCACGGTCTATCTCGACGCGGGCAAGCCGCTCCCCAACCTGTTCACCGAGACCATCCGCAATTTGCGGGACATCAGTCCGGTTACCTATAGCTCCGCTCCGATCGCGTTCAGTTGGTTGGCGGACGCCATGGAGCGCGATCCGAAGCTGCGCGACCGCTTTTTTTTAAACCTGGAACATGTGGGTTATGGCGGGGCGACGTTGAGCCAGGATATTTACGAGCGCTTCCAGAGGCTCGCCATCGCAGCCACGGGCATGCGCATTCCCTTCTTGACCATCTATGGCGCCACCGAAACCCATGGCGTGACCATGGTGCACTGGCCGGAGGAGCGTGTCGGGCTGCTTGGCCTTCCCATGCCGGGGGTTGAGCTCAAACTGGTGCCGAACGGCGCCAAGCTGGAGATCCGTGCCAAGGGGCCGGCTGTAACCCCTGGATATCTCAATGACCCCGCACGTACCGCCGCGGCCTTTGACGAAGAGGGTTACTACAGCCTGGGAGACGCTGCCACATTCAGGGATGAAACGCAGCCCGCCTTGGGGCTCGTTTTCGACGGTAGGGTGGCCGAGGACTTCAAGCTGACCAGCGGAACATGGGTTTCAGCCGGGACGCTGCGCGCGCAAGCCGTGGCCGCCGCATCGCCCTTGCTCCTAGATTGCGTGGTGTGTGGCCAGGACAAGGGATTCGTCGGTCTGCTCGCCTGGGTGAATGTCGCCAGCGCGAGAGCCATTTGCGGAAAAGACCAACTGGCGGAAATTTTAGCCGACGCGAGCATCCGGGAATTCATTCGCAAGAGCCTCGCCGCTCACAATCGGGCAATGCCCGGCTCTTCGACCCGTATCGGCCGCGTCGTCCTCATGCCGGACCCACCCTCCCTCGACGCCAACGAAATAACCGACAAGGGCTATGTCAACCAGAGGGCGACCCTTGAACGGCGCAAGTCGTGGGTGGAACGACTCTACGCGGGCGGTGAGAATGTCATCGAAATAGACTAATGGCCGAGCTTATGTTCGGCCGGGCACTCGAAATAATTACCCGGCCTTGGCCGAAGTGACTTGAATCGCGGCGAGCATGTCTTGCTCGGCATCCTCCGCCCGTTCGAATGGGCCGTTCTCGTCCAGGTATTCACGGCCCGCGACATCCGTGATTTTCCAGCGCCACAGGGTGGCTACTCTGAGGAGGCGACTCCGGTAAATGGGAACGCCGTTGATGGTCCGCACAGTCCGTTTGGGTGTAAGCATGTAGCAGCGGGCTGACCGGCTTTCTGTTGATGGAAGTCCTTTGGGAGGACTGGAATACTCAGCGGAAGCGGGAGATTTTACTCAGGTCTCGCCACGCTCACCAGCAGAAAAGTGTCTCATCTTCCGTTTTTGTGACGCGGTAGGCGGACGACGAACGTGTTCACGGTTCCCTCGGAATGAAAGGCCACGTCCCCGCCATGCGCCTTGGCGATTTCGCGCACAATGAAAAGACCCAGGCCCAGGCTGCTTTGCACGCTGTTACCCCCTTGCTCAGGACCTCGTGCCAGCGGGTGGAAAAAACGGCCGGTGTCGGAGAGGTCAACGACCTGACCGACGTTCGACACTTCCATCCAGACATTCGCTTCGTCAGCGCGCAGCCTCACGGCGACCGGCCTGTCGGGGGCGCCATACCGGAGGGCGTTGGTGACCAGATTGCGGATAATCTGCTGCAAGCGCCCGGCGTCCCAACGACCCAGCAAGTCGCCGGATGCCACCAGGTCCAGCTGCTTGCCGGGATGCGCGCCTCGCAACTGCTCCAGTTCGTCGGCAACGACGGCGTTAAGGTCGACTTCCACCGGCACGACGTTAATACCCAGGCCGAATGTCGTTCTGTTGAAGTCCACCAGTTCGTCCAGCAGGACCTGCAGCGATTTGCCGCTTCGGATCAATCGGGCGGCTGCAGTCGTGACTTGCTCGCCGGCGTTCAAGGCGGCGAGGTAGGAGGCCGTCGCCGTAATGGTGCCCAGGGGGCTGCGCATGTCGTGCCCCAGCATGCCGAGCAGGAGGTTGCGGGACTGTTCGACGTGCGCGTTGAACTCCAGGACCGATTCCGCGACGGCCTGATCGATCGCTTCGTTGAACCTGATCATTTCCTCCAGCTCGGCCTCGGCGGGCGCGCTGTCCTTGAGCCATAAGCGCAGGACGCTGGCACGCAGTGCGCGGTACTCCGCGACCATTTGGTTGATGTCGAATCCGCTGCGGGCTCGAAGAATCGCGTGCGTCTCGGCGGCGGTCTCGGGCGCGCCCGCGATCCCGGGGGCCCTGCCCTTCGACTTCTCGGTCTGCTCCAGACCCGTCTGGGCGGTCACGATGTCTTTTGCGATGGCATTCAGGATGGGCTCGATGTGATCGCGCAAGGCGAGCAATGTCATGTCCCTGGCTGCCGGCACCAGAGTGACGGCGAAGTCTTCCCACTCCGCCGCGATCGCCCCCACGTTGTTCAGGATGAATTCAGCCAGCTTCATGTCGCCGTTCCAAGGGGGTGGAAAAAGAAAAGGGCGCTCAGCGCCGGACTTCGACCACACGGGCTCGGATCATCTATTACCTGGTCGACCGCAGCACGCCCATGTTACTCGAACGGCTACAAACGTCGAGGTTGTAGCGTTTCGGCTACAGACAACTGCACCCACACTGGTTACTCGAGGGCTGAACACGGTGGCTTCCGGCGAAGCCCGGTAAGGGATTGCGGCGCCTGTCTCATTTTGAAGACAGTTCGATTGGCGAGTGCGCCTGGCCATGGTCGCTTGTTCCGGCCGAGGTACTGTCTCCCTTATTTTCGACAGGAACTGGCCATGAGACGGGGACCGGCGGCGCTGTTCGGCCTTGTCCTTGCTTTCGGTTCGGCCGCATTGCCTGCTTGGGCGGGCATGCCCGCGCTGCGCATGCCCGCGGACGGACTCGTGCCTGCACACGAGTGGACCGCGGCTGCCTGGCAGGATGCGGGACTTGGGCTGCGCCTTCCGCCGGTCTTACTCGCCCAGGCCGGTACCTCCGCCTCGCCTGCCGAACCGAAGCCCGCCGCCTACGCGCCCAAGCGCTCCAAGGATTATGCCCTGCCAGCCGTTGAAATCATCGGCTTCGAAGCGGCGCTCAATCTCTTCGACCGGCGCCTCCTCAACGAGCCCGACTACCGCAGCAATCTCACCTCGGTCCGCAAAAATCTCAACGACCGCTGGGTGGTGGACAACGACCCTTACAACATCAACCAGTTCGGCCATCCCTACCAGGGCTCGATGTACCACGGCTTCGCGCGCTCGGCCGGCATGAGCTACTGGGAAGCGGCGGGCTACACCTTCGCCGGCAGCGCGCTGTGGGAAATCGCCGGCGAGAAGACCCGTCCGTCCATGAACGACCAAGTGGCGAGCGGCATCGCCGGGTCCTTTTTCGGCGAGGCGCTGTTCCGCATGGCCAGCCTGATGCTGGAGCACGGCGAGGGCCCGTGGCGCGAATGGGCGGCGGCGGCGATTTCACCCTCCATGGGCTTCAACCGCCACGTCATGGGCTACAAGGACGTTTTCTCGAGCCACGGCGCGCCCTATTACAGCCGCCTGTCGTTCGGCGCCAGCGGCCAAACCCAGAACAATCCCGGCGCATCCAGCCGCGTAAGGCCGAATGAGGCCTTGCTCGATTTCTCCATCGACTACGGCCTGCCGGGCAAGCCCGGCTACGAATACACCGAGCCCTTCGATTACTTCACCTTCCAGGGCACGGCCTCCAGCGCCAACCTGCTTGAGAACGTCATGGTGCGCGGCCTGCTTTCAGGCAAATCCTACGGCTCCGGCAATACCCGGGGCCTGTGGGGCCTGTACGGCAGCTACGATTACATCGCGCCGCAGACCTACCGCATTTCCAGCACCGCCCTGTCGCTGGGGACGACCGTGCAGAAATGGCTGACCCAGGACATCGCGCTGCAGGGCACGGGGACGGCGGGCGTGGCCTACGCCGCGGTGGGCACGCTGCACGGCGCCGGCGAAAACGACTATCACTACGGCCTCACGCCGCAGGCCCTGCTGGCGCTGCGCCTCATCCTCGGCGACAAAGCCTCGTTCGACGTGACCACGCGCGAATACTTCGTGACGCGCGTGGGCGGCGCCATCACCGGGCACGACAACATCATCCGCACCGACCTTGCCTTCACCTGGCGCGTCTCGGGCCGGCACGCGGTGTCCTTCCGCTACCTGTGGAACCGGCGCGACGCCGCCTACACCCTGGGCGACCGTACGCAGAGCAATTCCACGTTCGGGATCTTCTACACCTGGCTGGGCAGCGACCGTTTCGGCGCCACCGACTGGCGCTAGGGCGCGGCCTGCCCCTGCACTTGGGTCCCGGCCTGTCCCGGCCGTTCATTGTGCGTTGCAATAGGTTCACGAAGTTTGCTCGTGGGCTTCACGCGTGCGACCAATGCGCTAGCATTGCCGGCAAGCACGCAATCAAGGCGCACGTCACCAGACCTTGGTCAACTCGGCGAACAAGCACAACGTTCAGCCCATAACCACCATCCACTCTGAGGAGGAGTAGAAATGGTCCAGCGCAGCAAGAAAATCGCCCTGGGCGCCGCCGTCGCGGCCGCTCTCCTGGTATCAAGCATGGCGCAGGCACAGGGGCTGCCTGCGCGGATCAAGCTCGGGGTGCTGCAACCCTTCACCGGGTCCGGCGCGCAACTGGGCGCGGAAGCCAAAATCGTGATTGAAATGTCCCTCCGCGACATCAACGCCGCCGGCGGCATGGGCGGACGGCCGGTGGATGTGGTGTACGGCGACGACGGCACCGACCCGACGCGCGCGGTGACCGAAGCGACGCGCCTGATCGAGCAGGAAAAGGTGAACATCCTGTCCGGCCCCGGCGTGGCGGCCGTGGCGCTGGCCGTGGCGCCCATCACCACCCGCAACAAGATCCTGTCCACGCCTTACTCGGGTACCAAGGCCATCAATGCGCAAAGCTATCCCTATGGCTTTTCGCCCTACTATCCCTCCGACGCTTTCATGGAAGCGCTGGTCGACTTTTCCGTCGACACCCTGAAAGCCAAGAACATCGGCGTCATTGTGGACACGGGCGGCCAGGGCCAGGCGGCCGCCGAGGTGGCCAAGGCGTACATTCCCAAGCGCGGCGCGCGCATCACCGCCCTCGAGGCCGCGGACTTCCAGTCCAACGACTACACGCCGCAGGTGCTCAGGCTGAAGAACAGCAACCCGGACGTGGTCATCCAGGTGACCTCCTATCCGGTCGGCGTGGCGAATTTCTACCGGACCACCGAGGAACTGAACTGGAAGGTCAAGATCGTCGGCCAGAACTCGTCCAACTTCCCGGACCAGGTCATCAAGATCACGGGGGCCGACACCTACAAGGCCGGCCGCCTGATCGGCCTGACCACCAAGGCCGCGACCTATTGCCCGGGCGAGGACATTTCCAAGGCCCCGTTCGTCAAGTGGCGCGAGGAACTGAAGGCCTGGACGCCGAACTGGGCGCGCGTCGCCAACCCCATCAACCCGGCCTACACGGATCAGCTCAACCTCATCAAGGCGGCCGTGGACGCGACCAAGTCGGTGGACGGGCCGACACTGGCGGCCTGGATCGAGAAGAACGGCGACTCGGTGCCCGCCATCACCGGCAAGATCAGCGTTTCCAAGGGCGACCACTTCCTGTTCCACTCCGACATCTTCGCCTTCTCGTCGCGGCCGGACGTGCGCAACGACCAGGGGTTGTCGGGCAGGGAAGGCTGCTAGCCCGTAGCGCCAGCCTTTGCCCCGCCGCGCCGGTGGCGTTCACCGACGCGGCGGGGTTCCGCGCCGTGCTAGGGCGCCAATGCCACGGAACTACTTCTTGCCCTTGGCGGCGGCTTTCTCCGCGGTTTTTTCCAATACCGCTTCGGGGTTGTTGGCCTTCCACAGGTAGGTGAGGATGCCCATGGGGATGCGGCTGCCGCCGGTGGCCTGCACCACCTGTCCGCTGATCCACTCCGACTCGTCGGCGGCGAAATACACGCACAGGTAGCCGATGTCCGAGACCTTGCCGAGGCGCCGCAGCGGCACGGTGTCGAGCTGGCGCTTGATGCGCGTCTGCCTGGTCATGGCGGTGTGCTCGTCGCGCTCGGTGCGCACCACCCCGGGGGCGATGGCGTTGACGCGGATGTTCTTGTGGCCCCATTCCACCGCCAGCGTGGCGGTCATGCTGTCCAGGCCGGCCTTGGAAGAGGAGTAGTGGATGAGCAGCGGCGAAGGCTGCGAGCCGGCGCGCGAGGTGATGTTGATGATGGAGCCGCCGCGGGTCATGGCGCGGGCCGCCGCCTGGCAGGAGAAAAAGGCCCATTTCATGTACAGGTCGACCACGCGGTCGTAGGCTTCCTCGGTCATGTCGATGGCCGGGCCCACGTCCTTGGGGTCGGCGCTGCCGGCGTTGTTGACCCAGCAGTCGATGTAGCCGTAGGTGTCGATGGCCTTCTTGGCCACGGCGTTGATGGTGGCGAAGGAGCAGATGTCGCCGGGGACGTAGACGGCGTTGCCGCCGGCCTTCTTGATCTCGGCCGCCGTGTTGGCCAGCGGCTCCTCGGAGCGTCCGGTGAGGACGATGCTGGCGCCGGCCTCGGCCATGGCGAGGCTGATGCCGCGGCCGATGCCGCGCCCGCCGCCGGTCACCACCGCGCATTTGCCCTTGAGCGAAAACATGTTGAAGCCTTTCCGATAGTGGGATGCTGGAAGCCCATCATATCCGGCGCCCGTTCGGCCCCACAAGGCGGCGTCCGCGCTGCCGGCCGTGATACCATTTCCCGGTACCGACACCTGCGTGCCCATGCGCGCTTTCACCGTTTCGAACAGTGGCCCACCAGGTCCCACCGTGATCCAAATCTACGTCAACGGCCAGTCCCGGCAGGTCCATCCCAGCCTCGACATTGCCGGCCTGCTGGCCGAGCTGTCCCTGGGCGGAAAGCGCGTGGCCGTGGAACGCAACGGGGAAATCGTGCCGCGCAGCCGCCATGCGGGGACGGCGCTGGGGGACGGGGACAAGCTGGAAATCGTGGCGGCTGTGGGCGGCGGATAGCAAGTGGAGGTGTTATGGCGAATACGGACATGCTGCACATCGCGGGCAAACCCTACCGGTCGCGGCTGCTGATCGGCACCGGCAAGTACAAGGACTTCGACGAGACGCGGCGCGCGGTGGAAGCCAGCGGCGCCGAAATCGTCACCGTGGCCATCCGCCGCACCAACATCGGCCAGGATGCCAAGCAACCCTCGCTGTTGGATGCGGTGCCGCCGTCCAGGTACACCTACCTGCCCAACACCGCCGGCTGCTACTCGGCCGACGAGGCGGTGCGCACGCTGCGCCTGGCGCGCGAACTGCTCGATGGACACGATTTAGTAAAGCTCGAAGTGCTGGGCGATCAGCACACTTTATTTCCCAACGTGCTGGAAACACTCAAGGCGGCCGAAACCCTGGTGAAGGAAGGTTTCAAGGTCATGGTGTACACCAGCGATGACCCCATCATTGCCAAGCAATTGGAGGAGATCGGGTGTGTGGCCGTGATGCCGCTGGCCTCTCTCATTGGTTCGGGGATGGGTATATTGAATCCCTGGAATTTAAAACTCATCATCGAAGCAGCGAAGATTCCAGTGTTGGTTGATGCCGGAGTTGGCACTGCATCGGACGCAGCCATCGCGATGGAACTTGGGTGTCACGGGGTGCTCATGAACACAGCCATTGCAGCAGCGCGCGACCCCATCATGATGGCAGGCGCCATGAAAAAAGCGGTAGAAGCCGGACGCGAAGCATGGCTTGCGGGACGTATGCCCAAGAAGTTGTACAGCGCTGTGCCCAGCTCCCCTGTTGGCGGAATGATTGCCCCGAAAGCAGCTTAGATACTTACTTTAAGCTTTTTCACGTAGCCCTCATCCCCGACCTTTCTCCCTGGGGGAGAAGGGAGATGACCCGTGCCTAGCGCTGACGCTCCCCATCGCTCCATTCGCAGTTTCGTGCTCCGGCAGGGGCGGGTTACGGTTGCGCAACAGCGTGCGCTGGATGAGCATTTTTCGCGCTTCGGTGTTCCCTATTCAAGTGGCTTGCTTGATCTGGATGCGTGCTTTGGGCGAAAGGCTCCTCGCATCCTCGAGATCGGCTTCGGCATGGGCGAGACGACGGCGGCCATCGCAGCCGCCCATCCCGACAACGACTACCTGGGCATCGAAGTGCATACCCCCGGCGTCGGCAGCCTCATGAAGCGCATTGCCGAAGCCGGCCTCACCAACATCCGCGTCATCCAGCACGACGCCGTGGAAGTGCTCCAGCACATGCTGGCGCCCGCCTCGCTCGACGGCGTGCACCTGTTCTTTCCCGATCCCTGGCCGAAGAAGCGTCATCACAAGCGCCGCCTGGTGCAGCCGCCGCTCATCGCCCTGGTGGCCTCGCGATTGAAGCCCGGCGGCTATTTCCATGCCGCCACCGATTGGGAGAACTACGCCGAGCAGATGCTGGCCGTGCTCGCGGCCGAGCCCGCGCTCAAGAACACCGCGGGCGGTTACGCCCCCCGGCCTGAATCCCGTCCGCAAACCAAGTTCGAGGCGCGCGGCCTGCGGCTCGGCCACCGCGTCTGGGACCTGGTGTTCAAGCGCGCTTGACAGGCTCGGTTGCCTTGCGCCTGCTTCTGGGCTCGTTTGCCTCCAAGCCTGCTTTTTAGGCTCGTTTGCCTATAAGCCTGCTTTCTAGGCTCGTTTGCCTGCAAGCCTGCTTCTAGGCTCGTTTAATAGGGATGACCACGCCCGCCGGCTGAGCCGCCGGCGCGTCGCCCGGCAGGAACAGTTCCAGCAGGTCGTTGAGGAAGCGCCGCCCCAGCACCGTCGGCCGGATGCGCGCGTGGTCGCGTTCGATCAGGCCGCGCTGCTCGGCTTCATTCAGCGCCGAAGCGGCGGCGGTAATGGAGAGGCCGGTGCGCTCTGCGAACATTTCCACTGCGAAGCCTTCGGTGAGGCGCAGCGCGTTCAGCATGAACTCGAAGGGCAGGTCGCGCGTCGTGACTTCGTGCTCTTCGAATACCGGCGCGTTTTTCTGCAACTGGTCGAAATAGGTCTTGGGCTGCTTGTAGCGCGCCTGCCGGATGATGCGGTCGGCGAAGGACAGCTTGGAGTGCGCGCCCGCGCCGATGCCCAGGTAGTCGCCGAACAGCCAGTAGTTGCGGTTGTGCCGGCACTCGCGGCCCGCTTTGGCGTAGGCCGAGGTCTCGTAATGCTCGAAGCCCGCCGCCGCGAGGCGTGTTTCGATGGCCTCCTGCATGCCGGCCGCCGCGTCGTCGTCGGGCAGCGCCGGCGGCTTGCTGTAGAACACCGTGTTGGGCTCGAGCGTGAGGTGATAGAACGACAGGTGGGTGGTGCCGCAGCTCACGGCAGCCGCGCAGTCAGCTTCCGCCTCGGCCGGGGTCTGGCGCGGCAGGGCGTACATCAGGTCGAGATTGAAGTTGTCGAAGTGCTTGCTGGCGATTTCCACGGCGCGCCAGGCCTCGGTGTCGTCGTGGATGCGGCCCAGCGCCGCGAGGTGCGCGGGGTTGAAGCTCTGGATGCCGATGGACAGGCGATTGATGCCGGCGGCGCGGTAGTCGCGGAACTTGGCCGCCTCGAAGGTGCCGGGGTTGGCTTCCAGGGTGATTTCGCAATCGGGCTCGATCGACAGGCGCGCGCGCAGCGCCATGAGCAGCCGGTCCATGGCGGCGGCCGAGAACAGGCTGGGCGTGCCGCCGCCGAAGAACACGCTATGGATACGCCGGCCCCAGACCAGAGGTAACGAGAGTTCAAGATCGGCAGTGAGCGCATCGACGTACTCGGTCTCGGCCAGGGTGCCCTTAAGCTCATGTGAGTTGAAATCGCAGTACGGGCATTTGCGCACGCACCATGGCATATGCACATAAAGAG
>Ga0134124_10001285_pt1 | contig 20153 bp, 18 predicted proteins | sample KB304_FD_96880 | JGI IMG/M metagenome (GOLD analysis project Ga0134124, IMG submission 96880) | Terrestrial soil microbial communities without Nitrogen fertilizer from Kellogg Biological Station, Michigan, USA - KB3-0-4 | ecosystem: Environmental > Terrestrial > Soil > Unclassified ... | reverse complement strand
GGCGATGCCGGCTGCGGCCGCGCCTGGTCCCGACGCTTTCCGGACCTGCGCGAGCTTCTCGGCAGATCGGCCGCCCAGCGCCCAGCGCAGCTTGCCGGCGTGCTCGGCGAAATAGGCGACCGTCTGGCGGCCGACGAAGCCGGTTGCGCCGTAAAGGACGACGTCGTACGCGCGGCGGGCGGTGGTTCGGGCGGCATTCACGAGGGGTCCTCCTGACGACGGAACCGCGCATGGCGGCAACCGCGACTATGCGCGCCGGACCGTCGCCAAGGCTCGCATCTCGCAAGCTCTTTGCCTTTTGCGTTCGTTTACGGAGATGGTCGGGACGCAGCAACATGCGCGGCTCAGGATGTGGTTCCCGTTCCCTCCATCGAGACCACCATGAGCCATTCCTTTGATTCGCGTCTTCTTCTTCGACGCAGCATCTTCCCGTTGCTGCTGGCCGCCGTTGCCGCGTCGCCGCTGGCGAACGCACAGACAACCGCAGTGCAGAGCACGCGCGGCGAACATCGCGGCCTCACGGACAAGACGCTCCAGGCCATCGGCGCGACCGCGGATCAACGCGCCAAGATCCTGTCCATCCAGAGCCAGGTGCGAGCCGATCTGCAGGCTCAACGCCAGGCCACTGGCAGCGCCAGGCTGGAGATGGCGCAGGCGCTCGCGGCGCCGACGGTCGATCCGTCGGCGGCGGAAGCCGCTCGCCAGAAGATGCTCGCCCAGATGGACGCCGCAAGCCAGCGCATGTTGCAGGCACGGCTGATGATCGCGGCCGTCCTGACGCCGGATCAACGGCAACAGTTGCTGACCATCGAGCACCGGCACCGCGTAAGAAGCTGAGCACTCCGCGCGCGGCCTGCATGCGCTCCGGACTGGCGCCGCCTGACAGATCGGTCAGGTGGTACAGCGCTGCGGAAGGATGACCGGGCCTACATTGGTCAGCCCTCGCCGCGCGCGGCTTGTCAGCCGTTCCCGTTTTCGCCGTATTTGCCGTTCCCGTCATCGCGCCGGAGCCCGCAGTCGGTCTCAGCGCGCGCCGCCGATTTGGAGCCGCCGCTCGAGCCACAGGCTGTAGCGCGACATGAGGAAGCTCGCGACGAAGTAGATCGCCGCGACGAAGAGATAGCCCTCGATGAAGAAGTCGCGCCAGCGCGGGTCGCCGAGCGCGAGGCGAAGCGACCCGGTGAGGTCGTACATCGAGACGACGGCGACGAGCGACGTGTCCATGAACGTCGACAGCAGGTTGTTGACGAACGCCGGGATCGCGGCGACGAGCGCCTGCGGCAGGATCACGGTGCGCTGCACCTGCCACCAGCTGAGGCCGAGCGACGTCGCCGCCTCGCCTTGCGTGTGCGGCACGCTCTGCAAGCCGCCGCGCACCGTCTCGGCCATGTACGCCGCCTGGAAGAGAACGAGCCCGATGGCGACGCGCCAGAACGGATCGATTCGCCAGCCGGCGGGCAGCACGAGCGGAAAGACGAACGCAGAGACGAAGAGCACCGTGATCAGGGGCACGCCGCGGACGAGCTCGATGTAGCCGACGGCGAGCGAGCGCAGCAGTCCGAGCGACGAACGCCGCGCGAGGGCCAGCGCAATGCCGATCGGCGTCGATGCGGCCATGCCGATCAAGGTCAGGATGACCGTGAGCGGCAGCCCGCCCCAGCGGTCGGTGCCGATCGCCTCGAGGCCCAGCACGCCGCCCGCCATCAGCGCGAAGAACACCGCGAACGCGAGCAGCCATCCCGCGGCAAGCAGCTTGGCGCCGCGTCGCGTCCAGAGCGCCGGCACCGCGGTCGCGAGCAGCATCGCGACGACGGCGGCGGTGGCGATCGCAGGCCGCCACTGCTGCTCGAACGGATAGCGGCCGAACAGGATCAGCCGCCACTTCTCGGCGACGAAGCCCCAGCACGCGCCTGCGCGCTCGAGCGCCTTGCACACGGCGTAGTCGGGCGCGGCGACGGCGCGCAGCACGCCCCATTCGACGACGTGCCAGCCGACCCAGCCGAGCAGCGCGACGAGCAGCAGCGTGACGACCGTCGCGCCCGGGCTCGCGAACAGGCGCGCGCGCAGCCGCACGAGAAGCGGCGTGCGCAGCGGCATCGTCGCGGTCGCGTTCACGGCTGGCGTCTCGCTCAGCGCGGCGCACGCGTCACGCGCGCGTTGACGACGCCCATCACGACCGCGACGACGAGGTTGAGCGTCAGGTACACCGCCATGATGACGACGATGGCCTCGAGCGCCTGGCCGTTCTGGTTGATCGACGTGTTGGCGATCGAGACGAGGTCGGGATAGCCGATCACGACGGCGAGCGACGAGTTCTTGATCAGGTTCATGTACTGGCTGGCGAGCGGCGGGATCGCGAGCCGCAGCGCCTGCGGGAAGACGACGCCGCCGACGACCTGGCGGCCGTTCATGCCGAGCGCCTGCGCCGCGTGCCACTGGCCGATCGGCACCGCGAGCGCGCCGGCGCGCACGAGCTCGGCGATCGACGCCGAGGTGAAGAGCGAGAGCCCGAGCCAGAGGGCGAGGAACTCGGGCGTCAGCGACGCGCCGCCGCTGATGAGAAAGCCGTCGAGCACCGGCTTCGACCACCCGCCGGCGACGCCGACCGCGAGCCACGCGAGCGCGGCCGCGATCGCCCCGGCGACCGCGGCGACGAGCCCCGCGCCGGCGTCGAGCCAGCGCCGCGCCGCCGCCCAGCCGAGCGCCGCCGCGAGCGCGAACGCGGCGAGCGCGACCGCGACGGCGAGCCTGCCGTCCTCGGGCACCGCGACCTGCAGCCCTTCCTTCGAGAGCAGCGCGATGCCCGGGATCGAGAGCGCGCCCGACGAGTCGGGCAGCAGCTCGGTGACGAGCAGGTAGATCGCGAGCAGCTGGATCAGGAGCGGGATGTTGCGGAACACCTCGACCCACGCGCCGCACACGCCGCGCACGAGCGGATGGCGCGCCAGCCGCAGCAGCCCGACGAGCACGCCGAGCACGGTCGCGAGCACGATGCCGGCGAGCGAGACGCGGACCGTGTTGGCCATGCCGGCGGCGAACGCGCGCAGGTAGCTGTCGCGCGCGGTGTAGTCGATCAGCAGCTCGCCGATGTTGAAGCCGGCCGGGTCGGCGAGAAAGCCGAACCCCGACTTGATGCCGCGCGCGTCGAGATTGGCGCCGACGTTGCGAGCGACGACGAGCGCGAGCGCGAGCACCGCGAGCGCGAGCCCGCCCTGGACGAGCCAGTCGCGCAGCCGGCGCGCGCGGCGCGCCGCGCGCCATGCTGCATCTCCGACCGGCGCGGCGAGCGGAGCCGCCACAGCCGTGCGCTGCGGCGCGCTAGCGGATCGGCGGCGCGTACATCAGGCCGCCCTTGGTCCAGAGGTTGTTGACGCCGCGCGGCAGCCCGACCGGCGACTTCGGCCCGAGGTTGCGCTCGAAGCTCTCGCCGTAGTTGCCGACCTGCTTGACGACGCGATACGCCCACTCCTTGTCGAGGCCGAGGAGCTTGCCGGTGTCTTCCGAGACGCCGAGGAAGCGCTGTACCGAGGGATCCTTGCTGCTCGCCTTCTGCGCGTCGACGTTGGCCTGCGTGAGGCCGTTCTCCTCGGCTTCAAGCATCGCGAACAGCGTCCAGCGCACGATCTCGAACCACTCGTCGTCGCCGCGCCGCACCGACGGCCCGAGCGGCTCCTTCGAGATCACCTCGGGCAGGATGACGTAGTCGTCGGCCTTCGGCGCTTTCGTGCGCGCGCCGGCGAGGTCGCTCATGTCGGTCGTGTAGACCTGGCAGCGGCCGGCGAAGAACGCGCTCGTGATCGCCTCGGCGGTGTCGAACACGACCGGCTTGTACTTCATGTTGTTGGCGCCGAAGTAGTCGGCGACGTTCTTCTCGCTCGTCGTCCCGGCTTGCACGCAGACCGTCGCGCCGTTCATCTTCTTGGCGCTTTCGATCTTCACCTTCTTCGGGACCATGAAGCCCTGGCCGTCGTAGTAGTTGATGCCGGTGAAGACGATGCCGAGCGATGCGTCGCGGGTCAGCGTCCAGGTGCTGTTGCGCGAGAGGACGTCGACCTCGCCGGCCTGCAGCGACGTGAAGCGCTGCTGCGAGTTGAGCGGGACGAACTTGACCTTGCTGGCATCGTTCAGCACCGCTGCGGCGACCGCCTTGCAGAAGTCGACGTCGAGCCCGGTCCACTTGCCTTGGCTGTCGGCGTTCGAGAAGCCCGGGCCCGAGGTGTTCACTCCGCACACCAGCTGGCCGCGCGCCTTGACGGCGTCGAGGGTCTTGCCGGCCCAGGCGGGTGAGGCCGCTGCGGCGATCGCGAGCGCGGCGGGGACGACGTACTTGATCTTCATGGTGGTTCTCGTGAGAGCGATGGCGGAGCCGGGCAGTGTAGCGAGCGCACCGGGGCCGCCCGCCGCCGGCGGCCGTCGCCCTGCGCGGTAGCAAATGGTTGCAAGGCTGGCGGTTTGCGCCGCGTCGGCCTTCCGATGTCGTCACAAGACAACAACTCGGGGACGCGGAAAGCGTCACGAACCGCGCAGCCGGGTGGCATGGAAGATGCGCCCGAAGCGTGAAAAGCCGCCAAGGCTCCGGGAGGTCACGATGTCCCGACCGCTCCGCTCCGTCTCGCGCACCGCATGCGCGACCGCTTCTTGACCGCCGTGGACCGCGATCCGATCGCAGCCGGCCGCCGCGTTGCGCAGCGCAACGCGACAGTCCGCTCGATGGCGCGTGCCAACTGGGCCGAGAGCACCGGCTCGATCGGCGTCCTGACCGACGGCTTCGGCGCCGACTCGGTGGTCACCGAGGGGTTCACCGCCGCCGACTCGGCGACGCACCACCTGTTCGCCGCGCTCTCGACCCGCAACGCGGCGCACGACGGCCGCGAAGCGCCGGTCGCGCGTCGCGATGAATTCGGCGCCGCGGCGCGGGCGATGGCGGCCGCGCTCGACCGCCTCAACGTCGCGGTCTGCGCCTTCGACGCCGACGACCGCACCGCGGTCTGGAACGACACCTACCTGCGCTTCTTCCCGGAGCACGTCGGCTACATCCACGAGGGCGAGCCGTACCGCGCCAACCTGCGCCGCTTCTACCAGGTCCGCCTCGAGCCCGAGGAGCTGGGACTCCTCGAGCGCTACGTCGACGAAGGCGTGTCGCGGCCGTCGGACGAGCAGGCCCCGCAGGCGTTCAGCCACCGCGGCTTCTGGCTGCAGGCGTCCGAGCAGGCGGGCTCCGAGGGCCGTGTCTGCCTCTGGACGCGGGCGCCGGGAGTCGTTCCCAGCGCCGCCAACGACGCTGCCATCGAAGGTCCCGGGATGGCCGGGCTGGCGAGCGGGCTCGACCTCTTCGAGCACGTCGGCGACGGGATCATGCTGACCGTCGCCGGCGGGCGCATCGGCTGGGTCAACGAGGCGTTCGTCGCGATGTACCGCCTTCCCGATAAGGCGCGCGCGCTGCAGGGCGACTTCATCGACGTGTATCTCACCGCCTGGCGCGGCGCCGAGCCTTGCGAGCGCGCGCGCTTCGAGGCCGGGCTCGCGCTCCTCGAAGAAAACCTCTGCTTCGCGGGCCTCCCTTACGAGCTGCCGCTGCCGGGCGACCGCTGGGTGCGCATCGTCGAGCAGCGCCGGGCCGACGGCTTCGGCTCGTTCGCGCACGTCGACATCTCGCTCCTCAAGCGTCGCCAGGACCGGCTGTTGCGCGCCGAGGAACGCCAGCGGGCGACGAAGGCGCGGCTCACCGAGCAGTCGGCGGTGCTGCGCGCCATGCTCGACCGCGTCGAGACGGGCGTCGTCATGGTCGACCCCGAAGGGATCGTCGAGGTCTGCAACCGGCGCGCGGTCGAGCTGCTCGGCCTGCCGGAGGCGGCGATGGCGCGCCGGCCGGCGTTCGACGATGTTCGCGCGCTGCACTGGGTGCGCTCGGCCGCCGGCTGCCGGCAGATCGACGGCCGCATCGTCGCCGTGCAGAGCATCGTGCTCGCCGGCGGCGCGGTCCTGCACACCTTCAGCGAAGCGAGCTGACTGCGCGCCGACCGCGCACTCGTCCCCGGGGGCGGAGGGGCGAACGCCCGCTCAGTCGTGCCACCCGGGTTGCGTCTCCGCCCACACCGGCTCGGGAGCGAACGATTCGCCGGGCTTGGGCGTCGCCGCATCGCTCACCGCCGAGGGGTTCCATCGCGAAGGCTCGCGAAGCTCGACGACCCAGTCGTTGCCGGCGCGGCGATCGGCGGCAATCGCCGTCGCTGCGTTCCAAAACACGTGGCCCAAAAGCTTGATCGCCACCTGAACTCCCGTCCGTTCCGCGTGTCGGCGGGCGCAACGCGAAGTCTCGCGCAACGTTCGCGTCGCCGCATCCACAGCATCGATGAGGTTAGGGACATCGTGTGACCGCCGTGCGACGCCGCCGTGTTCGTCGCGTCGTCCGCTACGGCAGCCCGCGCGGCGACGACTTGTTCTCGGCCGTGCGTGCCGCGGATGCGCGCGCCCCCGACCCGATTCCTAGAATCCGCGGGATGCCAAGCGAGCACCGATCGCGCCGATGAGCGACTCGCCGCTCCGGGTCCTCGTCATCGCCGCCGCGGTCGGCAAAGCGCCTGCGGTGACGATCGAGACCGTTTCCGGCTGGGGCGAAGCGCTCGCCCGCCTCGCGGCCGGCGAACGCTACGACGTCATCGTCCTCGACGGCGACGCGGCGCCGGCGCCGCCGGCGCGGGTCGCGACCGTCGCCGACCGCGTCGCGCTCGTCGTTGCCATCGCGGATCCCGACACCGACGCGGCGTCCGACTGGCTGCGCCACGGCGCCGACGACGTCGTCGCCCATCGCGAGCTCGCGGCGACGGGCGGCTGCACGCGGCTGCGCTTCGCCGCGCTGCGCCGGCAGCGCGAGGCACGGCGCTCGGCGGTGCGCATGTTTGAAGCGACGACCGGACTGCCGCACCGCCAGCAGCTCGTCGAGCAGTTCAGCCAGCTGCTCGCGTTGCGCGAACGCGAGCCAGCGCCGATGGCGGTGCTGGCGTTCCGGATCGAGGGTCTGCGTCCGCCCGGCGGAGTCGAGTCGGTCGATGTCGACTCGCTGCGGCGAAAGATCGCGGTGCGCCTGCGCGCCGGCGTGCGCGCGAGCGACGTCGTCGCCGCGATCGACGACGACGCCTTCGCCGTCCTCCTCGGCTCGATCGTCGCTCGCGGCGACGGCGAGCGCGTCGCGCTCAAGCTCGTCGCCGCGCTGCTCGCGCCGTACACGGTCGGCGCGATCGAGCGCTCGGTCGCGGTGGCGCTCGGCATCGCCCACTACCCGGGCGACGGCAACGACGCCGAGCGCTTGCTGCGCCGGGCGCTCTCGCTCGCCGCCGCGGCACCGGCGTCGCTGCCCGACGGGCCGGCGACGACGCGCGATTCCGCCGGCCACCGCCGCGCCGCGGCCAACGACGACCGCTAGCCGGCGTCGCGCCCGCGCCCGGCGCCGATGTGCCGGACAATCGCGGACCCATGCCGATATCCTCTCGCCTTTTCGCCCAGAGGCGGCGCACGCCGCCGCCGAAAGCCGTTCCGTGAAAGCAGCCGACATCCGTTCGACGTTCCTCCGCTTCTTCGCGTCGAAGGGCCACACCGTCGTGCCGTCAAGCCCGGTAGTTCCCGGCGACGACCCGACGCTGCTCTTCACCAACGCCGGGATGAACCAGTTCAAGGACGTCTTCCTCGGCTTCGACAAGCGTCCTTACGTGCGCGCGGCGACCTCGCAGAAGTGCATTCGTGCCGGCGGCAAGCACAACGACCTCGAGAACGTCGGCTACACCGCGCGCCACCACACGTTCTTCGAGATGCTCGGCAACTTCTCGTTCGGCGACTACTTCAAGAAGGACGCCATCCGCTTCGCGTGGGAGCTCCTGACCGAGGTCTACAAGCTGCCGGCCGACAAGCTCTGGGCGACCGTCTACGCCGAGGACGACGAGGCGTACGACATCTGGGTCAACGACATCGGCCTGCCGAAGGAGCGCGTCGTTCGCATCGGCGACAACAAGGGCGGACGCTACGCGTCGGACAACTTCTGGATGATGGGCGACACCGGGCCGTGCGGGCCGTGCAGCGAGATCTTCTACGACCACGGTCCCGGGATCGCGGGCGGTCCGCCGGGCTCGCCCGAGCAGGACGGCGATCGCTACATCGAGATCTGGAACAACGTCTTCATGCAGTTCAACCGCGACGACGCGGGCGTGATGCACAAGCTGCCCAAGCCGAGCGTCGACACCGGGATGGGCCTCGAGCGGCTGAGCGCAGTGCTGCAGCACGTGCATTCGAACTACGAGATCGATCTGTTCGTGCAGCTGCTGGCCGCCGCCAAGCGCGAGGTCGACGCGGCCGGCGCCAGCGACTGCGACGCAGACTCGCCATCGCTCAAGGTGATCGCGGACCACATCCGCGCTTGCAGCTTCACCGTCGGCGACGGCGTCGTGCCGGGCAACGAAGGGCGCGGCTACGTGCTGCGCCGGATCGCGCGGCGTGCGATCCGCCACGGCTACAAGCTCGGCGCGCGGCGGCCGTTCTTCCACCGCCTGGTCGCGATGGTCGTCGCCGAGATGGGCGAGGCCTATCCCGACCTGCGCGTGCAGCAGCAGCGCGTCACCGCGGTGCTGCAGCAGGAGGAGGAGCGCTTCTTCCAGACGATCGCCAACGGCATGGAGATCCTCGAGGGGGCGCTCGCGGCGCTCGCGCCGGGCGGCGTGCTGTCGGGCGACGTCGCCTTCAAGCTGCACGACACCTACGGCTTTCCGGTCGACCTCACCGCCGACGTCTGCCGCGAGCGCGGCGTCGCGGTCGACACGGTGCGCTTCGAGGAGCTCCTCGCCGAGCAGCGCGAGCGCGCCCGCGCGTCGGCGAAGTTCCGGATGGCGCAGGGGCTCGAGTACCGCGGCGGCGCGTCGACGTTCCACGGCTACGAGACGCTGACGCACGACACCGCCAAGGTCATCGCAGTCTACGTCGACGGCACGGCGGTCGAAACGGCGCGCGCCGGCGACGTCGCGGTCGTCGTCCTCGACCACACCCCGTTCTACGCCGAGAGCGGCGGCCAGGTCGGTGACGTCGGCGAGCTGAGGAACGCGACCGCGCGCATGGTCGTCGAGGACACGATCAAAGTGCAGGCGGCGGTCGCCGGCCACCAGGGCCGCGTCGTCGAAGGGCAACTCTCGGTCGGCGACGTCGTCCAGACGCGCGTCGACGCCGAGCGGCGCGCGAAGACGATGCGCAACCACAGCGCGACGCACCTGATGCACAAGGCGCTGCGCGAGGTGCTCGGCGCGCACGTCCAGCAGAAGGGCTCGCTCGTCGACGCCGAGAAGACGCGCTTCGACTTCGCCCACAACGCGCCGCTGACCGACGACGAGATCCGCCGCGTCGAGCAGCTCGTCAACGCCGAGATCCTCGAGAACCACGCGACCTCCGCGCGCGTGATGCCGATCGACGAGGCGCAAAAGCTCGGCGCGATGATGCTGTTCGGCGAGAAGTACGGCGATGAGGTGCGCGTGCTCGACATCGGCTCGAGCCGTGAGCTCTGCGGCGGCACGCACGTCGCGCGCACCGGCGACATCGGCCTCTTCAAGATCGTCGCCGAGAGCGGCGTCGCGGCCGGCGTCCGCCGCGTCGAGGCGGTGACCGGCGACAACGCGCTCGCCTATCTGCAGGCGCTCGAATCGACGCTCGGCCGCATCGCAGGCGAGCTGCGCAGCGCTCCCGACGAAGTGCCGGCGCGCGTCGGCCAGGTGCTCGAGCACGTGCGTTCGCTCGAGAAGGAGCTCGCGGCGCTGAAGGGCCGGCTGGCGTCGTCGCAAGGCGACGACCTCGCGCAACGCGCGGTCGACGTCAAGGGGATGAAGGTGCTTGCCGCGCGGCTCGACGGCGCCGACGCGAAGACACTGCGCGACACCCTCGACAAGCTCAAGGACAAGCTGAAGACCGCCGTGATCGTTCTCGCGGCGGTCGACGGCTCGAAGGTGCAGATCGCCGCCGGCGTCACAGCCGACAGCACGGCCCGCGTCAAGGCCGGCGAAGTGGCGAACTACGTCGCCGGCCAGGTCGGCGGCAAGGGCGGCGGCAAGCCCGACATGGCGATGGCCGGCGGCACCGATCCGTCGCGGCTGCCCGCGGCGCTCGCGTCGGTGCAGCGCTGGGTCGAGGAGCACGCCTGACATGGACATGCTGTTCCTTGAAGGCCTGGAGGTTCCCTGCCGCGTCGGCTGCACCGACCCCGAGCGAGCGACACCGCAGTCGCTCCGCGTTTCGGTCAAGCTCTACTGCGCGTCGCTGCGCGACGCCGCGCTCGCCGACGATCTCGAGCGCACCGTCGACTATCGCCTCGCCGGCGAGATGATCGACGCCGTCCAGGGCCGCGAGTTCCTGCTCATCGAGCGCGTCGCCGAGACGCTCGCCGAGGTCGCGCTGAAGAACGCCTTGATCGAGCGCGTCACCGTGACCGTGCGCAAGCGCCCTCCGGTGCAGGGCCTCGAATGGGCCGGAGTCGAGATCACGCGCGACCGCGGCCAAGGCACCGTCCAGAGCTAGCGTGAAGGTCGTCAGCAACACCGCAGTGTCGCTCGACGGCCGCATCAACACGCGCGAGCGCCGCTTCACCTTCTTCGGCAGCGCGCGCGACCACGCGCGGATGAGCGCGTTGCGCGCCCGGGCCGACGCCGTCCTCGTCGGCGGCGCGACGTTTCGCAACTGGCCGCATCCGGCGCTGCCCGACGCCGCCGACCGCGACGGCTGGACGAAGCGGCCGTGGAACGTCGTCCTGACGCGCTCGCTCGACGTTCCGCTCGACACCGACTTCGTTCGCGAGCCGGCGGTGCGGCCGCTCTTCCTGACGCGCGCGGCGGCGGCGCACGGACGCACCGTCCCGGCGGAAGTCGAAGCGTGGCCGGGCGACGGCGACCCGCCGATCTGGTGGATCGTCGACCGGATCGCGGCGCGCGGCGTCGAGACGCTGCTCGTCGAAGGCGGCGGCGACCTCGTCTTCCAGTTTCTCGCCGCCGATGCGCTCGACGAGATGCACGTGACGCTTTGCCCGATCGTCGTCGGCGGCGATGCGCCGACGCTCGCCGACGGCGTCGGCTTCGACCGCGACGAGGTCCGTCGCCTCGAGCTCGTCGCGAGCGAGGTCGAAGGCGACGAGATCTTCCTCCACTATCGCGTGCGGCGCGGCGAGGCGCGATGACGATCACGATCCGCCGCGCGCGTGTCGACGACGCTGCCGCGATGGCGCGGCTGATGGGCGATCCTGTTGTCTACCCCGGCACAATGCAGATGCCGTACGCGAGCGAGGAGCTGCACCGCGCGCGCCTCGTCGAGAGCCTCGCGCCCGGCAAGCCCGACGTGCTCCTCGTCGCCGAGCGTGGCGGCGAAGTCGTCGGTTCGTGCGGCATGCACCCGAGCCCGAGCCCGCGCCGTCGCCATGTCATGGCGCTCGGCATCGCGGTGCGCGGTGACGCGCAGAAGCAGGGCGTCGGCAGCGCGCTGATGCAGGCGATGTGCGACATCGCCGACCGCTGGATCGGGCTGCTCCGCCTCGAGCTCAGCGTCTACGTCGACAACGAGCGCGCGATTGCGCTCTATCGCCGCTTCGGCTTCGAGATCGAAGGCCGCGCGCGCGGCTACGTGCTGCGCGACGGCGAGTACATCGACGCTTTCCTGATGGCGCGCATCCACCCGGCGCCGCCGACGATCGCGCCATCGGCGCCGACGCCGTGACCATGCTTCGCGCGGCGCTCGCGCTCTTCCTCGCCTGTGGGATCGGCCACGCGTCGGCGCAGCAGCGCGTCTCGTTCCCGAGCCTCGACGGCCCCGGCAACGCGCCGGTCGTGCTGATCGGCTACTTCTTTGCGGCGCGGACGTCGCCCGCGCCCGCGATCGCGCTGTTCCACGGCTGCGGCGGCGCCTACGACCGCAACGGCGCGCTCGCCAAGCGCATGCGCGAGTACGCCGAGCTCTTCAACAGCCTCGGCATGCACGCGCTCGTCGTCGATTCGCTGACCCCGCGCTACGAGAAGGAGCTCTGCACCCAGCGCACCGGCAAGCGCCGCGTCACGCAGGCGAACCGCCGTCTCGATGCGCTCGGCGCGATCGACTACCTCGCCGAGCGGCCCGACGTCGACGCCAAGCGGATCGGACTGATCGGCTGGTCGAACGGCGGCAGCACGGTGCTGGCGGCGACCAACCAGCGCCACCGCGACGTCGCCACCGCGATCAACAAGCCGGCGTTCGCGATCGCGTTCTATCCCGGCTGCGAGGCCGACCTGAAGCGCGGCTACGAGCCCTCGGTGCCGCTCCTCCTGCTGGTCGGCGAGGCCGACGACTGGACGCCGGCCAAGCCGTGTCTCGCGCTCGCACACGACGCCGCCGAGCCGCGCCCGGAGGTCGTCGCCTACCCGGGCGCGTGGCACGGCTTCGATTCCGATGCGCCGCTGCGTTTGCGCAAGGACGTGCCGAACGGCGTCCATCCGGGGCAGGGCGTCCACGTCGGCGGCAACCCGGCGGCGTGGCGGGATTCGCGCGATCGGCTCGTCCGCTTCGTCGCCGAGCACTAGCCTGCTAGCGCGCGGTGGCCCAGAACACCGCGAACCAGCCGTCGCGGTCGGTCCAGTGGCGTGGCGCCTCGAAGCCGGCGTCGAGCAGCATCGCGCGAAAGCCCTCGATCGTGTGCTTGCACGAGTTCTCGGTGTGGATCCGCTCGCCGGCAGCGAACCGCCGGCCGCCGCCCGGCCAGGTGACGCCGACCTCCGAACGCGCCTCGAGGTGCATTTCGATCCGCGCCTTGGCGGCGTCGTAGAACGCGACGTGTCGCCACTCGCGCAGGACGAAGTCGCTGCCGATGAGACGGTTGATGTGGTTGAGCGCGTTGCGGTTGAACGCGGCGGTGACGCCGAGGCCGTCGTCGTACGCCGCTTCGAGGATCGCCTTCGGCTTGACGAGATCGACGCCGATGAGCAGCCCCCCGCCCGACGCGCGGGCGCGGATCCGGCGCAGGAACGCGAGCGCCTCGGCAGTCTCGAAGTTGCCGATGCTCGACCCCGGATAGAAGAACACCGGACGCTCGTTGCCGACGAGATCGACCGGAATGTCGAGCGTCGTCGAGAAGTCCTCGCCGACGCCGGCCATCGCGATGTGCGGATGGTCGCGCTGCAGCGCGCGCAGCGCGGCGCGCAGGAACTCGACCGAGATGTCGACCGCGACATAGCGCTTCGGCTCGAGGAGCGGAAAGAGCCGCGCCGCCTTCGCGCAGCTGCCGGCGCCGAGGTCGATCAACGCCAGACCCGTGCCGATCGCTGCCGCCATCTCGGCGCCGTGGCGCGCGAAGATCGCTGCCTCGGTGCGCGTCGGGTAGTACTCGGCGAGCTCGGTGATCGCCTCGAAGAGATGCGAGCCGAGCCGGTCGTAGAAGAACTTGGGCGAGATGCTCGCCGCAGGCGCGAGCAGCGCGGCGCGCGCCGCCTCGCGCTCGGCATCGTCGTCGGCGAGCCGGAGCTGGACGAATCGGGGAGTCTTCGGGTCGGACATGGAAGTGGTCGGCGGAGAAGGGCGATGTCCCCGCGCGCACCATACCCCGGGATCGCCCAGAATGCAGGGCGATGGTCATGAAGCGCGAACCCCGCCCCGCCGACCCTGAAGCGCAGTCCGCCGCCACCGACGACGGCGACGCAGCGTCGAACGGCGAGCTCGCCGGTCGCCGCATCGTCCTCGGCCTCTCGGGCGGGATCGCCTGTTACAAGGCGGCCGAGCTGACACGTGCGCTCGTCAAGGAAGGCGCGACGGTGCAGGTCGTCATGACCGAGGCCGCCGAGCAGTTCATCACCGCGGTGACGCTGCAGGCGCTCTCGAACCGCTCCGTCTACACGAGCCAGTGGGACGCGCGCGAAGCGAACAACATGGCGCACATCAACCTGACGCGCGATGCCGACGCGGTGCTCGTCGCGCCGGCCAGCGCCGACTTCATCGCCAAGCTGCTGCACGGCCGCGCCGACGACCTGCTGTCGCTGCTGTGCCTGGCACGGCCGATCGAGCGCTGCCCGCTCCTCGTCGCACCGGCGATGAACCGCGAGATGTGGGCGCATCCGGCGACGCAGCGCAACTTCGCGCAGCTCGCCGCCGACGGCGCGACCGTCCTCGGCCCGGCGAGCGGCGACCAGGCGTGCGGCGAGATCGGCGACGGCCGCATGCTCGAGCCCGACGAGCTGCTCGCCGAGGTGATCGCGTTCTTCCAGCCGAAGGTGCTCGCCGGCCGCCGCGTCCTCGTCACCGCGGGGCCGACGTTCGAGCCGATCGATCCGGTGCGCGGCCTCACCAACCGCTCGAGCGGCAAGATGGGCTTTGCGATCGCGCGCGCGGCCGCCGAGGCCGGCGCCGACGTCACCGTCGTCGCCGGTCCGGTCGCGCTCGAGACGCCGCGGCGCGTTCGCCGCATCGACGTCACGACCGCGGTCGAGATGCATCAGGCGGTGATGGCCGAAGTCGCTGCGTGCGACGTCTTCGTCGCCACCGCCGCGGTGGCCGACTGGCGCGTCGCCGCCGTCGCCAAGGACAAGATCAAGAAGGTTGAGGGCGGCGGCACGCCGACCTTTGGGGTCGTCGAGAACCCCGACATCCTCGCTGCCGTCGCTGCGCTGGCGCAGCCGCCGTACTGTGTCGGCTTCGCCGCCGAGAGCGGAGACCTGCTTGCCAACGCGAGCGCCAAGCGGCGTCGCAAGAACGTTCCGCTGATCGTCGCCAACCTCGGGCCGGCGACGTTCGGCCGCGACGACAACGCGCTGACGCTGATCGACGCCGACGGCGCGCGCGAGCTGCCGCGTGCGACCAAGCTCGCGCTCGCGCGCCGTCTCGTCGCCGAGATCGCGACGCGGATCGGCGAGGCCAGGCGCAGCAAGCCGACGACGCCGGCATGGACGGCATGACCCACGTCGACGTCCGCATCCTCGACGAGCGCATCGCCGATCGCCTGCCGGCGTACGCGACCGCGGGAAGCGCGGGGCTCGACCTGCGCGCGTGCATCGACGCGCCGATCGTGCTGGCTCCCGGGGCCGCCGAGCTGCTGCCGACGGGAATCGCGATCCACATCGGCGACCCCGGCCACGCCGCGATGATCCTGCCGCGCTCGGGGCTCGGCCACAAGCACGGCATCGTCCTCGGCAATCTCGTCGGCCTGATCGACTCGGACTACCAGGGCCCGCTGATGGTGAGCTGCTGGAACCGCGGCCAGGCGCCGTTCACGATCGAGCCGTTCGACCGCATCGCGCAGCTCGTCGTCGTCCCGGTCGTGCAGGCCGAGTTCCGCGTCGTCGCGTCGTTCGACGCGAGCGGCCGCGGCGGCGGCGGCTTCGGCTCGACCGGTCGCGGCTGATCGCTTCGTCGATGGAGGTGCCGGTCGAGGGCCGCAGCGCCGCCGCGCCTGCCACCGGGGGGCGCGCAGCCGGCTTCGACCGTGCGCGCTTTCGGCGCCTCTTCTTCGCGGTGATGCTGCCGATGTTCCTCGCTGCGGTCGACCAGACGCTGCTCGCGACGGCGACTCCGGTGATCAGCCGCGAGCTCGGCGGCCTGCGCGACACCTCGTGGCTCGCGGTCGGCTATCTGCTCGCGTCGGTGGTCATGGTGCCGCTCTACGGGCGCCTCGGCGATCGCTTCGGCCGGCGCAAGCTCCTGACCTCGGCGATCGTCGTGTTCGCGCTCGGCTCGCTCGCGTGCGGCGTCGCGCCGACGCTCGGCGCGCTCGTCGCCGCGCGGGTCGTGCAGGGCCTCGGCGGCGGTGGCCTGATGACGCTCTCGCAAGCGCTGATCGGCGAGCTCGTTCCGCCGCGCGCGCGTGCGCGCAACCAGACCTACTTCGCGATCATCTTCACGCTCGCGAGCGTCGGCGGTCCCGTGCTCGGCGGACTCGTCGTCCACCACGCCAGCTGGCGGTGGCTGTTCTTCGTCAACCTGCCGCTGTGCGCCGTCGCGCTCTGGCGGCTGCGCCCGTTGCTCGGCGACGACCGCGCGCACCCGTCGCAAGGCAAGCCCGATGCGCTCGGCATCGTGTTGTTCGCGCTGACGGCGACGAGCACGCTCGTCTGGCTGTCGTCGGCGGGCCATCGCTTCGCGTGGGGATCGGCGACGAGCATCGCGTTGGTCGCGGCGGCGCTCGCCTTCGCCGTCGCGCTCGTTCGCGTCGAGCGTCGCACCCGCCGACCGTTCCTGCCGTTCGAGCTGCTCGCGCTTCCCGCGGTCCGCTACGCCGTCCTCACCGTGACCGCGTTCGCTCGGCGATGTTTGCGATGGTGTTCTACCTGCCGATCTACCTGCAGCTCGCGCTCGGCTCGAATCCGGCCGAGTCGGGACTGCTGCTGTTGCCGTTGACGGCGGGAATCGTCATCGGTGCCGCGCTCACCGGGCGGATCATCGTCTGGACCGGACGGCCGACGATGATTCCGGGCACCGGCCTCGTCGTCGCCGCGATCGCGCTCGGCGGGCTGGCGTCGCTGCCGTCGTCGCGGTCGCTCCTCGTCGGCCTCGAGTTCGTCGCCGGGCTCGGCTTCGGCACGGTGATGTCGGTGATGCAGATCGTCACCCAGACCGCTGCAGGGCCGAGCCGCCTCGGCGCCGCGGCATCGACGGTGTCGCTCGCCCGCGCGCTCGGCTCATCGCTCGGCGCGTCGGCGTTCGGCGCGCTGATCTTCGGCGTGATCGGTGCCGCGCCGCTGCATCCCGCCGCGCCCGCTGCGGACCTGCGGATCGCCCACGCGTATCGCTTCGCGTTCGTCGGCGCGGCGCTGCTCTGCCTGCTCGGCGCCTGGGCCGCGAGCCGGGTGCCGGCGTTGCGGTTCGATGCCGAGCACCCGGTCACGCCGCCGTCGGTCGACTGAGCCTCAGGGACACCCGGCAGGCATCACAATCTCGGGCGAAAATGAAAAAGCACCTGATCGCGGGCGTGGTCGTCGCCGCGACCGTCGTCGCCGGCGGCATGTGGCTGCTCGCGCGCGCGAAGAACGACGCTGGAGGCGCGGCAGCGCCGGGAGCGGCCGCGGCGAGCGGGCCGGCGGTCAGCGTGACGACGGTGCGGGTGGAGAAGCGCGACGTCGACGTCATGCTCGAGGCGACCGGGACGGTGCAGTCGATCAACAGCGTCGACGTCCGGCCGCAGATCGCGAGCGTCATCACCAAGGTCAACATCAAGGAAGGCCAGTTCGTCCGCGCGGGCGAGCCGCTCTTCGTGCTCGATGCGCGCAACGACGAGGTCAACGTCGCCAAGGCGCAGGCGCAGCTCGCCAAGGACCAGGCGGCGCTCGCCGACGCCGAGCGCCAGCTCGCGCGCAGCCAGGATCTGTTCAAGCAGAACTTCATCTCGCAGGGCGCGATCGACACCAACCAGACGCTGGTCGATTCGTCGCGCGCGGTCGTCGCCGCCGACCGCGCAGCGATCGCCGCGGCGCAGGTCGGCCTGTCGTACACACGGATCGTCGCGCCGACTGCGGGCCGCGCCGGCGCGATCAACGTCTATCCCGGCAGCCTCGTCCAGCCGACCGGCAACGCGCTCGTCACGATCACCCAGCTCGACCCGATCCAGGTCGCGTTCAGCCTGCCGCAGCGCAACCTCAACGAAGCGCTCGCGACGCTGCGCGGCGGCGGCGGCACGGTGATCGCGGTGCTGCCCGACAGCGGAATGAAGCGCGAGGGCAAGCTCCAGTTCGTCGACAACGTCGTCGACCAGGCGTCGGGAACGGTGCGCGTGAAGGCCGAGTTCGCCAACAAGGACGAGCGCCTCTGGCCGGGCGCGTTCGTCACCATCCGCCTCGCGGTGCAGACGCTGCGCGGCGCCAGCGTCGTGCCGCTGGCGGCGATCATCCAGAGTCCGCGCGGCAAGATCGTCTACGCCGTCGACGCTGCGGGCAAGGCGATTCCGCGCCCGGTCGAGGTTGTCTACGCGAGCGGCGAGGACGCGACCGTCACCGGCGTTGCGCCAGGCGAGCGGATCGTCCTCGAAGGGCGGCAGAACCTGCGCCCCGGCACGATGGTCGTCGAGCGTGCGGCAGCCGAGGCCAGCGCGCCGCGTGGCCGGCGCGCCGGCGCCGCGTCGGCAGCGTCTGCAGCCGGAGCCGGCGTGCCGGCGGGCGCGTCGGGCGCGGTCGCGGTGCGCGCGAACGCGGCGTGAGCGGCGGCGAGGCGGTGCGATGAACCTGTCCGAGCCCTTCATCCGCCGCCCGGTCCTGACCGTGCTGCTGAACGCCGCGATCGTCGTCGCCGGCGTCATCGCCTACGGCAAGATTCCGGTCGCGGCGCTGCCGAGCTACAACACGCCGGTCATCAACGTCTCGGCGCAGCTCCAGGGCGCGAGCCCGGAGACGATGGCGACATCGGTCGCGCTGCAGCTCGAGAAGCAGTTCCAGACGATTCCCGGCCTCAACGTCATCAGCTCGACGAACACGCTCGGGTTCACATCGGTGACGCTCGAGTTCGACCAGGGCCGCGACATCGACGCCGCCGCGGTCGACGTGCAGGCAGCGCTCTTGCGCGCGCAGCGCACGCTGCCGATCGAGATGACGATCCCGCCGTCGTACCGCAAGGTCAACCCGGCCGACGCGCCGGTGCTCTTCCTCGCGATGACGTCGCCGTCGCTGAGCCTCTCGGACCTCAACGACTACGCCGAGCATCTGATCTCGCCGACGCTGTCGACGCTCGACGGCGTCGCCCAGGTCGGCATCTTCGGGCAGAAGCGGTTCGCCGTTCGCGTCCGCGTCCAGCCCGATGCGCTCGCCGCGCGCAACATCAGCCTCGACGAGCTGACCAAGTCGCTCAGCGCTGCCAACGCCAACACGCCGGTCGGCACCCTCGAGGGCCCGGCGCAGACGCTGACGCTGCAGGCCAACCGGCAGCTCCGCAACGCCGCCGAGTTCGCCGAGCTGATCGTCAGCAACAAGGGCGGCAACACGGTGCGGCTGAAGGAAGTCGCGGCGGTCGAGGACAGCTTCGAGACCGTCAAGACGGCGGCGTCGTTCAACGGCGACACGGCGATCTCGCTCGCGGTCTACCGCCAGCCCGACGCGAACACGGTCAAGGTCGTCGATTCGGTGCGCGCCAAGCTCGCCAGCTTCGAGTCGCAGCTGCCGGCGTCGGTGCGGCTGTCGGCGGTCAACGATCGTTCGGTGTCGATCCGCGACGCGCTCCACGACGTCACGTTGACGATGCTCGGAACGATCGCGCTCGTCGTCCTCGTCATCTTCCTGTTCCTGCGCCGCGTCGTCGCGACGGTGATCCCGACGATGTCGTTGCCGGTCTCACTGCTCGGCGCGATCGCGCTGCTCTGGGGGTTCGGCTACACGATCGACAACATCTCGCTGCTCGGCCTGACGCTCGCGGTCGGCCTCGTCGTCGACGATGCGATCGTGATGCTCGAGAACATCATGCGCCACGTCGAGAACGGCGAGCCCGCGTTCCAGGCGGCGCTGCGCGGCTCGCGCGAGGTCGGCTTCACGATCATCTCGATCTCGAGCTCGCTGGTCGCCGTCTTCATCCCGATCTTCTTCATGCCCGGCGTGATCGGGCTGCTCTTCCACGAGTTCGCGGTCATCGTCGGGCTCGCGATCGTCGCCTCGGCGTTCGTCTCGCTGACGCTCGTGCCGCTGCTCGGCAGCCGCTTCCTCAAGGACGAGGCGCACGAGAAGCACCGCCCGGGCGCCATCGTCCGCTCGTTCGAGCGCGGCTTCCAGGCGCTGCTCGGCGTCTACACGCGTTCGCTCGACGTCGCCTTGCGGCATCGCGTCGTGGTCCTCCTGATCGCGCTGCTCACGTTCGTCGCGACGGCGTGGCTGTTCGTGACGATCCCCAAGGGCTTCTTCCCGGAGGAAGACATCGGCCAGATCCGCATCTCGACCGAGGCAGCCGAAGACATCTCGTTCCCGGCGATGGTCGCGCTGCAGAACCGCGTCGTCGAGGTGCTGCGCGCCGATCCGGCGGTCGGGAGCGTCAACTCGTTCAACGGCGCCGGTGGGCCGAACTCGTCGCAGAACGTCGGGCGTCTGTTCATCAACCTCAAGCCGCGCAGCGAGCGGCCGCCGATGAAGCTCGTCATCGAGGGGCTGCGCAAAAAATTCCGCGAGCTTCCCGGGATCGCCGTCTACATGCAGCCGATCCAGAACCTGCAGCTCGGCGGG
>Ga0134124_10001284_pt1 | contig 20154 bp, 15 predicted proteins | sample KB304_FD_96880 | JGI IMG/M metagenome (GOLD analysis project Ga0134124, IMG submission 96880) | Terrestrial soil microbial communities without Nitrogen fertilizer from Kellogg Biological Station, Michigan, USA - KB3-0-4 | ecosystem: Environmental > Terrestrial > Soil > Unclassified ... | reverse complement strand
TCGCTGCCCCCGGAACCCAGACGCTCTCTCGACTGGTTGCACCGCCCTGGGACGCCCGCCCCGAGACATTCACAAATATACCCTGGGCAACGGCCCGCAGCTCAAGGCGTGGGGAAAGGGGCAATCGCAGCCCGGGTCCAATCCCAAGCGTGACCCAGCTCAGAGTCACATCTGTCGAATACTGCCCGACTGCGTAGCTGCCAAACCCACTGACAAAGCCGGGGAAGCCAGTTGCCCCAAGACCGACCTGCAATTGCCCGCCAGCTCGCCAGCCGGGCAATTTCGGGTCGTAGAACATGAGCGCACCCGTCGAGACCCAGGCCTCCGGCTTGCGCGGGGCGCCGAGGGTCTCCTGCCTGAATGCGGCTCGTGCATCGGCAGAAGCGTTGCCTTTCGTGGACTCGTCGTCTGGCTCGGCGTTGCCCTTGACCTCGCTGCCCTTTTTCGTGCCGCCTTTGCCCTTCGTCTGATCGCCGCCGGCTCCAGCAAGCGGCGCTGGGGCGCTCGGCTTGTTGATTGGGGCGGTCGGGTCCGGTATCCCGGTCGTGCGCTCGGGCGAAGCAGCCGAGGACTGTCGAAAAAGCGCCGCGATTGCCAGGCCGATGGTCCGAAAGCGCTCCCGTTTCTGGTCTTCCGATTTGAACTTGAGCTCCTCCGACCGCCATACCTGCGTCGGCTCTCGCGGCCGAGCGACTTCGACCAACACGCTCAGTCGCTGAGGGTCGAGCCACGAAACAATCGCAATCGCGCTGACCGACTCAGTGTTGCGAGTCTGAGTGAGCGCGCACCGCCCGCCCCCCAGCCCCGCTGTACACGCTTCAATGAGTGCGGCCGTTTCCTGCGACGCGCGATCCTGAGCGGAGACTTCGACGACTACCAGTGGCAGTGGCATTGACTGCGAAGGGCATGGGCGAACAGCTCGTGAGCTATTTGCGCGGGCTCGGCGGTGGTGAGCGTCAGGGCGTCCTCGATGACACGGGCGGGTTGGCCGTCCCGAACTATATACCGCGCAGGGTCGGGCCGAGCCACCGCGCTCACGCTTTCAACACTTCCGGTGGCCGATCATCATTGTTTGCTGGGCACGGCGTCGTTGAGCAGCACGCGGTAGTGGTACCCGGCGCCGAAGTCAGCGTCGACGGACACCTTTCCCTCGAGCAGCAACTGCGCGCCAATGGGAAACTCCGAAGCGCTGGTGACGGTGAGATCGTTGGTGGCGTCTTTCGCGCTCCCGCTGCCATCGCGTACGTGAAGGAACGTGCGCCCCAAAACCCCGCTCGTGCTCTTGACCACGACAGCGTGCACTCGCACCGTTTTACCGGAAAACGCAGCCGCAGAGGTGTTCAGTTCGGCGACCGTCGCGCCGAGCGGGCCTGCGGCGCGGCTCAGGCGGCCCACGGTGACACTGTCGGCGCCCGGCCCAGGCCCAGGATGCGGCAAGTCCATTTCTCCCGGCATTGGCGCGTTGAGTGCGTGACTCACGTTCGTAGGGGTATCGAGCACACCAAAGTAGATGGATTCGAAGGTACGCTTGAGTGTCGCGCTCACGAAACGAGTCATGAGCTGTGCACTCGTGACCGTTACGCGTTGGCCAAGACGCGAGCTGGTCACTGGCACCGCGGCCCAAGTCCCAGCGGCTCCTGACTCACCCAAGCGCAAATACGAGTATTTATCGACGTCGATCTGTTCGAGAACCTGGCCCGAGAGACTCGTCCCGGCTGCAGCTTCGTCGGTTTCGTCCGAGTCGCCGGGCATCGGCGGGATCATCGTCGGGTCCCAGCTGCTGTCCGGCGCCGGCTGGGTGGTCGCAGCGTTGCGCGCGACGGGTTCGGCCGCAACCGACGCGATTGGCCGATTTCGAAAGCCAGCCAGGGCCGCGGCGGAGCAACCGAAGACGGCCAGAAAGGGCCCACGATTCTTGTACAGGAATGCAATGAGATTCATCCGATCATTATCCTTCACTCGGCGCACGGGGACGTGCCTTGCGAGAACTAGGCACAGGCACGCCCGCAGGAGAGCCCGAACTCTCGCCGGGCGGAACGCAGCCGCGAGTACACTGTATTTAGCTTTACGCGCAGGGTCTCTGCGATTTCCGCGGCCGTCATTTGTTCCACCTGCGCCAAGATGAACACTTCACGACGAGCGACATCGAGCGAACCAAGCTGGCGCTCGAGCTCACGAAGCGCCTGCGCCGCGACGAACGAAGCGTAAGGGTCGGCCCTTGAACAGGCAGCGTGGTGTTCCTCGAACTCCAGTAGACCCTCCTTACGACTGGCACGGCGACGGTAGTCTTTAGCGACCCGCGTCGCGATCGCAAACAGCCACGTCTTGTGCGAAGCGCGAGGGACGAAGTCGTGCAAACGACGGAATACGACTAGAAAAACGTCCTGTGTGGCATCTTCCAGGCTTCCGGTCCCGACGCCGTGAATGCGTAGCACACGCCGCACGAAGTCCGAATACTGGGCGTACAGGCTGGTCACAGTTGCCGAACAGGACGCTCCACGCTGAGGAATCATTAGCTCATTCATCGTTCGTCCCTCTGTTCATGGTGCGGCCAGGCGCATCGTGCTGGCGTGACAGCCCGTGCCGTTGCACGCCGAGCCACGCGGAGCAGCTGCGGGTTTGACGCGTTCACCGTTCGCGTCGCGAATTGCGATGATCGCCTTGGTCCAGTCGATGGTGCCAGCGCTGCTCGCTAACCAAATGTTGCCGTTGGCCGCACTGTACGTGGTCAAGGTCAGGACTCCGTCGTAGATGCCGATCTCCACATTTCCGGCGCCGGTCGTGCCGTCCGCTTGGTAGACAGTGCCGCCGTATGCGAAGGGCACCTTGCTACCGTGGCAAACCGAGCTCATGCAGCTCGCCCCGGCGTTGTGATGACCATCGGCTGGAGTAGGAGCTGAAGTCGCATCGAACGCAGCGGGCCACGGGAAAGGCGCTAAGTTTCCGGACGCGCCGGACGCGCCGGGCGAACCAGCTTGAGCGTTCCCGGTGCCCGCGGTTGCCGCTGCACCCGCCAGTCCCGTTGAGCCTTGAGCTCCTCCCGAGGACCCCGAAGTGCCGCTTGTCGCCGGAGCCGCTCCACCGACGCCGCCGAGTTCGGGCACGGCTCCGTTTCCTGCGCTCGAGGTCTCTCCAGCAGATGCTGGCACCCACTCGCTGACGCGCGGATACCCGACGTCGGTTCCCGAACACGCGCTGAGCGATGCCGCGAGGAAGCCCGCAAACAGCGGCGAATACGCCACGAACCTCGCTCGAGCACACGACCGGCCATTGGGACGCACCCCCGCGATCATTGGACTACTCGCATCGGTCAACACTGCAAACTGGTTCCGCTTGGGCGCGAACCTCAGGCAACAAATCAACCGCGAGACTATTTTCTTCGAGTCGCGAAATAAATGAAGCTACTTTCGATTCACAACCAGAGGTGCCAAGTCGCGACACCTTGAACGATCACAGCGCTCACCTCGGTACCGTGCAGCCAATCGCCCTCCAGATTGAAGGCGAGCGACTCGTGCGGTGCAGCCCACAGCGCCACCCCGACCGTGTGCTCGATGCTCGAGCGCAGCGCCGCTCGGTAACGGACGAGCGCAGGTCGGTAGCTGAGCGAAAGATCCGCATCCCCGTCAGCGAAGACGATGCCGGGCGCAAACGTAAGGGCGGTGCTGCGCACCACGGACCCAGTAAACGCCGACATCCCCGCATCGAGATGGATGCGTCCGACGACATCGAGCCAGCGGAGATTGGCAAATCCTCCGAAATTAGAGGCATCCGTCCCGCGCGTAAAGCTACTCTGCCCCCCGAGATCGACTGAAAATTTACCGATCCTCGCGCCGGAATCGAGCAACCAGAGATAGCTTGCGTTCTCGCCGAGGCAGGCGCCGCTCGTGCTGCCGGGGTTGCTCCAGCACAGCCACTCGATGGGCAAGAGCGACGCGAGCCAGCGCGAGCGATCCGGGCGACGCATGTCCACACGACCGCCCAGGTGAAACACGCCGAACTCGAGGTTGCCATCGAGCCCGGCCGAGGTGAGCTCGGCCGCGTGCGCGTGCCACGGATTTTTCGAATCGAAGAAGGAAACCTCGGCGTGACCGCCGAGACGCGCCTTCGGGGGTAGCAAATCGAAGGTGGCGTAAGCCTTCTTCTCGTCAAGATCGCCTGCGAAGCGCGACGCGTATGCACCCAGAAGCAGCCGCGGCCGAAGGCTCGCGTGCACGTCCTGATAGGCGAGCTCCGCGCCGAAGCGGGCCACTTGGTCCGAAATCATACCCGTGAATGGTTGCGGAACCGTGCCGCCGTAGGCGCTCAAGCGCAGCCCTGGTGCGAGCGGCGCTTCCAGGCGAATGCCGTCGAGTTGCCCCACGAGGGTCGAGGCCGCGCGCAATCGTCCGAAGTTGCCCCGAAACCCCTCTGCTGCCCCGTAAGTGAGCATCAGCGCTCGCACCCGCAAGACCTGGCGCGCGGCCGCTCCGGGACGTTGCGCGAAGTCATCGCCGGAGAAGGTACGCAGCGCCAAGTCGAGATCGAAAGCGAGCGGCGTCTCGCTGTACGACTCGTAGTGTAGGCGCCCTCTCAGTTCATTGCCGACGAACTTGCCTCGCGAATTCGTGGGCGCCACCCCGTACAGGGCGTCGCTGATCGTCAAGCGATTCTTCGAGCGCTGCTTCGTCCCGAGCGGGACAGGCTTTGGCGATTGGCCCGCGGCGGGCAGCGCTGCCCGCGGCCACTCGCCGCGAAAGTTGACCAAGGCGGTCGGCTTCGGGAGCGTCAGGACGACGGTATCGGAGCGGTTGGCGCGCACCGTGAGTGAACCCCGGGTACCAACCGGCATGCGGTTGCCTCCGAGCGCAACCGCGGCGAATGAGCTACTGATGGCGACCACCTTGAACGGCTTGCCGCCGAGCATGACTTCATCGCCCAAGCGCAATCCCTGCTGAGAACCGAGCTCGATGTATGCGCGGTCCTCCGCGATGTCGACCACACGCAGCGAGAGTGACTTACTGTTGTTCGCGCCTGGCCCTTTGCTTTGAGCGGAGGTCGGGCGCGCAAGTGCACACAGGCTAATGAGAAGAATGAAGCCTCTAATACGGTGCAACGACTTCATCGCCGCGCTCCTCCGGCGTGACAATGTAAGCAGCCCGCGTGCACGGGCCCGACCGAGCGGTGTTGGGCAGCGAGGCGCGCGACATCGTGCGCGTGGCAACCGGTGCACAGCACGAGGCGCGGCGATTCGTCGCTCACGTGACAATCGGCGCACGGGGCGTGCCTGTGCTTACCGAAGGAGAGCGGGAAAACCGAGTCGTGCTGGAACCCACTCAGCGCCTCTGCGCTGAGCGCCTGCGTCGCGCCGCGAAATGCAAATTGTTCCGGCGCGAATGCCGGCGACCAGCCCATCGTACGGTGACAACCGGCGCAGTTCTTGGGCAGTGCGGGTTTCGAGGCATCGCCCGGAACACCCCGGTGGAGCGGATGAATGTCCGGGCGGTTGTAGTCGCCCGCGTGACAAGCGTAGCAATCCGCTGGAACGTTGCGCCAGGTGTCGTCCGTCGAGCGAACGTGACACTCGCTACAGGCGGCGAGCACGTGCATACCGGTCAGCGGCAAGCGCGTCGAGCGATGCAAGCGGATCCCCGAAATAGCCTGCCAACTGCTGGCAGAATGGCAGTGATCACAGGCTTGCCCGAGCTGCCTTTGGTGCGCGTCTTCGTGACAGCCTACGCACTCGCGCGTGATCGGGCGGTCCGAACGATGACAATCCACGCATGTCGTCGCACGATGCCGGCCGCTGAGGGGAAAGCCGGTCCGCGCATGATCGAACGCGCCTTGTCCCGTGGCCGAATTCGCGATCATGGCCCAAGAATCCTGGGTATGGCAGTTCGAACACTCCATATTTTCCGTGATCGATGCGCCGTGTGGAGATCCGCGCTTCGGCGCAGGCTTCCCGATCGGTTCGGCCAGCGCCGAGAAGGCAGCCAGCAGCACGATCAGCGGGATGAGCCAAGGGCCAGCAAAGTGTTCTCTATTCATCGGGCCACTGCGCTGTGCGGGTCGGCATGGCAGTCTCGACAGCGCTGATAGCCAAGACGGTAGCGCACGACGCTGACTCCAGACGACGCGAGTTCCTGCGCGTGGCACTTGTTGCAGTTGAGCGTGCGATGACGCCCCTCGAGCGCATAGCCAGTGAGGCGCTCGTGCAAGAAGTCCGGGATCTTGAAGTCAGCAGTCGAATGGCAAAAGTCGCACGCGCGCTTCGGCTCATGCAGGCGGAATTGGCCTCGGTGAACGTCGTCGTGGCAGCCTTCACAGGCTCGCGGTGCGAGCCGATAGCTGGCCCCTTTGCCCGCCTTTCGATCTGCCTCGGTTGCGCTGTGACAAGCGCCACAGGCGGTCGAAGCGTGCGCTCCGGTCAATGGCCAAATGCTGTGATCGATCTTGGGCAGATCCCAATCCGCCGGGGTATGGCAAGTCGCGCAGCCGTTCCGCTTCATCTCCTGGTCGAATTGGTTTCCGTGCGGATTTTGGTGGCAATCCGCGCACGCAGTTTTAGCGAGCGTCCAATCCAAGCGCTTTCCTTCGCTGGGCACGCCGTCGTGGCACTTCGCGCAGGCGACGGCCGCATGGTGACCGGTGAGCGCGAACCGCGTCGTGGCATGCAGTCCGACGCCGAAAAGGGAGGGCCGAAATGAAGCTTCGGTGTGGCAAAGCCGGCACTCCCCACCGTCGCGTGCAACGAACCGTGAGTCATGCGCGTCCGCGTGGCACCGGCCGCAACGGTCGAACTGCAGCTGCCGATAGCGAGCATTCTCGGCCAACGCGGGTTTGTGGCAACCCGCGCAGGGCGCGTCGATATGGCTGCCCACGAGCGGATAGGCGGTCTTGGCGTGAGCCGCGAGCCCGATCTTGGCTGGTATGCCCAGCCACAGAATCGACGCGTGGCAGCTCTCGCAGCGCTTGCCGAAGTTCGCTTCGTGCACGGGTGCGTGGCAACCGACACAAGCCGCGCCCCGCGAAGGCGCGACGAGGTTGCCGCGATCGTGGCACTTCGTGCAGACCGAACGCGCGTGTCCGTTGGCCAAGCTGAGCCACGGATGGGCGTTGCCCTTGAACGTGATTTTGCGCCAATCGGACTCGGAGTGGCAGTTCTCGCAGGTCACGCCGAGCTTCCCGGCGTGCGGATCCTTGTGGCAGCTCGTGCAGCTCGAAAACTCGAGCCCTCGGTACTTCGGCGGGCTGCCCCGGTGGCAATCAGCGCACTTGACGGTCGCGTGCGCACCGCGCAGCGGATAGCGCGTGCTGTTGTGGTCGAATGCGTTCAGCCGAAGTTCGGTCCAAGAGGATTCATCATGGCAGGTAAGACATTTGGCGCCGAAGCGGTTTTCATGGGGGTCCTTGTGGCAGCTCGTACAAGTCTGCGAAAGACCGAGGTAGCTCTTGGTCTTGTGACAGCCGACGCACTTCGTGCTGGCGTGGTCCCCGCGCAGCGGCCAGCCCGCGTCGTCATGATTGAACGCGCTCGGATTCCAGCGAACCATCTGAAACCCCGCCCCATGGTGGTCCGAATGGCACTTCGCGCATGGCTGGCCTTGAAACTTCCGTCCGTGAAGTCCCGAGCCGTTCGCCTCGGACTTGGCAATCGGCTCATGACAGGCGTTGCACTTTGCGTTCGGGACGCCGCGACCCGCGCTGTGGCACGTCTCACACTTGTCGTCGCCCTCCCACTTGGCATGCCCAGCTGCGAGGGGTCCGGGGGATAGGAACTGAGCCGCCGCAGTCCCCGAGCGCAGCGAAAAGATCGCCAAAATCGCGAACACCAGGCCGAGCGTCAGCCAGAGCGCTCGAAGCCGGGGTGAGCGCGTCAGGGAGGGCAAAAGAGCGGGCATGGGCGCGCGTCTCGCTCACAATCCAGGGCTCGGCCCAGAAAAGATCCACCGGTATCCATAGTACCAAGCAACGGCCACGTGCACGAGCATGGTCGCGATCATGAGCAGCGCGAAGAAGCGATGCAGTCCGCGCCAAGAGCGCATCAAGTGGTCGTATGCGACCGCTCGGGGCACCATCGCCGCAAGCGCAGCGGTCTCGGTGATGCGCGCACGGAGCATTTGGAATTCGTCCTGGTGATTGGGCTCGTACGCACGCAGCGTGTCCTTCACAATCCGCTTGCGCCTGCGAGCATCCCGCTCCCAGCTCGGAAGTAGCCACAGTACCTTCGGCAGCGTGACTCGACCAGTCAGCTGCGGGAGCGGCACGGCCGAGAGACGTTCGAACAGCGCGCGCCCTAGCCCCGGGCAAACGGCCTCGAATGTCTGGAAATTCTCATCGAGGCGAGCCAAGTTCGGCTGCGGCACGAAAAAGAAGATGAAACGGCCCACAATCCCGGTGGAAAGCGTGACGGCCAGCGCCGCCATCGTGACCGTCGCGATGGGGTTTCTCAGTTGCAGGGCTGAATGAGAGAGGCCGAACAGCCCAGACATGAGTCCGGTCGCAACGTGCAGATTCAGCCACAGCCTCATGGATCCGACGCGCCAGCGCGCGAACCGCCGCCGGAGCAAGTAGCTCAAGTTGGCCAATACCAGCGCGGTAGCGATGAACCCATAAGCGTGCCCGAGCGGGCCGCTTGGCGACAGCGTGCGGTACTCGGGGTGGTCGAATCGGGCGTGCAGATCGAGCCGGTAGAAGCTCGCTCCCCGCAACCAGAGCGCGGCTGCCACGGCCCCCAGCAATGAGCACAGGCTCAGCCAGCCAGCCACCCGCCATTTATCCCGTTCCGCAACGGATTCGCTAGCGTGCATTGCTTAGCGGTTCCAGAAAGGAGGAAGCGAACGCGCCGCGGGGCGGCTCGAGTTTCTCGACGCTCATGCGTATTTGAAAAGAAGGGGTAGCCGACCATCTGACACCCGATTTCTTGCTTTAATGGCCGGACTCGCCCAATTCCGTCGCCTCCCCCGGAATTTTTTTTTCGCACTTCGAAACGGAAACGCGCAGCGCTGGCCATCAACCAGAGCGTCGTTTTGCTCAGTGCGATATTTCTCCGTGAAAGGGCTCCACCTTCGACTTCTGTTCAGCCTCGTGTGTGGCACGTGCGCGCCAGGTTGCGAAAGTCCCAAGGACTTCGAGGTGGCCCACGTGCAACTGACTCCGCAAGACTGCGTCTCCTGTCATCGACCCGACTACGAAATGGCGAAGGCGCCGTTGCACAAACAAATGCAGAAGAACCTGTACCCTCTGCAATGCGGGAGCTGTCACGACAACGACCGTTGGTCGCCCGCGCATTTCGCGCATCCGTTTCCGCTCGACGGCCAACACGCTCTCACCGCGTGCCGCCAATGCCACCTCGGCAATCCGCCGCAGTTCGCTGGTACTCCGAACCAATGTCTGGGTTGTCACCTTGCGGAGTTCCAAAGCAGCTCGTTTCCGGGCCACGGCGCGTTCCAACAAACCTGCCGCGATTGCCACTCCACCGGCGCCTGGAAGCCTGCGACGGGACCGCACCCCGAGGGCAGATTCGCCATCTCTACCGGGGTTCACCAGTACCCCTGCCTCAGTTGCCACAATCAGTCGCTAGGGCCGAACAGCGCAGCGAATACGGATTGCGTGGGATGTCACGACGGTGTGCACGAGCGAGCGGTTCTCGACCCGATCCACCAGGCGCTCGGGCTGTCCGACTACCCGATGGGCAGCGCTCCGGGCAATTTCTGTCTCAACTGCCACCCGAGCGGGACTCGCTGACGCATGCCGTCGTACGGATTCGTGATCTTCTTGACCGCCCTGGTAGCGCTTCTGTACGCACTCTGGTCGCACTACGACGCGCGCCGCGAGCGCAAGATCGCGCTCGAAATGGAGGACATCGCAGACCTGGGCGAGCTCCTGCCACCGACTCTGCATCCGGTAGTCGATCCCGCTCGCTGTATCGGATCCGGCGCGTGCGTTGCGGCTTGCCCCGAACATCGAGTCATCGGGCTCGTGCAGGGGCGAGTGCGTCTCGTCAATCCCATGAGCTGCATCGGACACGGTGCGTGCGCGGCGGCGTGTCCTGCCCAGGCCATTCGCCTGGTATTTGGCACGCAGACACGCGGTCTCGAGCTTCCGCGAATGGACGCTCATTTTCAGACAAATCAGCGCGGAATTTACATCGCCGGTGAGCTTGGCGGCATGGGCTTGATTCGCAACGCCGTCGTCCAAGGCGCGCAGGCCGCCTCGCACATCGTCAACGGTTCGGACAGGCAAGAGCCGCGACGCGGCAAGGGCGGGGCGTACGACGCCTTGGTGGTTGGCGCCGGACCGGCAGGCATCAGCGCGACGCTGAGGTTGCTGGAGTCCGGCCTTAACGTGTTGCTCGTCGATCAGGAAACCTTCGGGGGTACGATCATGCACTACCCGCGCGCGAAGGTCGTTATGACGGGTGATTTGCCGTTGCCCCTGGTCGGCACGCTGAAGCGACGCACGATGACTCGAGAGCGGTTGGTGGAACTCTGCGCCGATATCCAGAAGCGCTTCAGTATTCCTTTCAAGAGTCACCAGCTAGTACGGAGCGTGGCAGCAGCCAACGATGGCATGTGGCTCGTGCGCTCCGACACGAGCGAATTTCGGACCGCAAACGTGGTGTTGGCGCTTGGCACTCGCGGCTCGCCCCGGCGCCTCGGAGTGCCCGGTGAGCACCTGCCGAAGGTTCACTATCGTTTGCTTGAACCCCGAGAATTTGCGGCAAAACACACGCTGGTTGTGGGCGGCGGCAACAGCGCCGTGGAGTCAGCGCTGTCGCTGTCGGACTTCGGCGGTTGCGCCTCGGTCACCATCAGCTACCGACGCGACCAATTCGCGCGCTGCCGCAGCGACAATCGCCGGCGCATCGAGGAGGCGATTGCTCGCGGTGCAGTGCGCGCGTTGATGTCGACCCGCGTGCTCCACATCGAGCCCGAACGCGTGGCAATCGCGCACGCGAACGGGGACTCGGAAACGCACATGTACGCAAACGACGCAATCATTGCGCAGCTCGGCGGCACCGCGCCCTCCGAGGTTCTGAAGAGCTTCGGCATCGAGCTGGTTACGAAGTACGGCGAACGATGAAAGGTCCGAAGCGCCCGCGTGCCGTGAGACCGGACGACAATGGCGACAATCCGAAGCGTGACGGAACTAGATGCCACCGATCTGAGGAGTGGTGGAACTAGGTAAGAGGGAGCCCCTGCCATGAAAAACACTTATTGGATTTCGGCCGTTCGCTATTTCGCACTGGCGAGCCTTTTGGCGAGTTGCGGCAGCGATGGGTCGCTCGGCTCGTCTGGCATGACCGATTGGACTTTCGATGGCATGGGTGGGCGGCGCCAATCAAGTGGCGCAGCTGGCGCGGCGAGTGGATCAAACAGCGGTGGTCCTGCGGGTCTTACAGGATCGGCAGGCGTGGCCAACGGCCCCAGTGGTCCGCCAGGCACCTCAGCTGGAGGGCCAGGCACCTCAGCTGGAGGAGCAGGCACCTCGGGCACTGCGGGCGGGCCGACGGGCACCGCAGGCGGCAACGGCACTCCCGTCGGGAGCTCGAAGTACCACCAGCTCGCAAACTGGGCTGGCAGCGCGAGCAATAACCCAAACCATCACGGTCGCGTGTACTACTTGGGCAACGCGCACAAAGACGAAAACGGGCTCGAGTGCACCTCGTGTCATGGCAAGAACTACGAAGGCGACTCCGGGCCTGCTTGTGCGACTTGCCACAGCGAGTGGCGTTCGTCGTGTTCGTTCTGCCACGGCAGCAGTGCGATGCAGATCAACCCGCCGCGCGGGATCTACGACGAGACATCGATCGCTACGCTCGCGGTCGGGCGCCATGCTGCACATCTCTCGGCGGGGACCAGCCACGCGGCGTTCGCGTGCACGACATGCCACACAGTACCGGCAGCAAATGACGTCGACCACACGCTTTCTTACCAAGCGAGCACCGATCTTTCGATGCCGGGTCACCACGGTGACGTGACGCTGACGAACACGCCGCCGGGCATGACCTGGTCGGTAGGCGCCACCAGTGGCAGCCCCGTTGCGTCGCGAGGGACGTGCGTTGGCGGCTGTCACTCGGATGGCAATGGCGGGGCGCCCCTCAAGACCCCGTATTGGGCCGGCGCCACCTGGACGAGCGGCTGTGCAAACTGCCACGCGAGCCAGCCGAAGACGGGACACCACAGTCACGCACTCAGCAACGGCGGCACGTGTGCCAACTGCCACGCTGGCTCGACCACCACGACGTACGCGGACGCCGCCCACTTGAACGGAAAGATCGAATATCTCGGCACGGTATCCGGGCAATCGATGACCCTTAAAGCGGACAGCACCTGTGCCAGCGGCCTGCGCTGCAACGGGACTTGTCATGGCAACAACGAGGGACACAACAACCAATGCTGGTAACACCGGCGCGGAGTGGACCAGAAACGCGCCTGCTAGTTGAACGCTGGAGGCAAACACGCTCGGACTTCTATGGAGCTTGTGCTTTTCGAGACTCCGACGCCGGGAACCGCGGTTCGTCAGGACGCCGAGACATCCAGCGATGAGCAGCTGATCGGGTCGCTGGTCAGTGGCAATCGCGCGCTCGCGGGCGAGCTACATCGTCGCCTGTGGCGCTCCATCGACGCTACACTCTGCCGAGTCCTCGGTCGGGGTGACGCCGAGTACGATGATCTGGTTCAAACGGCGTTCGAGCAAATAGTGGTCAGCTTGGTTCGCGGCAAGTTCTCGCGCGGCTCAACGCTCGCCACGTGGGCGTCAGGGGTGACGAGCAATGTCGCGCTCCGCGCCATCCGGCGCCGCAAGCTGGAAAGGCGCCTCTTCGATCGCTCCGCGGAGGTCGAAGCGCCCGCCCTGAACCGTCCCAGCCCTTCGAACCCCGAGGCGCAAGTGATCGCGCGTCGTCATCTAGAGCGCTTTCGCGGCCACCTTTCGCGGATGTCGACGAAGCTTTCAGAGACGCTGATTTTGCACGACGTGCTGGGCTTTGGGGTGAAGGAGACGGCCAGGATGACCGGCACGTCGCACGCTGCCGTGCGGTCGCGCCTCGTGCGCGGTCGCCGCGACCTCGGTCAGCGCCTGCGTCGCGATGTCGAATTGCAGTGCCGTGGGCCTCGTTGAGTCTGAACTACCAATTGGCGTCGGGCGATCACAAATACAAAACTTTGCGGCGTCTGAAGTTTCGACAGTGCACGGAAAACTGCGTCGCCTACGATGGAAACACGAAGTGAAAAAACTCCGCCCGCGAAGACACCTTTGCCTTGGCGTACACCTGCGACAAGTGCTGGCGGATCGTCTTGTCGCTGTTGTTCTCGAGCCGCGCGATCTCCCCGGTCGGCAGGCCCTTCAACAGAAGGCGCGCGATGGCCATTTCCTTGACCGTCAACCCCAGGGGCGATAGTGCGCGGTCTACCCAATGGCTGATATTTGCGTGCTCAGCGAGCACCCTTGCGAGCGCATCGACGAGCTCGACCGCGCGGAATGGCTTCTCCAACAAGAACGCCGCCCCATCATTGAGTAGCTGCTTCACGTTGGCGACGTTCGCAAAAGCGGTGATGGCAATGACAGACAATTGCGGAATCAAGCCTCTCAGCAGGGGAACTAGACGCACGCCACCTCGTTCGTCCGCTCCGAGAACGATATCGACGACCGCCGCCGCAGCGTCGGGATGCTCTCCCGCGGCGGTGAGCGCGGTCTCGACATCGCCGGCTTCGATGCATTCGTAGCCCTCGCGCACGAGCGCGCGTGCGAGGGCCTTCCGCGCGTCCGCTTCATCCTCCACGAGCAGCAACTTGCCTCTCACTTCGCCTCCTTGGGGAGCCTCAACAAGAAGCTCGTGGACCAGCCAGACCGGTCGGCCAACGACAAGTCGCCGCCCATCGACCGCGCGAGCGCACGCGCGATCGACAACCCCAGGCCGAGCCCTTGCGCCTTGTGGCTAAACAAGGGTTCGAACAGGTTTTCCGCCATTTCCGCTGGAATGCCGGGGCCATCGTCGCTGACCCGAACGAGTGCATCGCCGCCTTCGCTCGCCACTTGGACGTCCACGTGGCCGTCACGATCGGGCACGGCGTCGATCGCGTTCCGCAACAGATTCTCGAGAATTATCCGCACGAATAGCCCGTCCCCTTGCACCTGAACCGGCTCCTTTTGGTCTGCCGAGAGCGCGATCTGCTGCAGATGTGCCAGCGGCTCCATCTCTCCGACAACCTGAGCGACTTCGGCATCGAGAGCAATGGAGGAGGCCTGAGGCCGCGCGCCGTCGGCGGCGACCTTCAAAGACAACAGCCGCTCGCGGACGCGGTCTGCGTTCGCGCGTGCGCTCGAAAGCAGCTCCGCCCTCGTCGATTCCTCACCAGGTCCCAAGAGCGCGAGCTCGTCGAGCAGGAGTCCGAGGGAGTGCAGAGGGTTATTTACTTCGTGGAGGGTCGCGGCCGCCACGATCCAGACAGCCTGGTCGCGCTCCACCCGATGCAGGCGGTCGTGCAAACTTTGCGCGCGCAGCGCTTCTGCGCGCGCCAGCGCCGATCGGACATGAAAGTAGTGAATGCCGACGCCCACCAGCGCGCCGGTAAGGACAGGAATGCCACGATCGACGACGCCGTGGATCGACGCCAGCACGCCCAAGCTTCGGCCTTGGGCGCTCATCGCGTCGAGCGCGGTATTCAAGACGGCATACAGAGCGCCACCCACTAGGCCCAGCGCGACGTAGACGAACGCGCGCGACGTGGACGACGGCGACGAGGAGGCAACATGCATTGGCATGAGTGTAACCGCCTAGCGCACGGAGTCCCTCCGACATTTGTCGGACTGACCGCTTCCCCCGCACCAGCTAGGTAACCGTTTATGCGACTGCTCCCGCTGACCGCAATCGTTTCGATTCTGCTCTGCCTCGGCTCACGGGTTCTCGCCGAAGGTGAACCGGTCGAGCATCTCGTGGCCCGACGCGAGGCTTTGCTGCTCGGAGCGAAGCGGGGGCCGGGGGTCGCTCTCGCCGCGGCACCGCGCGACGCCGTAGCAGTGCTCGGCAAGCGAGCCTCGGCCCTGATTCGACCGCCAGTGCTCACCCTTGGCGGAGGCTACCGGGCCGGGGCGCTCACTCCGGGCGCGGAGCTCAGCGTCTCGTTGGCTCAAGAAGTTCCGTTGGCGGGCGTGGGCGGCGCTCGCTCCGGGTTGGCAAAGTCGTTTGCGCGGAGCGTGGACACGGATGAGAAGCGTGCTCAGCTCGAGGGCGCATCCCGCGCGGCAATGGCGTGGATCGACGCCCTCTTCGCGCAGGAACTGCTCCGCCTGCGCGAAGAGGGACAGCGTCAGGCAGACGCCATCTTGAAGACCACGGTCAGTCGCGTCGAGGCCGGCGTTGCGCCGCCCCATGAGCTTGCCTTGGCCCGCGGTGAGGCGGCGGCCGCGCTCGCCAGTGTCCTCGATGCGGAGGGCATGCAGGTCGAGGCGCTGGCGGAGCTACGGTTCTCCATCGGCGCGCCCGCTACGGAAGCGGTTGCGGCGACGGGAGCTCTATACAGCTCAGACGAACGGGTCCTGGACGAAGACAGTGCAGTCCGAGCTGCGCAAACCAAAAGCCCGACCCTTCAGCTGGCCGTCGCACGCGCAGAGCAAGCGGATCGCGAGGCGCAACTCACCGCCGCAATGCTAGGACCGAGCCTCAGCTTGGGCGCCACGTACGTGCGCGAAGGAACCGGCGACAAGGTTTTGCTGGGTTTCGTCGGCTTCCCCATCCCGATCTTCGACGCAGGCGGCTTCGAAACAGCTCGTCAGCGTGCGACACAAAAAACCGCCGAGTCGCAAGTGGAGCTCACGCGCGCGGAAGCGGCTCGAGACATTCGCCTGGCGCTGCACGATCGCCATCATTGGCGCGAGGTACGCGATGCACTCCAAAATGGCGCGCTTGCGGCGTTCAGCGAGGCGTTTCGCTTGGCCCAAACACAGTATGACGTGGGGACCGCCGAAGTCGGAACGGTGATCCTCGCCCGGCAACGCCTACTGGGCGTTCAAGAACAATTGGCCCAAGTAGCGGCTCGCGTTCAGCGCGCCGACATCGCTCTGGCCCGCGCGACCGGCTCCCTGCTCGAAGAGGCAACACGATGAAATTCTGGATACTCGGAATCGTCCTACTCATTTTCAGCTGTCAAACGGCCGCGCCACCAACATCGGGCGGGACACCACCGGCAGATCGCACGCACGCCGGCAAGAACCGAGTCGCGGTCGACAGGCAGCTGATGACGACTGGTCGGATCACACTCGCGACCGTCGAAGCCCGCTCGCTTTCGGGCGAGCTTCGCGTTGCGGGTGAGGTGCGGTCGAGCGAATCCGGGAGTGCAGAGGCAGGCACGCTCGTCGCGGGCCGAATCGCATCGCTCGAGGTTGTGGAAGGAGCGAAGGTGAAGCGGGGACAAGTGCTCGCTTGGGTTGACGCGCCTGAAGTGGCCCGTGCAGCAGCGGATCTGCTGTTGGCCCGCGCGCACGCCGTCGTAGCCAAACGTAAACGGGCTCGACAAGAGACGCTCGATACGGCATCTGCTACCAGTAAGAACGCTCTCGACGACGCTCGAGCAGAAGACGATGCGGCGCGCGCCGAGCTCTTGGCAGCTCGGACCCTGCTAGTGAGCCTGGGCGGGGCCGAGCCACCTTCCGATCCGGATGTCACCGCCCTCATCGTGCGCGTGCCGGTACGCGCACCCATCGCCGGGATCGTCGCTGAACGCAACACCGTGCTTGGAGGAGCGGTCTCGGCAGAAAAAACGCTGTTTCGCATCGTTGCGGACTCGCAGACGTCGTTCTCGATCTTGGCTCGAGTGCCAGAAACAGTAACTGCAAAGCCACAGGCCGGGGCGAGCGCGACCATCGTTCCGCGCGGAACCGGGTCCAGTACGTGTCAGGCGCTGGTCGAAGGGAGCCTCGGGGGGATCGACACGCAGACCCGAACGCTCGCGGTTCGGCTAGCCCCCGACAAGAGTTGTGCCTGGCTGATTCCCGGTTCGTTCGTAGACGTAGTCTTCACCTCAGCGAGCGGCTCCGCCAACCTGCCTGCCGCTTTGGTCGTGCCACGAAACGCGATCGTCGACGTTCGCGGCAAACCCATAGTCTTTGTCGCTGGCTCGACTCCCGGAGAATTCAGCGCGCGCGCCGTGCAAGCAGGATCGGGCGATACCAAAGAGATCACCATCGACTCGGGTCTGTCCGCTGGCGAGCAAGTCGTCGTCGAAGGCGCCTTACTCCTCAAAGGCGAGCTACTGCGCGCCGACCTCGAGGGGACCTGATGATCGGCCAGCTCGTAGCCTGGGTGCTCAAGAGTCGGCTGCTCGTCGCACTTGGTGTCCTGGCGTTGATCGCGGTGGGCGTGCGTTCGTACCTCACGCTCCCGGTCGATGCCGTTCCAGATATCACCAACGTTCAAGTACAGGTCCTGACCAACGCTCCCGGACTCTCCCCGCTCGAGGTCGAATCGCTGGTGACACGGCCCGTCGAGCTGTCGCTGACGGGCCTTCCAGGCGCGGAGACCCTGCGCTCGATATCGCGCGCTGGTGTTTCGCAGGTGACGATAGTCTTCAAAGACGAGGTGGAGCTTGCGTCAGCCCGGGCCTTGGTCTCGCAACGCTTGCCCGCTGCTCGAGAGGCCATCCCCGCCGGCGCGGCCCGACCGGAGATGGGTCCCCTCACCTCGGGTCTGGGTGAGGTGTATCACTTCACGATGCGTTGGCCGGGGCACAGTGCTCGCGACCTGCGGACTCTGCTCGAATGGGATATCGGGCGAGATCTTCGTACCGTGCCCGGGGTCGTCGAGGTCAATCCTTGGGGCGGCGCCGCACGGCAGATTGAGGTGCGTTTGCGCAGCTCTGATCTGCAGGCCCAGGGCGTCACGCAGCTTCAGGTCGAACAGGCACTGCTCGCCGGCGGCGAAAACGCGGGCGGTGGGTCGCTGGAACGCGGTGAGGAGCAGGTCTTGGTCCGCCTCGACGGCCAGTATCGAACGCTCGACGCCGTTGCAAACCAGGTCGTCGCGACCGGCAAGTTCGGCGTACCCGTCCTGGTCAAGGACGTCGCGAACGTGATCGACGGCGAGGGTTATCGAACCTCCGCCGCCTCCACGGATGGCGGTGAAACGGTGTACGCGATGATCCAGATGGTCGCGGGCGGCAATGCCAGCGAGCTCATGGGGCGCGTCGAGACACGCCTCGCCGAGATCGAGAAGCGCCTCCCCAAGGGGGCAACGATCGAGCCGTTTTACAATCGCGCAGCGCTCGTCGAACGCGTGCTCGGCACCGTTGGGCACTCGCTGATCGAGGGCGGCGTGATCGTTGTGATCGTGCTCTTGGTGTTCCTCGGCGACCTGGGCGCCGGGCTCGTCGTTGCGACCACGATTCCGCTCGCCATGCTCGGCGCCTTCGCGCTGATGAAGGCGTTCGGGATGACGGGCAACCTGATGAGCCTCGGGGCCATCGACTTCGGCTTGGTCGTCGACGGCGCGGTCGTCGTAGTGGAGGGCGCATTGGCAACGATGGCGGCTCGCCACGTCAAGGCGAGCACAGCGCTCGGCATCGAAGCCGCCGCCGTGGGACGACCCATTGCATTCGGAGTGTTCATCATCGGTATCGTCTACGTACCCATTCTGCTGCTCGAGGGCGTAGAAGCGAAAATGTTCGCGCCGATGGCGTGGACCGTACTGTTCGCGCTCGGCACGGCGCTGGTTCTCGCCTTCACCTGGGTTCCTGCGTTCGCCTCGATCGTCCTACGCAAAGCTCACCCGGGCGACGTTTGGCTCTTGCGCCACGTGCGACGGATCTACGAGCCAACGCTCGAATGGCTCCTCAAACGAGCGCGCCTCGCTGCGTTGTTCGCAGTGGCCTTGGCTCTAGTCGGAGTCGCTGTAGGCGCCTTCCTCGGGACCGAGTTCGTGCCGCGCTTGGAAGAAGGCGATCTCGTGGTCCAAGTGACAAGGCCACCCAGCGTTTCCGTAGCCGAATCTCTACGCGGAACGACGGAGATAGAGCGCACCTTGAAGCGCTTCCCCGAAGTGCGCCGCGTCGTCTCGCGAAGTGGCAGTCCAGACGTGGCGACCGATGTGATGGGCATCGAGCAGAGCGACGTATTCGTCATTCTCGCACCACGTAAGGAGTGGCACAGCGCGCCAGATCGGGAAGCACTCATCGCGCTGTTCGATCGCGAGCTACGCAAAGCACTGCCGGGAACCGGCTTCAGCTGGACCCAACCCATCGAAATGCGCTCGCAAGAGCTGCTCGGCGGACTGAAGAGTGACGTTGGCGTCAAGGTGTACGGCGACGACCTGACCACCCTGACTCGCCTCGCTGGCGAGGTGACCCAGGTTCTCGCCAGCATCCCAGGTTCAGCTGACGTCCGCGTCGAGCCTACGACTGGCCTCCCGCTCCTGACGATTCGCCCCGCGCCTGAGAAAATGGGGCGTTTGGGCATTCGCACTGACGAGGTACGAGCTGCTGTGCAGGCCATGAAGACTGGGCGAATCGTCGGCTCTCTCGCGGAAGGGGACCGTCGTTTCCCAGTCGCGGTACGCATGGACACGCCACCTCGCTCTAACGCCCTGGCACTGGCTCGTACTCCGATCACATTCTCCACCGGGCGCACGCTGCCGCTCGGAGACGTGTGCGATAGCGGCTTCGAAGAGGGGCCGGCACAGATCAGCCGCGAACAAGGGCGCCGTCGCATTCTCATCGAAGCGAACGTGCGACAGCGCGACTTGGGCTCCTTCGTTCAAGAGCTGCAGAAGCGGGTCGCCACGTTGCAATTGCCGGCCGGCTACTACATCAAGTTCGCCGGCCAGTACGAGAACTTGGTACACGCGGCGATCCGCCTGGCCATCATCGTGCCAGTGACGCTGGGTGTCATCTTCGTGCTGCTCTTCCTCACCTTTGGCGAGGCCGGGCCCGCGCTGTTGATCTTCATGAACATTCCGATCGCCGCGAGCGGTGGGCTGGTCGCTTTGGCGTCGCGCGGACTGCCGTTGTCGATTTCTGCAGCGGTTGGCTTTATCGCGCTGTTCGGAGTCGCGACGCTGAATGGCGTCGTGTTGCTGTCCGCCGCAAGGCGGCTCGAGGACGAGGGCCTATCTTCGCTGGACGCAGCACGCAGGGCCGCCCACGAGCGGCTCAGGCCCGTGCTCACTACCGCGGTGGTCGCGTC